>Ga0123338_10001110_pt1 | contig 26311 bp, 24 predicted proteins | sample grotaG_FD_89793 | JGI IMG/M metagenome (GOLD analysis project Ga0123338, IMG submission 89793) | Glacier valley bacterial and archeal communities from Borup Fiord, Nunavut, Canada, to study Microbial Dark Matter (Phase II) -... | ecosystem: Environmental > Aquatic > Freshwater > Ice > Glacier ...
GAGCACCTGAGAGGTTTGCTATACAGTATGAAATAGTCAGCAGCGACTACATGTAGTCGCTGTAAGAAATGCCGTGTTTTAGGGGCGGGACGCCCCTGACCACGAGATTCAACTAGGAGGTTAACTTTTATGAAAAAATACCAAGTAGGTTATACAACCGGTGTATTTGATCTATTTCATATAGGGCATTTAAATATATTAGAAAAAGCAAAAGAACTATGTGAATATTTAATAGTAGGAATTAGTACTGATGAACTAGTAAAAGGATATAAAAATAAGACACCAGTGGTTTCTTTTGAAGAAAGAAAAGCAATAGTAGAAGCAATTAAATATGTAGATAAAGTAGTACCTCAGACATCTATGGATAAATTCGATGCATGGGAAAAACTGAGATTCGATGTGATGTTTCATGGAGATGATTGGAAAAATACAACAATGTATGACAAAACAGAAGGAAAATTTAGGAATGTAGGAGTTGAGATTATTTACTTTCCTTACACAAACGGAACTTCTTCTACAATATTAAGCGAATTTTTGCACCATTCCTTGCAAATAAAATAAACGAGGAGAAAAAGTATGACGATTATTTGGCCTAATAGAAAAGAATTTGCTTTTTCAATCGTAGATGATACTGATTTTGCAACTGTAAAAAATGTAAAACCAATTTATGATTACCTTTATGATAAAGGAATAAAAACAACCAAAACCGTATGGTGTTATCCATCACGTGACAAATATAGTGGAGAAAGTTTATCAGATTTAAATTATAGAATATTCATTAAATCTTTATATGAAAATGGATTTGAAATTGCTTTTCATGGGGTTGGATCAGGTGAGTTTAAAAGACAAGAAATAGAAAGTGGGTTACAGCTTTTTCATGATATTATTGGTTCTTATCCTAAAATGTATATAAATCATGCATCAAACCCAGAAGGACTTTATTGGGGAAATAAAAGATTCTCTATTCCTCTAAAACAAATTTATGATTTAATTAAAGTGTTTTTAGGTAAGCCAAGCGTTGTCACTTCTGGTGAGGATGAAGATAGTAAGTTTTTTTGGGGGGATTATGCGAAAGAACATATTAAATACATACGAAATAGAGTGTTTTCTGGAATTAATACTTTTAAATATGACCCATATATGCCTTATATAGAAGAGAGTAAAAAATATTCAAATTATTGGTTTAGTTCATCAGATGGTTACAATTGTAGAAAATTTAATTCGTTACTATCGCAGAAGAACATTAATAAATTAGTTTCAGAGAATGGGTGTGCTATAATTTATACTCATTTTGCTTATGATTTTATTGAGAAAGATGGAAATCTTAATAAGTCTTTCATAGAAGCTATGGATTACATTAGTGAGCTAAATGGTTGGTTTGCTCCCGCAAGCGAAATACTTGATTATATTCAGCAGCAGAGAGATAATGATAAAAATATTAAGAATGTAGCGAGCATTAAAATGGATTGTAGGTGGGCCTGTGAAAGGGCTATTAGAAAAGTGGTTTGGAGAGTATAGAAGCACTAGTATATAGAGTAAAAAATAGTTTAGGACAGTCAAATAAAAAATTAGTATAGTGTTTAATATAATTTTAATACTTTGTATAGGCATTCTCAATTTACTAGCAGGGTATCAAATACTAGAAAGGTTTGGGTAGTACTATTATGAAGTATAAATTAAGTTTCAATCATATTAAAGACTTTGGGCTGAATACAGTAGCATTTGGTGTATTTATCTCTATGCAACAATTAGTTATTATGCCTTTGCTATCTAAATCTAATAATAATGCTACCTTCGCTAATATTATATTATTTACATCGATATTTAATATTGTCTGTAATGTTATTGGTGATGAACTAGGAAACACTAGATTAGTTCGTTCAAATATCTATCATAATAAAAATTTGAGTGGAGATTTTAATATAATATTAGTGGTACTAATAGGTGCATTTTTGTCTGTCTGCACTATTATGAATTTATTTATTCGAATTAATTGGATGGATTTATTTTACTACATGCTGCTTATAGTACTTGGTATAATAAGATGTTTCACGATATCGGCTTATAAATTGAAACAACAATTTAACAGAATCTTTTTTCTAAACATTTTGTATTGTCTGGGAGCACTATTTGGAGTCTTTGTAATAAAGTATACATTTAATTTGGCACCATTTTTATTTGGGGAACTTTTTTCCTTAATATACAGTAGAATCATGACTATAGTAGATAGAGATCATAAGTTGAATGTAAGAATAACATCCGAATTGAGTAATACGATTAAAATATATGGTCAGCTAAGTACAGTCTCATTAATAACAAACTGTCTGACATATTTAGACAGAGTATTAATATATCCTATTTTAGGTGCTACCTCTATGACAGTATATTATAGTGTGACAGCAGTATCAAAAATAATGTCATTAGTGATATATCCTATATCAGACATAATTTTAGCTAAGCTAATTCATATCAGCGATTTAAGAAAAGGGAAAATAATCTCATTAATTATCAAACTCTTATTACCTACATTTGTTGTTTTTACTATAGTAAGTATAAGCTTTTCCTATTTAGGAATAAAATTGCTTTACACAAATTATTATAGTGAAGCCATTAAATTATTACTTCCAATTGGGTTTGCTACTTCACTTTCCTTAATATCTTCATTAATAAAACCGGTAATATTAAGATTTTTCAATATCAAAAACTTCCTATTAGTTAATATTCTATATGTGTTAGTATTTTGCATAATCATTATTCCACTTACCGATCATTGGGGGATTTTAGGGTTTGCATGGGCAAATTGTTTAACCCGATTTATACAGTGTCTAAGCTTTTATTTAATAATTATAAATAATAGAAGTGTTATGGAGGAAGCAAATATATGATAGTATTACTAACAAAAAAAAATGAAAAATTAGTACCCAAAATACTATTTTTTTCAATACTAATTATGCTTATTCCATTTATTATTTGCTATACACTTTTTGATATAAAAGATATGCTAATGCCTTTAGTGTCAATAGCTTATATCATACAAATTTTTATATTAACTAATACTTTTATAAATAGAGATACTAAAATCCGTGGATCATCATTATGGATTGCGTTAGCATTATTGCTCCTTCAATATTTTACTATCTTTATTAATTCGATAAGAAATATTGATATTAATTCTAATGATTATATTAATGCAATTAGTATACCACTAAATTTTTTACTTTTTTTTGAGATAATGTTTAACGTTAAGGTATATAAAAAACAAATAAGGTATTTCATGGAGTATATTACTATTTTCTCATTGGTGGCATGTATTTATAATATACTATTTAATTGGATAGAGATCGTGAATCTAAGGTACATAACTTCAAGTTATGATGTCGACCTAAGGAGCTTTTTTACTAACAGAAACCAATTTGCAGCTTTTTTATTTATTTCTTTGGTCGCTAATTGTTATATTTGTTCAGAAAAAAAAGTAACAGTACGGCATATCTGTATTTTTATATTACAGATATTTAACTTGGTTTTAACTATGTCTAGAGGAGGAATACTTGCGTGTTCCATATTTCTTTTTATTTTATTTTTGCAGAATGTAAGGAAATTTAAAGTATTTATTACAACTACATCTATTTGTTTAATTACAATATGTATTATTGTTACAAATAATGAATTTATGAATTTTATTAATAATAACATCTTCCGAATAAATAAGGGAACGACAGGACGTACAGATATATGGCGAATGGGAATAAATATTGCTATGAACAATAATATAATAAGCGGTGTAGGTTTTTATACAGGCTTACAAATTGCAAAACCAATGGGATTTCGATATTCTCAGTTTCATAGTCTGTTTGTTGACGCCATCGTTGGTGGAGGATTTATTGAGTTAATGTTTCTTGTATGTATAATGTTTTACATAACAAGACGTTGTTTGAAATTATGTATGGACACAAAATATAAAAAAATTTACAGAGCTTCGATAATTGCCATGTGGATATTAGGAGTATTTGAGAGTGTCAGTTTCTTTTCCATCGGATATGTAGATACACTATACACAATATTTTTTATAACTATTCCATTACTGTTATCCAATTTGTCTATAGATGAATGTGTGGTATCTGATTATAAAATGAGTTAAATGAATAATCCGGAGCGAAATTTCCATCTTGTCCGGACATTTGTTCCAACGTTACCAGTGTGAATTAATTAGTCCCGGAGCATCCCGTAAGTACCCTGATTACGAATACATCGACTAAAAAATGATGAAAAATGGCGCAACACAATTTATAAACCTCTTTCTTTTTATTATTCCCATTAAAAACAGATAAAATCATATTAGAGAAAAACCGCTTTGGTAAGCTAAAGGAGAATTAGAATATTACAGATTAACTTTAAAATATGAAAAATATAAATTTTAGAAATAATGAAGCATATAAATTGTTAATAGCGAATATACAATTTAGTGGTAGTGATATAATACAAGCTTCTTTACCAGTTAGACATAAATATTACTCATGTGGCTGCCATTAAAAAAGGGGGGAAAGTTATGAAGGAAAAAGTTATGAAGGAAAAAGTTGGATTGGAGCAAATCTCTCAAAGTATAAGAGGATTTTTATTTGAAAATTATTTATTTGGATATGATGAAAATGAATTTAGCAATGACGCATCTTTTCTGAATTTTGGAGTACTTGACTCCACGGGAATTTTAGAATTAATAGTATTTTTAGAAAGTGAATTTCATATAGAAGTTTCAGATGATGAAATCTTACCTGAAAATCTGGATTCTGTAGATTGCGTGAGTCGTTTGGTTTATAAGAAAATTAATTAAACTTTGGGGGCGGAATTTTGAAGGTTTGCAAAAATTGCACATTAAACGACAACATTTTTAGTGTCCGCATAAATGATGAAGGGTTATGTAACTACTGCAGTCAGAGCAAGGAAAATAATATTATATCAATTGAAGAATACATAGAAAAAGAAAAACAATTAAAGGAGACTTTCGATAAGTACAAGAATATGCCTTATCAGGTTCTTCTGGCATACAGCGGGGGGAAAGACAGTACCTTTACACTTTATAAGCTGAGAGAAAAGTTTAATGTATCTGTACTTGCAGTAACCTTCGATAATGGTTTTTTAACAGAACAGTGCAGACAGAATATACACGAAGCAACCGCAAATCTGGGTGTAGATAGTCTAACTATTAAGCCTTGTTTTTCAAAGCTTGCAAAAGTCTTTAATCTTGCAGCGTCCAAAGAAATTTATCCAAAGAAATCACTTGAAAGGGCAAGTTCAATATGTACAGCCTGTATAGGGCTTGTAAAATCAACTGTTTATAAGGAAGCAATACTCAGAAAAATTCCTTTTGTCTGCTTTGGTTGGACACCAGGGCAGGTACATGTTAAAGCTCCCATAATGAGATTGGATTATAGGATGCTTTTAGCAAATCAGAAGCAAATCCAGGAACCACTTGTAAAAAATCTTGGTGAGGAATATAAAAAATATTTTATTGATCCAGAGTGGATTGAAGATCATAAAGAAGATGTTCCTTATCTTGCTTATCCACTTTTGTTCAGTAATTATAATGAAGAGGAGATACTGGATACAATTAAAAGTATAGGTTGGATAAAACCTCAAGATACGGACATGAACAGTACAAATTGTCTTCTGAATTCCTATGCTAATTCTATACATATCAGGGATTATGGATATAACCCTTACAATCTTGAGATTGCAAATCTTGTCCGTGAAGGTTTCTTAAGCAGGGAGGAAGGATTGAAAAAACTTGCGGGGTCCGGAGAAGATTCTATCATTAACCTTGTAAAAAATGAATTGGATAAATATATAAAACTTTAGAGGTAAGGGGTGATTTTAATGTGTAATATCTTTTCATTCTTACAGGACAGCACCAGATTGTATCCTGATAAGGTTTATGTTATCGATAAAGAAAATGAATTTACTTATTTGGAAGTTTATAATAAAGCCACTGCTTTGGCAAGATTACTGTATGATTTAGGTGTAAAAAGTGGAGACAGAATACTTGTATATCTTGACAACTCTGCTGAATATATTGCTGCTTACTTTGGGATACTTCTTTTAAATGCCATTATAGTACCGATTAATAAAAATATTAGTGTTGAAAGTATTCATTATATAATTGGAGATACATCGCCCAGGTGTATCATTACCAATGGTGTATTTATACAAAGACTTCAGGGTAAGTTTGACTTTGAAGAGAGTAATATGATTGATATTGACAGGATGCGGCAGGATGAACCGGCTCATAAGCCGGATTTAACCTGGAAGCTGACTGAAGATGGCGATCGGCCTGCGCTTATATTATACACCTCTGGTACTACAAGTATGCCCAAAGGCGTAACCTTGACTCATAAGAACCTTATAGCAAATACGGAATCTATCGTTGAGTATCTTGGACTAACACAAAAGGACTCGTTATTGGCTGTAATTAATTTTAGTTATTCCTATGGAAATTCACTTATGCTTACACATACAAAAGCGGGTAGTAAAATTATTATTGAAAACAGGGTATCTTATCCCATAAAAGTAATAGAGCAGTTATATACTAGTAAAGTTTCCGGATTTTCAACAGTAGGGTCCTATATTAACATACTGCTGAAACAGGAAGGTTTGAAGGATTTTCATCTAGAAAATCTGCGGTATATAACCTTTGCAGGAGAAAGTACAAGCTTTGATGATATTGCAAAACTTAAGGATATAGCTCCGCATTTAAAAATATTTGTTATGTATGGACAGACAGAAGCATCGGCCCGGCTTAGTTACTTAGAACCCGACCTGATTTTTAAAAAAGTAGGATCGATTGGAAAAGGCATACCCGGAGTCACTCTCAGGGTGATTACAGAGAATGGCATGGAAGTCCCAGCTGGTGAGATTGGTGAAATTATTGCAACCGGAGATAATATAATGAAGGGATACTGGAACAATGAAGCAGAAACAAAGTCAGTTGTTAAAGACGGATGGCTTTATACAGGTGATTTGGCTGTAACAGATGAAGAGGGCTATATTTATGTCAAGGGAAGAAAAGATGATATTATTAAATACCTTGGGCACAGGATAAGTCCGGTTGAAATAGAAGCTGCCATTAACAGCTGTGAATATGTTCTGGAATCTGCTGTAATCGGAATTGAAAATAGTAATGGGAAGCAAATCAAAGCCGTTGTTGTTCTTACAAACAGCAAGGCTGGCATTGAAGACATAAATGTCCATGTTAGAAAGCTCTTACCAGCATTCAAAAGACCGCATATTATTGAATTTGTAAATGAGCTTCCAAGGACAGCCACAGGAAAAATCAAAAGAAGTGAATTAAGAAAAGTGAATAATCAAGAAATTTCAGAAGTGGACTTTCTAAAGACTTGAGGTGTATGGAATGTGTGGCGTTGCAGGGTTAATGACCGGGCATAAAATAGAGTTTTGTATACTGCAAGATATGGTTATCAGCATAAAACACAGGGGACCGGATGACACTGGCTATTATATGGATGATTATATAGGGCTTGGGCATACAAGGTTAAGCATCATGGATCCTCAGAATGGAAAACAGCCGGCAAAGAATGAAAATGAATCTGTAGTTGTCATTTTTAATGGGGAAATTTTTAATTTTCTGATGCTAAAAAAAGAATTGTTGGAGAAAGGCCATTGTTTAGAAAATAATTCAGATACGGCGATACTGCCACATCTTTATGAAGAATATGGCCTTGGCATGTTTGAAAAGCTCAACGGGCAGCTTGCTATAATCATATGGGATAAACATGAAAAAAGACTTATATTAGCGCGGGATAGGTTTGGCGAGAAACCACTGTTTTATTTTCATAAAGATAAAACCTTCTGCTTTGCATCGGAAGCTAAGGCTATATTTAAAAGCGGATTAATCCATGCTGCGATTTCACCAATTGCTCTAAAACAAGTTTTTACATATTGGACTACCCTTAACGACAGAAGTATTTTCCAGGATATTTGTCAAGTACCGCCTGGCAGTTATTTAGTATTTGAAAACTGTCATACAGATATAAAATCCTATTGGAACTATACATATTCAAAAAAGTTTGATATTAAATATAAGGACAAAAATGATTTTATTAGTGAACTGGAGAGCAAGATGATATCTTCAGTTAAAAATCGTATGATATCTGATGTACCAATATCTTTTTATTTAAGTGGAGGATTGGATTCCAGCTTAATAACCGGTATAGCCGCAAGAATATCTAATAAAAATTTAAAAACGTTTTCCATAGCTTTTGATGACAGTAATTTTGATGAGTCAGAATATCAGAATTATATGTCTAGGTACCTGGGAACAAATCACCAAAGGGTAATGTTTTCGGAAAAACAGATTCCATCAATTATACAGGATGTAATTTATCATACTGAAGTCCCTATACTGAAGTCTGGGGTATTCCCTATGTATGTACTTGCCAATCTGGTAAGAAGTAATGGAATAAAGGTTGTATTGTCTGGGGAAGGTTCCGATGAGCTTTTTGGAGGCTATGATATCTTCAGAGAGGCTAAGATAAGGGAGTTTTGCCGCAAAAATCCAGATTCGAGTTTCGGTAGAGCTCTGTATAAACGGATTAATAATTTTGTACCAGGTTTGGCTTCTCAATCTGCGAATAGTCTTTCATTATATTATAACAGCACAGATTCACAATCTTACTTCAGCTCTCATTTATCAAGGTGGAGGCTAGGCTCGTATAGTCAGCAGTTCTTCTCACCAGAATACCGTGAGGCTATGAAAGACTATGATGAACTCAGAGATCTGGAAGATTTTCTTCCTCACGATTACTTAGAATGGAGTCCGATACAGAAAGCTCAATATTTAGAAATAACAACTCTATTTTCAAATTATCTTCTTTCCTCTCAGGGCGACAGGGTATCCATGGCATCCAGTGTGGAATGCAGATATCCATTCTTGGATAATGAAGTAGCTGAATTTGCTGCAACTTTACCAGATAGTATGAAGATAATGGGATTGAATGAAAAATACATTGTAAAAAAGATGGCTCAAAAGTATGTGCCGGACATGATAACAAGAAGAAAAAAATTCCCTTACAGGGCACCTGTTAATATATCTGAATTAACGAGGGATGAATACGTTAGGCATATGATAAGTGAGAGTAGTTTAAAAAAATTTGGTGTTTTTAATGCATATACTGTAGAAAAACTTTTATCCTCAATATTAGGTAAAGAAAGCCCAAGTGAAAGAGATGGTATGTTGTTTATGGGAATATTGACAACACAGATTTTGTGTGAGCAATTTATTAAGTATTAAAAGTAGATTGATGTCAATATCTATTTATGTAATATATTAAAAGTTGATGAACACGATATATTCGTAGGTTATTATATGTAATAAAGTCACTATAAATAAAATGTTAGTGAATTAAAAAATACATTGTAAGAAAAGAGAATAATATGTAAATTGAATTTAAATAATTTACCATTTAATGATTGTATTTGTAGTAATGCTATTATATAATTCATATATTGGAAAAATATGTAAGAAAGACAACTATCACTTTATGAATTTAAGAAATAGGAGCAAAAGCTTACATCATTAGGTGGAGGAATACTTATGCAGGGCTATTTTGATATTCATTGCCATATCCTCCCTGGAGTTGACGATGGAGCAAAAAATATGGAAGAGACGCGCCGAATGCTTTTAATTGCTTATGAGGAGGGAATTAGAATTGTTGTAGCTACACCACACTTCATCGTCGGTAGTAAAAATACGAAAGTGGAGAACTTAAAAGTAATTTATGAAGAGGTTAAGCAGATAGCAGAAAGTGCTCTGAAGGAATTTCATATCATATTGGGAAATGAATTATTCTATTGTCCGGATATTATAGAGGCATTAAAAAAAGGGGAAGCGCTCACGATTGATGATACTAGATATATTCTAGTTGAATTTCAACCAAGCGCAACATTTCGAGAAATCAGAGATGGCTTAAATCACTGTATCTATTCAGGATATATTCCGATTTTAGCACATGCAGAACGCTATCAATGCCTTAATAAAGATTATAAGTTGGTGAATAATTTTATAAAGTTGGGTGCTTATATCCAAATAAATATTTCTAGTATGCTGAAAGGACATAGTAATACGAGTAGAAAATTGTGCGAGAAATTATTAGAAAGAGAGTGGGTTCATTTTCTTGGGACAGATGCACATGGAATTAACGAAAGACCTCTACGAGTAGGAGAGGTAACTACATACTTAGCAAAAAAGTACGGTCAAAATACTATAAGGAGATTATTGTGGGATAACCCGATGACAATGGTAGAGAACAAGCATTTATAAGAAAATCATATTACCCTGTCACAATTTACGAAAAATGAAAGTTTCACTTATATATTTGTAATATATAAGGTTATATGTAGCTCATTGCAAGAAAGGTATAGATAATAATGTTTAGGAGAGCTTTTATTCATTTTTTTTGGCTATGTAGGAATATTAACATACCTTTGTATTTGTATTTAAATTATTTTGCAGAAAAAATAAAAAGGGATGCAGGATGTCATATATATCCATACAAACGAACTAGTATGCATATTGAATCAAATGCGCAGATTATTTTGCATGGCGATATACATCTAAACGCACAGCAAGGCTATGGATGGATTGGAAGAACGCATGTTTTGATGCAAGAAGGTTCTAAGCTGATTGTCAGCGGGTGTATTTTTATGCGGCATGGTGCTTTAATAAAGTTGAGTAAGAATGCGGTATTGGAGTTTGCAGGAAATGTTTCAGCTAATATTAATTTAACTATTGATTGTGGAAAGTCGATTAGAATCGGAGATGATTGTATGATTGGGAGTCATGCTATAATCTATGACAGCGATTTCCACCCGACTTGCCGAGGCGTGGACAAACAATTTGCAATTCATTCAACACCAGTTGTTATTGGAGATCATGTCTGGATTGGAACAAGGGCAATGCTGTTAAAGGGAAGTAATATTGGAAGTGGTGCAATAATTGGTTCAAATGCGAATGTTGCAGGAAATGTTCCATGTAACACTCTGGTAGTAGCAAATCTATCAAGACAAGTGCTAAAGGATGTTCTGTGGGCAAGAAATGAATCACAACAAGCTATTGATGAATGTTTTAGGTTCGTAGATTAGAAATTTTAGTATTAATACAAGCATTTATAGGAGATCAGTAATAAGGAGCATAATGATGGAACAAAGGAGTCACGAAGTTGTAGAAATTGAAATCAGGGAATTGTTATTTGCACTGTTGCGTAAGTGGTGGGTAATTGCTTTAAGTTGCATTGTGGGAGCAACAAGTGTGTGGTTATACACAAAAAATGTAATTACACCAATTTATAGCTCAACGAGTAAGGTATATGTAATCAACAGACAAAATGAGGATGTGACTACGTGGTCAGACCTGCAAAGTGGAGAATATATTGCAAAGGACTTAATGATACTTGTGAAAAGTCATCCGGTAACAAAAGGAGTTATTCGTAACTTGAATTTAGAATTAACATCTGGACAATTGGAAAACATGATTACTGTAAATACACCGACGGATACTCGAATCATGGAAATAACAGTATCCCATCCAGACCCACAGATGGCGAAGCAATTGGTTGATGCTGTTGCAGAGGTATGTTCAGAACAAATGGTTAGTGTGATGCAAATGGAAAAGGTAAATGTTGTGGAGGAAGGGAATCTTCCAGTGAATCCATCCAGTCCCAACACTAAAAAAAATGTATTATTCGGAGGATTACTGGGAGCGGTTGTTACTTCCATCATTATATTAGTAGTAAAGTTGCTAAATGATACAATCAAAACCTCGGAGGAGATTGAAAAGTATCTAGGTATCACAACACTGGGGATAATTCCATTTGCAGAGGATACGCATAGAAAAGATCGCAAGAATAAGCAGAATAAAAGAAAAGCTAAAGCTACTTTAGCAAGTTAAGGAGAAGAAGGATGCTACAAATTAATTTAGAAAAAGTACATAAATTAGATTTCAGAAGTAATGAGGCATATAAAAGGCTTAGAACAAATATTATCTTTTGTGGAAACAATGTAAAGGTCATTTGCATAACCAGCTGCTTACCGAATGAGGGTAAGTCGAATGTCTCATTCAATCTTGCTGTTTCGTTTGCCGAGAGTGGGAAAAAAGTATTATTTATCGATGCGGATCTACGAAGATCAGTGATAATAGGGCGATATAAGCCAGATCAACCGGTACTTGGTTTAACCCATTATCTGTCTGGGCAGAACAGTTTGGGAGAGATTCTATATGAAGCCGGTATTGAAAATCTGGATATGATATTCACAGGCCCGGTTCCTCCAAATCCGGCAGAACTTTTAGGAAGTGGGGATTTTAGTGATCTATTGGAGTTGCTGCGTAAGGAATATGATTACATTATTATTGATACACCACCGATTGGAAATGTTGTGGACAGCGCTATTGTAGCGGAGCAAACGGACGGCGTGGTGCTTGTCATTGAAGCAAAAGCAATCAGTTACAAATTTGCTCAGAAAATAATTAAGCAATTAGAAACCGGGAAATGTAAGATTCTTGGAGCAGTACTCAATAAAGTAGATATGAATGATATCGAATATAAATATTTCGGTAAGAAATATAACAATCAGTATTATGCTACCTATTAAACTGATGTTTAATAACTTTAAAATACAAAATACATAAAAATTATAAAAACTCCCCCACCTATGATATTAATCCATAATACATCAGATTACTAATAAAATACGACAGGAAAAGTAAATTGATGGATATAAAACATAGGGGGAGAAAAATGTATTCTAAAATGGGAATATACCAGAAGGAGAATATAAACTATAAGAATAACACAATGCTTCCAATACTTACCATAGGTATACTAATAATTATTATTAGCTTTGTGGTAATTGCGAGGGGGCTATTTAATACTAGGTATGAGGGAGGAAGTATTCCTGCCCAGTCAAGTAATAGCATAATATCAGATGAAACCAATCTAAATGCATCGGAACGAGAAGTTTTAACAATGATATCAAGTGTAATCAAGCTACCAGATCAAATTGATCAGGGAAACAATATATATTACATATATTATCCAACTTTACTAAAATACTTAAGTAATTCAGAAGTATACTTGACTTCAAATCAAGCACAACAAGTTAGAGATAAAATTATTAGTATGCATGAAATTATGAGTTATGAGGGAGAAACAGATTTTGCAAAAATGTCCTTGGATGGAAGAAAAGTATTCATCTATCTCTCAGAACAGATTTATGAGCTTTGCGGTCTTAAGACAGTATCAACCATGGAAGGAGATATCGAGAAGATATCAGATGTCTCCGGCAATATTGTCTATGCGAAGAAAACGCCTGTAAGTCAAGTTGGCTTACAAGTGAATGCATTGATCATTATAGTGGCTACCATGGTTACTTTGCTTATTATCTGTATCATAATAGCTAAGAAAAACCAATTATTTATTAAGGAAGTGATATACGATGGATTTGATAAGGAAAGGTTTGCCTAATAAATATCTTCTGCTTGTAGATTTATGCTGTATCGTATTGTCATTTGTTTTAACTACCTGGATACGTTATGGTGAGATTACAAAGGGACTTTTCTATACAGATTTATATGGAATTGCATTTGCTATTATCCTGTCATTATATATTGCGGTTTTTTATTTGTATGATACCTATAGCAGATTTTTTAAACGAGGTTTCTTTGATGAAATGCTTGCTGTAGTAAAGATAAACTTATTATTGGCTGTAACAATTACAACAGTAGTATTTTTATTCCAGGAAGGAGCTTCTTATTCTAGACTATTCTTCCTATGCTTCTTTCTGTTAAATAGCATGATTACCTATATTGCAAGGCAGTATTATAAAGTCCTTCTTCTAGCAGTATATAAGAAGAGTACATCAAGTTCTAAGATTATGATCATAACAACGTCGGACCAGGCAAAGAGTCTTCTGTCCCATATTCGAAGTGAGAATGATTGGGAGTACCAGATTACCTACCTAACAATCCTGGATATCGATATGATAGGAAAGAAGATTGATGGTATTGAAGTAAAAGCTGATAGTAATAACATGCTTGAAATCGCTACATTGGAAGTATTGGATGGAGTATTCATACATATTCCGAATGATAGTGCGCTGAATTTTAATCTGGAAGATATTGTACTAAAGTTTCAGAATATGGGAGTGACGGTGGACTTAAGTATCAATACCTTCGGGCTTAAAATTCACGAGAAGGTTGTTCGCGAGATGAGTGGCTATCATGTGCTCACCTTCAGCTCACGACTATTCGATGAAGGGCAGATGGTATTAAAACGAATTACGGATCTCATCGGGGGATTCGTTGGGAGCATACTAGTAGTATTCTTAATGATATTCCTTGCACCAGCAATAGTAATTGAATCACCGGGGCCAATTTTTTTCTCTCAAGTAAGGATCGGAAAGAACGGCAGACGTTTTAAAATATATAAATTCCGATCCATGTATATGGATGCAGAGAGACGAAAGAAAGGACTTATGGCACAGAACGAGATGAGTGGGTTCATGTTTAAGATGAAGAACGATCCGAGAGTAACCAAAGTGGGTAAATTCCTTAGAAAAACTAGTTTAGATGAATTTCCTCAGTTCTTCAACGTCTTAAAAGGTGATATGAGCCTAGTCGGAACAAGACCCCCAACCGAATCTGAATTTATTCAATATGAAAGCAGGCATAAAAGAAGGCTTGCTCTAAAGTCAGGTGTTACTGGGTTATGGCAGGTTAGTGGTAGAAGTGATATCAACGACTTTGAAGACGTAGTGAAGATGGATTTGGAGTATATTGATAACTGGTCTTTAAAGATGGATGTGAAGATACTTTTTAAGACTATAGGGGTGGTGTTGTTTGGGAGAGGAGCTAAGTAGAAGGGTTGGGTGAGTCCATGAACAACAGTAGCGATAACGCAGTTGGAAAATATGTTCGTAAAGTGGTTAAGTCCCAAATTCCTACATGCAATATCCTTGGTGTGAACATCGCTGCCATCAATATGGAATGGTTGATTGTATATTTAAATAAGAACATTATTGATTTGTCTGGCGATTATATATGCGTTTCGAACGTACATACCACCGTAACCAGCTACGAGGATGCAACTTACTGTACTGTACAGAATGGTGGCATTATGGCTATACCGGATGGAGGTCCTCTAAGCACAGTTGGTAGAAAGCGTGGCTGTGTAAATATGTCAAGGACGACCGGACCTAGCCTCATGGGGGAGATTTTCAAAATCTCTGCTGAGAAAGGGTACCGACATTACTTTTATGGATCCACCGAGCAGGTGCTAGAGAAGCTTTGTGGAAAACTGACTGAGAATTATCCTGGCTTGCAGATTGCTGGCATGTACAGTCCTCCATTTAGACCTATGACAAAAGAGGAAGACGAGGCTGTGGTGAAAATGATTAACGATACTAATTCACACTTTGTATGGATTGGTCTGGGTGCTCCTAAGCAGGAAAAGTGGATGGCAGCCCACCAAGGAAAGATCAATGGACTGATGCTTGGTGTAGGAGCTGGATTTGACTACTATGCGGAAGATATTAGAAGAGCTCCACAGTGGATGCAGAAGAGCAATTTGGAATGGGTGTATCGATTGATGCAAGATCCAAAGCGACTGTTTGGGCGATATTTTTACACGAATACTAAGTTTCTGCAGTTGTTATATAGAGGAAAAAATTAACATAAGCACCCGAATTAGACAAGGATGAAGAGTATGAAGAAAAAAATATGTATGGTAGTTCAAAATCCGATGGTTAAAGGTGGCATTGCTGCGGTAGTCAATGGGTATAAAGGCTCAAAATTAGAAGAAGATTTCAATATTATATATGTAGAGTCATATAAGGACGGCTCTAAACTTACAAAGCTTATGAAAGGCATTTGCGGTTATTTCCATTTTGCAAAGGTTCTTTTATTTGATAAGCCTGACATTGTACATATTCATTCTTCCTTTGGTCCTAGTTTTTATCGTAAGTTACCGTTCATCTATATGGCAACTTGGTTTAAAAAGTCAGTAATCAATCATATTCACGGAGCTGAGTTTAATGATTTTTATGAAAATGCCAACAATAAAAAAAGAAAGCTAATTAAGAAAACTTATAACAAATGCTCAATTCTTGTTGCCCTATCAGATGAATGGAAACAGAACTTGTTACAAATTGTGCCAGATGAAAAGATTGTAGTTATAGAAAATTATAGTATCATTCATGCTGATGCAGTAGAAGAAAGATTGAATAGAAAATCGAACAACCAAGTGCTTTTCCTTGGAGAGATTGGAAAAAGAAAAGGCTGCTATGATATTCCAGAGGTAGTCGAGAGGGTAGTTAAAGAGATTAGTGATGTTAAATTTATACTTGGAGGTTCAGGAGACATTGAACAAATTACGGAAATACTTCGGAGTAAAGGTGTAGAAAAGAATGTCGTATTCCCTGGTTGGGTGCGAGGGGAAGATAAAGATCATCTGTTAAGAGAAAGTGATGTGTTCTTCCTTCCTTCCTATAATGAAGGAATGCCTATGTCTATTCTGGACGCAATTGGATATGGTTTACCGGTTGTAAGTACTGATGTTGGAGGAATACCGAAAATCGTCCACCAGGGTATGAATGGTTATATCTGTAAACCAGGAAATATAATTGATTTCGTAGAGCGATTGGTTTACATATTATCTAATGAAATAGTATTTAAAGATTGTTGTAGATATAGTAGCAGCATTGCAAATAGATGTTACTCATTGGAAATCCATATCGGGTATATTAGAGACTTATATTGGAAGATGCTAAAAACATATTAACATGTTTTGATTACAAATCTATAAATTTCAGAATAGAAGGAGCACTCGATGTATTTAGTAAGTATAATCGTACCCGTTTATAATGGACAAAGTGTTATTGAAAGATGTATACAAAGTATTTTTACTCAAACATATAAGAATTATGAATTAATTATAATAAATGACGGATCGTGTGATAAAACACAGGAAATTTGTATAGCAATGTGTAACGGAAATAGCAAATGTAAGATTATTACGATTCAAAATGGTGGAGTTTCTAACGCAAGGAATATCGGAATCACGAATGCAAATGGTGAATTAATTGTTTTTGTTGATAGCGATGATTTTGTATCTCCATTATATTTAGAACGACTTGTTATAAATTTTGAAGAAGGAAAATTTGTTCTTTGTAAATATCATAAAGTAACAGAAAAAAGATATAAAAAAGAGGTGAAAATTACAAAACCAGGTGATATAAAAAAAATGGATAAAGATAATCTTGCGGAAATATATCTATCATCATTGTTTTGCCAACCTTGGAATAAAGTATATAGCCGAGAGGTAATACTTCAGCATCAAATAAAATTTAATATTGAATTATCTATTGGTGAAGATTTGTTTTTTAATTTGGAGTACTTAAACTATTGCAATGAATTTATCGTAATAGATGAAAAACTTTATTATTACTTTTTTAATATATCAGGATTGAATGCCACACTGAGTCAAGGGAGTAAATATCTAGATTTATTTACTAAACAATGTGTAGCAATTAACCAATATCTTACGAATATACTTCAGGTATCAGTCCGGGATTTAGATGAGTTTAGGTATCACTATTTTATGGTTTATATTAATAAGATAAGAATTATGAGAAAAACTCACAAAGATCAAAAATTCTTGACACAAGCACTTTCGAGAAAAGAACTTATATTAACAATAACCTATTTAAGAAATAGAAAAATTTTAGACAGTATTAGTTGTGCGATGCTGCATAAAGGATATGTCCAATTTGTTTACTATTTCATTAAAATAAAAAGAAAGATTATAAAAGAAGTTATGATTAATATCATTCAAAAGAATCTTAAGTATAAGCCAAGCCAGAATCAAAATTTTCTATTTTAAAATGCTGTATTAAGCTAGAATATATCTTCATTGTAGTATACGATTCATGTTATTTATTGAAAAGTAATGGGGATGCAATAAGAGATAGAATTGTTAGTACACATTGATTAATTGTTGTAAGAGATGAGGAGTTTACAATGAATATTGTTAGTGTAATTATACCGATTTATAAAGTGGAAAAATATTTAAGGCAGTGCTTGGATTCTGTGATTAACCAGACCTATACGGATTTGGAAATAATCTTGGTAGACGATGGCTCACCTGATAACTGTGGGGAAATTTGTGATGTATACGCAGAAATAGATTACCGAATTAAGGTCATTCACAAACAAAATGAAGGGTTGGGTTATGCCAGAAATACAGGTCTTAGTATTGCAACAGGTGAATATGTATACTTTGTCGATTCTGATGATTGGATTGATGTCAATTTTATTGAGCGTATGATGGATATTAGTAATAAATACGATGCGGATATGACTATTTGCGGTTACAAAAAGTATACAGAAGATGCATGTGAAATGATATGTTCAGTATCTGATATTTGTGTTTATGAAAATATCAAAGTGCATGATGAAATCTTGCTTCCCATGATAGGCAGAGAATCAACACATTATGAAGACTGGACAATTAATATGTGTGTTTGGACCAATCTGTATAGGCGAAATATTATTGAAGATAATAGTATCCGTTTTATGTCAGAAAGAGAGTATCTTTCTGAAGATATATGTTTTAACTTGGACTATCTTTATTATTCGAAAAAAGTTGTTATGACTTCGGATTGTCTATATCATTATCGCAGCAATCCGGTGTCTCTCACTAATTGCTACAAGGCAAATGAATTTAGTATGATTATTCGGTTACATAAGAAGATTAATGAAATGATAGATTCAATGGGATTAAGAGATAAAGTTGAATTCAGATTACACAGATTTTTTATAACCAAGACACGAAAGACTTTATTTTTGTTGGAGAATAGTAGAATGCCACTGAAAGACAGGCTACAAATAACGAAAAATATTCTTAACGATAAAACACTTCAAAGAATATTAAGTGAGTATCCTATAAAAAAATATGCGTTGAAATATAAGGTCCCAGCCTACTTTATGAAGATGGGATTTAGCTTTGGTACGGTTATATTATTCAGATTCCAGACTGTCATAAAATCGTTGCTGGTAAGGTGAGGACGAAAGATGGAGGAAACATATATATGAAACATGCCTTCTTAATAATAGCACACAATAATTTTGAGGTATTAAAAAGGCAACTTGGAATCCTCGATAACAAAAATTCAACTTTTTTTATACATATAGATCAGAGGGCAACTGTTGATAAAACGGATTTACTCAGCCATGTTAAAAAAGCAAAGGTGATTTTCGTAAAACGCAAAAAGATCATTTGGGGTGGGTATAGCCAAATTGATTGTGAGCTAAGATTAATTAATGAAGCGGTGATGGGGAATTTTGATTACTATCATCTTCTATCAGGAGTTGATATGCCTATAAAACCATTTTACGAGATAGATAGATTTTTTGAAAGGAATAATGGAAAAGAGTTTATTCACTTTGATGGTGAAGAAGTAGATTACATAACTAGGCAGAGAATTTCACTATATCATTTATTTCAAAGAAATATTGGGATTTTGAGATATATCAATATTTTTTTTATAAAATGTCAGCAGTTTTGCAGTCTGGATAGACTTCGGGATGAAACATTAGTTGTTAGAAAAGGTGCTAATTGGTTCAGCATTACTAATAATCTTGCTAAGTATGTAGTAAATAAAAAGAAAAAAATTAGTAAATTATTTCGCTTCAGTTTATGTGCGGATGAGATGTTTTTACAGACTATCATATATAATTCGAATTTTAGGATAAATCTATTTGATCAAGAACTTAGGAATGATTATCAATCCTGTATGCGATATATAGATTGGAAGAGAGGAAAGCCTTATGTTTTTCAAGAAGGCGATTATAATGAGCTGATTTCTTCAAAGTGCCTTTTTGCACGGAAATTTGATTATGAAAAAAGCCCGGTACTTGTTGAGATGTTATTTAATCTGTTTACCTCAAACAGTCGACAATTGCATTGATATAAAACCAATAGTTGCAATATGGACTTATTAAACCGAAAAACGGATGCGATAATGAATCGTTATGTTGGAGAGGATATTAATGTACACAAATAGATATAGATTTAAAATCGAGAAAATATCATTATGCGTATATATATACACATTAATTACTTTTCAACCGATTTCTCTATCATATTTTAGTATTGGTAGATTGTTTGGAAATTTGCAAGATTTAATGTTGATGGCTTTTTTTGCTTTATTTATATATTATGAATTAAAGAGATACTGGAAAAATAAGGTATCTACATATATTAAACTTGTTCTACTATTTGATACACTTTATTTTATTTCTACTTATATAAATATCGGACTGCAGATAAATATTCTGACTTATGCTTTAAAAAAATTTGTTATATTATGCTGGATTGAATATATTATCTTGCATAAAGAAAAAAGATTGCTAAGTGCGATGGCGAATGCACTTTGGACATTAATTATTTTTGATTTTATTTCTATTGTTTTATATCCTGAGGGTTTAAGTGCGTTTGGAATATTTGGTTGGGTTTTAGGTGGTAAAAATAATAGATTCTGTTATGTCTTTTTAGCAAGTCTTCTATCTATAATATCTTGGTATCAAATACCAGATAAGAAAAAGAATAAGATGTTATTTAAGCTAGCTATACTAGAAACTATTGCTATTGTATCTGTAGTATTAGTAAAGAGCAGCACTTCAACGGTATCTGTTTGTTTATTAGTTGGTTTTATATTTTTATATCCTGTTTTAAAGTCAGATAAATTCTTTAATATGTATACTTATATAATTTCGCATTCTGTAATATGGGTTTCTATAACCTTATATAATGCGGTCTTAGCCGATAAACTTTCAGAAATAACAGGATTCCTTGTTGGAAAAGATGCTACATTTACAGGACGTACACCGATATGGAATGCAGTTTTAGATTTAATAAAAGAAAAGCCTTTATGGGGATATGGAGAAGAAAGCATTTCAGCTAATGTAAAACGTACAGGAATATCCTATTTTTTAAATACACATAATCAGGTATTAGAACTGTTATATACAGGGGGAGCTCTATTATTGATAACCTTCCTTATTATTTTGGTATTATGCCTAATGAGAAATCATAAGAAAAAGAGTGTAATAAGTATTTTTGCGTCTTGGAGTATCTTTGCATTATTATTTGAATTTACACAGGAGGCAATCATGCTAGAATTTTTATTGTGGGTAATTCTTTTATTTGTATACCATGCAAATGAATTAAGTGGAATAGATTGGGTTTAATTTGTACTGAGGAATAGTTCAGAAAATGTAGTTTACCTATATTAATGAAAGGAATGACTGAAGTATGAAAATAGCAATATTAACCATACATGATTTTAACAATTACGGTAATAGACTACAGAATTATGCAACACACACTATTCTAGTGAGAATGGGAATTAGTGCTGAAACATTGGTTATTGAGGATGTAAAAACCATTAAGAGAATATTATCTTCAATTATAAGAAAAGTATGCTATATGATTTTCCCACAGTTATACGTAAAGTGGAATCCAATTTCTGCCAAATGGACGCGTTTTGAATTGTTCACTAAAAAGTATATACCAGAAAATATTGTATATTCCAAAAATAGAGATGTTTCTAACTCAGTAATTAATAAGTATGATTATTTTCTAGTGGGAAGTGATCAAGTTTGGAATCCCACGTTTTCTAATGTTCAGATCGGTAATTTTCTTCTTGAGTTCGCAAATTCCTCAAGACGAATTAGTTTTGCAGCGAGTTTTGGTATGGATTATTTGTCAGATGAGTGGTTTTCCCAATATGCATCAGAATTGTTGAAATTTAAGGCAATTTCCGTCAGGGAAAACCGTGGAGCCGAAATAATAAAGGAACTAATCGGAAAAGATGTAAGTGTTTTAATTGACCCTACACTGTTACTTAGCGCAAACGATTGGAGAAAAATAGCCAAACCAGTGAGAATAAAATCTAACAAACCGTATATTTTGACATGTTTTTTAGGGGAAAAAAGCAAGCTTTATACTGAAATAATTGAGAAAATTGCTGTGGAATATAGTTTGGATATAAAAAATCTATGCGATAAAAATGATTTAGAGTTATTTCAGGCGGGTCCAGCTGAATACTTATATTTGTTAGATCATGCAGCATTTATTTGCTCGGATTCTTTTCACACGGCAGTGTTCTCTGTATTATTTGACAAACCTTTTTTGATCCTTAATAGAATAGAACATAATGAGATTTGTCCTATGAACTCAAGAATTGAAACATTTCTTAATAAAGTAAATTTAAAACAAAAACTTCAAGTTGACATTAATAATAGTATGCTTTTTGACTGTGATTATCATTCTGCACATGAAATACTAGAGTGTGAGAGGATAAAGGCTATGCATTTTCTCGAAAATGCTTTGTTTGAATCAAATTGATTATAACCCCAAAGGAAGGTAGTGTCGTTTTTTCATCACGATTTGTGCTGGATCGAAGTGACAGAACGGTAGTTAATATGAAGATAGAAAGGACAAAAAATGCAACAAGGAATATTATTTATGGGTCGATTTTAAAGATTTATCAAATCGCAATACCTTTTGTGATTCGAACAGCTATGCTGTATTTACTTGGAATTGAATATCTAGGCTTAAATGGTCTTTTTTTATCTATTCTTCAAGTTCTTAATTTAACTGAACTCGGTGTTAGCGGTGCAATGGTATATAGCATGTATAAGCCGATTTCAGAAGATGATGAAGTAACCATTTGTGCAATGATGAAGTTATATAAGATATATTATAGAATTATTGGATTAATCGTTTTAGTGCTTGGGTTATTCTTACTACCATTTATACCAAAACTGATTTCGGGTGAAGTTCCAAATGATATAAACATTTATGTATTATATTTATTAAACTTGGGAGCATCCGTATTATCCTATTGGTTATTTGCTTATAAAAACAGTATAGTACAAGCCCATCAGAGAATTGATGTGGTTAGTAAGATTTCACTTATAACAAATACAATTCAATATGGTTTACAACTTTATGTTTTAGTTTTTTTAAGGAATTATTATTTCTTTTTAATAATAGCACTTACTACTCAAGCGCTAACGAATGTTGTAACAGCATTAATCGCTACCAAGATGTACCCATCATTTAAAGCGATAGGTAAACTTGAAAAACATAAAGTTAAAGAAATAAACCAGAGAGTAAAAGCATTATTCACAAGCAAAATTGGAACTGTAATCACACAATCAGTAGATACAATTGTAATTTCAATTTTTCTAGGACTTACTGTTTTAGCTATATATAGTAATTATTTTTACATAATGTCATCTGTGATGGCCTTTATGACTATAATCTTTAATTCATGCACTGCAGGAGTGGGTAACAGTATTATCACTGAAACCATAGATAAGAATTATAATGATTTAAAAAAAATCACTTTTATAATATCCTGGCTTGCTGGAGTTTTTTCTTGTTGTTTGTTATGCCTTTATCAACCTTTCATGGAAATTTGGGTAGGAAATCAATTAATGCTTGATAATCTAATGGTTGTTATGTTTTGCATCTATTTTTACATATATGAGGTAATGAGCGTCATGTTTCTTTATAAAGATGCTGCTGGAATATGGCATAAAGATAGATATAGGCCAATTGTTACATCATTTGCGAATTTAGGTATGAATTTGGTCATGGTGCAATTTATGGGAATTTATGGTATTGTTCTTTCGACTATACTGAGCTTTATCCTCATTGGAATGCCTTGGTTGATCCATAACTTGTTTACTGAATTGTTTAAAAGAAAACCATACGAGTATTTAAAAATAATGTTTAAGTATACAATAATTACAATAGTTGCGTGTATTATAACATATTTTTGCTGTAGCTTTATAAACTCAAGCGGATTAAGATGTATCATCTTTAGGCTAATAATATGCATGATTGTTCCAAATTTAATCTTTATAACCGCGTATTATAATGAAACTGAATTTAAGCAAACTATTGTGTTGGCAGGTAAAATAACGGGAGGAAAGGTAAAGTTACTAAAGCTATAATAGATTGGAGAAAGTCTACTTCCTACATTAAAAAAAGGTGGTAAATGAATGAAAAAGATTATAGTAGTTGGTAATAGAATGGATTGTGGAGGAACAGAAATCGCAATGTTGGCATTATTAAAACAACTTGTTTTGCGAGATTACGATATCACGGTCGCCTTGAAAGAGAAGAGTGGAGTATTGTTAGATCAAATTCCCACTAGTGTTAATATTATCGCTTTGGATTGTATGAGCTCAGCTAAAGAATTATTGCATAAAAAAAGAGGGATAGATAAGGTCATGTATTTTGGAAAACGGTGTTTAGATAAAATTAATGGCAAATTCCATCTATATGATGATTTATTAGCAGAATGCACTGAGTTAGGTGGAAGTTATGATTTGTTAATAGATTTTTTTGGCTATGGTCATTTCCTTACGGCTTTTTCTGCAAAAATGATTACTGCCCATAAAAAAGTCCTTTGGTTTCATGATGATGATTTGAGCTGGATGTTTAAAATCGAAAGGTATTTGCAATATTATGATAAACTGTTCGGGGTATCAGAGGCTGTTGTAGCGGCGATAACAAATTACGATATTGCGTTAGCAGAGAAAACAGATGTTTTCTATAATGTAATTGACATAGAAGAAATCCGGCAAAAATCTGAAGCCGATTTTGAACCAATTTACGATTCTGAAAAATTGGCATTATTAACAGTAGGTAGAATACATGAACAAAAGGGAATTGATATTCTCATAAAAACAGCAAAAATACTAAAAGAAAGACAGTTGGCTTTTCATTGGTATGTTATTGGTGGTGGAGAAACTGAGTACTATTTGCAAATGGCGAAACAATTGGGGGTAGATAATTGCGTTATCTTTGTAGGACAAAAAACAAATCCATATCCATATATAAAGACATGCGATTTATATATACAGCCTTCAAAACATGAGGGTTATGGATTGACTATTTTAGAAGCCAGAGTTTTACATAAAGTAATCATAGCTACTAGATTGCCCTGTATTAAAGAACAAATCACCGATGGAGTTAATGGCTATCTTGTTGAGTTGAATCCAACAGCTTTTGCTTCTAAAATAATTGAATTGGCTAATAGCAAATATACAAATAATTATGTGATGAAAAATTTAATAAATGAAACTATTGATTTTACAAATGAATTTCAAAAATTAGAAAGTTTATTTGATAATTAATTTCGACGAGAAGATATTAGTAATTTATAGAAGTGTGAGGAAAAAGCTATGAAGTTACAAAGAACTAAAAACACATCACGTAATATTGTTTTTGGGGTTGTCTTGAAAAACTTTCAAACGATTGTTACATTTGTTATGAGAACGGCTATGATTTATGTGCTAGGTGTAGAATATCTTGGTTTGAATGGTTTGTTTGTATCAATTCTACAAGTTCTAAATCTTGCTGAGTTAGGCGTTAGCAATGCAATAATTTTCTGTATGCTAAAGCCAGTAGCTGAAGATGATATAATCAAAATATGTGCAATAATGAAACTTTATAAGAAATACTATCGGATAATTGGTTGGGTTGTATTAGTTGCTGGTATGGTATTGCTGCCATTTATTCCAAAATTGATTTCTGGTGATGTTCCACAAGATATAAATATCTATATATTATACATATTGAATTTGGGGGCAACTGTAATTTCATATTGGTTTTTTGCTTATAAAAGTAGTCTATTATCTGTGCATCAACGTTCTGATATCATTAGTAAAATTACGTTGGTAACGGATAGTGTAAAGTATGGACTGCAGTTAGATGCTCTGATTGTATTTAAAAATTATTATTTCTATCTGATAGCTTTACTATTTTCTCAAATAGTTAATAACGCTATGATAGCAATTCTTGTCAACAAAATGTTTCCACACTGTAAACCCGAAGGCGAACTTTGCGAAAGCGAAATCAGAACCATTAATCATAAAGTAAAAGATTTTTTTACAGCTAAGATTGGACAGACGGTGGAAAATTCTGTTGATATGATTGTGATATCTGGTTTTTTGGGTTTGGCTGTTTTGGCCATATATCAAAACTATCGTTATTTATTAGCTGCTGTTATGGGTTTTATAAGTATCATCTTTAATTCCTGTGCAGCTGGAATAGGAAACAGCTTGGTAGTTGAAACCAAGGATAAGAATTATGGTGACTTTAAAACTTTTACCCTCATTATGGCTTGGATCGTTGGGTTCTGCACCTGTTGCTTTTTTTGTCTTTACCAA
>Ga0123338_10001111_pt1 | contig 26302 bp, 25 predicted proteins | sample grotaG_FD_89793 | JGI IMG/M metagenome (GOLD analysis project Ga0123338, IMG submission 89793) | Glacier valley bacterial and archeal communities from Borup Fiord, Nunavut, Canada, to study Microbial Dark Matter (Phase II) -... | ecosystem: Environmental > Aquatic > Freshwater > Ice > Glacier ...
AGAAACGCTCGCCGTTGAGCGCGACGATAGCTTCGCGCGCGGCGACGCAGCGATCGTACCAGGCGGCGAGCGTGTGCATGTAATGGAGGCGCCAGACCTCCAGATCGGCCAACCAGAGCCGGTTGGCTTCGAGGTGGGGGATGACTTCGGAGACGGCGGGGACGTAGCCGCCGGGGAAGATATATTTGGCGGTCCAGGGATCGGTCGCGCCTGGGCCGAAGGCGCGGCCGATGGTGTGGAGGAGCGCGATACCGTCGGGGGCGAGGCGCGCGGCCAGCGTGGCGAAGAATTGCGCGTAATGCGGGCGGCCGACATGTTCGAACATGCCGACCGAGACGATGCGATCGAAGGTGCCGCCGAGCGCGCGGTAATCGCGGAGCTCGAAGGATACGCGGTCGGCGAGGCCCTCGCGTTCGGCGCGCGCGCGGGCGTAGCCAAGCTGTTCGTGACTGAGCGTGATGCCGAGCACGTGCGCGCCGTGGTGGCGCGCGAGGTGGATCGCCATGCCGCCCCACCCGCAGCCGATATCGAGCACGCGCATGCCGGGTTGCAGGCAGAGCTTGGCGGCGATCAACGCGAGCTTGTCTTGCTGCGCCTGTTCGAGGCCGACGTGCGGAGCGCGCCAGTAGCCGCAGCTATATTGGCGCTCGGGATCGAGGAAGACATCGTAGAGCTGGTCCGACAGATCGTAATGATGCGAGACATTGGCCTGCGCGCGGCGAGCGGGATTATGTTCGCGCAGGAACCTGAGCGCGCTGGTGGCACCGTGCATGATGCGCCCGGTATCGCCGCCGCTGTGCTGCGCGGCGTTCAGCGTGACGAGTTCGGTCAGATCGCGGACGTCTCCGTGCTCGATCAGCAGGCGACCGTCCATATAGCCTTCGCCCGCACCCATCGAGAGATCGCGGACCATCGCCCATGGAAGGCGGGTATCGGTGAAGCGCAGGCGCACGGGGGCGACGCCAGGGGCGGGGTTGCCATAGGTGTAGGTCCGGCCGCGCGCGTCGACGATGGTGAGCGGGCCGACGGTGACGAAGCGGCGCAGCAGGCGATCGAGAAGGAACATGCGAGGGCGTGGTTAATGCGCGGCGGCGCTGAGGGCTAGGGCTAGGGTGGACTTCCACCTTCTCCCGCGAACGCGGGAGAAAGAAATGCGGAGCGTAGCGGAGCGAGGGTGAGGGAGGGCCCCGTTCCGGCGAGCGGCCCCTCCGTCACCCTGCCGCTTTCGGCGGCTGTCCCTCTCCCGCGTTGCGGGAGAGGGTTAGCGTCCACTTTTCAACCCCGCAAACGCCGCCAGTGCCCGCGCGCGTGCGGCCGGGTGATCGACGATGCGTCGGGGGTAGGTGTCGCCGAGGCGCACGCCTGCGGCTTGCAGTTCGAGCGGGGAGGCTTCCCACGGGGCGTGGATGACGCTGGCGGGAAGGGACGCGAGTTCGGGCACCCAGCGGCGGACGTAATCGCCGTCCGGATCGTGGCGGCGGCCCTGCGTGACCGGTTCGAAGATGCGGATGAAGGGCTGGCTGTCGGTGCCCGATCCCATGATCCACTGCCAGCCGAGCGCGTTGTTGGCGAGGTCTGCATCGACGAGTGTGTTCCAGAACCAGCGCTCGCCCTCGCGCCAATCGATCAGCAGATGCTTTACGAGGAAGCTGCTGGCGATCATGCGGACGCGGTTATGCATCCAGCCGGTTGCCCAGAGCTGGCGCATCCCCGCGTCCACGATGGGGTAGCCGGTGCGGCCGTGCTGCCACGCCTGCAGGTCGGCGGGGGCATGGCGGTGCGGAAAGTGCGCGAAGGGGGCGCGCATAGGGGCATCGGGGCTGTGCGGATATTGATCGAGGATGCCGAGCGCGAAATCGCGCCACGCGATCTCGCGCAGATAGGGTTCGGCGGCGTCTCCGGCGGCGGCTTGCGTGGCATGCCAGACCTGCGCGGGGGAGAGTTCGCCCAGATGAAGGTGCGGGGAGAGACGCGAGGTGCGGGCCGTGGCGGGAAGGTTGCGGCCCTCGTGGTAGCCGTGGACGATTTCGGCGAAGGCGATGAGCGCGGTGTGCGCGCCTGCCTCGCCGGGCTGCCATTCCTTGTGCCAATCGGCGGCCCAGTCGGGGTGGGTGGGAAGGAGGTCCCAATCTTCGAGGCGCTCGCCGGGCGGCGCGTTTGCGGCCATCGTCAGATGCGCGGGTTCGGGGCGCGGCGCGGGGGGCGGCCTTTGCTGCTGGAGCGCGCGCCAGAAGGGGCTGAAGACCTTGTAGCGGCCGCCCTGCCCGGTGAGCACCGCGGACGGATCGGCGAGCGTCTGGCCGGGGTGGAGCGTCAGCGGGAGGCGCAGGCCGACCGCGTGCGCCTGCGCCTTGGAGGCGGGCTCAAACTGTTCGGTCGCGTGGACGTGCGCGTCGCCCAGCGTCCGCGCGAGCGCGGGGAGGACGATCTCGGGGCGACCGCGAAGCAGGATGAGGCGCGAACCCCTGGCCGCGAGCGCTTCGGCGAGGCGGGCGAGCGAATGGTGCAGCCACCAGCGGGCGGCGGCACCGGTGCGCCATGCGCCGGGCGTTTCATCGTCGAGCACATAGACGGGCGCGATGGGTCCGGCGTGCGCGGCGGCGCGCAGGGCGCGGTGGTCCGATAGCCGCAGGTCTTGCCGGAACCACAGGATTTGAGCTTCTGCCATGCGCGCTGCATACGCACGGGCGCGGTGCGGGCTGCAATGGGAGGGTGGGTTTGTCGCGGATCGCTTACGTGAACGGGCGTTATCTTCCGCTTGCCGACGCGGCGGTGGGAATCGAGGACCGCAGCTTCCAGTTTTCGGACGGCGTGTATGAGGTGGCCGCCGTGCTGAACGGGCGGATGCTCGACTGGGCGGCGCATCTGGCGCGGCTGGGGCGATCGTTGCGGGAGCTTTCGATGCACGCGCCGATGGGGGATGCGGCGCTCGATCTGGTGGCGCGGCGGTTGCTCGCTACGAACCGGGCGCGCGAGGCGCTGCTGTATGTGCAGGTCTCGCGCGGGGAAGCCAAGCGCGATCATGCGGTGCCGCGTGTGGCACCCACGCTGGCGATGACGGTGCGGCCGTTCGATTTTGCGGCGCGGCGCGCGGCGGTGGCTCGCGGCGTGGCGGTGGTGACGATGGCGGACCAGCGCTGGGCGCGGCCCGATATCAAATCGGTCTCGCTGTTGCCCAATGTGCTGGCGAAGGAGGCGGCGCGGGCGGCGGGCGCGATGGAGGCATGGATGGTGGGGCGCGACGGCCATGTGACCGAGGGGGGATCCACGAATGCGTGGATCGTGGACGCGGACGGCGTGCTGCGCACGCGTGCGGCGGACGGGGCGATCCTGGCAGGCGTGATGCGGGCGACGCTGATGCGGGTGGCGGGCGAGATCGGCGTGGGGGTGAAGGAGCGCGCGTTTACGCTGGACGCGGTGCGCGGCGCGCGCGAGGCGTTTCTGACGAGCACGACCAACCCGTGCGTGCCGGTGGTGCGGGTGGACGGGGCGGCGGTGGGGGACGGCGCGCCAGGGCCGGTCTCGCGGCGGCTGGCGGCGGCGCTGTGGGGCGAGATCGCAGCGCAGACGGGGTGGGCGGGGTAAGTGCTTCTCCCCGCCTTTGGGGGAGTGCCACGAGCGGACGAAGGGTTCTACGCCCGGCACCCCCTCCGGCGCTGCGCGCCACCTCCCTCAGCGGAAGACGAGGGGTTTGCGCGTAGGCGTGGCTGCCCCTAGCGTTCGGCGATGAGCAAAAGCGACACGATGGCGGTGCTGCTGATGCTGTGGGCGGGGGCGCAGGCCACCGGGCGCGAGGCGCTTGCGGTGCTTGCGCTGACGGGCGTGGCGAGCCTGTGGTTTGCGGGCGTGACGCGGGGGAGGCGATAGGTATGTCGACGATATTGGGTGCCTCGATCCACGTGGTCACGCCGTTTGAGCAGAATGCGACTTTGTTCTGGTGCAAGGCCACGATGCGCGGCGTGTGGATCGATCCGGGCGGCGATCTACCGGTGCTGCGCGAGGCGGCGGTGGAGCGCGGCGTGACCATCGAGCGCATCTGGCTGACGCACGGGCATCTCGATCATGCGGGTGAGGCGGGGGTGTTCGCAGCCGAACTGGGCGTGCCCATCGAAGGGCCGCACCGCGACGACCTGTTCTGGCTGGAGAGCCTGGAGGAGGTGGGGCGCGGCTACGGCATCGACACCGCGCGCGCATTCGTGCCCGACCGGTGGCTAAGCGAGGGGGACGAGGTGCGCGTGGGAGAGGTGGCGTTCGGGGTGCGGCACTGTCCGGGGCACACGCCGGGGCATGTGATTTTTCACCAGCGCGAGGCGGGGATTGCGCAGGTGGGCGATGTGCTGTTCGCGGGATCGATCGGGCGGACCGATTTTCCGCGCGGCAACCATGCGGACCTGATCGAATCGATTGCGGCCAAGCTGTGGCCGCTGGGCGATGCGACGCGGTTTATTCCGGGGCATGGGCAGATGTCCAGTTTCGGGGCGGAACGGCGGAGCAATCCCTATGTGGCGGATTCGGTGCTGGCGCGCGCGGCGGGGGCGCAACCGTAACGGTCGTCCGGCGTTCTGCCTGTCTCAACCCGAAGGAGACAGACGATGGACAAGGACCGGATCGAAGGCTCGGCCACCAAGCTCGGCGGCGACATCAAGGAAGGTGTCGGCAAGGTCTTGGGCGACACGAAGCTGGAAGCCGAAGGCAAGGCGGATCAGCTTGCGGGCAAGACGCAAAATGCGGTGGGCGGCATCAAGGACGCGGTCCGCGGCGAATAAGAGGGCGCGACCCGGCCCCCACCGTCGGGCTTCGCCCGCCACCTCCTCCGGAGGGGGAGGTAAGGGGTCTACCTCCCCCTCCGGGAGAGGTGCCCGAAGCGCGGAGGGGGTCTGGGGCCGGGCGCGACCCTGTCGCTGTGAAGCGGAACCTACGCCACCAGTGCCGGGAATTCGATGCGGAAGGCGTGGGCTTCCGCATCGTAGCATAGCGGGCTGCGGAGCTGGCGGGCGAGGCCGCTGAGGATGCGGCGTGTGCTGTCCTCGAACCCGTCCAGCCCGTCCGCGCCTTCGAACGCGGCGCTGGTGACGGTGAGGACCGCGCGGCCGCCGATGCGATGGGCAGCGATGCGGGCGTCGGCGGCTTCCCCCGTGGTCGTGGCGCGCGCACCCGCGACGAGCTCGGTCACGAGGAATGCGATCGGCAGCGCGGTATCCTGACCGACGCTCACCGGCTCGGCCTTGCATCCGACATGGCGGCCGCCGCCGCCGCGCCCTTCGAACCCATGTTCCAGATTGGCGCTGAGATCGGCGAGCAGCGGGCGCAGTTCGACGCCGTGCGCGCCATCGTCCTGATACATCCAGCGGTGTACGAGCGCGAGCGCGTTCACGCGCTGGCGGATCAGCGCATAGGCGGCGGCGACCTCGCTGTTCGCGGCATCGCGGGCCTGGAGACTGAGCAGGCTCGAGACGATCTGGAGGTTGTTTTTGACGCGGTGATGCACCTCCCGGGTCAAGGCTTTTTGCGTAGCGAGCGCGCTTTCCATCGCACTTGCATCGTTGGCGGCGCGGTCCGCCATGCGGTTGAACGCGATCGCCACCTCGGCCAGTTCGGGGCTGGACATTTCGCCATCGATCATGCGGGCATCCAGATTGCCCGAAGCATAGCGTTCGACGACGATACGCATATCGCGCAGCGGTTGGACGACGAGGCGATCGAGCGCGAACGCAGCGATCGCGAGTGCTGCGAGCCACATCAGCGCGGGCAGCGCGACGCCGAGCGCGTGCATCGCGCCGATGTGCGGGTTCACGGCAACGAGCGCGGCGTAATTGTTCCAAGCGGACAACAACGCTACGATGCCGAGCGGCAACAGCGCAATCGAGAGCGCGGCCACGACCTTGGCAGCGAGTGGAACCTGGGCAAGGCGTGAGACTATCGCGGTGGGCAACGGCGGATCCTGAGGCAGTGGGCGTCCTGTTATCGGTCCAAACGGTTCAGAAGCTCGCGCAGTTGCTCGGGCACGGATTCGTCCACCGTTTCCTGGTAGGCACGCCGCAGCGAATCCCCCACAGCATGCGTGGTGCGGGCGGGCTCGGGGGTGCGGTAGATGCAAGGCTTACCCGGCCGGGCGTTGCCGTCGTTCGTCATTGCCCCCCCCGTGTCGGCGCAAACGACATTGCACCCGTCCATGACCAAGCGACGCTGCGACATTTTTGTTCCCTCAGGATATTGGTGGCCGACAATCCGATGCAGCAATGAAACGAACCTTGTTCGTCGGGGTTGAGCAGTGCACGTCGCGCGTCTAGGCGCGACCCGGCATACAGCATTGCGCGAACGCAACCACAAGAAAGCCTCCCCATGTCCCTCGCTGCCGATATCGCCCCGCATCTCCCATATCTGCGCCGTTATGCGCGCGCGCTGACGGGCACGCAGCAGCATGGCGACACGTTCGTGCGTGCGGCGCTGGAGGCGATCGTGACCGCGCCCGAGAGCTTCCCGCGCGACGTCGATCCCCGGCTGGGGCTCTACAAGGTGTTCAATTCGATCTGGGCCTCGTCCAATATCGAGGTGGACGAGGATCCGGACACGGGCAGCGACGCCGAGCGCGTGGCGCGCACTCGGCTGAGCCACATCACGCCGCTTTCGCGGCAAGCGCTGCTGCTGACCGCGATGGAAGGTTTTACCGACGAGGACGCAGGCTATCTGATCGACGCCTCGCAGGCGGACGTGGCGAGCCTGGTAGGCGAGGCGCTCGCCGAGATCGAGCGGCAGACCGCGACGCGCGTGCTGATCATCGAGGACGAGCCGATCATCGCGATGGATATCGAGCAGATCGTGCGCGATCTGGGGCATGAGGTGACGGGCGTGGCGGTGACGCGCGACGAGGCGGTGCGGATGGTGGCGGACGAGCGGCCGGGGCTGGTGCTCGCCGATATCCAGCTTGCCGACGATTCGAGCGGGATCGATGCGGTGAAGGACATTCTCGCGCAGTTTAGCGTGCCGGTGATTTTCATCACCGCCTTCCCCGAGCGGCTGCTGACGGGCGAGCGGCCCGAGCCGACGTTCCTGATTACCAAGCCCTTCGAGCGATCGACGGTGAAGGCCGCGATCAGCCAGGCGCTGTTCTTCAACTCGACCGGGCGGGTTTAGGCCAGGGAACCCGTTTGCCACGGCCGACGTTGGGACCGCTTGGATTGGGTGGGAATGATATGGCAGACGAACCCGAGGAGATCAGCACCGATCGCGCGCGCGGCGGCGAGACGCGCGGTGTGGGGCGATATGTGCTGATCGCATCGTTGATCCTGATCGTGATCGCGTTTGGAACGCTGCTGATCTATTATCGCTGAGCCGGACGGTTCGGCCAGGGAGGATACGATGACACAGGCTTTGCCCGTGGCACGCGCGATGGGCGCGGCCGATGTGGGCGGCTGGCTGCGCAGCGCGTTTGCAGAGTCTGCTGCGGCACCGTTGCCGGACGCGTTCCAGACGTTGCTCGACCGGCTGGCGAACGAGGCCGATCCCGCGCGCGTGCCCGCGCCACAGGCGCTGAGCGACAAGGATTTCAAGGTGGAGATTGCCGCCGTGATCCCGCATCTGCGTGCGTTCGGTCGGTCTTTGTCGGGCAGCCGCGACCTGGCGGACGATCTGGTGCAGGAGACGCTGATGAAGGCGTGGGCGGCGCGCGACCGCTTCCAAGCGGGCACCAATATGCGCGCGTGGACGTTCATCATCCTGCGCAATTTGTTTTTGAGCCAGATGCGCCGCGCGCGCTTCAAGGGCGAGTGGGACGATTTCACCGCTGACAAGATCCTCGCCGCGCCCGCCGGGCAGGACCGTCAGATGGAGCTGGGCGATCTGCAGCGCGGACTGCTCGAATTGCCGCAGGCGCAGCGCGAGGCGCTGATCCTGGTGGGTGCGGGCGGGTTCGCCTATGAGGAGGCGGCCGCGATCTGCAAATGCGCGGTGGGCACGATAAAATCGCGCGTGGCGCGCGGGCGCGCCGCGCTCGAGACGATCCTGAGCGAGGGGCTGCTGCCGACGCGCCTCAAGAGCGTGCCGGGGCAGCAGAGCCCGCTCGCCGAGATCATGAACCAGGTGGACGCGCTGACGCGGGCCTAGCTACGCTTTGCCGCTGCGCGCGTGCGCGAGTGCGGCGCGGAAGCGAGCCAGTTCGGCTCCCGCCAGTTGAACTCCCGTCGGCAGATGCGCCGCGCGCGGATCGACGGCCTGGCCGTTCAGCCATGTCTCGAAATGCAGATGCGGGCCGGTGGACAGGCCCGTCGAGCCGACGAGGCCGATCGTCTGGCCCTGTGCGACCATCTGGCCTGGGTGGACGAGGATGCGGCTCATATGGCCGTAGGCGGTGGCGAGGCGCGGATTGTGATCGACGCGGACGTAATTGCCGTGGCCGCCGTGCCAGCCCGCGAAGCCCACGCGCCCCGCGGCGGCGGCGAGAATGGGGGAGCCGGTGATCGCGCCGAAATCCATCCCCTGGTGCATGCGCGAATAGCCGAGGATCGGGTGGAAGCGGAAGCCGAAGCCGCTGGTGATGTGCGCGCCCTCTACCGGGGTGCGGATGAGGCCTTTCTTGGCGGATGAGCCGTCGGCGAGGAAATATTGGTCCGCGCTGCCGGGGTGCGTCCAGTGCAAGAGCTCGATCGGATCGCCGTGCGCGCGATCGAGGCGCGCGTAGATCAGCCCGCCGGTGATCGTCTCGCCGGTGGATGCGCGCTTGTGTTCGAGCAGGAGGTCGAAGCGGTCCGCGCCGTGGACGTCGCGCTCGAAATCGAGGCGGTAGGACAGCAATTTGACGAACTGGCCGATGACGGGAGCGGGCGCACCCGCGTCCTGCGCGGCGCGCTGGAGGCTGGACCCGACGCGCGCGCGCAGATCGAGGGGGGTTGTATCGATCGCGATGGGGATGCGGGTGAGGGCCAGCGCGCCGTTTGCCGCGCGTGCGATGCGGAGCTTGAGATCGAAGGCGGCGCGGAAGGCAGCACTTTCGAGCGGGCGCGGCACGGCCTTGGTCTCGCGGCGGCCGAGCACGAGATCGAACAATGTGCCGGGCTTGAGATCGGCAAGGCGCGTTGCCTGGCCCGCCAGATCGAGCACGGCGGCCGCATCGACGGGATCGACGCCTGCGGCGCGCAGCGCGGGTTCGAGCGCGCCGGGGCGGGCGAGGCGCGCGGTAGCGCTGACGATCGGCCGCTCGGGCGGCTCGGCGAGCCGTTCGACCGAGGGCGCGAACGGTGCGGGCGCAGAGCCTGCGCCGCCGAGCGCGAGCGGCGCGGTTTGCAGCGATGCGAGTTCGGCCTGCTGGCGCGCGAACAGCGGCGCGCGTACGGTATCGGCGAGCAGCCGCACGCGCGTGCCGAAATGGACTGCGAGGCCGGTCAGCAGCATCAGCGTGGCGAGGCCGCGCCACCAGCGTGCGGAGAAAACCGCGTCGCCCAGATCCACCGCGAGCGCGGGCATCCGCCAGCGCGGCCATTCAGCCGCGGGCGTGGTCCAGAGCGGCGCGGCGAGCGCGAAGGCGGTTTGGCTCACGGCGACATCCGGGCGAAGTTCGAACCACGGCTGCGGGCGGGGCCGGGCGCGGTCAACGACATGCGTGTAATGCTCCCCAGCTTTGCGCCAAAGCGACTCGCGCGCGCGACGATCCGAAACGCGAGGGGGACAGCTAAACTATTTCTTCCGGCTATCGACGATCACCCGGGACGGTTGGCCGGGCGAAATAGGTAAGCTGTCCCCGGCATGTTCCTGGCACGCCGCATGTGACATTTGCGTGTCTGTCCACAGTTTCGCGCGCGCGGCGCTTGCGCTCTGCTGCGGCAGGCGCATGTTGTTTGCGTGTCAGGAGCGCCGCTCAGATCGACATTGACCGCCGTGTTGGGGCCGACCAACACGGGCAAGACGCATCTCGCGATCGAGCGCATGTGCGGGCACGAGAGCGGCATGATCGGCTTCCCGCTGCGGCTCCTCGCGCGCGAGGTTTACGACCGGGTGGTCAAGATCAAAGGTGCGGCGCAGGTGGCGCTGATTACCGGCGAGGAGAAAATCCTGCCGCCCCAGGCGCGCTATTATCTGTGCACGGCGGAATCGATGCCTTCGGACCGCGAGGTCGCGTTCGTCGGGCTGGACGAGGCGCAACTGGGTGCGGATCTCGAGCGCGGGCATGTGTTCACCGACCGGCTGCTGCACAGGCGCGGCTATGCCGAGACGATGATTCTCGGATCGGCGACGATCTCTTCCCTGATCCGGCGGCTGTTGCCCGAAGCCGAGATCGTCTCGAGGCCGCGATTTTCCACGCTGAGCTACACTGCCCCTACCAAGCTCAGCCGTCTGCCCAAGCGCTCGGCGATCGTCGCGTTCAATGCAGAGGAGGTTTACGCGCTCGCCGAGATGCTGCGGCGGCACAAGGGCGGTGCGGCGGTGGTGATGGGCAGCCTCAGCCCCCGCACGCGCAACGCGCAGGTGGCGCTGTATCAGTCGGGCGAGGTCGATTATCTGGTTGCGACCGACGCGATCGGCATGGGGCTGAACATGGATATCGCGCAGGTCGCGTTTGCGGGGCTGAGCAAGTTCGACGGGCGGCGGCACCGGCGGCTGACCACGCCCGAGATGGCGCAGATCGCGGGGCGCGCGGGGCGGCATCAGAAGGACGGCGCGTTCGGCGTGGTGCAACTGGGCCAAGACGCGGTGACGGGGTTTGACGCCGAGGAAGTCGCCGCGATCGAGGGGCATTTGTTCCCGCCGCTGGGCGCGCTCGTGTGGCGCAACGCGGCGCTGAACTATGCGACATTGGCGGGGCTGATCGCCTCGTTGGACGAAAAGCCCCGCACGCCCGAACTGCACCGCGCGGACGACGCCTTGGATTATGCCGTATTGAAGCGGTTGGCCAAGGAAGATTGGGTCCAAAGCCGCGCGAAAGGTCGCACCCAACTCGACCGGCTTTGGCAGGCATGCGGGTTGCCCGATTTCCAGAAGACGGGCGTGGACGAGCATACGCGGCTGATCGCGCGCGTGTATCGCCACCGCAGCGAAGGCCAAGGCCATCTGCCGCCCGAGTGGATCGCCGCCGAAGTGGCGCGACTGGACAATGTGCAGGGCGATATTGCGCAGCTGAGCAGCCGCATCGCGGGGGCGCGGACGTGGACCTACATGTCGCACCGGCCGGGCTGGCTGGCGGACAGCGCGCACTGGGCGGAGCGCACGCGCGCGGTGGAGGACAAGTTATCCGATGCGCTGCACCAGCGGCTGACGCAGCGCTTTGTCGACCGGCGCACGGCGGTGCTGCTGCGCGACCTGAAGGCGCGCGCGGGCGATCTGACGATCAAGGTGGACGACGACGATGCGGTGCTGGTGGAGGGCGAGAGCATCGGCACGCTCGATGGCTTCCGCTTCATCCCCGATCCGCTGGCGCGCGCGGGCGAGAAGCGTCTGCTGCTTGCGGCTGCCGAACGGCGGCTCGGTGTGGAGATCGCGCGGCGCGCGGGTGCAGCGGCCGCCGCCCCGGACGAGGAGTTCGCGCTGGCGTTCACCGGCGGGATGCCGCCGCGCGTGCTGTGGCGGGGCAAGAAAATTGCCAAGCTGCTGGCGGGGAAAGACGCGCTGACCCCACGGCTGGTGCTCGATCGCGGGCTGGACGGCGCGGCCGACGCGGTGCGTGGCGGTGTATCGGCGCGGCTGGACAAATGGTTCGCGGCACGGCTCGCCGCGCTGCTGGGTCCGCTGGTGGAGGTGGCCGGGCTGGCAGGCGACGGTCGCGGCGCGGCGGCGGTGTCCCCCCCGGCGCGCGGGCTGATCGTGCAGCTGGTCGAGCGGCTGGGCGTGCTCGCGCGCGAGCGGGTGCCTGCGCAGGTGGCCGCTATCACCAAACCCGATCGTGCCAAGCTCGCGGCATTGGGCGTGCGCGTGGGGGCGGCGCATCTCTACATTAAGCCGCTGCTGCGGCCCGAGCCGACGCGCTGGCGGCTCGCGCTATGGGCGGTGGCGCAGGGGGCGGTCGCGTGCCCCACGCCCCCCGCGCCGGGGCGGATCAATATCGAGATCGATCCGTCTGCGCCCGAGGGCTTCTATGAGATCGCGGGCTATTGGCCGGTGGGCGGCGTCGCGGTGCGGGTGGACATGGTGGAGCGGCTGGCGCGCGCGATGCACGATGCGCGCACGGGCGCCGAGCCGTTCGCACCCGCCGAGACTTGGCCTGCCACGCTTGGGCTGCCGCGCGAGGGCTTTGCGCGGCTGATGCGCGCATTGGGCTACCGGGCGCGCGAGGAGGGTCGCTTCGCATGGGGGCAGGACGGGATCGAGCGCACGCTGCCACGCCCGCGCCCGGTGTCCGAACATTCGCCGTTTCGCGTGCTGGCGGGCAAGCGGTGAAAATTGGCCCCTCCCTCACCCTGGCCTTCGGCCTGTTCCTCTCCCTTCGGGAGAGGATGGCGTTTTATCCCAAAGCGAAGCGGAGCGGGGAGAGGCATGGCGTCAGTTTGGAAAGGAGAAAACCCGCCTATGGTGCATGATCCGGGGCTGAGGCTCGACAAATGGCTGTGGTTCGCGCGCCTGGCGCAGTCGCGCAGCCAAGCGGCCAATCTGTGCGAAGCCAGGCGAATGCGGCTGGACGGCCGCGTGATCGAGAAGGCGTCCACCTGCGTGCGTCCCGGCGCGGTGCTCGCCTTTCCGCAAGGGGAGGCGGTGCGGGTGATCAAGGTGGAGGCATTGGGCGACCGGCGCGGGCCGTATCCCGAGGCGCGACAACTCTACACGGACCTCGCCTTGACCCCCGGGGCCGCCGCCCTCTAAGCCCTGTCGATGACCTACGTCGTCACCGAAGCGTGCATCAAGTGCAAATATATGGACTGTGTGGAAGTGTGTCCGGTGGACTGCTTCTACGAGGGCGAGAACATGCTCGTCATCAACCCCAGCGAGTGTATCGACTGCGGGGTGTGCGAACCCGAATGTCCGGCAGAAGCGATTCTGCCCGATACCGAACCGGGTCTGGAGAAATGGCTGGAGCTGAACACGACCTTCAGCGCGCAATGGCCCAATTTGACGGTGAAGAAGCCCGAACCTGCGGACGCGGACGACTGGAAGGGCGTGGCGGACAAGTTCGAGAAACATTTCTCGCCCGAGCCGGGGGTGCGGTAGCCAATCTGCAAGCGCGCGGGCATGGATGCTTGACGTAGCGCGTACATCGGCCGATAGACGTTCGTGATCCTGAGCTACGCCAACAAGCGCACCGAGGCGTTCGCGCGGGGGTGACAGGGTGCGCGAGTTTTCGGGCCTCGATCGGCAGGGCTGGAAGCGGCTCGAAATTCTCGATGCTGCTACCAGCCTTGAAGAGTTGCGTGTGCTGCCGAGCAATCGCCTGGAAGCGCTGCACGGGGACCGGCGCGGGCAGTTGAGCATCCGCGTCAACACGCGATGGCGCATCTGCTTCGAGTGGCCCGAAGGCGATCCGGGGCCGTCCAACGTCGAGATCGTCGACTATCATTGAAGGAGTCTGTCGATGCGCACGCCGATCCATCCCGGTGAGATCCTCGCCGACGAACTGGCCGAACTCGGTGTGACGCCGACCGAGCTCGCGCGGCAGATCGAGGTGCCCGCGAACCGCCTGTCCGAAATCGTGCGCGGGCGGCGCGGCATCTCGGGCGATACCGCGCTCAGGCTGGGGCACTGGTTCGGCACATCGCCCCAATTCTGGATCAATCTTCAGAACGCCCACGATCTGCGCCTTGCCGCCGAGCGCGCGGGGGACGCCATCGGGCGCTTGCCAAAGCGCGTACTCGCCGACGCCTGACCGGTGGCGGCGCGATCAGGCCGCCGGAGTGCCGCCTGCAGGCGGCGCCGCGCGCGCCCGCCGCTCCCCCACTCTTAGTGCGGCGGGGAGGAACAGCAGGACCAGCGGTGCGCCGACGGTGAGGCCGAAGATGATCGCGGTCGCGAGCGGCTTTTGCAGGCCTGCGCCGCGGCTCAGGCCGAGCGCGAGCGGGGCGAGCGTCAGGATTGCGATCAGTGCGCTCATGATGATGGGGCGCAGGCGGCCTTCGCCTGCCTCGGCGAGGGCGGCGCTGTCGTAGGGCCGTGCGCGGTCGATTTCGTAAAGGTAGAAGATGGCGAGTTCGGTAATCATGCCGATCACCATCGTCATGCCCATCAGCGCGCTGATATCGAGTTCGGTCCCGGTGACCCACAGGCCGACCAGCACGGCGGCCGCGCTCAGCAGCACGGTGGCGATCGTGGCGAGCGTATAGGCCCAGCGATCGAACAGGATCGTGAGCAGCAGGGCCGCGAGCAGGAGGGCGGCGACGAACACGCCCGCCAGATCGCGGAAGCTCGCCTTTTGCACCGCGTAGAGGCCGCCATAATCCACCCGCACGCTCGGCGGCAGGTTGAGGCGCGCGACTGCGGCCTTCACGTCCACGATCGCGCTGCCCAGATCGCGGCCTTCGAGCCGCGCGGTCACCGCGACGAAGGGGGCGAGGTCTTCGCGGGTGAGCTGGCGCTGCCCGGCGCGGATTTCGACGCTGGCGATCTGGCGCACCGCGACGCGGTGGCCGTCGGCGGTGCGCAGTTGCAGATCGGCGAGTTCGCCCGCGCGGCGGCGCAGTTCGGCAGGCGCGCGCACGCGGACCGCGATCACCTGCTCGCCCAGCTGGAACTGCGTGGCGACCGAGCCGCCGATCGCAGTTTCGAGCTGTTTGGCCACCGCATCGGGATCGAGCCCGTTCAGCTCGGCCGCCGCACGATCGACATGCACCACGATCGCATCGCCCGCGACGCGCAGGCCGTTGCGGATTTCCACCACGCCCTGGATTTTGCCGATCCCGGCGGCGACTTTGCCTGCCGTCTCGGCGAGCAGCGCCGGATCGTTAGCGAACAGCTTGATCTCGATGGGCTGCGGAACGCTGGTGAGATCGCCGATCAGGTCTTCCATCAACTGCGCGGTCTCGATGTCGATCCCGGGCACCTGCGCGCCGACGCGCGCGCGCAAATCGGCCATCACGGCCTCGATGTTGCGGCGCGAGCCGCTCTTGAGGCGCACGAACATGTCGCCCTCGTCGGCTTCGGTCAGCCCGCCGCCGAGCTGGAGGCCGGTGCGCCTTGAATAGCTTGCGACCTCCGGGATGGAGACGACAATACCCTCCACCTGTCGCACGATCCGGTCGGTATCGCTGAGCGCCGCGCCGGGTTTGGTCTTGTAATCGAGGATGAAGCCGCCTTCGTCGAACTTGGGCATGAAGCCCGATTGCACCTTGGTATAGGCGAGGCCGCCCAGCCCGCCGAGCACCAGCGTCACCAGCGCGACGAAGATCGCGGGACGCCGCTGGATGCCGCCGGTCGCGCGCGCGTAGCCCCGGTGCAGGCCGTTCATGAACCCCGCCGCCTTTTCCGCCTGTTCGGCATCGCGCGGCCTAAGCCAGCCCGCCGCCATCAGCGGGATGACGAAGCGCGCGTAGACGAGGCTGGTGGCGAGTGCGGCGACCATCGTGACCGCGAGCGCCTTGAAGAAGCCGCCGGTGACGCCGCTGATGAACGCGAGCGGCACGAAGACGACGATCGTGGCCAGTGTGGAGCCGACCAGCGGCGTTCCCATCTCGGCTGCGGCGGTGAGCAGTTCGGCGGTGGTGCGCGCGCCCTCCTGCATCCGGCGCATGATATGTTCGAGCATCACGACCACATCGTCCACGACGAGGCCCACGGCCGCCGCCAGCCCGCCCATCGTCATCATGTTGAAGCTGAGACCGAATACGTAGAGCGCCAGACATGCTGCCGCGAGCACGGCGGGCAGCATCAGCCCGGTGATCAGCATCAGCCTGGGCGAGCGCAGGAAGACGAACAGCACCAGTCCTGCCAGCACCGCGCCGATCAGGATCGCATCGCGCACCGCGTTCGCCGCACCGGTCACAAGCTCGGACTGATCGTAGAAGGGCACGATGGCGATGCCCGGCGGGATCGCCTCTGCGGCGATCCGCGCGGTGATCGCGCGCGCGATGGCGACCGTATCCCCGGTCAGCGACTGGCGCATGTTGACGAGCACTGCATCGGTGCCGTTCGCCGTGACGCGCACATATTGCGGGGTGGAGGACGGCACGATGCGCGCGATCTGCCCCAGCGTCACCAGCCCTGCGCCCGCGCTCGCCCCCGCCTTGATCGGCGTGCGCGCGAGATCGGCGATGTTGACGACGCGGTTGTCGACCAGCGCCAGATACAGTCGGTGCCGGTCCTCGATGCGTCCGACGCCCTGGATCGCGTTATCGTTGGCGAGCGCGGTCACCACGTCCGCCATCCCCAGCCCGAGCGCCTGCAACCGCGCGGGATCGACCTCGACCGAGACTTCGCGCGGTGCGCCGCCGAGCACGTCTACGGCGGCCACGCCGGGCACGGTGGACAGGATCGGGCGCAGGCGCAGTTCGGCGAACTGGCGCAGCGCCTGCGGATCGTGGTTCTTCGAGGTCAGCGCCAGCCCCAGCACGGGGAAGATCGTGGGATCGGAGCGCCGCACGCTGAAGCGCACGCCGGGCGGCAGATCGGGGACGATGCTCGCCAGTGCCGCCTGCGTGGCGAGCGTGGCCGCGACCATGTCCTCGCCCCATGCGAAGCTGAGCGCGGCTTCCGCACTGCCGCGGCTGGTGGTGGAGCGCACGCGCGTGACGCCCGGCACGCCGCGCAGCGCGATTTCGAGCGGCCGCGTGATTTGCGCCGCCATCTGCCCCGGATCGCGTTCGCCCGCATCGATGCTGACGACGATGCGGGGGTAATTGATCTGCGGGAACAGGCTGACGGGGAGCGACAGCGCGCCGACGATGCCGCCGATGGTGAGCAGGCCGAGCGCGAGCCAGATCGCGCGGCCGTAGCGGGTGATGAGGTTGGTCACGCGGCGCAGCCCCCTCCGCCCTTCGGGCACCTCCCCCAGAGGGGGAGGAGGGTAGTTGTCCTCCCCCTCTGGGGGAGGTGGCGGCGAAGCCGACGGAGGGGGTGGTGCCGCCGGGCCATGCTCACTTCGTGCGCACCTTCATGCCGTCTTCGACCGCGGTGCCCCCCGCAATCACGAGCTGTTCGCCCGCGCCCACCCCGCGGGTGACAGCCACGCGGTCGCCGTCCTGCGGCCCCGGCACGACCTCGCGCTTCCTCGCAACCCCGCCCGCGACCACGAACACGTAAGGCTGCCCGCCATCGTCGAGCAGCGCGGCATAGGGGATCGTCACGCCGCCCACCGCACCGCCACGCACCAGTTCGGCCTGCACGGGCTGGCCGACCGCCAGCGCTGCGCCTGCGGGCACATCGGCGAACAGCGAAGCGAGTCTGGTCGCGGGATCGACGATGCGGTCCACCCCGCTGACGCGCACCGTCATCGCGGTGCCGCTGCCGCCCAGCGCGCGCAGTTCGAGCTCGCCGCCCACGCCCAGGCGCGCCGCGAGCACCGGATCGATCCCGAACCGCGCGCGTGTGGCACCCCCGGCGGCAATGCGCACGATCGGCGCGCCCGCCGCGACCAGATCGCCGGGCTTCTGCAATACGGCGGCGACCACCCCGCCCACGGTTGCGCGCAACCCCAGATCGCCCGCGCGCGCGGAGAGGCTCGCGCGGGTCGCATTGGCCAAAGCAGCGGCGGTGCGCGCGGTTTCGACCTCGGCATTGCCCACCAGCCCGTCTGCCCGAAGCCGCTGCGCGCGCGCGAGCGCCGCGTTGGCGGCCGCCGCATCGGTTGTCGCTTTCGACAGATCGAGCGTGGCCTGCGCGCTGCCCTTCAACCGCACCACGAGCGTGCCGGGCCCCACCCGCGCGCCAACGGGCGTGTCGATCGCGACCACGCTCGCCTCGACCGGTGCGGACAAAGTGCGTTCCGACCCTGCGCCCGCCTCGATCTGGCCGTAGAGCGTCACATGCTCGGCTACCGCGCCCGCCGTCGCCTGGGCGAGCGTCACCAGCGCGACGGGTTCGGGGGGTTTCTCCTCGGCGGGTTTCGCGCACGCGGCGAGCGCGCACAGCCCCGCCATCCAGAAATGCCGCAAATGCGTCATGCCGTTCCCCATTGCGCCGCCGGAACGCCGGTCAGTAATTCGAGCGCGATCGTCTGTTCGGCGACCGCCTGTTCGGCGGCAAGCAATTGCGCCTGCCGGTCGCGCAGCGTCTGCGCGGCTGTGGCGGCGGTGGCGCGCGCAAGATCGCCGCGCGCCGCTGCGCGCGCGGACGCATCGGCATAATGCTGGAGCGGCGGGATCAGCGGCCCCAGCGCGTCCGCCTGCGCGCGCGCAATCGCGATGCCGCTCGTAGCCGTGGCGATCTCCGAGCGCGTCTGGAACAGCCGGGCTTCATACTCCGCCTTGAGCGCGGCGCGCGTTGCGTCCGAAACCGCGATCGCGCCGCGACCCCGGTTCCACAGCGGGAGCGTGAGATTGACCGATCCACCGAGCAGTTTGTTGCCGCCTGTATCGCGTGTGCCGGTGAGGCCAAGGCTGAGCGTGGGGAACTGGTTGACGATCGCGAGGCGCGCAGCCGCGGTCTGCGCGCCGTAGCCCTGTGCAAGCGCGGCCAGATCGAAGCGGTGTGTCCTTGCAATGGCGAACAGCCGCGCCGCATCGGGCAGCGGCGCGGGCGCGGGCGCGAGCGGGTCGGCGAGGCGCAGCATCGTTCCCGGCGGCAGACCCAGCAGCCGCGCAAGCTCGCCGCGCGCGGCGGACAGCGCCAGCTCGGTCTGGTGGAGCTTGTCGGTCGCGTCCAGGGCGGCCAGCCGGTTCGCCTGCACCTGATCCGCGCCAATATCGCCGCGCAGCGACGCGCGCAGCGATACATCGAACAGCGCGTCCGCGCTCGCCTTGGTCGCACGGTTGAGCGCGACGATGCGGGTCAGCGCTACCACACGCACCGCCTGCACGCGCGCGGCACCCGCCGCCTGCCATTCGGCCCACGCCAGATCGAAGCGCACCTGCTGCACCAGCGCGCGGTTGGATGCCGCCACGATGCGACGCGTGCGCAGCAGCGCGATATCCTGCACGAGCTGGCCGACAATGTTGTTGAACGGATCGGGCCCCGCCAGCAGCGCATCGTAGGCGAAATTGAACGTGGGATCGGGCAGCAGGCGCGCGGCGAACGCCTGCGCTTCGGCGACGCGCGCGCGGGTGCGCAGCGCGCGCAAGTCACGGTTGGAGAGCACGGCGAGCACGGCGACCGCGTTGGCGTCGAGCGGTTTGGTCAGATCGAGTGCGACGGGGGACAAATACGGCCGGTCGATCTTCGCGGCGTCCGCGCTGAGCGCGGCTGCCACCGGGGGGGCGAGCGCGTCCGCACCGTCGCCAAGCGCCGTGGGACGGAAGTGCGCGCAGCCGCCGAGCAGCAGCACGCCGACAAGCAGCGCGCGCGTCACCGCTCTGCCGATCGGTCCGGTGTGCGCGCGGCGTTGCATCGCGCGGGGCCTTAGCGGGTCTGCGCCGATATGCGAACCCGGGTTTCGCGGATCGGGCGTATGGCGTGACGGCCGCGCAGTCAGGCGAGATCGATCCATGTGGGCGCATGATCGCTCGCGCGTTCGCGGCCGCGATAGGCCTTGTCCACGCCTGCCGCGCGCAGGCGATCGGCGGCGAGGGGATCGAGCAGCAGCCGATCGATGCTGAGCCCGTGATCGCGGTCCCAAGCGCCCGCCTGATAGTCCCAGAAGGTGTAGACCGGGCCGCTTGGGTGGCGCGCGCGCAAGGCATCGGTCCAGCCCTGCATCAGCAACTGGCGGTATTCGCGGCGCGATTGCGGCTGCATCAACGCGTCGTTCGCCATCGCGCGGACGCTGAACACGTCTTCGTCGGTGGGACAAACATTGTAGTCGCCCGCGAGGATCGTGGGCCGGTCGCGATCGAGCAGCGCGGCAGCGTGCCCGCGCAGGCGGGCGAACCAGGCGAGTTTATACTCGAACTTGGGGCCGGGCTGCGGGTTGCCGTTGGGAAGGTAGATGGACGCGACACGCAAGCCTTCGATATCGGCTTCGAGGTAGCGCGATTGCTCGTCCGCCTCGTCGCCGGGCAGGATGCGGGTGACTTCGATTGCGGGCGCGCGCGACAGGATGGCGACGCCGTGGAAGCCCTTCTGGCCGCGCACGAGCGCGCGATAGCCTGCGGCCTCTACCGCCGCGACCGGGAAGGCGGCATCGACGCATTTGATTTCCTGGAGGCACACGATGTCCGGCCGCGTCTCCTCGAGCCATTCGAGCAGGCGCGGCAGGCGGGCGGCGATGCCGTTCACATTGTAGGTGGCGATGCGCATCGTAGAGGCTTAGCCGAGGGCGCGGCGGGTTGGAATGTTTTGGTGCGGATAGCGGTGGTTCGTAAAAAGCCGACGTCACAGAATGGCCAACAAGCCGTTCACCTCTCAAAAATAAGCGGCAGTTTTGAGCAATCTGGACCATGGACCTGATCGATCTTAGTATCAGAGATCCATGCACCGAACCAAGTGTATGGCTTCATATCTGGTAGATACGGACGCAAGACCTGACGCTCGTAAAGCTTCTTGCGCCTGACATCCGTTCTAATATTGGCAGATTGCTTGAATATCACCGTTTCTAGGTGATGCTGTAACTGGCGGTGGTCATCAAACCAGTCCAGCTTTCTAGCGCAAATTCCCGTTCGATCTTCTCGAGTGAAGGGAGCTTTCGCAAATACTCTCTGAGTTATCCCCAAGGCCATAAGTGCTATTAAGCTTGTGCGAATTACCCTCGACATGGACTGCTCTCCGCATCGCGTGCGTGATTGCCGATTTAGGAAGCGCGTAAGTTCGTATTTCCGCTATGGATCGCAAACGGACATCCAGTTTCGGCGTTTATACTGTCACACCGCGAAGCTCGATCCGCAGCCGCAGCCTGCCGTCGCGACCGGGTTCTTGACCTGCAAGGACGAGCCGCCGAGCGCCTCGACATCATCGACCGACGCGCCGCTCACGAACGGCAGCGCGGTTTCATCGACGAGCAGCGTCACGCCCGGCCACACCCGCTGGATCCAGCGACTGATCGCCAACCAGCCCGGCAAAGCAGGAAGCACGAGGAAACTGGCCACGGCCAACGTCATCATCCCAAGCCCGAGACCTGTCGCACGGTGGACCTCGCCACGCATCGCCAAGTCGTAGGCGACGAGCAGCAGCGGCGGAAGCATGTAAAAAGCCACCAGACCGAAAGGCGGCCCGCCCAGAATGAAGTCGAAAGGCCAGCGGACGATTGCGGGTGCCATGATGGCCGCGGTCGCGAGAAGCATCAGGCGCTTGTGCGCGGACGTGTCACGCCGGTGGACCAGTCCAGCGCGGATCAGGATCGCAAAAGCGAGGGACTGCCCGAGATCGCCCGCAAACACGACTGCATTAACGCCAGAGTCCGGACGCCGGAGCGCGATCACCGTCGTCACTGGACCGATGATGACGATCGCCGCCGCCCACCAGCCCAGGATCGCCCCAAGCCGGCGGTGAAGCGCCAAATTCCCGCGCTGATCAGCGCGGGAATTTGGCCAAGCAGCAACGCGATCCAGCCGACGACCAGGATGGCATGAACGTGAACGAGGAGGCTCGGCAATGGAGCGAGCATCAGGCCCACGCCCAGATAGCTCTTCCAGAAGCCCAGCAGCACATAAACGGCCAACAGGGATGCCATGCCGAAAAAGAAGACGTGCTCGGTTCGGCGGCGCCTTCCCGCAACTGCCATCGCTTCGACCCCCCGACGGTTGGAGCAGGAAGGATGCCCTGTTACGTCCGGCTATGCAACGCGCGTCAGACCGCGAAGCTCGATCCGCAGCCGCAGCCTGCCGTTGCCACGGGGTTCTTGACCTGGAAGGACGATCCGCCGAGCGCCTCGACGTAATCGACCGAGGCACCGGTCACGAACGGCAGCGCGGTTTCATCGACGAGCAGCGTCACGCCATCGGTGACGACCGCGATATCGTCGGGCGCGGGTGCATCGGCGAGGCCGAAGCGATACTGGAAGCCCGAGCAACCGCCGCCCTCCACGCCCAGCCGGAACAGCGCGGCGGACTTGCCCTGTTTGGCGGCGATGAACGCCACGCGCGCGGCGGCGGCGGCGGTGAGGGTGGGGGCTTGCATCCTGCGGACGTGGGGCGCGGCAGCGTCCCGGTCAATCACGCGTGTTCGAATCAGGGCTGCGCTGCGATCGCCGGGCCGCCCACACCCACCGCACTCGCAGCGGGTGCGGCGGCGGCGACCTGGATCGCGGCCATTTGCGGCATCGCACGCAGATAGGGCATCGGATCGACCGCGCGGCCATCGACACGCACTTCGAAGTGCAGATGGCTGCCGGTAGAGCGGCCGGTCGATCCCATGCGGCCGATCTGGTCGCCTGCGCCGACACGATCGCCCGCGTGAACGAGTATGCGGCTCAGATGGCCGTAGCGCGTCGCCATGCCGTGGCCGTGATCGACCTCGATGCAATTGCCGTAGCCCCCCATCCAGCCTGCGCGCACCACCGTGCCGGGCGCAGCCGACAGGATCGGCTCGCCCGTTGCGCCCGCCATATCGACGCCCGCGTGATAGGCCGCACCGCCGTTGAACGGATCGTAGCGACCGCCGAAGCCGCTGGTGTAGTTGAAATTGACCACCGGCATCCGGCTCGGGATCGCAGCCGCCGCATGACCGAGCTGGCTGAGCTTCGTCCACGCCTGATACAAATCTTGCACCTTCGCTTGGCTGGCGAGCGCGGATGCGGCCGCGCTGTCGGCCGGCATCGGCTCGAGCGGGCCGCCCATGCCGAAGCTGCTCGCAGCGACGAAGCGGTGCGGATCCAGACCGAGCGCACGGATCGCGGCAGTCGCCCCGATGTAGCGCGCACGCGCGGCGCTGGTGGCCGAGGCGACGAGCGCGAGCTGATGCGTTTCAAGGCGCGCGAGCGGGGCGAGCACCTGCGCTGCGCCCGGCGCGAGTGCGGCGAGGCGCGCGTCGGGAGCGGCGGGGGCGGCGGCGAGCTGGACCGCGCCGCGCGCGCCGGTCAGCACGGCGGCGAGCTGGCTCTGACGCGCTTCGATGCGCTGCGTGGTCGCCTGCACGGTTGCTGTGAGCGCGGCGACGCCGATGTGCATCCGCGCAACTTCGGCGCGCATCGCGGCGAGTTCGGCCGTTTTGGCGGAGAGTTCGGCCGACGCGACTTCGTTCGCGCGCTGCGTGCGATCGATCGTGTGCGCGGTGTAGCTGGCGGTGGCGAGCAGGCCGATGCCGAGGCCGGCGAGGAGCAACTGCTTGCTGCTGGCGGGGAGTGCCGAAGCGCGGACGCGGCAATCGATGAAGAAGCGATCGAGATCGAAGCCGCTGGTCTTTGCGGCGTTGGCAGCAATGCTCACGTTTGGATTTCCCACCCGAAGAATGGCGATGTTGCAACGCGCCTCCCGCCGGACGACGGGCCTCCATCGGTGCGCTGCAGGTCGCGATGACGTGGACGGTTGTAGGCAGGGACTTTCCTGCATGACAAGTTTGCGACGAGCTGTTTGCGATGACGGGAACTATTTCGGCAGCGCTATAACCCGCTGAATCGCTTGTATAAATCGTTGTTCGCGCGCACCGGCGCTCGGCTGATCGTGGTATTAACGCGATGAAACGTTTGCGCGATCCGCTCAGCCGAGCGCGGTTGCGGCCCTGAGTACGGCCTCCACGTGTCCGGGCACCTTTACCTTGCGCCACACGGACGCGATTCGCCCGTCGGCGCCGATCAGAAAGGTCGCGCGGTCGATGCCCATATATTTCTTGCCGTACATCGATTTCTCGACCCAGACGCCGTAGGCCTCAACTGTCGTCCCCTCGGGGTCCGCCCCGAGATCGAGCTTGAGATCATATTTGGCAGCGAACTTCCCGTGGCTGGCGGCGCTGTCTTTGCTGACCCCCACGACCGCGGTGTCCGCGTCGGCAAAAGCTTGCGCATGGTCCGAGAAGCTTTTTGCCTCGGTCGTGCAGCCCGGCGTATCGTCTCTGGGATAAAAATACAGCACCAGCTTGCGGCCCGCGTGATCGGCGAGACGCAAGGTGCGGCCGTCGCTGGTGGCGAGCGCGAAATCGGGGGCGGCGTCGCCTGGGTTCAATTCGGTCATCATCCCTCCCGTGGAGTATCGAACGTCGCGGCCCATTGTGCGCGCACAACGGCTTTGGCGGCTGTTATCGCGGCGTGCAACGCGGGTGCGTCCACCTGCCCGCACGCACGCGCCAGCAACGCTTGCGCCGCTTCGGGCGGTTCGGGCAACGGGCCGTGCGTCGCGTCGTAGATCAGCCGCTCGACGATCAGCGCACGGATCAGGAGCGCGTGCGCGTCGCAGACCGCGGGGTCGATCGCGCCCGCCTCGGCGAATTCAGCGAGCGCCTCGCGGAAGCGCGGAGTCAGGTGACTGCGTTCGCGCAGTTGCAGATATTGTACGACGAACTCGATATCGATCAGCCCGCCCGGCCCGTTCTTCACATCGAACAGCCCCCCGCCGGGGCGCGCACGGTCCATCTCCGCGCGCATCGCGAGCGCGTCGGCGCGCAGAGCCAACGGGTCGCGCGGCATGCACAGCGTTTCGTGGATTACCTGCTCTGCGGAAGTGCGATCGGCGGGCGTGGCGATCACGACGCGCGCGCGGGTGAGCGCCATATGTTCGAACGTCCACGCTTCTTCGCGCTGGTAGCGGGCGAACGCGTCGAGGCTGACCACGAGCGGACCTTTCGCGCCCGAGGGCCGCAGCCGGGTATCCACCTCGTAAAGCGCGCCCGCCGCCGTTGGGACCGAGAGCGCCGCGGTGAGGCGCGTCGCAAGGCGATGGAAATAGAGGCTTGCGGGAACGGGGCGCGGGCCGTCCGCCACCCCGTCCCCGGGCCCCGAATGCAGATAGACCAGATCGAGGTCCGACCGCGCGGTCAGCCGCCCGCCGCCATAGCGACCGAGCGCGAGCACGATCAGGTTCGCGCCCGCGATGCGCCCGTGCTGCGCGGCATAGTCCGCCTCGACCGCCCGGTGCAGCACCGCCAGCGCTGCATCCGCGAGCCCGGCATAGGCGCTGGCTGCGTCGAGCGGATCGGTGCGGCCCTCCACCAGTTGCGCGCCGATCTGGAAGCGCCGCTCGCCGGTCCATTGCCGCACGCGCGTCAGGCGCTCTTCGGGATCGGCGGCGGTTGCGACGAGCCCAGCGAGTTCGGCGGTGAGGACGGGTGCGGGCGGCAGTGATGCGAACGCGTGCGGATCGAGCAACACATCGAACAGCGCGGGCCTTCGCGCGAGAGCGTCGGCAAGCGCGGGCGCGGCGGAGAGCATCCGGCCGAGCAGGCCGACGAGCGGCGGGTTGGCGGCAAGCAGGGTGAAGAAGCTCGCGCCCGCCGGAAGCTGATCGAGGAAGCGATCGAAGCGGATCAGCGGCGCGCGGGTGTCTCTGGCGCGGGCGAAGGCGGCGAGGAGTTCGGGCAGCGCCGCTTCCAGCCCGGCGCGCGCGGGGGCGGAGCGAAGCGCACGGCGGTTGCCGTCGAGCCAGCCCGCGACCAGCCGCGCCGCCTCTGCGGCATCGGCCAAGCCAAGCGCGCCAAGCCAGTGCGCGAGCATGACGGGATCGCGCGGGAGAGCAGTTTCAGCGGGCGCAGCGGCGATCGTCTGGTAAACGGGGGCGACGGCACCTGTCACACGCGCGAGATCGTCCTCCATTGCAGGCCAGTCCGTGTAGCCACTGAACCGAGCGTAATTGGCGCGCGCGTCGGCAGCCTCGGGGATCGCGTGCGTCTGCGCGTCCTCGATCATTTGCGCGCGATGCTCGGCGGCGCGCAGATAGGTATAGGCGCGCGCCAGCGTCCCGGCCTGCGCGGGATCGATCCGCCCGGCGGCGGCGAGCGCGGCCAAGGCATCGAGCGTGGCGGGCGCACGCAGCGATGGGTTGCGGCCGCCGAAGACCATCTGGTGCGACTGGGCGTAGAATTCGATCTCGCGGATGCCGCCGCGGCCGCGCTTGAGATCGAACCCCGGCCCAAGATGCTGCGTTGCGTCGAAATGATCGCGGATACGGTGCGAGACCGCGCGGACCTCGGCGATCGCCTGGAAATCGAGGCTGCGTCGCCAAACGAACGGCGCGACCTCGTGCAGGAATTGTTCGCCGAGCGCGATGTCCCCGGCGCACGCGCGCGCGCGGATGAAGGCGGCGCGTTCCCACGGGAGCGCTTCGGAATGATAGTAAGAGAGCGCGGCTTCGATAGGCAGCGCGATGGGGGTGATCTCGGAACTGGGGCGCAGGCGCAGATCGATGCGCGCGACGTAGCCGTGCGCGTCGCGCGCCTGCATCAGTTCGACAACGCGGCGCGCGATGCGAACGGCCGCCTGCTCGGGTTCCTCGCGCGTGCGGCG
>Ga0123338_10001113_pt1 | contig 26279 bp, 26 predicted proteins | sample grotaG_FD_89793 | JGI IMG/M metagenome (GOLD analysis project Ga0123338, IMG submission 89793) | Glacier valley bacterial and archeal communities from Borup Fiord, Nunavut, Canada, to study Microbial Dark Matter (Phase II) -... | ecosystem: Environmental > Aquatic > Freshwater > Ice > Glacier ...
AGATTAGGTTACTTTGAGATTGAATATCTCTGTTTAATATATTAACAGTTAGAATTATGTGAATACTCTTCAAAAAAGAGGAAGCTTCTGATACTACTGCAAGCGATTTCCTAAAGGCAGAATCAGTCCCAACACGGTTCGGTTAACAATCTTCTATACTGACCCACTCTTCAGGGCGCAAGCATTGCGCCCCTACAAAACCTGACACAATATTGCTCTATCTTACTGCTAACCGAACCGTATTGGAATCAGTCCTACGGTAACTTACGAAGGTTCGTAGTTGCGCTGTTTTTGTCTGCCTACCTACTTAGTCTGTGGGGTCGATGCGATTGACAATTGCTGCCCAGATAATCATTGGTGAACCTACCGCTAGACAGAACATCCACTGGTGGAAGCTTAAAGGTGCTGTCTTGAAGATGTCGTTAATTAGTGGGACATAGGAGAAGAGCATTTGCAGAACTATTGCGCCGATAATTCCGAAACCGATGGCGGGGATGTCCGCATTTTCTTTGATTGTGCCGTCCATTTTGGCGATGAGATTTGGAACTAATTGGCTAATGCTTAATAGGTAAAAGATTCTGCCAGCAATCAGAGAGTCAATTGCCATTGTTCTGGCTAAAGCTAAATCACCTGTGGAAGAACGGATGTATTCAAAAACTCCAAAGATGACAATCCAGTTAAAAACCGAGATAGCTAAGATTCGCATCAAGCGACTGCGAGATAACAATGGTTCATTGGGATTGCGCGGTACTTGTTGCATGACATTTAGCGATTTTGGCTCAAATGCTAATGGCACTGTCATCGTGATTGAGTTCAGCATATTCAACCAGAGAACTTGTAGCGATAAAATTGGTAACTCTCTAGCTAATAAGACACTGAGTAAAATTGTCATCGATTCTCCACCATTGACTGGGAGAATAAAGCAAATCGCTTTCAACAGGTTTTTGTAAACCGCCCTCCCTTCCTCAACAGCAGCTTCGATGGAGGCGAAGTTATCGTCTGTTAATAGCATATCCGCCGCTTGTTTTGCTACCTCAGTCCCAGCGCCACCCATCGCGATGCCAATATCGGCTTGTTTAAGGGCGGGTGCATCGTTGACGCCGTCTCCTGTCATGGCGACAATTTCGCCCTTAAATTGTAATGCTTCGACTATACGCAGTTTTTGTTCGGGCGCAACACGAGCAAATACTACGCCTTCTTCGGCGACTTGGGCTAATTCTTGTTTATCCATGTGGGCGAGTTCAGCGCCAGTAAAGGCAAGAACTGACCCATTTTTGTGAATTCCCATCCGTCTAGCGATCGCTTGTGCTGTCATGGCGTGATCGCCAGTAATCATTTTCACTTGAATTCCCGCGTCTTGACAAGCTTTAACAGCATCGATCGCACTCTGACGCGGTGGGTCAATCATCCCTTGCAAACCTAAGAAAATCAATCCAGTCTCAATATCTGAATGATCTACAGAATTTTGCGTGTTTGGCACCGGCTTTTTGGCAAAGGCTAATACCCGCAGCCCTTGTCGTGCCATAATACTGACTTCTCGCTCGATTGTCGTTTCGCGTAATGTCTCTACACAATCGATTGGGCGGTTATGTCCAGAACTATTTAACATCAGTGAGCAACGCTTGACAATTGCCTCAACTGAACCTTTGACATAAATCGTATTACCTGTGGGAGTGGCATGCAAAGTTGCCATGTACTGATAATCCGACTCAAACGGAATGCCATCCAACTTCGGCATTTCTTTAAGTAATGAGTGTTGGTCAAATCCAGCTTTCTGGGCGGCGGTAATTAGCGCCCCTTCTGTTGGGTCGCCAACCACAATCCATTGGCGATTTTTCTTCTCAATATGAGAGTCATTGCACAACACTCCGGTGAGTAAACATTCTTGTAAAGCCTCGGCGGTGTTGAGGTCAACTAAGCTTTCATCTTGCAAAACATCCCCGACGGGGGCATAACCGACACCGCTGATTGTATATTGATGTCCGGCGGCAAAAATTGATTGCACCGTCATCTGGTTTTCGGTCAAAGTCCCAGTTTTATCAGAACAGATGACAGTCGCACTACCTAAAGTTTCGACCGCTGGTAATTTGCGGATAATCGCATGACGCTTTGCCATCCGGGAAACACCAATCGCGAGGGTGACTGTGATGACTGCGGGTAATCCTTCGGGAATCGCACTGACTGTTAAAGCGACTGCGGCTTCCAGTGCTAGTTTCAAACCGCTTTGATTTAGTCCCACCACAAAAGTTAAGGCTGCTAGTGCTAACACCATATACAGCCAATTTTGACTAAATTTATTGAATTTACGGGTTAAGGGGGTGGTAAGGTCGGTGTGCTGATCCATTAACTTAGAAATGCGACCTGTCTCGGTGGCATTCCCAGTCGCAACTACTATTCCCGTTGCTTGTCCAAAAGAAACAAACGCTCCCGCATAAGCCATATTTGTCCGCTCTGCTAAAGGCGCATCGGCGGGTAAATATTGGGTGTCTTTTTCCACCGCTACTGATTCACCTGTCAGTGCTGATTCATCAACTTGTAAATTTCGCACTTGAATTAAGCGCAAATCTGCCGGTACTTTGTCTCCAGAAGTTAGCAACACTACATCACCGGGAACTAACTCCCGTGAAGCTACACGTACCTTTTGACCGTCGCGCAGTACAGTTGCTTCTGTGGATATTGCACTTGCTAAGGCTGCGATCGCGCCTTCTGCTTTTGATTCTTGAATATATCCGATGATGGCGTTGGTTGTCGTTACGCCCAAAATCACCCCAGCATTGATATAATTCCCGACTAGTGCTTTTAATACCCCGGCACACAACAAGACGATGGATAGCGGCTGGTTAAATTGTTGGAGAAATTTCACCCACCCTGGTGTACCTTTTTTGGCAACGATTTCGTTAGCACCACAGCGCTCAAATATCTCTTTGACTTGGAGGGCGCTCAAACCTTGTTTGCGGTTACTTTCTAGCAACTTCACAACCAGGTCTATATCAGTCGCATGCCATAAATCTTGTTTGTCTTGCTGTGTACTCGGAGGTAAAGTCTGAGTCATGGGTAGATGCCAAATGCGTGTTAAATATTAAATAGCACGCTTTTATAGTGCTAAAATTAAATTAGCACTAGGAATAATTAATGGATACTATTATGTCTTTAAATGTATCTTCTTTAACAATACATACTGGATTAGTTGGGCGATCGCGGCAATTTCAGCAGATTGTGGAAGTTTTGGGCAGAGATGGCGACTTGCTAATTGTTGGAGTTCCGGGTAGTGGCAGACGGACACTGGTAAGAAAAGCTGCCAGTGTAATCGGAGCGATTGTCCTAGAGGTAGATTGCATTCGCGCGATTGATGGCGAGAGATTTGTGCAATTATTGGCGGAAGCTATTAACCAATCTTTTGAACCAGCAATGATTCAAAATTGGGTAGCAAAACATACGTTATACTTTGAGTTTTCCGAAGGTAAAATTAAGCTATTGCGTCTTAATCCTAAACAGCTATGGCAAGCATTTGAAAGCTTAATTTGTTTACCGCAATTGTTGGCTGAGAGTATTGAGCGGCGGGTAGTACTAATTTTGCCAAGTTTTCCTCATATTCGCTCTTGGGATCGCCACCAGTTGTGGGAGACTACCCTCAGATCACAAGTACAAATGCACACTCAGGTGAGTTATGTGCTGATTGCGACTAGCGCCGAAAAAAGTGAGCCGTTAGAAACTGTGCAATTAGCTCCTTTATCTAAAGATGTTTTAGCTGTGTGGGTACAGGAAATTTTGCTGGCGGCGGGACTTAGTTTTGATGTGCGATCGCCTGCACTATCGATCTTTTTAAATGCCGTACAGGGACATATTGGCGATGCTACAGCGCTGATTCGCCGCTTGAAAATGCTTTCTCAGGGTTTGATTACTGCGCCTCAGGTCGAGGAAGCGATTGCTGGACTGCTACAAGATTTAGCGATTACTTTTGAGTCTTTATTGATGTTGCTTCCTGGTAGTCAAGTGCATTTGTTGGAGTGTTTGGCTTTAGACCCTACGGATAAACCACAGAGTAGAGAGTATATTCAAAAACATTCTTTGTCCCGTGGGGGGAGTTTGCAAGGCGCTTTAACGTCCCTACAGCAAAAAGGTTTGATTTATGGTGCAGAACAAGGATATCAACTAGCTTTGCCTCTATTAGCCTTGTGGCTGCGTCAGCGATTGGGTTGATGAGCGATAGATACTCATCAAGGTGCATTCCCAAACTAGGCGGGGTTGGGCGTAACAAAGTAGAGATTTGCGGGCTTGTTCTAATTGTTGGATGATGCCGGGATGACGCTTTAGCTGCCAATATGATTGTTGCAAATAATCTACTAACCATAACTGCGCTTCGCTATCGAGGGTTTTGTCAATCTGACGTGCTAATTCTAGAGATTGGCGCAGGGATTTGGGGGCAATTGTGACATCTTGGAGTAACTGTGCGGGAATATCTTGCAGTTGTTGAGCATGGGCTATTGCTTGTCCGGGACTACCGGCGGCTAAACTTAAAACTTCGCTTTGTGCCAAAATTTCGCTATGACCTGACTGGGTAAGCACTTGCGCCATCGCCTGGGTATCTAAACGGTAAAAAGGAATTCGCTGACAGCGAGATACTAACGTTGACAATAAAGATTCAACCTTGGGAGCAATTAAGATTATTGTGGCTTTTCCTGGTTCTTCTAGAGTCTTTAACAAAGCATTCGCGGCTGCTTCTGCCATTGTTTCGGCTTGTTCTAGGACAACGACATTGCGTGGGGGTGATAACGGTGGACGACTAATAAACTCCGTAATTTTACGTATTTGCTCAAGTCTAATGACAGGTGGAGCTTTACGTTTTAGTCCTTTTTCGGCAGCTTCGGCGGCGGAGAGTTGTTGTCCTTGATGGAGATAGGTTGGCTGTACCCAGAGCAAAGATGGGTGGTTTCCTTGGCGTAAACGCTGGTGTAAAGATACATCGGCGACTGTGGAAAATAATAATTCTACAAAGCAGCGGGCGGTTAAACTGCGTCCGACACCATCTGGTCCAGCAAATAGGTAGGCGGGAGCAATTCGCTCTTTGAGGACTGCTTGAGTTAGCAACTCAATGGCTTGTGATTGTCCAATCACTCTTGTAAATGGATTCGTCATTACTTACCCCAATCTGCTAACTTCACTGTTAAAACTGCCTGAATTTCGGCACTGACAGCCGCTGGTGGCAAACTAGCATCAATGCGGATCATTCTTTGGGGATGTGAATCAGCTAATTCCGCAAATCCCTGGCTAACTCGACGATGAAAGGCTAAAGTTTCTTGTTCAATGCGGTCAGTCGCTTCGCCACGTTTTTTGGCGCGTGAAAGTCCGACTTCTACATCTACATCTAGCCAGAAAGTTAAATCGCTGACGAGTCCGTTGGTGGCAATTGCATTCAATTGCTCGATCAACTGCCGGTCTAAACCGCGTCCGTAGCCTTGGTAAGCAATTGTTGAATCCACATAGCGATCGCATAAAATCAGCGCCCCCTGAGCTTTAGCTGGTTGTAATACTTGCTCTACATGTTGAGCGCGATCGGCAGCATACAAGAGTAACTCGGCGCTATTGGCAATTTGGAAAGCAGAATTACTGAGTAATAGCGATCGCAAGTGCTTACCCATCTCTGTTCCTCCTGGTTCCCGAGTGACAACCACCGGCAGATGGGGATAATTTTGATGCAGCCACGCTCTAAAATACTGGATTTGGGTGGTTTTTCCACTCCCCTCCACCCCTTCAAACACAATTAATCTGCCACCCATACAATTTTAGAATTAATACTTAATTCGAGCACACTATAAATTCGGACTCGCCAGAATGACGTTAGGTATCATAAGATGAACGGAGTGTTATAAGGCAAGGAGCTTTTATGGCTCGCTATACCTCTTCTTTTACGGTTGCGGTTCATATAGACCTTCTGAGGGAGTTGCTCATGGAACTCTTGCAGAACTGTTATTTGGATATTATTTATGACGCGGGTGACTACATCATGGCGCGTGAGAGTCCAGGTCAGGTCTCTTACTCGAAGTTGGTGACAGTCGAAGTGCTTATTGATAAAACCACAGCGACAGAAACAGAAACTCGGATGAGCTTTGTGATTAAAAACGAAGAGTTACCACTCCAACTTGATAACCATTGCCGCCAAATGTCTGAGATGGTGGTTCAGGCGGTTATCGATAACCGTCATTGGCACCTAGTGGAAAGCATTGCTGGTTAGCTAAATGCTGTTATTCATGGTAGTTGTAGCGGTGCGAGTCTTCACATCACTACAACTGTCATCAATAGCCGAATCAAAGATAGAAAACCAAAATGGGCGCTCATCTAGTCTTCTGGATCATCTGTCATACCGGGACTGATGAGGGTGACATCAAACTCAGTATTATCAGCGATCCCTGACGGGTGACTGTCTCGGTCTAGTAGGTAATAAATTGCCCTTACCTGAGGACCAAAGATAATCTCGTCTTCATTTTTGAGATCGTGTGCCATCACCTTACGACCGTTAATCATGAAACCATTAGCACTCAACTTGCCTCTAGAGTCACCATCCACGACTCGGTAATAGTAACTTTGACCGTCAAAGGAGTCATCCTGCGGTAGCCTGACTAATGTCGCATGGCGGCGTGAGACAAAATGCGAAACTAAGCGAATATCAGATCGCGGATCTCTCCCAATCGCATACACTGGGCGATCGAGATTAAATTCTTTACGTCCTTGATCGTCTTCAATAATCAGGAGATGGTTCTGATTGGATGCTGAAGTCATTGAAGAATGAGTTGTATAATCTGTTGAACTGATTTTCATTCAATTAGCTTTTCCTTGATGTTGCCGTTACGGTACGCGCACTTTGACTAAATCGTAATAAAAGTGAATTTGTGACTACACTAACAGAACTAAAAGCCATTAAAGCACCTGCACCAGCCGGACTGAGAACAAAACCGATACTAGGTAATAACACACCTGCCGCAATGGGAATTCCCAACGTATTATAAGCAAAAGCCCAAAATAAATTCTGACGAATCTTATTAAAAGTTGCCCGACTGAGTTTAATTGATTCCACAACGTCGGTTAAGCTTGAGCGCATCAGGACAATTTGAGCCGTGTCCATTGCCACTTCTGTCCCTGCCTGTAAAGCAATGCCTACATCTGCTTGCGACAAAGCTGGGGCGTCATTAATGCCATCTCCCACCATTGCCACAATCGAGCGTTTAATACTCCCTTTTGAAGAATCTCCTTGTTGGAGAGATTGGATGACAGCAGCCTTTTGGTCTGGGCGAACACAAGCGCGAACATCAATGCTATCTAAGCCTAATTGTTTGGCAATAGCACCAGTCGCCTCTAGTCTATCACCAGTCAAGAGCATCACGCGCAAACCCAAGGCACGTAATTCATCTACAGTGGCTTTTGCGTCTGGTCTGAGGGTATCTCGAACCGCAATCAAGCCGACGACGATAGTGCCTACAGCTACATAAACTACTGTTTTGCCATCGGCGAAAAGGGTTTCAGCTTGATTGGTAACATCTTGAGAAATCGCTACTTGTTGTTGAGTTAACCAATCTGAATTGCCTAGTAATACTAGATCTCCTCCCACCACTGCCGATACTCCTAATCCTGGTTCTGTATAAAAATCTACAGCCGTAGGAATGTCTAATTCTAGGCGTTGGGCTTCTTGCTTAATTGCTGTCGCGACTGGGTGAATTGTACCGCTTTCGACGGCGGCGGCTAGTTGGAGGAGGGAATGGGAGGGAGTAGGGGAGAGGAGGAGGCAATCGGTAACTGTGGGATGACCTGTGGTGAGGGTGCCGGTTTTATCAAATACTACTGTGTCTAGTTGGTGTACTTGTTCTAGAACATCGCCGCCTTTGATGAGTAAGCCTCGTTCAGCGCCTATTCCTGTACCGACTAAGATTGCTGTTGGTGTTGCTAATCCTAAAGCACAAGGACAGGCGACCACCATCACCGCTATAGCTAATTTTAAACTGAGGAGGAGTCCTAAGTGCTGAGTTGGGGCAACTGAGTTAGGCGGAGTGTGTAGGGGGGAGTGATGCATCACCATCCCAGCGGACATGGTGACATCATGCCAAATGTGAGTGCCGAAAAAGTACCAAAAGACGAAGGTTGCTACAGCTGCTGTTAAGACTCCGTAGGTAAAGTAGCCAGCAACTGTATCTACTAATTTTTGAACTGGGGCTTTGCGGGTTTGGGCGTCTTCGATTAAAGCAACAATTTGGGCGAGGGTTGTATCTTTACCTGTGCGGGTGGCGCGGATGGCGATTGCGCCAGATTGGTTGAGTGTGCCAGCTATGACTAAATCACCAGGACGTTTCAGTATTGGTACTGATTCGCCTGTCAACATCGACTCATTAATTGTCGTTTGCCCAACGCTGATTTCACCATCAACGGGGATTTTCTCACCTGGTAAAACTTGCAACCATTCACCGACTCGCACTTGGTCAGCCGGAATTTCGACGCAATTAAAGGCGGAAGAATAATTTTGATTGGGTGGGTTGGCGATTAATCGCGCGGTTTGAGGTTGGAGTGATAGCAATTGCCGAAATGCAGCGGCGGCTCGACCTCTAGCTTGTTGTTCTAATGTCCTTCCTAGTAAAATAAAGCCTATCATCATCACTGGTTCGTCAAAAAAGCACTCCCAACCAAGCCAGGGAAATAGTAAAGCGATTATACTCGCAATGTAGGCTGTGAGGGTTCCCATACCTACTAAGGTATTCATGTTAGGTGCTTTTTGCCACGCGCCGCGCCAGCCATCTAACAAAATTGGGCGTCCAGGTCCGAATAAGGCGACTGTAGCCAGTCCGCAATGAAACCAGATATTATTCAATATTGGTATATCACTACCATCGGGAGCGAGATGTCCGATCGCTGAGAGGGCAATTAAAATCATCGCGATCGCTACTCGCCACAATTGCGATCGTGTTTCCTGTTTTTGTTGGGCGGCTTGGTCGATTGACATCGTCAAAGCGGATGTAGCGATTCGGGGTTGAGTTTTGAACCCGGCTGCTGTCAACCGATTCGCTAGATCAATCGGCTTAACTACTTCCTCACACTCGACAACTGCGACTTCTGTCACCAAGTTGACGAGTGCGTTTTTGACTCCCGGATGTGCAGTTAGCTGTTTTTCAACTGTTCTCACGCAGCCAGCACACTTCATCCCCCCGACATCCAGAGTGATTTTGACTGTGTTTGGCTCGGTTGGGGTTGACAGTAAAGAGGATTGAACCATATACGCGACTCGGATCTTTTCAAGATCTAGACAAAAGTAGCTCGATATTACTAGCCTAGCGCCTACCTTAAGTTGCTGCCATTGAAAAAATCCGAGTGCGCGTATCGTGAGGTTAAGCTTTGCGATCGCTAATCAACTTTAGCTTGAAGATCAGTCTAACTACTGTTTCAAAAAAGAGTGTAAAATTATTTGGTGCTGATGTCGGTTCAACCTCTTAAAAATGTGAATGTAACCGGGCAAGAGAAAACATTCATCTTGAGGAATTCGCTTATTTAAACTCAATATTGGGATCTTTACAGAAATCAAAGGATGTAGGCTCAGAAGGTCCATCTTCGTAAACTGCCCGTACTTGCCAGACGCAGTTAGATCTGTCGATTCCCCATCCAAGTTTCTTTGCTTCACCTGATTCAATCTGACTGCCGGCAAAACTTCCCCAGGTACTACCATCTTCAGAAACCTCTACGCGCAAAATAGTTGATTTGCTGCTGTTGATGACAGTAAATGTGTCGCCTGCTGCCTGTGCAAACGGCATATTCAGGGCTGAGATAGAAAGTGTAGCAGTCAGAAGACTGAGTAATGGCTGCAAATATTTTTTGTACATTTGAATATTCCGAATCAAAAAGAGCATTTACAATTCCGTCTTGAAGACTGAATTTACCTACAATCTAAGCTACTACTAAAAATCTCATCCACAGTCTTTATACTGATTAAATTATAAAGTTTTGAACCTACCTCCCTGGTCAGACTTTGGCACTTTCATTGGTATAAAATCTTGGAAATACTAATTAGATAGTAGCTCGCCCTGATGAGCCTTAAGTGTAAATACTACACTTAGAAATAAAAAATATACTACGTTTAAACACTAAAGCCAGCGGCGCTTGTTGACAATGTAAGTCTGAATGAAGTTTTCGCTGGTCATATTTAGATATGTCATCCCTTCAATCAAACCGAGCAATTGCAAAATTAATGAAGTCAAGCCGTAGGTGAAATAACCTCCGACGATCGCGAGAGTCAGCATAATTACACCTTCTGTGGTGTAGCCAAGAATAAACTTGTGGACGCCCAAAGCTCCGAGAATTATGCCACCAAATCCGGCGGTGACTTGCTTGTTGGCTTGGCTGGGACTGAGATTGGTCATTTCATCCTCCTTAATTAACTCGTTGTTTTTAGATTAATCTAGATATCGGAATATAGCCATATACCTATATTAAAGATACGTAGGTTAATTTGCAGTGCATTCCCGCAAATGTACGCCTTGAAGCACTTTTCGCCCCAAAGTTACGACTTTAGGACAAACTTGTACTAAATATTTGCACTACACAAAAAAATTGTGTCGCTTGTATCTTGATATTCAGTAATATCTCTTATAACATCGACAGTATTAATAACTAGAGAAATAACATTAAATAAATATAAAGAATAGCTGAACTCTAATTACTTATAGCAAATTACGAGTACATCTAGTTAATTATACTTAGTGTCAAAGGTTCGCTCAGAAGTCTATCTCAGCGTAAACAGGCTAAGTGTAAATTTATGGCTTTAATCGTTCAGATCGCTGACCAGCGTAGCACTGCAAAAACGACTTTTTGAGCGTTGTCATTTGTCCAGTCATTCCACAAATCTTTTGGTAACATTCTCACCATCTCTCACCTACTTAACTAGTGTAGTCAATGCTGCAAAGTGAGGACGTTCGCCCTGACGTTTTTGTTTAACCCAATTTTTTAATTAATTCTTGCGCCAGTAATAAATGACATAAATAATTGCAGCAGCCTGAAGCGGGATGACAGAAAGGAAGCTTTTGAGAAAAAAGTGAATTTCTAATCCTGACATAAAACTAAAATAACCTGAGCTAGCCAAGGCGATCAAGATGAGAAAAAGTTGCTTCTTGCGTTTCAGAGCTATGTTCATATATTAATCCGATTTTAGCGATGAATATAATGTATTTGAATGGGTTTGGTAAATCCCAAACTGGTCGCTAGATCAATACCAATAATGCTCGGTTCAAGGGAGTTGTACGGGTTGAGCACTAGCTTTATCAAACAAATGTAACTCAACCCAATCTACGCTATTTTTGAGTTTTTTAGCTGAATCGAGCCGTATTAAGATATATTCTAGCTACATTACCTTCTAAAACCAACCTTTTTTGTTCACGACATAAGTGTTGACAAATTCATCATTAGACTTAGTCAAGTAGATGATTCCCTCGATTAACCCAATGATGGAAGTAACTGTCCCAAGTGTAAATATTCCAATAACAAGCATAATAATACCTTCAGTTCTATATCCCAAAATAAATTTATGTATACCCCATGCTCCCGTAAAAATTCCGAACATTCCCGCTCTCATCTGTTTCTTTATACTAGCTTGATCAGGTTTATCAGTAGTCATTGAAATGAACTCCTCTGGTAATAAGTGACAAATTTCTCTTCTGTCATTATTCCCAAAATATCTGTGTTTCTAACAATTCTCAATAAGAAAAATCGGCATTTTTCTCGGTAATATTGCTGAATTTTATGAACTAGACAATACTTATTGCTTTCTTTAAATGTGCAAGTTAAATAACTTAAGAGCTATTCTTAAAAAAGATTTTGACCTAAAGGTGATTCCATAAAAGCTAAATATAAGTCTCCAGTTATTATTAAAAAACTCAGGCGCAGAATATAGTAGATTAAAATCATCACTAAGCTAAGGACTAAAAATGAACGAAAAAGGTGAGCGGTCGAAAGTAGCCTTTAACGTGAGACGAAAAGAACTCAAACCGACCGCCGAATTGTTCGACTACTTTAGCGACTATACGGCTGTTCTGTTACAAGCTCTGGAATAACTCGATAATGCTTAACATTAAAAGTACAGAGCTTAACACCACGACCAACTGCACAAGCAGCAATCAACGCATCAAGTAGTCCTATATTATTTGACAAGTGGTAAGCTGTGAAATCTGATAATGCACGGGCACATTCAACTTCAGTCGCCCAGATGATAGGAAGCGGAGCAACAAGCTTAAGAGTATTGCGAATTTGTTGCATGTTTTAAGAAGGAGTGAATTAGCTCCATCACGACGAAACCGGGCACACTGGGAAGCTCCTGTAAATTGGAAAACCAATCAATTGCAGGCTGATGTCCACGTTGAATGTCGATCAAAACGTCTGTGTCCAACAAGTACATATTTCTAATTACGCTCTCGCCTTTGGGTTTCGTTCCGTAGCCTACGAGCGTGAGCTTGACTATCAGTTATGTCAGGTCGTGAATTGATAACTCCTTCACGCTGCCAATATGCAACTAATTCCGCCCCTGTCTGAGGTAATCCTGATACTTGTCTTGTCGTAAGAACGCGTAGAACATACTCATTCAATGGTAGATTTAGCTGGGAAGCTTCTGTATAAAGTTCATGCTCTAATTCAGGTGGCAGGTTGAGGTTGAAAGTCATTTTCACGCTCCTGATTCGTTTTTGCTTTTACGCTGATCGTAACTTGAGTAGTCATAAGATGAAAATTTTTACAAAATAAGCCAGAGGGTTGCTATTACACACACAGCCATCAGAGGCAAAATAGCAGACTTTTGAACTGGGTTTTGTCTCTCACGAGGGTATTGAAGTTAATTTTTTCCAGCAATACAAGTATTTTTACATAGAACGACTACCTAAAAGAAAGAGGCTTAAAAGAGTACCACCATTCCAGAGACTGTGAATCAGCATGGAAGCCAGAAGGTTGCGCGATCGCGTGTAAACCACCCCTAACACAATTCCTAAAGTCGTGAGTGGCAAAATTTCCGACAGACTGAGGTGAGCCACAGCAAACAACAGGCTACTTACCAAAATTGCTCCCCAGGCAGGTAAGTAACGAGTCAAAGAAGGTAACAAAAAACCGCGAAATAACAATTCTTCAAATAATGGAGCCGCTATAGCCGCTGTAAAAAAGAAGATCCCCAAAGCAACAGAATCTTGCGCTTCCAATGCTAATTGTAACAATGGATTACTACCTCCTTGACCTTGCCATAACTGTTGGTTAATCAACGACACGATGATTACCAGAGGTAAAGCAGTACAATAACCGCCAAATCCCCAGAAAAACCACTTACCACCCCGGAAGTTAAACCAGTCACTTTCTAAAGGTAAAAAGCGTTTGATAGACAAATACAACACCCCAGTTGCACCAAATGCTACCAGTGTGTAACTAATTAAGACATTGAACGCCTGAACGCGCACGTCAGTTTGAGAACGATCTAAGGGAAGGACAGATAATAGCAGGGGGATAAAAAGTTGTCCCATAAAGAAAAAGCCGAAAATAAACACCTGTAAAATCGTCTCGCCATCCCAAGGTGTGTTCCAAACAAGATCTTCATTTTGTGCTAAAAGTGACTCTTTACCCTTAATCAGCCGTTGACCAAAGATAAAAATTAGCAATACCATACCAATTAACCCAGTCACGGTAGGAATAGTGCCGATAATCGTTAATTTTTGTAATGCTTGCTCAGCTGCTACTTTTTCTGTCGCTTTGAGTGCTGTCAGTGCATCGGGACGTTGTTCGAGTTGGTAAAGTTGTGATAAAGCTTGGTAGCGAAACCAACCATCTAAATTCTGGCTAATTGTTTCTTGAGCATTGGGTAATAGACGAGGTGGTTTGCTCCATAAACCTGTTAATACCGTTGCGGTTTCGCCCCCGGTGTCTTTTTGCTGTGTCCAAGTCTGGATGGCGCGATCTGTTTTGCCTAACTTAGCTTGTAAAATTCCTAGTCGCAAATCTAACTCAGCACTCAATTTTTGCAGTTGCTCAATAGAGTTCTGCAATTGCTGCTGAGGATTAGCGGTGGTGACAGGAACGCTTCTCGAAGCTGGAGTGACTACAGGTAGAGAACGCAGTTGTTTTTGAACTTTCGCCAAATTCGACTGAGCTGAGTCACGCAACTCTTGATATTGAGCTAAACCTGCATCCAGCGGCTTCTCACCAACAATTGTAGAGCGGAGGCTTGAACTATCCTTTTGATCTGCCAACTCAGCGGCTTGTAAGGAAATATTTGTTTGGTAAAGTTCTAAACGACTTTGGATTTGAGGTTCTTGCCAACTATTAAACAGCGCCAAAGTAGCCAAAGCGATCGCAACCAGTGTCGCGATGATTAAAACCAACCGCTTAATTGTCGTCATCCATTCCCTCACTTTTTCGGTATACGCGGATCGAGAGCATTTTTGCTCCTCAGTATAGTCTTTTCGGAATTATCGCCTCAAATTGTGCCACGTCGAAGATTGCATCTCTACAGTAAAATCTAAAATTGGTGCAAAGAAGGGGGATTGGCGTTGATATGATGTCACAATGACGCCAATCTGCTGCACTCAAGAGCAGTAGGGAAATTTTTTTTAGGGAGGGGAGGAAAACAGATGACAAGAGTCATCATTGTGCGCCACGGTCAAAGCAGTTATAACGCTGAGCGGCGCATTCAAGGTCGTATAGATTTATCAAAATTAACTGAGAAAGGGCGTATTGATGCCAAAAAAGTGGGTGCAGCCTTAAGCAGCATTGCTTTTAAAGCGATTTACGCCAGTCCTCTGCAACGAGCTAACGAGACAGCCCAAATCATCCAATCTGAGTTAGTCAAGTCGAATCCAAGCCCCTCTGTCCAAACCGCAGAAAAGTTAATGGAAATTGACTTGCCTTTGTGGGAGAAAATGCTTGTTTCCGAAGTCAAAGAGAAATTTGCGGAAGATTACCGGATTTGGCACAATCGTCCTCAAGAACTGAAAATGGTTGTGCCATCAGGATCAGGATCAACAGAACTGTTTCCTGTTTTAGCTTTGTATGCTCAGGCGCAACAGTTTTGGCAGGAAATCTTACCTCGTCATCCGGGCGAAACCATTTTGATTGTCGGGCATAACGGGATAAATCGTGCTTTAATTAGTACCGCGCTGTCGATTTCACCCAGTCGTTATCACTGTCTACAGCAATCAAATTGCGCCATCAGTGTGCTAAATTTTGCTGGTGGATGGGGAGAAGCCGTCCAATTAGAGTCGATGAATCAGACTAATCACATGGGTGAGAATCTGCCAACCTTACGACCAGATCATCAGGGTGTGCGTTTGTTGCTGGTACGTCATGGGGAAACTGATTGGAATCGCCAAACTAGATTTCAAGGACAAATTGATATTCCATTAAATGATAATGGCAGGCTACAGTCTCAAAAAGCAGCTGCCTTTCTCAAAGACGTACCGCTAGATTTTGCCGTCAGTAGCCCGATGCTGCGTCCTAAAGAAACTGCCGAAATCATCCTCCAAAACCATTCTGCACTCAAGCTAGAATTGCAAGACGGTTTGCGAGAAATCGGTCACGGACTTTGGGAAGGAAAACTCGAAAGCGAAATCGAACAAGAGTATCCAGGCGAGTTACAGCGCTGGCGCACTATCCCAGAAAAAGTCCAAATGCCGGAAGGAGAAAATTTACAACAAGTGTGGCTTCGCAGTACTGCAACTTGGCAAGCGATTGTTGCTTCTGCCGGGGAAAAGCAATTAAAAATGGGGTTGGTTGTGGCTCATGATGCGACAAATAAAACTCTGTTGTGTCACATTCTCGGTTTAGAGTTAGATAATTTCTGGAATTTTCGCCAAGGGAATGGCGCAGTTAGTGTCATTGACTACCCCGCTGGGTTAGACGGTTTACCAGTACTGCAAGCAATGAACTTAACTAGCCACCTAGGTGGAGGAGTATTAGATAAAACAGCGGCTGGAGCGTTATAAAGTGATGAATTATGGATTTTGAGTGGCGAAGTCAGATTTTTCGCTCAAAATTCATAACTTACAACTGACAATTATGAGTACATTGTTGCAAAAAGTACGGGTAATTGACCCAGTTTCAGGAACTGACCAACATTCAAAAGATGTGTTGATTGTTGATGGCTATATCAAAGCTGTTGAAAATAACATTTCTTCAGTGTCAGATAATACTGAGATTAAAGATTGTCGAGGATTGATTCTCGGTCCTGGGTTGGTAGATTTATACAGTCACTCCGGAGAACCGGGGTTTGAAGAGAGGGAAACGCTTTTATCGTTATGCAACGCCGCAATTAGTGGCGGCTTCACGCGTTTAAGTATTTTGCCAGACACATCGCCGGTAGTAGATCATCCTGCTATTTTGGCATGGCTAAAAGCAAAAGTACTCCCCCATTCTCCCCCTCCCGGTGAACTCCCCCACTCCCCCCATCTCCACTTCTGGGGTGCGCTAACCCTAGGTCTACAGGGACAGCAGATGACGGAATTAGCCGAGTTAGCAGCAGCGGGGGTGGCTGGTTTTGCTGATGGTCAGCCGTTGGAGAATTTGGCGTTAGTGCGGCGGTTATTGGAATATCTTCAGCCTTTGGGAAAGCCTATAGCTTTTTGGCCATGCGATCGCAAGTTAAAAGGCGATGGCGTGATGCGTGAAGGAATTAATTCGCTACGGTTTGGATTACCAGGAAATCCGGCAATTTCCGAAACTTCCGCGATTGCGGCTTTGTTGGAAGTAGTCGCGGCGACTAGAACTCCTGTACATATCATGCGTGTTTCGACCTCTAGAGGTGTGGAACTGATATCTCAAGCAAAAGCTTCTGGTTTACCAATCACAGCCAGTACTACGTGGATGCATCTTTTGGTAGATACTAAGTCCATTGGTAGTTATCAGACTAGCTTGCGTTTAGATCCGCCTTTAGGTAATCATGATGATTTGCTAGCTTTACGGCAAGCAGTTCGTACAGGTGTTTTAGATGCGATCGCTATTGACCACCAAGGTTATACCTATGAGGAAAAAACTGTCACATTTGCCGAGGCTCCCACCGGCGCGATCGGTTTAGAGTTAGCTTTACCCTTGCTTTGGCAAAATTTGGTCGCAACTGGGGATTGGTCAGCTTTAGAATTATGGCGAGCACTTTCATCGCAGCCAGCCCTGTGTTTACAGCAAACGACCGCCGCCATTGCGACTGGTTCACGAGCTGAACTCACTTTATTTGATCCTCAAAAAACCTGGCTTGTCTCGTCCCAAAACCTCAAAAGTCACTCATCCAACACTCCGTGGTTAGGACAACAGTTAGAAGGACGGGTGGTGCAAATGTGGTTGTAGCGACGCGATATTTCGCGCCTCTACGTTTATTGCTGTTGGGGATAAAGTGGTGATTCACTTAGTCCACCAGCGTGATTTATTGGCCAAAAACGGACTACAGCTCGACCAATGATGCGATCGCGGGGGACAACACCCCAGCAGCGGCTGTCGTAGCTACTGTTACGATTGTCACCTAGTACTAGATAGGAGTTAGCAGGGATTGTCATTGGTTTTGCCAGAAAAGGCGGAATCCCAGATGTACAAACATCAATAGTTGTACGTTGTTCGGCAGTCAAATACTTACTTTCTGGCAAGGGTTGGTTATTAATATAAACTTTTCCGGCTCTCAAGTCGATTTTTTCTCCTGGTAGACCGATTACACGTTTGATGAAAGCATCATGATATTGTTCTTTTTTTAGCTCATCTGTGGGTGAAAACACCACAATATCTCCACGATGCGGAGCGGTAAATTTATAACTCAACTTATCGACAATTAATTTGTCGTTAATCTGTAGGGTGGGTAACATTGAGCCAGAAGGAATCCAGCGAGCTTCGGCAATAAAGGTGCGAATCCCCAAAGCGAGAAGGATGCTCAAGGCAACGGTTCTAGCTAATTCTGGTATCCAGGAGTTGTCTGGTTGCTGATTGGAATTATTTTCAGGCACTTGCTTTTGGGCTACTTGACATAAGTAAGGAATGACTTAAATAAAGGACAATACAGGTAACGAACCCGTCCGTCAAGGAAAATATATTTGCTAAACTTAACTCTACAAATTTTAGCTTGAATTATACGCTCATTTTTTTCGACTATTTATTATTAAGGGTAAACTTTTAAGCATATTCTCCATCACTCTTATATTATGTCAGTTGACAGAAGCTTACTTATCCGCCACGCTCGCATTATTTTACCTAATGGTGAGTCACTAATTGGTGACGTACTGACGCGCTTTGGCACGATTGTCGAAATCTCCCGAGAAATCTCCTCAAAAACGGCAACTAGAGAAATCGACGCACAGGGATTGACTTTGTTGCCTGGGGTGATTGACCCACAGGTACACTTCCGGGAACCAGGGCTAGAATACAAAGAAGACTTGTTTACAGCTAGCTGTGCTTGTGCCAAAGGCGGAATCACTTCGTTTTTGGAAATGCCTAACACCCGCCCGCTAACTACCACCCAGCAGGCTTTGGATGACAAGCTACATCGCGCTTCTTTAAAGTGCTTAGTTAATTATGGCTTTTTTGTCGGCGCTACTGCCGAAAACAAGGAAGATTTGCTTTTGGCGGAACCGACTCCCGGAATCAAGATTTTTATGGGGTCGATGCACGGCGATTTATTAGTCGATCAAGATGTCGCATTGGAAGCGATTTTTGCCCACGGTCAGCGATTAATTGCGGTGCATGCTGAGGATCAAGCCCGGATTAATCAGCGACGTCAAGAATTTGCTGGTATTCACGATCCCGCCATCCACTCGCAGATTCAAGATGACCAGGCGGCTTTATTAGCGACCAAGTTAGCCTTGAAGTTGGCGAAGAAGTACCACCGGCGATTACACATCCTCCATCTGTCTACGGCTTTGGAAGCCGATTTGCTGCGTCAAGATAAACCGAGTTGGGTGACTGCGGAGGTGACGCCACAACATTTGTTACTCAATACTAGTGCTTATGAAAAAATTGGCACATGGGCGCAGATGAATCCACCGTTGCGATCGCACCACGATAACGAAGTTCTCTGGCAAGCTTTAAAAGATGGCGTAATTGACTTCATCGCCACAGATCATGCGCCACACACTTTAGCAGAAAAAGCTCAAGAATACCCAAATACTCCCTCAGGAATGCCTGGGGTGGAGACTTCGCTACCTTTGATGTTGACGGCGGCGATGCAAGGACGGTGTACTGTGGCTCAAGTTGTAGAGTGGATGTCATCGGCTGTGGCGCAAGCTTATGGAATTCCCAAAAAGGGGGCAATAGCTGTTGGTTATGATGCCGATTTGGTGTTGGTAGATTTAGAGACATATCGCCCTGTCTTGCGCGAGGAATTACTGACTAAATGCGGCTGGAGTCCTTTTGAAGGTTGGAATCTAACTGGATGGCCTGTAACAACTATTGTCGGTGGTCAGGTTGTTTTTGACCACGGTAAGTTGGATACTGAAGTGCGCGGTCAAGCATTGAGTTTTGCTCCTAATGTTGATAGTTAACGAGCAGATAACTTAACAATTGTTAATACAATCTCTGGCAATGGATACTTGTAAAAATGTTGCCGAGGTGATGGCTATTTCTTGAGGAATAACTTTAATTAGTTGTGCTGGGGATCGAGTTTGAGCGATTGCTATTTCTTGAGGAATAACTTTAATATTTTCGCTTTGGTTTTTTGTGAGCAAGTCTTACAATTTACCTGAGAAACGGAAATTTTAGTTAATGATTTTTTGAGAGGACAGGATAATGAATAATGATAGCCATTTGAAGCCAGACATGGCTGATAACACAGACCCTAGTAATGCAACTCGTTTTGACAGACACATTGTTCCGGCTGAAACCGCAGCACGGTTGGAAAGAGAGGGTAAGAATTTTCGGCACATTCCTACCAGAGAAGACGAGGAAAGTGAGACCACCGACGATCAAACAGATGCAGGAAGTATTGATATCACAGGTGGTTACACTGTAGATAAAGAAGGTCTAGCTAACAACTACGCCATTGAACCAGAAATGTATATCAACGAACCCGGAGACTTGAGAAAACAAGAGGAAGAAGAAGCAGCTGCACGCAGTGAGGAATTAGCTTCTTTACAAGGTGATGAGCAAGGTAAGCTGACGATGGATCGCGATACCCGTGGTCGAGGTCCGGGTATGATTTAATGTTGAATTGACATTAGGCTTCTTGCAGACGCAAACAAGAGGGCAGGAGTGCAAGAAGTCTAATGTTCAAACCAACTGAGAGTTGAGAGAAAATTTCCCAACGGCGATCATCTCTACTAAACGTCCCTCATCTTGATAATGCAAATAAACTTCAAGATAACTATCAGGCTTATAAGATAAACGTTCTGACCATTCAATCGCCACAACTCCTAAGGGGACTTCGCCTCCTTCCCAATAGGATTCTAAGTTTAGCGCCGTGGCTTCCGCTGATTGCAAGCGATATAAATCTAGATGGTACAGAGGAAGGCGTCCTTCAGTGTATTCATTAATTAAAGTAAAAGTGGGACTGACAATCGGTTCAGTAATCCCCATCCCTTCGCCAATACCTTGAACTAAAGTAGTTTTACCAGCGCCTAAGTCACCGAAAAGTAAAAGTACACTACCAGCACTTAGAGATTGACCGAGAGTGACGCCAAGCGATCGCGTCGCCTCCGCATTTGCAAGCACAATTTTCATATCGCCATTATCGAATATGAGTGATTGACAAATCAAACTTTCGCGCCACTGTACCACCTTAATAATACCCTGGCTAGTTTCTGAGGATTGTGGCGGACACAATTCGTCTCATCCTCATCCATCACATTAGCGAGGACAATTCGCCGTCCTGAGAGACCAACAGATTCCCGGTCTAGATAGACTGGATGGGAGTTTTCTTGAGCATAGCGGATTAGGGTACGAGCAGAGGGGGCTTTTTTATGTACTAATACAGCATCAAAAAGTTGGCGTCCACAAGCGTCGTCGATGGCCCGAATGTGGTCAGAAACTGAATATCCTTGGGTTTCACCCGGTTGAGTCATGATGTTGCAAACATAAATGCATGGTGCAACAGATGCAGCGATCGCGTTGGCAATGCCAGGAACCAGCAAATTAGCAATTACACTAGTGTAAAGGCTACCAGGACCAATAACGATATAATCGGCTTCTTCAATTGCCTTCACCGCCGCCGGTAATGCTGGCGGTTGAGCCGGAGTACAACCAATGTTAACAATAGTCCCGCCAGCTTTGCTAATATTAGATTCACCCTCAATCCGGCGACCATCATTTAACTCTGCCCAGAGGCGAACATCACTGAGAGTAGCCGGGAGAACTTGTCCGCGCACAGCTAACACTTGAGAACTAGCTGCAATCGCCCTTTCCAAATCGCCTGTAATCTCACTCATCGCCGTCAAAAACAAATTACCGAAACTGTGACCATTTAAACCATCACCAGCCCGGAATCGATATTGAAACAATTCTGTCATTAACTTTTCTTCATCTGCCAATGCTGCCAAACAATTGCGGATGTCTCCTGGCGGTAGCACGCCAATTTCCCGCCGCAAGCGTCCTGATGAACCACCATCATCCGCGACTGTGACGATGGCGGTGATATTCGCACTATAGGTTTTGATTCCTCGAAGTAAGGTTGATAGTCCTGTACCACCACCAATCACGACAATTTTTGGACCCCGGTATAATCGGCGATGGGCAAGTAATACGTCAATTAGTTCTTCATCACCATCGGGTCTGAGTACTTTCGTAATGGAACCGACAGTGCGAGTTTGTCCTAAAAAAATTAATAGTAAGCCAAAGAAGAGGACAATCGGACCACTGATATAGTTGGGGACGGTGTTGGCGAGGATTACCAGAATATCCTGTATCAGCTGAATTGCGTAATAAATTGGCGTCAGCTTAATCCAAATTGCCAAACCGAGACTAGTTAATATCACTCCTCCAGCACTGATTAGCAACCAGCGCTTGATTGCAAGCCCCGGAGATAGCCATTTGAACCACTGGCTAACCCGATGGGGTGTGCGACTGCTAGATTCTTGTTGTAGAAGGCTGAGGGCTTGTTTGATTAAACCAATTGACATATATACTTCACAAGCAGTGGGATCAATAACGCTTTACAGAAAATGTACACCACCTGGTTGGATGCCAATGATGGAATGATGATAGTTCACTCGTTGCTTCAGACTAAATTTTTGTAGTTAAAGTTGCAACATGGGTTTTACCGTATTCAGTAAGAGAACGATTTTGGCAAACTTAAGTTAACGGAAGTTAATGGAAAAGCGAATTTTAGGATTAGATCCAGGACTAGCAACTCTCGGTTTTGGAGCAATTATTTGCTCTCCACCGCAGAAAAAGCTACCAGCACCCCCAGTAAAGATACTAGACTTTGGAGTAATTAGCACGTCAAGTGGTACAGAAATGGGATTGCGACTTTGTACTATATTCGACGATTTACATACTGTAATCGAACAGTTGCAACCAGATTTGGTAGCGATCGAGAAATTATTCTTTTATCGTATGGCAAATACGATCCTCGTTGCTCAAGCGCGAGGAGTCTTAATGTTGGTGCTAGGGCAGCGTAAGTTACCTTATGTAGAGTTTACACCAGCTCAAATCAAACAAGCCCTCACCGGGCATGGCAATGCTGATAAGTTAGACGTGCAACAAGCAGTGGCGCGAGAGTTGGATTTAGACCGTATTCCCAAACCAGATGATGCGGCGGATGCTTTAGCAGTAGCACTAACAGCCTGGTATCAAATTTAGCTGAGGGATGCTACGCCATAAAAGGTAGGCTGGTTATAATTTGAAGAATAATGTTACTTATGGTGGCAGTCGCACATCTTACACATCATAGGAATAAACAGTATCGTGCCACGTAATAAGACAACCACTTCTAAATTAGAATCATATATTTGTTGCCATTTATAGCGATCGCCATAAAATTTTTGAGCTATTTTTGGTAAAGTATCACCATCTTCAACAGTGTAATACATATTAAAATATCCTATTAGATGCTATAACAACTATAAAAAATAGTGATTTTTGGATTTTTGGATTTGCTGCATATCAATGTTTATTTAACTCGATGATTCGAGCAAAAACCCCTAGGATAAGAGATAGCCTATGCGATATTTGAGTTAAATTTTATTTGCCTAAGATTTACTTCGAGTTCCTTCGAGAAATATATAGTGGATCTTCAATACTTCTTATGCATAACTAACCGCAGCAATCGTAAACCCATCCTTTCGTGATTATTGGCATTGCGATCACGTCAGCAAGTCAATGTTCTTGAATTTGAGCAATCTGGATATTATTACCCGAAACAACTTCCAATTCCTCAACAACGCGCTGGAATTCCTCAACCAGTAACATGCTATAACCTAGTTGCTCAAACACTTCCAACGCTGCGCGATAATACCACAGAGTTCCTTCTTTACCACCTCGGAATTTTTGCCAGACTGCTTCTCCATCGCCCCGCAGGTCAAGCAAGATGGAACGCGCATTGTGCAGTTTATCCGCTAACTCGACTCTGCAAACCGCAGGAGTGGCGTGACGCAGATTTTCCAGATGTTGCTGCTTGCGTTCTCTCCAGGGTGGTTTTGGCATTACGTCCGTATCAGTACATCCATCAACTATCTGGGTGACTCGTTCACCAAACTGTTGGAGAATTGCTTCACGAGTAGCTACTCCCCCTTGGTCTTCTACGGCGTCATGTAAAAGTGCTGCTATGGCTTCATCTTCATCACCGCCATCTTCCAGCACCAAGGCGGCTACACTCAATAGGTGGCTAATATAAGGTACATTAGTTCCTTTTCTCACTTGTTGTGCATGGAGTTGAGTGGCGTAAACTAATGCGTACTCAAAGCGATTTGTTAATAGTGCTTTAGCGTTCATTTTATTGTATTGTAATTATTTGTAAACATTCCCAGTTTCTTGCAAATCTTCGATCATTCGTAAGCGTAAGTCCCAAGGTAAGAGAACTTCTACTTTTGGTCCCCATGCTCTTAGTCGCATCACTACATTATTATCAGTCACCCGATATTTAGCTGTGTAGTAACAATCATCAGGATGACGCTGGAAAACTTTGAGGAGTAATTCTTGCTGAGACAGAGCGGATTTTTTGATAATCTGCTCAACTGCTAATGAATTGATTTGCGTAAAGGTTTCATGGCGAAATGTATCTTGAATATACTTGTCATGAAAATCTTGTTCAAAACGTAGCAACATTTGCGAACTTGGGAGATAAAAGTCAAATCCCCAAGCCTCTGCTATGGCATTTTGGATATAAGTTGGATGCGGTATTCCTTGCTGGTAATGTTGGCGTAAACTTTCTGGTACAGCAGCATCACTCCAGGTCAACTCCTGGATTTTTTGGATACGGTCTAGGCGGTAGTTATACCATGTTACTTGGTTTCGGTCTTTAGGAGTTTGACCGTAAGCACATAAGTAAAGCGCCCGTTGATAGTAATAAATGTATACTGGATAGACGATGCGGTCTACTTTTCGCCAGATATTGGCACTATCATATTCTATTTTTACAGGCGGAACTGGGTTTTGTGCCCAGAGCTTTTTAAGATGATCTTCTAGTACCTCAATCCGATCTATCGCTTCTTGGGAAACAATATATTCAACATGCATTGAGAATCTTTGGATTCCAGCGATCGGTTGAGAGAATGTATTCAAGGTAGTGGCTAAGTCGGGATTGAGAATATTGACTAATTCAATTTCTCTTAAGTTTTGTTGAAAATTAGCGAATTCTGGAAATTTTGATACCTTTTTAAATGTCTTTCCGGTTGGTTCTTGCGACTGCTTTAAATATCCCATTTCCACTAATTTGGCAAAATCATACTCTAAATTTTTCCCTGTGACAGCAAACAAGCGACCATCTGCAAGCGGTTTTCTCCGACTGACATTTTTACCGCGCTTTGACTCCTTGACAGTTTCTGCTGGTGATGGCAGCATTCCTGTAGATAATAAGACTTCTAGTTCGTTGATTTGGATGGGGTAATATTGCTGGAATGAGTGACACCAGTTGTCTTTGGCAATGCTCATTGAGCCAAACAACCACTCTTGCAGCGTTTTGGCACATCTACAGTCACGGTCATGTAGGGTGGGAATCCTATCCCGTTGGTGATGTTTTTCTCCTTGGGTGAAAAACTGGTTCCGCCATTGATTGTAAGTAAATTCATCCTGTTGCAGTCTTTCGTCGGCTTCATCCCCGTAGATACTCCGCAAGATCACCCACAACCGTAGCGCTTTGGCTAAGTTTTGTTTTAACGACCCTGGTGTTAGCGACTTCAAAAGTTCGACACTGGGAGGATGGTCAAATGCGGTAGGCATAAATCTCATACATTGCGGATTCGTCTAAGGTAACAGTAGCTGGAAAGAGCCTTTTCCAATGATGTGTCATATTAGACATCTCCCAAAAAGAGAAGAACCCCTCTCCAAACCTCTCCCCGAAACGGAGAGAGGCTTTAAAGACCTCACTTCCCTTGTAGGGAAGGGGGGGTAGGGGGGTTAGGTTTATGTTCACACCGCACGTAAATTAATGGCTACTTACCATATCAATTTAGAAGGCGATGTTCTCAGAGTAAAGTTTGGCAAGCCAGCCGATGGCGACCAGATTGTCCAAGATGCGGCGGCGCGTTTGGATGAATTGATTGCATCTGGAGACTTAGGTGGTGGACGGTTGCTGAAAATCGATGGTCCCGCATCCTTACCTGTGTGTTATCTGATCGCGCATAAAGTATCTCATCTTTACGCTGCGATCGCGGTCTTTGATCCTAAGATCGGTAGGGAAGGATATAAAACATATATTGTTGCTACAACCCACACTCCAGCCTACAAGCTGGGTGAACTCATTGAAACCGATGAAGTCCAGAACAACAAGCCAAATATCAAGGTTGTACTTTGTGGACCACCACAGTCAGGAAAATCCTGTCTCCGAGAAGGTTTAAAGCAAGCAATCAGCAGTATTGAAGGCGCACCCTACCCCTATACGATTACAGCTTGTCCTGATGGTGAGGGTACTTGGTTTTCTGAAGCTGCAGGACGCGACCCGGAATTAGCACGACAATTAAAAAATGCTTATAAAGCTAAGTTTACGCCAGAGTTTGCTAAGAAAGCAGCGGGATGGGTAAGGAGTGCCAATACCCGCCTCAATATTATCGATGTCGGCGGTAAAATCACGGAGGAAAATCTGCTGATTATGCGTGAAGCGACTCATGCTGTGATTTTGGCTAGAGATGCGAGTAAAGTTAGCGAATGGAAAGATGTTTGCGAATCTTTAA
>Ga0123338_10001114_pt1 | contig 26248 bp, 23 predicted proteins | sample grotaG_FD_89793 | JGI IMG/M metagenome (GOLD analysis project Ga0123338, IMG submission 89793) | Glacier valley bacterial and archeal communities from Borup Fiord, Nunavut, Canada, to study Microbial Dark Matter (Phase II) -... | ecosystem: Environmental > Aquatic > Freshwater > Ice > Glacier ...
ACGAACATACCAACAGCAAGGACTAAACAATCACCAGAGAAGCGACAGACCAGCAGCCATCCGATACAGACCGATGCAAGCAGAACCGCAGACAAGACGAAGTACGACCTATGACACACGGGTTGCGCGCTTCACCAGCGCCAACCTCCAAACCGAGAATACGGCATTTGGTCCTGCAGGACACCACAGAGAGAACAGAGGCAGAGACGGGAAACTTACACAAGCGAATGAGGTAAGAGCGGAACAGAGAAGCTCGCATAGCGCTTGTAGAGAGCATTTTAGAGCATGAGTTCTATATTGTCAAGGGGCAATTTGAGGATTGGTAGAATTGGTCGGGCAAGTCGGAAGGTGGGTCGGTCAAGCCTGAGCGCTACACATCACCATCCATATAAAGTATTCGCGCTGAAGGTCTTCGGGGGGACAGGTAATAAGCCGGCGGATGGCTCGTTTCGAGGATGCGGATCGGGTGGCGCGTCTCCATAATAATTACGCCATTGAATACGATAATTATTTGGGGAGTCATTTGTTCGAGGCGCGGCGGGCGCGGATAATCCCAGATAGATTCCTGACCGGGAGCGGGCTTGATGGGTGCAGGGCGCATCGGTTCATCGGTTAACCCTCTATTCAGTTTTCGTGAATAATTTTCGCAGCAGTTGCCAAAGACAAAGCATGATTAGAGCATGATTTGTGCGGTGAAGATGGGTCGGTCAAGCACAAGACGGAGCATGTTGTGTCAGGTAGGGACGCGAAGAATGGCGTCCAGTTTGCTCAACTGCGTAACATCTAATGCTGTTTCAGGTAGTGCTAACGCGATGTTGCAAGCACAATCGTGAGGAACTCTCGTTGGAGCGCCGACGCACCCTCGTTCAGCAGCAGAAAAATTACCCGTTGGATGCGCTCGCTGTCGGCGAAATTATCAAAAACGGGCAAAGTCCAGCAGCGCCTCAGGAGAGCGCGCGATGAATTGTTACGCAAGTTGTTCAACCACGCTTGTGCCTGCAAATCGTCAGGGGTCATCGTGCGCAGCGCGAGGTAGCGCTCCATCCAGACTATGACCTGCCGCTCATCGGTCATGGCCCGCGCTGCCAAGACCGACGCCGCACGGCTCCAATATTCATCGTAGCCGGACGGCCACCTAAAGCTATCGAGCCTTGTGAGCGTATCCGCTTCGACCTGCACGATTATCTCCGCAAGGCTTTTCGAGACAGGTCTGATCGTTTCATACACAACGGTCGCAGTTTGCGCTACTGAGTCTACGCGCTCGTCCGCTTCTAAAAATTCCGTGATTGCGTGCTGCTGCCGTTGGAGGCGCGCGATCTCGTCATCCAGCGCGCTGCTTCGGTGGCGAAGTAAAGATGCAAGCAGCGCATCGGAATCTTCGGAATGTAAGATGAATCCAATTTGCCGCAGCGAAAGGCCGAAGCGTCCCAGACGCAGGATCGATTGCAAGGTGGTCAGGTCACGCGGTTGGTAGAGGCGATAGCCGCCTTCGCTGCGCGCAGGTTCATCCAGCAAGCCGAGTTCGTGATAATGGCGAATGGCCTTCGGCGTGATGCCGAGCAGGTCCGCGACCTCGCCTATCGTCAGGCGCGCGTCATTCACCCGCGTCGCCGATTGAAATGCGTGTATGTCGCGGCAAGCGGCACGCTGAACAGGATGAAGAAGGCAACATTGAACAGCGCATTTTGCCAGAACCCCATACTGAGCGAGAAAGCGCTATCCAGGACGAACCAGACGCAAATCGAAGCTATAATTGCCCACCACGCCGAACGCTCGCCACGCTGAAACGATGTAAGCAGCATCGAAGCCAGCATGATCGACCAGCCGACCATCGCCGCACCCAGAACGCCGTAGACGAAAGTCATGTAGTGGATACCGCCCCGGTTGAGCGTCGCGGGAATATCGATGGTCGATGATACCATCCAGTTGAAAAACTGCTGAATGGGCGCGGGAAACACAACGAAACTCAGACTGAACAGGAACAAGCCACCCGTTACCGCCAGCAGCCAACGATACCACAACGAATTTCTTGGAATGGACATTTGCTCTCTCTTCGATGATCCTATGTTACGAGGACAGCGTAAAGGCTGCCGCAGGGTCAAGGTCAAGGGGTGCAAATGAGCATTTGGCAAGCGACTCTTATGCCGAGTCGCCGCCGCGTCCGTTATAGACCAGCTTCCCGCTCGCGGCAAAGTCGCGGTAGACGGCGAGCGCTTCCTCGTGCAAAACGTTATTCGTGAGTTCGACGCCGCGCTTCGCGAGTTCTTCATCCCACTGCGGATGGATCGGACCTTCATCGAACCCCGTAATGCTTTCAAGTTCGGGTCCGCTGCCCGCGATTACCAGTGAGCGCACGCCCGACCACAGCGTTGCACCGTAGCACATTGCGCACGGACGCCAGTTCACCACGAATTGATAGACGGGCATCCCTGCGCCGCCGAGATCATACGTGCCGAGCGCCTGCTGCGCGAGCGAGAGCGCCATCACTTCCGCATGTGCCGAAGAGCAATTGGAAAGGACCACGCGATTCACGCCGATCACGACCAGCTTACCCGAATCGCGCTCGAAAACACCTGCCGCGAAGGGTCCACCCGTACCATTCTCGAAATTCAGGCGCGAAAAGCGGATGACCGCCGCCATGCGTTCTTCGATGGTGTGCAGATGCGAAGGCAGGCGCGCGTGTTCGTCGATTGCCCATTGCGGCAGCGATAGCGTGAAATCGGAGATCATGGCGGTGTTCCTCATTGATGAAAAGATGGGTCGGGGCTTGACCCGCCCGGTAATTTCCAGGCCGTTTTGCATAATATCGGCGTAGTATTATGCGCCCGGCGGTGCAGGAAGCAGATTGTAACGCGGCAGGTCCAGCATCAGGGTTTCGAGCGTCAGGCGTGGATTCGTATATTGTTCGAGGTAGCGCGCTGTGCGTTCGAGCGCGCGTAAAACGGCGAGCGCATCTTCGACGGGCAGCGCACCCGCAAGCTGCGTGAGCGCGTGGCGGTGGTCACGGTTGGTCACGCCGACCTGCGCGCTGCTCGTGAGCAATAGCACATCGCGCCAGTAACTTTCCCACCAGGCGAGCAGCGGCGGGATGCGCTCCCGGTCGCCCGCGACTTGCTCCGCGAAGCGAAAGCGCGTCACACGGTCGGCGGCGATCAAGCCTTCCAGCGCGTCGAGCGCGTTAGCACGATCCTGCAAGAACTTCTCATCGGTCGAAGCGCGCAACGCCCAACCGAGCCGCCCGCCCGATAGCGCTGCAAGTGTCGCGGCTTTCTCCGCAGCGATACCGCGTTCCTCCAGCGCCGCACGGACTGTCACCATTGGGAGCGGGCGCAGCGTGAGCGTCTGGCAGCGCGAGCGGATCGTCATCACGATTTTTTCCAGCCGTTCCGCAATCAGCAGCAGCACGACATAGGGCGGCGGCTCTTCGAGCGTTTTGAGCAGCGCGTCCTGCGCGGGTCCCTGTGCATCGTCGAAATGTTCAAGGATGACCACCCGATAGCGTGCCTCGACCGGGCGAAGCGCGAGCGTGTGACCGAGTTCACGGATTTGCTCGATCTTGAGCGAACGATCCTGCGCCTCGATCAGGTTCACATCGGCGTGGCCGTCGGCCTCGATCAGCTTGCAGGCGCGGCATTTTCCGCAAGGGCGCTCATCGTCGCTGGTGCAGTTGATCGCCTTTGCAAAGGCTTTCGCGAGCGCTGTTTTTCCAACGCCTGAAGGTCCCGTGAAGAGGTAGGCGTGACGCAGACGGTCGTACGCGAGTGTGCGCGAAAGCTGCTCGACTGCCCATTCATGCCCGGTGATGTGCCAGTTCTGGTGTGCGGTCATGATTTGCGTTTCACAATAGCTTTTCTTGTATGTTGTCTGATTTAGCGCCTACGTCTCGCAAGCGCTTTTCTGCTTCAATGCAATATTGCGGATTGTTATCGATCAGAATACACGGACGGTTGAGTTGAAGTGCAGCAATCGCGGTTGTGCCGCTACCGCCAAATGGGTCCACGACTAACCCATTCTCCGGGCAAAGTAGTTTGATGAAGAACAACGGAAGTCCGACAGGAAAAACGGCGGGGTGTCCCTTGTTCTTGCCGACAAGCGCCAAGCTAAGGACATTCGAGGGCAGAACAGTTTCCTTGCCGACCCATTTGGAGAGGTCGCGACCAAAACCGCTGTCGTTGGCGGAATTGTGTCTAGTCAAATCAGCATCGCCAAGTTTGCGCAGGCGCGACTCTGTCCAGTTGCCGACGGGTTGCTGCACCGCATCTGCATTGAAGTAAGGCTTTTTAGACCTCGCAAGGTGAAAACAATATTCCCACCCATCGCGAAGGCGGGTCGGCCATCTACCCGGCATCGGATTTGTTTTATGCCAGAGATAATCTTCGATTGAATACCAGCCGCGTTCGCTAAGTGCCTCGATAGTTCGCCATACGAAGCGGTGGCGCACTCCATCAACGACTTTATCTTTGATATTGAGAATGAGGCTCCCGGTCGGTTTCAAAGCCTTGAGAAACGGTTCGTGAAAGGTCATAAACCATTCGACGTACTGATCGGGGTGTACTCCGTCATAGTGCTTGCGGCGCGCATCCGCGTAGGGTGGCGAGGTGACGATTAGATCGACCTGGCCTTCAAAACGTTCAAGTTCAACGCGGCTATCGCCACAAATGATTGTATAAGGGCTGCCTGCCTTGTGAATTGTGATGTCGGCGCGTGATGCGATCACAATTTGCTCCTTCGCTGCGGAGCGCAGATGAAACGTACAATGTCGCGTGCGTCCTTGAAGTTGCTCTCATCGTCTAGTAGCCCGTTACTGGCACATGCCGCGCCGAAAGCTTCCAACACATCACGGGGCGCTTCAATTTGTGTTGCGTTTTCGCTCCAGGTGAATTCTTCTTGCAACACTTCAAGCACGAGCGTCATCATCTCTTCGTAAGAATAGTTTGTGAAGAACGGCCAAAAATAGTCAGAGAGCCACATTTCCGTATTTTGGGAATGTGCCTGCTGTCCTTTATCACGACGAATCGACCGCGTACCCCGATCCATTGTGATACCAAACACACACAAATAGGGACCACTCCTGTTTTTATCATTGGTTGGACTGCTTCAAGAGATTGCGCAACCTTTGGATAATCCTGCCCACCTACCGTATTTTTGCGATTTTTTACTGAGACATAGAGGTTCAGGTGTGTTTCCGCATAGTTTTGGAATTTTACGCGCGCCGTAAAATCTCCTTCGGTTGTACCAATGTCAGAAACGTTCTCAAATCTTCCGGTGTTCGTCGCGCAGGAGACAGTCAAATATTGATAACGCCACCCAGAGTTCATGCGCTCTTTTTGAAGTGTCCGACGGTGAAACAGCTCTTGTCCAACAGTCGTGTAGTGCTTCCCCTGCGTTTGGTGAGCGGTCGCAGCCGGGTCAATACAATACTGCCTGAAATAGTCGAGCAGCTTTTTTCCTGCGCTGGCAAATTTTTTCTGCGCCTGCTGCGGTATCTCATCAGGTCCAATCGAGAGAATTTCGCGGCTGGATTTTCTGTTCGCCTCAATGATTGCGTTCCGAACAAAATCTTTGACCTGCGCAGCTGGCAGTTTGCGTTCATGCTGAACCAGTGTTGAGTCATCCAGACAGCCGAAGTATTGGTTGCTCGTGTCGTGAATTCGTGGGTAATTTTGTGCTGAGGTTTTGCTGTTGATTTTTGGTGTTCGAGGCATCGAGGCAACTCACTTATTGGTTAATAGGAAGCTATTGATTATATCTGATTATCAGGTCAGGTGATCGCAGATGGGATCGCGCTTGAACTTGCGGTTGGCAACTTGTCGAATTCTGCCAGAAAAAAGGCGGGATTTCAAAGCAGATGCGTATCTACATCTGGATCGAAGTCAACAACTCGACCCTCATCGATTGCGCGTTGTCCACGCTCGAAAATGAGGTCCAGTTTTTCCATTGAGCGCTCAAAATATGCTTCCCACTCTTTATCTTCAGCATCCAACATTTCGGGTGTGATGCGCGTAATAGTAACGATGACCTCTTCATCAAGAGCATCATTCAGAGCGAGCCGTCCTTCGGCATCCACGCGAGCATGAACAGAAAGCACCGCATCCGTCATCGTATCACCTGCCCATTTGGGAATGTTCAAATTATATCATGCCGGAGAAAACCCGGCCTTGTTGACAACCCGATCCACCCTGCCTATGATCTGCTTAAACGTTTAAGCCTTTTTGCGGGACACCTTATGCCAGTCAAGATCAAGGATGTCGCTGACGCCGCGCAGGTTTCTATCGCGACCGTCTCCTACGTCCTGAACAACAGCGCTCCGGTCAGTGAGGCGACCCGCCGCCGCGTGCTGGAGGCCGTCAATCGACTCGGCTACCGCCCGAACATCACCGCGCGCAACCTCAAGGCGAGCGAAGCACGGATCATCGGCTACGCCTGGCACGACATCCCGGACGGCGCGATCAACCCGGTGCTGGATCGTTTCATCTACCAGATGGCGCTGGCCGCCGAAGCGCGCGGCTACCACGTCCTGACCTTCACACAGCAGCCGGAAAAGCCCGTGCGCGCTTATCAGGAATTGATACGGACCAGCCGCGTCGATGGCTTCATCCTCTCCGGGACGGTGCAGGACGACGACCGGATCAGGATGCTGATGGATCACAGCTTCCCGTTCGCGGCGTTCGGGCGCGGCAACCCGGAGTGGGCTTTCCCGTATGTGGATGTGGACAGCGCGGCGGGCGTGCGCGCGGCGGTCGAACACCTGATCGCGAATGGACACCATAAAATCGCGATCCTCGCGTGGCCGGAAGGTTCGATCAACGGTGGGCATCGACTGGCGGGCTATTTCGAGGCGATGCACGCGGCGGGGTTGCCCATCGCGCCAAGCTGGATTAGACGGGTGATCAATCGGCTGGATGAAAGCCAGTGCGCCGCGGCGGGGCTGCTCGCACTGCCGGAAGACGAACGCCCCAGCGCCATCGTCGGATTGACAGACACGCTCGCGATTGGCGCGATGCGCGCGGTCGAGGCGGCAGGGTTGCGCCCCGGCGTAGATATTGCGGTGACGGGCTTCGACGACGACCCGGTGGCCGCGTTCCTGCGCCCGGCGCTGACCTCGGTGCGACAGCCATTAGAAGCAATCGGTCCGGGCGTCGTCGATTTGCTGGTTGCAATCCTGAGTGGCGAAGATTGTGTGCAGCAACAGTTGATCGCGCCGCGCCTGATCATCCGCGACTCAAGCCATTTTATTCAAAAAGGAAGCAGAGAATGAACCCGATTGAACGCTCCTGGGAGCTGTACGAAGCGCCCTTCAACCCCGGCAAACTGCACCACATCGAGACGATTTACACGGTCGGCAACGGCTATATGGGCGTGCGTGCCAGCTTCGAGGAAGGCTACCCCGGCGAACTCGCCTCGACCATCGTTCACGGTGTCTACGACCACGCGGCGGGGCAGCTCGTCCCGGAATTGATCGTGCTGCCCAATCCGCTTGCGCTGGGCATCACGGTCAACGGCGAGGCGTTCAATATGCAGGCGGGCAAAGTCCTCGGCTATCGCCACGCGCTGAATATGAAGAGCGGGCTGCTCACACGCGAGATTTTGTGGTCGAATGGTCATGGCGCGGTCGTCACGATCAAGTTTGAGCGTTTCGCGAGCCTCGCGCGCGAACACCTGCTCGTGCAGCGCATTCGCATCCGTGCGCTGACCGGGCAGACTGAAATCCGCGCGCGGGCGTGGGTCGATGGGACCGCAACGAACGAGGGCGTGCAGCACTGGAAGGAACAGACGCCACTGATCGATGGGGCGCGTTTCGGGCTGTACAACGTCGCGGGGCAGAGCGGCTACGGCGTGACGGTGCTATCCGAAGTGCGCGCGATGAAACCTGCTCAGGAGCCAATCGAGAACAGCGACGGGACGCGCCCCACCGTGCAGTTCGCAGTGTCGCTCGAACGCGAGGAAGAGGTCGTCTTCGAGCGCTATACCGCGATCCACAGCACGCGCGATGCCGCCGACCCGACCGCAGCCGCGCGGCGCTCGCTGGATACCGCCGTGACACTCGGCGTCGAGGCGCTGCTGATTGAACACAAACTGGCCTGGAATAGCTGCTGGCACGCCTCCGACGTGCAGATTGAGGGCGACGAACTGGCACAGCGCGCGATCCGCTTCTGTACTTACCATATCCTGATCGCCGCGCCGCGTGACGACGAGCGCGTGAGCATCGGCGCGAAGACCCTCAGCGGACCGGGCTACAAGGGGCATGTCTTCTGGGATACCGAATTATTCATGGTCCCGCTGCTCACGCTCACGCAGCCAAAGATCGCGCGCAACCTGCTGATGTATCGCTATCACACGCTGCAAGGGGCGCGGAACAAGGCGAAGGAAGCGGGCTACGAGGGCGCGATGTATGCCTGGGAAAGCACCGACACGGGCGAGGAGACGACGCCGCGTTGGACGAACCCGCTCGCGGATGGCTCGCGCATACGCATCTGGACGGGCGACACGGAGCAGCATATCTCGACAGATATAGCTTATGCGGTCCTGCAATACTGGCAGTGGACCGACGACGAAGAGTTTTTCGTGAATTATGGCGCAGAGATTTTCCTCGATACTGCCGTGTTCTGGGGGACGCGCGCAGAGTGGAAGGCCGAACATAACCGCTACGAACTGCCGATGCAGATCGGACCGGACGAATACCACGAGAACATCAATAACAGCGTCTTCACGAACAGCGTGGCACGCTGGCATTTGCGGTCCGCGCTGGATGTCCTCGGCTGGCTGGAAACACGCTTCCCGGTACAGGCGACCGCACTCCGCGAACGGCTGCATATCACCCCGGAGCGGCTCGACAAGTGGCGTGACATTATCGCGAAGATGTACATCCCGAAGGACCCCGGCCTCGGCGTACTGGAACAATTCGACGGCTTTTTCAACCTCAAGCCGATCAATCTAGGCTACTGGACACCGAAGACCACGAACATCGATGCGATTATCGGCCACGAAGAAATTCAGAGCGTGAAGGCGATCAAGCAGGCCGATGTCGTGATGCTGACCGCACTGCTACCGGAAGCAGTGGGAGACTACGCGGCACGGCTGCGCAACTGGCAGTATTACTATCCGCTGGTCGATCATGGCTCGTCGCTGAGTCCGACGATGCACGCCTGGGTCGCTGCGCGGCTCGGCTTGATGGATGAGGCGTATGACTTGTTCATACACGGCGGGACTATCGACCTCGAAGACAACAAAGGCAACGTGCGGGATGGTATCCACGCGGCGGCGGCGGGCGGGCTGTGGCAGGCGCTCGTATTCGGGTTTGCGGGGCTGCACCTCGACGAAGAAGGGAAGTCGTTCACGCTCGACCCGCACCTGCCGCCGTATTGGAAGACGGTTCAGTTCCGGGTGTTTCATCGAGGCGTGCAGAAGACGATCAAGCTGACGAATGAGGCGTAGCCGCCGCATTTAGTGGTGGGAGTTTGCCGGGTTGGGTCAGGTCCTATATCAGAACGGTATCAGGCGTAAGCAGGAAGCAGGAAGTGGACGGGTTCACAGCCGCGCGGGTTCACAGGCGGGCGGATTTAGAGTCGCGCGGGAATAAATCCCGCGCTATTACGGGTTGATGAGCGATAGAAGGGTGCATCGGAGCGGGTGCGGGTCGCGGGCGGGTTCAATGCGAGAGCGACGGGAACGAGTGGGTCCGGCAGCGAGTGTGCGCTGTTCGTGTTAGATAGTTGCCCGTACAAACGCGGTTGAAGACGACGCGAGAGCATCCGGGACGCGCAACATTTAAGGCAGAATGCCGGGTCGGGCAAGCCGCGACCCCTACACCATACAGATACAGCGAGGATACGGTTTTGGTCTTTTGATGGACCAAACGACAGACGATGATAGGGAGGTGGAAGCACGACGATAGGCTCTTTGGTACGCGGGGGCGCTCCGCGGGTCTCGTCGGCAAGGTGGGGGTGACTATGATCAGTAGAGACCGCCACCGACGTGGGATGGCTATTCAATTTGTGCTATGGGGAACATTGTAGACCACGTGTTCTTCAAAGTCAAGGGGCAGATTGGTATGAAATACGATATATGTTGGGTTCAGCTTTTATACAATAGAAAGTAGAAAAGCAACTACGGCAACAACCCGAAGCTGCCGCGATTGAGTGCCTTGCGGCGCGTTTTCCAATCGGGGATGACGCTCGCGACCAGCGCCCAGAAGCGCGGGCTATGGTTGAATTCGCGCAGATGACACAGCTCATGCACGATCACGTAATCGATTAGCGGGGCGCTCGCCTGCACGAGATTCAGGTTGAGGGTGATCGCGCCATGCGTTGAACAGCTCCCCCAGCGGCTTTTCATCCTACGGATTTTGAGCGGCGGCGCGTCCAGACCGAGTGGTTTGACCCATTCGCCGCATAGCTTCAAGCGCTCATTGAAGACTTCCAGCGCGCGCCGCCGATACCAACGTGCCAGCAGCGCCCGCACACGTTCGCGATCCAGCGGGTCGCGTACCCCGACAGTCAGCACGCCAGCACGCAGCGCCACCCGTTCGATGTGATCTGCTTCGACGTGCAGGGGATACGCTTCACCCAGATAAAACCAGCGCTCACCGTCGATATACTGGCGCTCACTGGTCGGGCGTTCGCGGACGGCTTGCAGGTGCTTTTCAATCCACGCCGCGCGCAACTGCACAAAGCTGTCAATGTCGCGCAGCCGAGTCCGCAATGGTGCATCGACGGTGATTGTACCGCCTGCCTCAATCCGCAACGTGAGCGTTTTTCGCGCCGAAAAAGACAGGTCGAACGCGACAGGACCGCGATCCGTCGCGACGGTGCGGCGTACAGGCGGCGTTTTTTTCAGGCGTGGCATATGAGCGGTACGTTCAAAAAGTGGGGAACGCAGATCACAGCAGCTTGCTTTGTACGCTGCTCACCTCGTCGGTGACGGGCATCGCAGAGTCGGCGGGTTTCGCGCCAACCTTGACACCGCGCGCGATGGTCAGAATATCGAGCGCGCTCTGCTTCGCACTCTCCGATCCGGAGCCGAGCATATCCGCAATCTCAATCACGCGCTCCGGGTCGGAGAGCGGACGGATCGAGGTGGTGGTGCGCTCGCCGCGCGTGTTCTTGGCGACCTTGAGGTGAACATCGCCATAGCCCGCGAGCTGCGCAAGGTGCGTCACACATAACACCTGATGCGAGGATGACAATCCCCACAGCTTGCGCCCGACCGTCGCGCCGACGCGCCCGCCGATGCCCTGATCGATTTCATCAAAGATGAGCGTCGGGGTCTGGTCAGCGCGCGAAAGCACACTCTTGAGCGCAAGCATGATCCGCGCCGTTTCGCCGCCGCTCGCCACCTTCGCCATCGCGCGCAGCGGTTCGCCGGGGTTCGCGGTCATCATGAATTCGACATGATCGATCCCGGTCAGGTCGAAGGCCAGCCGCCGCCCTTCGACGTAGCAGCCGTGTAGGGGGTCGTCGTGCTGCGAGAGCGCAACCTCGAAGCGCGCGCCGCCCATGCGCAATTCCTGCAATTCGGCCTCGATGCCGGAACCGAGCGCCGTTGCCGCTTTCTGGCGGCTGTTGGAGAGCCGGAACGCGATTTCGCCGATCTGTCGCAGGAGCGTTTCCTCCTCGATGGCGAGTTCTTCCAGCCGCTCCGCGCTGTGCGTGATCGCATCGAGGTCGCGCTGCGCTGTTTCGCGGTAGGCAAGCACGGCTTCGATTGTGCCGCCGTATTTTTTGCGCAGACGAGCCAGCGCTTCGAGCCGATCTTCTACTTCATCGAGCCGTCTGGGATTGAATTCAATGCGCTCGCCATAGTTGCGCACGGTGCGCGCCAGATCGTCCAACTGCACGCTCAACGAGTCCGCGATCTCGCGCGCTTCGGTCATGCTGGGGTCCACCTTCGCCAGCTTGCCGAGCAGCAAGGAGACCTGCGAAAGCAAATCAGAGGCCGCGCCGCCACCATCCGGCGAGCCTTCGGTGAGGAGCGTGCGGGCTTCGGTGCTGAGGGTGGCGAGCTGCTCCGCGTTGGAGAGCCGCGCGCGTTCTTCCTTGAGTGTTTCTTCTTCGCCAGCTTTTGGCGCAGTGGCGCGGATTTCCTCAATCTGGAAGGTGAGCATATCGACGCGGCGGGCGAGCGCGGCTTCATCCTGCATCAGCGACGTGATCTCCGCGCGTAGTTCGTTCAGCTTGCGGACCAGTGCCGAATTCGAGGCGCGCAGGTCCATCAGGTTCGCGTAACGGTCGAGCAGGTTGACGTGTTCGCGCGGCTTGAGCAGTGAAAGGTGTTCGCTCTGCCCGTGAATATCGATCAGCTTTTCCCCGACTTCGCGGAAGAAGCCGACGCCGACCGAACTACCGTTGATGCGGCTGGTCGAGCGGCCATTGCTGCGCATCTCGCGCGAGAGCGTGATCTCGTCCGGGGGATCGATCTCCACGCCTTCGAGGTCCAGCATATCGTGAATTTCCTGCTGGAGCGGCGGGTGAATTTTGAAGACGCCTTCGACGCTCGCTTTGTCGGTCCCGGCACGGATGAAATCGGTATCCGCACGCCCACCGAGGAGCAGGCTCACCGCGTCGATGATGATCGATTTACCCGCGCCTGTCTCGCCCGTGATGACGTTGAACTGTGGTGAGAACGTCAAATCCAGGCGGTCGATAATCGCGAAATTGGTGATGCGGAGTTCCGTCAGCATAGCTTTAGCCTCGTCCATAACGGAAGCGCGCTGCCGCCGTGACAGCGACCAGCGCCGTCGCGATAGCAGGGTAAAGCATCGCCTGTCCGAGAAAGCCGAGCGCTCTTGATTCGCCGGAGAGCGCGTAGCCCAGAAGGGGCGACCATGTGCCGACCGTCGCAAGCAGACCGCCGACGACCACGCCTGCCGCGACGAACGCCCACGTGTAGCGCCCGCGCTTGCGCTTCATCGCGCGGTAGACCGCCTCGGAGAGCAGACCGCCACCCGGCAAACCGAGGATGATTGCGAGGAACAGGATTTTGCTAAGGACGAAAATCATCGGCACGGCGACCGCCGCCGCGACAACGAACGCGAGCAGATATTGCGCGCTCCCCGCAGTGTAATAGACATCCTGCCGCGCGCGGATGCACTCCGGGCAGCGATAGCCGACAGGCGTACGGTTGGCACACTTCGCGCAGATAAAGCGCCCGCAATTGTTGCAGCGCAGCGCGGTTTCGATGCTGGGATGGCGATAGCAGAAGGTAGTTTCTTCAACGACGGATGGAGATGGATTAGAAGATGTATCGATAGTCATGTTAGCCGAGTTCCTTCCGGCTCCCGACGCGCCGGGATGCGCGGTTCCATACGATCAAGAAGCGAACGATAGAAATAGTTGCGGTCGCGCAGCCGGATGAAACGAGCCTGACGGTGGCTGGCGCGCACGGTGACGGTATCATTCAGGTCGAGCATGGCGATTTGCTCCCCATCGAGGGTGAGCGTGACATCGGTCTGGGTTTCCGGCGAAATCCTGATCTGGATGGTCGCGCCCTCGCTCAGGACAATTGGACGGTCCAGGCTGAGGTGCGGCGCGACAGGGACGACGAGGATGTTTTTCAATTCAGGCGGCAGGATGGGACCACCGACCGCGAGCGCGTAGGCAGTGGAGCCGGTGGGGGTGGCGATGATCAGGCCATCAGCGTTGTAGGTCGTCGTCCAGCCGCCATCGATGTATGTTTCGAGCAGGATTGAACGAGCTGCCGCGCCGCGACTGATCACGACATCGTTGAGCGCGTCCCCGACTTCTTCCGTAGGCAACCCCGCGCGTTCGACGGTGCAGGTGATGAGCATCCGCTGTTCGACCCAGTAGTGATCCGCGAGCAGCGCGTCGAGCGCATCATCCCACGCATCGCCGCTGACTTCTGTGAGGAAGCCAAGATGCCCGGTATTGATGCCGAACACCGGGCGGTCGTGCTGCGCGCAGAGTCGCGCCGTGCGTAACATCGCGCCGTCGCCGCCAATCGCGATCACGAGGTCGGCTTCCGCGACGAGTGGCAGCGCTTCTTCGGGTGTCCAGGCGGTGCGCAGCCAGACGTTACAGCCGCGGCGTTCAAGCGCGGTGCGTAGCTGTTTGCCGACCTCGCCTGCGCCGGGGCGGAGTGGATGCGCGAGGATGCCGATGCGCTTGAACATTGATTTAGCTCCGGGCAAGATCGTGCCTCTATTATACTCGAAGCAGCGTCTCACCTGAATAAGAAAACTGAATTAATTATACGAACAAGCGTTCGATTTTTCAAGGGTGGGATTTATGTGTCGAGTGGGGTGCGCGGGAAGGTGCGCGGGAAGGTGCGCGGGATGGTGTGTGGCAAGGTCCGCGGCATGGTGCGCGGCAAGGTCCGCGGGATGGTGTGTGGCAAGGTCCGCGGGGCTGAAGCCGCCGCGCTATTACGGTGGGGTTGTATCAAGTTTCGCGAGTCGGACCAGAGCAGCTCGGTGAAGGGATGGCAGGGATGGGTCGGGCAAGATCGATTTGTACAAGTTGCGTGAGGGATGGTGTAGGGACGCAGGCGCACATATTGATCCCATGCTCATCATTCGGCGCTATACTCATCAGCAGAGTTAGCCGAGGGTCGTGCCTTGATTACACAAATGCTCCCGCTACCGGACTGGTATCGTCACAAGCCGCTCGTTTTCGCGCATCGTGGAGCCAGCTTCGATGCGCCTGAAAATACAATGGCCGCCTTCCGCCTCGCGCATGAGATGGGCGCGGATGGTGTGGAACTCGATACGCTGCTCACGCTCGATGATATTCCGGTCGTTATTCACGATTTTACGCTTGAAAAGACAACCGACAGCACGGGTAAGGTGCGCGACAAACTGCTGCGCGACCTGAAACGGCTGGATGCGGGCAGCCATTACGATTTCAGCTTCCGCACGGAGCGCATTCCGACGCTGGATGAGACGCTCGAATTCTTTGCAAAAACGGGAATGCTGGTCAATATCGAACTTAAATCGGTCGGTTGGCGTCACTCGTTGCTTGAGTCGCTGACGCTTGGCGCGATCCGTAAGCATAACATGCAAAGCCGCGTGATCATTTCGTCGTTCAACCCGTTTGCGCTGCGCCGTTTCCACCACCTCGCGCCGAATATTCCGCTTGGCTATCTTTACGCGCCGGAAGTCCCGACCTGGCTGCGCTTCTTCATGCTCGGCGTGCCGCATCAGGCGCGCCACCCCGAACAGCGGATGATTGACGCCGCGTATATGACGTGGGCGCAGAAGCAGGGCTATCGTGTCAATACATGGACGGTGGACGACCCCGAACGGGCGCTCGCGCTGCGTGATCTGGGCGTGGATGCGATCATCACGAACCGCCCGGACTTGCTAATCAAGACGCTGGATCGCAACAAGACGCGCACCGAGGGCGGGGCAATCAAGGGGCTTTCCTGAGATTGATGAGGTTGAATATTGTACAAACGCCCGGCCATGAACGGACGGCGCTACTGCGGTTAGAGACAGCCTCTAGCGGCGCAATAGGGGTCCAAGCACGGGCGCGAGGATCGGCGCGAGCTTCATGAGAAAAGGCGGTCCAAGGATGATCCCGCCGATGATCGCTGCTGCGACCGAGGAGAGCAGCACCGCCGCCGACGCGACATCCTTGCCGACGCGCGCGACCGGGTGAATGTCGGGGCTGGCGATATTGATTGCGGATTCGATGGCGGCGTTGACGAATTCGGCCTGCCAGTTGATCGTGATTGCGATCACGATCACCGCCCATTCGACGGGCATCAGACCAACCCACAAGCCGACCACGAAAACCAGCACGCTGATCACCGCTTGCAGGCGCGTATTTTTCTGCGTTTTGAGCATCCATAACCAGCCTGCCAGCGCATAGCGAAAGCTGGAGATGCGCGATTTGCTGGTGATTGGGCTGAATTCTTCCGGGTCGGTGGCAAGCGTGGCCTGCACATCCGGGTGTAGCGCAAAAGGGTTGCGGCGCTGCTTCTGGTTCATGGCGTGGAGCGCGGGAAGAAGCGCGGAACGAGGATCGGGGCGTGCATCGCGCGCAATAATTCGTCCTGCGTCTCCCACATTTCGGCTTCGGCTTCAGCGGAGTCGTGGTCATAGCCAAGCAGGTGCAGCGTGCCATGCACGACGAGCAGCACCAGTTCATCGCTCACCGCGTGACCCGCTTCTTTGGCCTGATGTACCGTGTAGGGGTATGCAATAATCAGGTCGCCAAGGTAGTGCTGCGCGGCGTCGGCCTGTGCTTCCGCGCCCGCGTCATCCGGCAGGTTGGGGAGCGGGTCCGCTGGGAACGACAGGATGTCGGTCGGCGCGTCCACGTCGCGATATTGCAGGTTGAGCGCACGAATGGCTTCATCCGACTCGATCACGACGGTGAGCGCCGAGTCGCGCGGGACATCGTGCATATCGAGCGTTTGCGCAACCGCATCCGTGATCCGCGCCTGCGGAATTTCTACGCCTTCGATCCCGATCTCGAAGCCGATTGCGTACACGTCTAGTTCCCCTTGAGTGCGGCCTGTACTGCGTCCTGAATGGCTTTCCCGGCGGCACGATCCCTTACACGCGGCATGAGGACCTTCATCACCGCACCCATGTCCTTCGGCGTGGTCGCCCCGGCTTCGGCAACGGCCTTCTGGACTTCGGCGTGCAGTTCTTCGGCGGTAATTTGCGCGGGCAGATAGCTCGTGATCAGCGCGATCTCGTATTCCTGCTGCGCCACATCGTCCATGCGCCCCGCGTTCTTGAATTCTTCCAGACTGTCGCGGCGCTTCTTGAGTTCGGTTTGCATGATCGACAGGATTTTCTCATCAGGAAGCGCCTCGCGTGTGTCGATCTCGACCTGCTTGATCGTGCTGCTCAGGAAGCGTAGCGCGTCTTTTTTGCGCGCGTCGCCAGCCTTCATCGCGGTTTTCAGGTCGTTCTGCAATTGTTCTTTGAGCATGGGTTGCTTTCTATGTGGGCGTGTAGCGCATTGTACAGGACCGCGCGTATCAATTGAAGGGCAGATGCGCGGGGATGAGTCCGGCGGACCATTTTCGAGAGGGGGCGTGTCTGCAAGGCAACGCGCGGGGATGAGCGACGCGCGGGGCTAGAGCCGCCGCGCTATTACGGTATGCCGACCGTAGCAGCCCGGTTCATTCGTGGCCGGGTGGTTCATCAGTCATAAATCGCCTTAAATTTGCAGGGCTGGTGAGCGTTGCAAATGCTACGGTATAATTCCGCGATATGCTAAAAGTCAAAGTCTCCGTCCCCGCGTCGTGTGTCGGGCTGGTCCCCGGCGCGGATATGCTCGGTCTCGCGCTCGGCCTGCACGATACGCTGGAATTCAGCATCCGCGCCGATACGCAGTTCGTGATCGAGACGAGCGGTGAAGGGGATTACCCGGCGTCATTGCGCCACCCGGCAATGCGCGCAGCGGTTGCGCTCTTCCAGCGTTTCGAGCAAGCGCCCGCGGGGTTCAGTGTGAGCATCGAGAGCCGTATCCCGGTGGGGTGCGGGCTGGGCGACCTCGCCGCGCTGACAGTCGGCGGTCTCGTCGCGGCTAACAATCTGATCGGTACGCCGCTCAAGCGTGAGCAAATCGCGGAGATGGCCGCCGCGCTCACCGGGCAGCCTGCGCCAGTCGTGACCTCGCTCTTCGGCGGCCTGACGGCGACCGTCGCAGGCGATAAACTGCTCTTCCGGCGGCTGGATACTTCCGCGCAAACGTTGGTCCTCGCGCTACCTTCTGAATTGAAGAAACCCGACGCAAAGGCCGACCGCGCCGTGTTCGCTGCTCTCGCTGGCCGAACCGCGCTGCTGATCGAAGCCTTCCGCAAGAACGATATGGCGCTGCTCGCTGATTTGCTGCGCGACACGACGGCGCAAGCGGCGCGGCTGCCCAGCGGTCTGGAAGCAGCCGCGCGCAAGGCCGGGGCGCTCGGCGTGGCATGGTGCGGCGAGGGTCCCGCACTGCTCGCCTTTGCGACGGGCAACCACCGCGCGATTGAGGCAGAGATGCAGCGGGCGCTCGGCGGGACCAAGGCGCGGACGTGGCTGGTCAATCTGGATACGCAGGGCGTGTCGGTGAGCGTGTCCGGTTGAAGGTGTGAAGGTATGATCGGGTTGATGCACGTTTGGGATCGCTGCCCGGTCGTGAAGAAGCGGGCTATCACGGTCTGGTTTCCTGTGAGATTGTTTTACCGAACAGCGCGTGGTATTTGTACACGGGCTTGTGCGGTGATCATCGTTGCATCATTGATGACGGCGTGTACAGCAGCGCCGGCATCTGCCACCGTGACGCCGCTCCCCACCCCGACCCTCGCCTCCGCGCCGACGCATACGCCGACCCACGCGCCGACGCACGCTCCCGAAGTGCTTTGCGCGGATATGGAGCGCGCATGGGCGGCGGTGGATTGGCAGACCGTAATTGATAACCTCGAACTGGTGGCGAAGGCTTCTGGGCAATGCGGCGGGCAGGATGTGGCGCTCAAACTGTACCCGGCCTGGTACAACTATGGCGCGGCGCTCGATACGAAAGGCGACCGTGATGGCGCGATCCATGCCTGGCAGCAGGCACTGCTCTACAACCCAACGGGCGCGGAAGCCGCATCTGCACTGCGTAGCCGCGCCGCGCTCACACCGCCGCCGCTGGCCTCGTGTGGTCCGGCACAGGTGCAGGCCGCATTCGATGCGCTCCCGGCATACACTCCGGCGAAAACTGAACCTTTCATCGCGTTGCGCGACGGCGCTTTTGTTCAGGGTGAGCAGCCGTTCGTGCTGCGCGGGGTGAATTATTATCCGGCGCTGGCTCCCTGGCGGCGTTTCCTGACCGACTCCACACCGCAAAGCATGGAAAAAGAACTCGACCTGATCAGCGGTGCGGGGTTCAATACAATCCGTATCTTCCTGTGGTACGAAGCGCTGTTCGATTGCCCGGCGAATGGTCCGGTCCCGAACGTGAGAGCGTTCGCAACTCTGGATACGGCGCTACGGCTCGCTGCGCTGCGCAAATTAAACGTAATCGTTACGCTGAACGACCTGCCGGACCTGACCTTCCGACCGCTGTATACGGAGCCACATCTCCCCGCACAGCAAACGGCGTATATTATCAATCGCTACCGCGATGAGGCGGCGATCCTCGCGTGGGACCTGCGCAACGAGGGCGATATTGATTACATGCGCGGGCTGGCGCGTGGTCGTGACGTGATCGATTGGTTGAAAAATACCGCGTCGCTGGTCCGCGCGCTCGATCCGAAGCACCTGATTACGGCGGGCTGGAACGACGATGCCGCGACTACGCGCAACGCGGTCGATTTCATCAGCTTTCACCATTGGAGCCAGCCGGAATATCTGGCCGGGCGTGTGGCAGCAATCCGCGCGCTGGCAGATAAACCGATCCTGTTGGAAGAGGTCGGCTACAGCACACGCGCGACGGGCGAAGCAGCGCAGGCCGATTTCATCAAACGCGCTTTGCAGGTCGCGACGGATCACAAGCTGCTTGGCTGGGTGGTCTGGACAGCTTTCGACTTCACGCCGGAGGTGACGTGCATCGCGCACGCCTGCCCCGGCAAGGACAACGCCGAACATCACTTCGGGCTGTGGCGCGTGGATTATTCGCCTAAACCTGCGGTTGAGGCGGTGCGCGCTGCACCTTGAAAAAAAGAAGGTGCAGCGCCTATATCTTTAGACGTTACGCAGTTGAACGCGATTTAGGCTTACGGACGGCAAGAATGCCGGCCCTACAAAACGCACCGTCTGCGTAGGGACGCCATTCTTGGCGTCCGGTTTGATCAACTGCGTAACGTCTAATCTTATACCCGTTGGGTGTCCAGAGGGCTTCGAACCCTCGACCTTCTCATCCACAGTGAGACGTGCTACCCCTGCACCATGGACACCATATGCGCGTAAGGATAGCATGGAACCCGGCGCGTGACAAGGCCGGATAGCTACTTATATAAAGTCGAGCAAGCCGGACGGCGAGAATGGATTGCACAGGGTGATTGTGCATGTTCGCTAATTTTTTGGTGTTCTTTGGGGCGTGCATTTTGCATTGATTTAAGATATAATGAAGCAGTTCTGAACATGCGTTCCACATCTCTGAGGCAGCAGTTTTATGACCCGTGAAATCACCATCGCAACCGTACAGATGAAGCCCGAACTTGGCAACAGCGAAAACAATCTCGTCAAGATGTCGGAGTTCGTCTCGAAGATTGCGTCACAGCAAAAGGTGGATTTGATCGTTTTCCCGGAACTGGCAACGAGCGGCTACGAACTCGGCGTGAAATTCACCGAGCTGGCGCAGCGCGTCCCTGGTCCGGCGATCAACCTGATGAGCCAGCGCGCAGCGGATGCAGGCGTATACATCGCGTTCGGGCTGCCAACTAAAGAGAAAGTCGAATCGATTCTGTTCAATTCGGCGGCACTCGTCGGACCGGAAGGGGAACTGATCGGCTCCTACAATAAGGTCCACCTGCGCGGCGAAGAGCGGATGGCTTTTCGCGAGGGGTTCAAGCTGCCCGTGTTCCAGACCGAGATCGGCAAAATCGGGCTGGTCGTCGGATGGGACCTGGCCTTCCCGGAAGTCGTGCGCAGCCTCGCCTTGGAAGGCGCGGACCTGATTTGCGTCGTTGCGAACTGGGAGACGACGCACCTCGACGAGTGGAGGACATACATCCGCGCGCGTGCCTATGAGAACTCCGTGTTCATCGCGGCGGCCAACCGGGTCGGTGAAGATGTCACACTCAATTTCGGCGGTGCGTCAATGATCGTGGGACCGCGCGGTAATGTCCACGCGGAAATTCTGCCGGATGCGGAGACGAAGAAAAGCGGCGACGGCTTCTGCGTAGCGCGCATCGATCTCGATGAAGTGCGCAAATATCGCGAGGAATTTCAGCAATTGCAGACGCGCCAGCCGACCGTCTATAAAGCGCTCGTCAAAAAGTATTAGAAATATCAGCAACGCCGATGAATACCATTGATCTGCGCTCCGATACCGTCACCTGGCCGACCCCTGAAATGCGCCGCGCGATGGCCGAAGCGCCAGTCGGGGATGATGTCTATGGCGAAGACCCGACCGTGAACGAACTCGAACGGCAGGCAGCGGAACGGCTCGGCAAGGAAGCCGGGCTGTTCGTCACGAGCGGCACGCAGGGCAACATTACCAGCATCCTGACGCAGTGCGGGCGTGGGGATGAGATTATCGCGGCGGATAAATGCCACATCACGACCTACGAAGTCGGCAACCCGGCCACACTCGGCGGGGTCGCGACCCGTCAGGTTCCAGTCGATAAAGATGGGTTGCTGCCACTGGACCTGCTCGAAGCCGCGATCCGCCTGGAAAACGTGCATTATCCGACCACGCGCCTGATATGCCTCGAAAATACGCAGGGCAGCATGGGCGGCCTTGTGCTTCCGGTGGAATACATCGACGCAGTGGGCGATCTAGCGCATTCGGTTGGCGCGGGTCTGCATATCGACGGTGCGCGGCTGTTCAATGCAGCGGCGGCCAGCGGTTGCGACGTGAAAGACATCGTGAAACGCGCTGACACGGTGACGTTTTGCCTCTCGAAAGGGCTGTGCGCGCCCGCTGGATCGCTCGTCGTCGGCTCGCACGAGTTCATCCATAAGGCGCGCCGGATGCGTAAGGCGCTGGGTGGTGGGATGCGGCAGGCGGGTATCCTCGCGGCGGCGGGCTTGATCGCGCTCAATCAGATGTCGCTGCGTCTGGAGGAAGACCACGCCAATGCGCGGGCGCTCGCGCTCGGACTCGCGGAGCTACCCGGCATTGAAATCGATCTGCCGAAAGTGCAGACGAATATGATTTTCCTGCGCATCGCGCCGGGAGCAAAGCACACTCCCGTCGAAATCACGGAACGGCTCAAGGTGCGTGGTATTCAAATCGGCAGCGCCTATCACAATCAGTTTCGTGCCGTTACTCATTATTGGATCACGCGCAACCACATCCCGCAAATCGTGGATGCGTTCCGGCAGGTCATGGTCTGAGCGCTATGCGCCCCGACGCAGACGCCCCGCTCGATCCTCCAAATATACCGGAGCCGCCCTTGACGGAACCGGGCGCGCGGCTGCTGACCTCCGCACCGTCGCTCACGTCAGCGCCTGCGAACCCTGCCGTCAGCAACCCACCTGTGATCAAACCGTCTCCGGTCCCACCGAAGGTTGAGCCTCCAGCGGACAGCGTACCGGAGGACGACGAGGTACTGCCTCTCGAACGGCCTATCGACCCGACGCTGCTGCTACTGCTGCTGATCGGGGTGACAATCTTCGGGTTGTCGTCGCTCACGGTGGACGCGCGCTATACGCTCGTGTGGACTGCAATGATTGCGGTTGGCGTCCTGACGTTGATGCTGGACCGTCTGCCCGTCGAAATCCCGACGGCGGGTGATTTGCTGCTCGGCTTCGGCTTCGGAGCCATCCTCGGCTTCCCACTACTCGCGCTGTTCAGCGGCGGCCTCGCGCAGACTTCCAATGCAATTCTGGGGAACGTCTCGCCCGCGTTCGCGTTTCAGGCATTCGCGCTCGTCATGCCTGCCGCAGAAACGCTGCTCTTTCGGGGCGCGGTGCAAGCTACACGCGGCTTCCTCTTCGCGGCGCTGGCGGCGACCGTCTGGAACCTCGTTTTGTTCTTCCCACAGCTTCGCGTGGTGGAGTTCCCACTCGTCGCGGGCGTGATTGGCGCGTTTTTCGTCGCAGTCAACCTGCTTTACAGCTACCTCAAGCTGCGCTTCGGCCTCTTTGCGGCGTGGGCAGCGCAGATCGCGATCAACCTGCTGCTACTGTTCGGGGCGCGCTTTCTAGTATAGGCGCTGCATCCATCAATGGAAGCGTGAAACGGATCGCCGCGCCGCCTTCGGGACCGTCATCGACCCAGATGTGGCCGCCGTGCGCTTCCACTACAAGGCGGCAAAAAGTCAGGCCGATGCCCGTCCCGCGGCGGCGTCCCGCGGATAGCTGCTTGGGTACAGTCGTGAACATCTCGAACACCTTATCGCGATACTCTGTAGGAATACCGGGTCCCGTATCGGTGACGGAAACGGTCACAAGATCGGGTGAGAGCGCCGCCGTGATGCGTACCTGGCCGCGATCAGGTGTGAATTTGATTGCGTTGTCGAGCAGATTGACGAACACACGGCGCAGTTTCGATGCGTCGATGGAGATGGGTGGCAGGTCGAGTGGGAGCAGGTCGAGCAGTTGAATTTCTGCTTCCTGGGCAGGTGCTTCAACAATCCGGATCGCGCGCTCGACCGGGAAGGCCAGCGCGATCAGTTCCCGGTCGAGCGTCAACTTGCCATTTTCCAGCTTGCGCACGTCTAAAATGGTGTTGACCAGTGCCAGCAGATCGTTGGAAAGCATCAGCGTCGAAGGCAAGACCCGCTTAACGGTGTTCAGGTCGCCCTCTTCCGCATAATCCTGAGCCATATGCAGGCTCGTGATCACGCTGCCGAGTGGTGAACGCAGGTCATGCACCACTGTCTCGAAAAGGTCTTCCTTGAAACGTTCGAGTTCCTTCGCCTGCGTCGCATCGTGCAGGATGAAGAGGCGCGAAATGATTTCGCCTGTCTCGTTGAAGACCGGGATCGCCGTCTCTTCGATGTCGCGTGGACCATCCGTGAGGCTGATGCGGTAGCTCTGCCGCGTCACCTCGGCAGGCTGCGTCCGAAGATTGCGGAGCAGGGTCCTGAGCGCATCCAGCGGGTAACTCAACTCGCGTTGACCGTGATAGCTGCCTGCCAGATAGCGGATCGCGTTGCGCCCGATGAAGTCGTCTTCGGGTGCATTGAGCAAGCGTTGCGCCGCGCGGTTGACCTGTAGAAACTCGCCTTTCGGACCGACAAGGACCATGCCATCAGCGACGGCATTGATGATCGCGCGCATTTCATCACTGCTGCGCCGTACCGCAGAGAACAGCCGCGCCTTTTCGAGCGCAACCGCTGCATGTTCGGCCAGCGTGGTCAGGAACGACAAATGCGCCGGGTTAAAATTCGTGATATTGGCCGAATGCACGCTGATCACGCCGATGGTTCCGCCGCTGACCGTGATCGGGACGTGCAGTTCGCTGTGCGGGTCGTGTTGTGCGCTGTGCATCAGGACGTTACCCGTGCGCAGCACCTCCGCGCTGCTGTCCTGTGCATCGCGCACGGTCAGCACACGCGGCATGGCTTCCGAGCGTGTTTGTTCAAGTACGTAGAGCGTGTCCGGGGCAGTACGCAGCGTGATCGTGGCCTTCTCGACATTGCCAGTCGTCAACGCGGCGGTGAGCAGCTCGCGCATCAACTGCTCGCGGTCGAAGGTCGCGGACATGCGGCGCGACATACTCTCGATAGCGGATAGCTGCTGGATGCGCTCATCCAGCTCGGTATCGATCAGCCGGAACAGGCGCGCGTTGTCCAGTACGGTCGCTGTCTGGTTGAGCAGCGCTTCGGCGAAGCGGCGGTCGTGTGGCTGCAATAATTCCGGCTGCGCACGCCCCAGGAGCGCCACGCCCGTCACTTCCGAGCGCAAAACGAGCGGGATCAGCAGCGCATAACGCAAACCAAGCGATTGCAGGAAATTCAAATCGTCGGCGCGCTCTGGCAGTTCGAGCGCGTGCTTACCCTGCACCGCGCGGTGCAGGACCGCTGCTTGTTCCGGGCTTAACGTGAGCGCGCGATGCGTGGCACTCGCGAGTGGAACAAGCTGTTCCGTCGCCGCTTCCCAGCTATAAAGCAATGTTTCATCCAGACGCAGCACGCTTTGCAGCCGCCCGACGGAGACCGCGCCGACATTCGACATCTCGAATGACTCGATGAGCGCGTGCGAGGTTTCGACCAACTCCATCATCTCGTCGGCGCGGCGCTGCGTCTCCTGATATAGTCGCGCGTTCGAGACGGCTACCGCGACCTGATTGGCGACGGTTTCCAGCAGCTTCAATTCGGCATCGGTGAAGACATGCACGTTATCGTAAAAGACTGCAAGCTGGCCGATCAGATGCTCTTGCGTGCGTAATGGGGCGAAGGTCATGGCGACATAGCTGCCGATTTCCGCGAGCGTGCGCCAGCCGAGTCCGCGAGGGTCGATCCGCACGTCGGCAATCGCGAACGGCTGCATGGCATCTACCAATTCGCTGGTTGCGGGCAGTGAGCCGAACAGCGCCCGGCCTTCGTCGCTGAACCCGACCGAATAGACCATCTGCGCAAGTGAGCGCTGCTGATCGATGAGGAACACGCCCGCTTTATTGGCCCCCATAATCCGTAGCAATGTCTCGCAGACGGTATCCAAAATCCGGTTCAAGTCGAGTGAACCGCTGATGATAGACGAAATCTCGTTGATGCGAATCAGGTCGTTCGCCATCGAGGAAGTACGCCTGTAGAGCAGCGCGTTGTGCATACTGGCGGCAACCTGTGGCATCAGGGTCATCAGCAGATCGACTTGCGACTGCGTGTAAGTGTACGCGCCGGAAATGCATTCCAGCGAAAGCACACCAATTACCTGATTTGCGGAGACGAGCGGCAGACAAAGCAGGCTGGTTGGCTGCGGCGGGTGCAATTCTTCATCGACGCCGAGCCGCAGCAATTTGGCGGATACGTCGCCATTGAGCAGGAGCGGCGTCCGCATCCGGTACATATATAGCCCAAGCGAGCGCATGACAGGCGGTATGGACCATTCCAGTCGCCGCTCATCCTGCATGACAAGCGGGAAGGACCACGTATTCGTAACGGGGTCGAAGAGCGCGACGACGAACATCTCAAGCGGAACCAGATCGCGAATTTCAGCGTAGACCGTTTTCAATAGTTCTTCGAGTGACAGATCGTTTGAAACCGCTTGCGCGAAGCCGTTGATGATTGCCAGCTCGCGGACGCGGCGTTCCAGCCGATTGCGGTGAATTTCGGTCGTGCGTTGAAGAACAAGGCTGCCCACCAGAAAAAGCAGCACACCCACGAAGTTGATCCGCTCCAGACGCTGGAAAAGCAGGCAGAGAACCATTCCGAACGGAAGCAAAACAAATTCGTTGATGATAGTCACGCGCAGCGATAGCCAGATGCCCGCCGCGCGTGACAGGCCGTAGGTGATAGCATAGGCAAGCACCAGAAACGCAGTATGCACCAGATACGTTACCGCGAAGAGACCTGCCAGCGGCAAAAGATCATCCGTCTGGAGCGCCAGTAGCGGCAGATCACCGCCGAGCGCGATATAGACGCCAGCGCCGAGCAGGACCGCGACTACCGCCGCGCCGCCCGTAAGCGCGACCGAGATCACGCTCTGGCCGACTGTGTGCCGTTCCAATTCGAGCATTCCAGCCAGTGAGGGGCG
>Ga0123338_10001115_pt1 | contig 26243 bp, 23 predicted proteins | sample grotaG_FD_89793 | JGI IMG/M metagenome (GOLD analysis project Ga0123338, IMG submission 89793) | Glacier valley bacterial and archeal communities from Borup Fiord, Nunavut, Canada, to study Microbial Dark Matter (Phase II) -... | ecosystem: Environmental > Aquatic > Freshwater > Ice > Glacier ...
GAGTTTGAAGAAACATCGGTGCTCACCTGGTGCTGCTTGGCACATTGGAGATAGTATAAAAGAGGACTATGAGGCGGCGAGGGCGGCGGGATTGAGGGGGATTTGGGTTAATCGCGCTTAGTGAGGTGTTTTTGAAACGCGGAGGAAGACAGGAGGTAACGCGGAGGTACGCGGAGTGACTCTGCGCTCCTCTGCGTTACCTCAGCGCCCTCCGCGTTTCAACACTAACACTTCTTCACCGCGATCAATCTGTGTTTGGTCCACTCTCAGAATTCCTAAGGCGTTGGTTTGAGCGAGGTTGATTAGGTTACCAGAACTGCTGCTACCGTCTGCTGGTTGGAATTGGTAAGTTCCATCGACTAAATGAAGTTGTCCCCATAGGTATGTTTCTCTTTTGCCATCTGATCGCAGTTCGCTGAGCGATCGCGCTTTGATAAATTGTGGTTCCCATCCTGAGGTTATTCCGGAAAGTTTCGCGATCGCTGGTTGCACAAATCGCCAAAATGTGACCAATGCGGAAACGGGATTTCCTGGTAAGCCAAAGTATAGTTGCGGAAATGTGGCGACGGTGAGGGGTTTTCCGGGTTTGATGGCGACGGCGCGAATGTGGATTTCTGCGCCTAGGGTGGTGAGTATTTGCTCTACGTAGTCGTAGTCTCCGACTGAGACGCCGCCGGATGAGATGATGATGTCGGCTATGGTGATGGCTTGGGCGATCGCTTGAGTGAGTGCTTCGGGGTTATCTTTTACAATTCCTAACATTAGCGGTTCGGCTCCGCTTTGTAAGATTAGTGTGTGGAGGGCGTAGTTATTGGAATCTACTATTTGTCCGGGTTGTAGTTTTTGGTCTGGTGTGACTAGTTCATCGCCTGTGGAAAATATTGCTACTTTCGGTTTGCGGTAAACACTGAGTTGGTGGCATTGGGCGGCGGCTAGGACGGCTATTTCTGGAGCGTTGAGTTGGATTCCGGCGGGGAGTAAGGGTGAGCCGGCTTGGTAATATGATGCTCGGTGTCTGATGAATTCTTGCGGTTGGGGTGGGGCGAGGATGGTGACTTGGTTGGCTTCTCTTTGGGTTTTTTCTTGGATGACGATTGTGTCTGCGCCTGGGGGGATGATTGCGCCTGTGAAAATTCGTGCGGCTTGTCCTTTGTGGATTGTGGATTGCGGTTGATGACCGGCGGGTATTTCTTCGACTATTTCCAGGATGGTTGGTTGGTCTGGGGTGGTGTGTTGGACGTCTTGGTATCTGACTGCGTAGCCGTCCATTGCGGAGTTGTCCCAGTGGGGGAAGTCTAGTTGGCTGATGATGGGTTTTGCGAGAATGCGTCCGCTGGCTGTGAGTAAGTCGACAGTTTCGGTGTCGAGTTGGGGATTTAGCGGTTGGATTAAATTAAGAATGGTTGCTTCTGCTTGACTGACACTCAGCATGGCGATCGCCTTTTATCTACCTAAATATAAATACTTATCTCATGTCTATCGAAAAAGTTTCTCCCAAATACTATCCCAAGGTGGAAATTGTCCGGCGTGGTTTGGCGTTGGGTAGTGATTTTCTGGTGATTTGGGTGCTGAGTTCGATTTTAGCTGGCGTGACTGGGACGGGGATTGCTTTTATATTGGTTTTTGTTTTGAGTTGGTTGGGTTTGCGTGTCTTGGTTGTGTCTAATAATCAAGGTCAGAGTTTAGGGCGTTGGGCTTTTGATATCAAGGTGCTAGATCGAAGGGGAAGAGTCCCGGATCTACAGACTTTGGTGAAGCGAGAGTTGATTACGGGTTTTGGGGTGTTGTTGGTGGCGATCGCTTTGAATAATCTGATTGCTAACCCAACTGCTATACTGCTATTCACCCCTCTAGTGATAGACTGTGGGACTGCTTTATCGGATGCTCAACTTCGGCAAGCTTTGCACGACCGTTATGCTGATACAAGAATTGTGTCTTCCGAGCGGGGTTATTCGTTGGATTTAAAAGTCAAACGGATAGTTGCTAGTGTGAGCCGAAATGTGCGAAGATAGACATTTGTGTTAATTTTCCGCTGAGACTGTTGGTAAAATTATGGGTAAGAGTAAGGGCGTCCGCATCGTCATAACGTTGGAATGCATGGAATGTCGCACTAATCCAGATAAAAGATCTCCTGGAGTTTCGCGATATACAACTCAAAAGAATCGCCGCAACACTACAGCTAGGATTGAACTGAAAAAGTTCTGTCCTCACTGCAATAAGCATATTGTTCACAAGGAAATTAAGTAAAGATGAGTTATTATCGTCGTCGCCTATCGCCAATCAAGCCGGAAGATCCGATTGATTACAAAGATATCGATTTGTTACGGAAGTTTGTGACTGAGCGCGGTAAGATATTGCCACGCCGGATTACAGGCTTGACTGCTAAGCAACAGCGCCATCTGACTGTGGCGATTAAGCGCTCTCGGATTGTTGCCTTGATGCCTTTCATCAACGCTGAAGGCTAAGAGTGATTTTGGATTTTAGATTTTGGATTGGCGATCGCTGATAAAATCTAAGATCTAAAATTGCCAAAAATTGAATTATTTAATCTTTAATCCAAAATCTAAAATATCGCTGTGGATAAGGGGACGCTGGTTGAATTTCGGATTCAAAACGATCGCCGCTTGGGTGTAGTAGAACGTCCAGACGGTAAAACGCGTTGGTTTGTCGTAGATGAACGCGGTCAATCTCATAGTCTTGTTCCCAGGCAAATTACCTACGAGGTTACTGGAGACACCTATCAACAGTCCCAAATCAAGACCTTTGAAAAAGAGGTGCAGCGGTATCTAGACCCAGCAAGTTTAGAGGTAGCTTGGGAATTATTGGTGGAAGGAGATGAGACAATCACTCCGAAAGAAATGGCGATTTTGCTATTTTCGTCAGCGGATGCTGCTCAATGCTACGCGGCTCATTGTTTGTTATCAGATGATAAAATCTATTTCAAGCAAAAAGGAGACGCTTACGAGGCGCGGACTGCGGCGATTGTTGCCGAACGCAAGCACCAAGTAGAAGCAGAAGTTCTTAAAGCCAAGGGACAACAGGAGTTTATTGACCGTGTTTCCCAGGCACTTCAAGGTCAAGCTGTAGAATGGCAGCGTCATGAACGTCACCGTTTGGATGCTTTAGAAAAGTATGCAGCGCTGATGACGGAAGTTTTGCGGTCTGGACTTAATCAAGAGGCGTTAAATCGTGCTTATCCACCTCCGGCTCAAGTTCAAGAAACCTTAGGTCTCCTTGATCGTCCCTCAACTCCCCAATCCGCCTTTCAACTATTAGTAGAATTAGGCATCTGGAGTCCGCACGAAAATCTATTTTTGCGTCGCTCATTAATTTCCGTTCAGTTCCCTACCAAGGTATTAGAAGTGGCGCACCAGCGCATTGACTCCCTACCACCTGACCTTGATACACACCGCCTAGATCTTACCCATCTCAAAGTGTATACGATTGACGACGAGAGTACTAGCGAAATTGATGACGGTCTGAGTTGGGAAAAATTACCCGATGGACAGGAACGCCTGTGGGTACATATTGCTGATCCGACTCGTTGGTTAGTACCAGAAGATGATTTGGATTTAGAAGCTAGAAGGCGTGGGACAACAGTTTATTTACCAACGGGAATGATCCCGATGTTTCCGCCAGCTTTAGCTACAGGACCGATGAGTCTGAATCAAGGACAGATTTGCTGCGCTTTGAGTTTTGGGATTATTTTAGATGAATCGGGCAAAGTTAAAGATTACAGTATTCATACTAGTAACATTAAGCCGACATATCGTTTGACTTACGAAGATGTCAACGAGATGCTGGAGTTGGGTGTGCAAGCTGAACCAGAAATCGCCGCGATCGCTACTTGGGCGAAACGGCGCAAATCTTGGCGTGACTCCCAAGGTGCTATTAGCATCAATATGCCAGAGGCAACAATCAAAGTCAAAGATGATCAGGTTGATATTGAACTTTTAGACGATTCGCCATCTCGACAATTAGTTGCGGAAATGATGATTGTCACAGGTGAAGTGGCGGCGCGTTACGGTCAAGCTCATAATATTCCTCTACCATTTCGCGGTCAGCCGCAGCCAGAATTACCTCGCGAAGAGGAATTATTGCTACTCCCCGCTGGTGCAGTTCGCGCTTGTGCTGTGCGCCGTTGTATGCCTCGGAGTGAAATGAGTATTACTCCTGCACGTCACGCCGGTTTAGGTTTAGATACTTATACTCAAGCTACAAGTCCGATTCGTCGTTATAGTGACTTGTTAACTCACTTTCAAATTAAAGCCCATTTACGTGGCTCAGAATTGCCTTTCTCAGCGGAAGGACTTAAAGAAGTGATGATGACGGTGAGTGGTATTACCCAAGAAGCAACTTTGGTGGAACGACAAACAAATCGTTATTGGTCTTTAGAATATCTCCGCCGTCAACCTAATGTTGCTTGGCAAGCGGTATTGTTGATGTGGCTGCGCGAAGATATTAACTTAGGTCTAATTTTAATTGAGGATTTGGGCTTGCAGTTACCAATGTCATTTAAACGATATGTAACTTTAGGCGAACCGTTACTCCTCAAAGTCGGTCACGCCGATCCGCTCAAGGATATCATTCAATTCCAAGAACTGAATCCGCAAGAAGCTCAGGTCGGCGCGAATTAGAGAAACCTAACCCCCCTACCAAGAGTACCGACGAGGGAAGGGGGAATAGAATTAAAGCCTCTCTCCTCGTAGGAGAGAGGTTTGGAGAGAGGTTTCTAAGTCCAAACTCCACCAATCATCCCGGCTAATAGGAAAAATCCAATCCACACATTCTGTTTGAACATCTCTCCATAAACAGGGTGTGGTAAATCTTTTTGTCTGAGTCTGATATATTGCCAAATCCAGGCTAAAGCAGCAATTCCTAAAGTTAGCCAAAACAAAATCTTCAGTTGCATTACAAACCCTAACCAACCGAGGAGAAATACTGTCCCCGCATAGAAAATTCCCACCGCCTCAGGCGCATAATCACCAAAAAATAAAGCGCTAGATTTGACACCAATCCGCCGATCATCATCACGATCGCTCATTGCATAAACAGTATCAAAACCTAAAGTCCATAATACAGTCGCACCCCAAAGTAACCAAGTTGCAGTGGAGAGCGATCGCGTTGCTGCACTCCAGCTAATTAAAACTCCAAATCCCCAAGCTAGAGACAGTACCAGTTGCGGTACAGGAAACACTCGTTTGGCACCGGGATATAATAGAATTACAGGAACTGCGGCTACACACAGCCAGAAACTTAAAGGGTTAAGATAGAAGGCGAGCACCGCCGCACATGCCATCGAAACCAAGGCGACAACAATTCCGACTTTCACAGAAAGAGCACGGGATGCAAGTGGGCGATTGCGTGTCCTTTCTACCTGAGGATCGATATTCCGATCCCACAAATCATTGACAACACACCCCGCTGCACTAGTAGCAAGAGTACCCAAAGCGATTGTTCCCACTAATGGTAGAGGCGGTTTACCATTCGCCGCCAAAAATACAGCCCAGAGAGCGGGAATCATCAGAATCAGCCTTCCTTCCGGTTTATGCCACCGTAAAAGCCGAATAATTGCTAGCGAAACTGACTCCCGAGGAATTTGCTCATTCAGCATAAACACCAAAATATAACTATATAGATGTAATATACACATCGTTACATCTATACAATATCCTTGTTTGTTATTTGTAAATCCCTTGCGCCTATGGCAACTTTAGCTCAATCTCGACAGTCAGTTGAGTAGAGATACTTAAATGCGTTTGTCATCAGTCACCCCACTGATCAAGCCGCTACTGGTATGAATTTAAAATAAGATTTGTGTAAGTTCATGGTTGTGTTGATGGACTTAACTCTGCGATGTTCCCCATTATTGTCCTGTTGAGAAATAAATACAAATGTTTAATTTAGTTTCCGCTTTAGCTGTAGGTAATCCTACGCAGACTATCGACCAACACCGGATCATCGCTGCGATTGATTTAGGCACTAATTCTTTACACATGGTAATCGTTCAGATTGAAACGTCATTACCCGCTTTTAGTATTATTGCTAGAGAAAAAGAAACCGTCAGACTAGGTGATCGCGACTTAGAGACAGGTAATCTGAAGCCAGAGGTGATGCAACGCGCAATCGCCACTCTCCGCCGTTTCCAAGCAATTGCCAAAACTTTGAATACGCAAACGATTATTGCGGTGGCGACTAGTGCTGTGCGCGAAGCACCCAACGGTAGAGAGTTCTTACAACTGGTGCATAGCGACTTAGGTTTGCCTGTGGATTTAGTTTCTGGCCCAGAAGAAGCGCGACGGATCTATTTAGGTGTGCTGTCGGGAATGGAATTAAATAACCTCCCCCATATCATTATTGATATCGGTGGTGGTTCTACAGAATTAATTTTAGGTGATAATCACGAACCGCGATCGCTAGTAAGTACAAAAATTGGAGCCGTCAGACTCAAGAACGAATTCATCACCACCGACCCGATTAGTCAAACTGAGTTTCAGTGTTTACAAGCTTATGCCCGAGGTATGCTGGAGCGAGCCGTTGAAGATATCCAATCTAAATTAGAACCTGGAGAATCTCCGCGTTTCGTCGGTACGAGTGGCACAATTGAAACTTTAGCAATGATCCATGCTCGCGAAAAGCTTGGTTATATCCCGACGCGAATGCATGGTTATGAGTTCAGTCTCAAAGATTTGCAAGAGTTAATTAATCGGTTTCGCAAACTCAATAACGTTGAACGCGCCGCAATTCCAGGGATGCCAGATAAGCGGTCAGAAGTTATACTAGCGGGTGCAGTGATTTTACTGGAGGCGATGACCCTGTTAAATCTGGAGTCTATCACAGTTTGTGAACGCGCTTTGCGAGAAGGGGTAATTGTTGACTGGATGCTGAGTCACGGTTTAATTGAAGATCGACTGCGCTTTCAAAGTTCGGTACGTCAGCGGAGTGTTTTGAAAGCAGCGAAGAAATTTCAGGTGAATTTGGAACATAGCGATCGCGTGGCTGTATTTGCTCTCAGTTTATTTGATCAAACTCAAGGTACTCTCCACAATTGGGGAGATGAAGAGCGTCAATTACTCTGGGCAGCAGCTATTTTACATAATTGTGGTCATTATATCAGCCACTCGGAGCATCACAAGCATTCTTATTATTTGATTCGTCACGGACAATTACTCGGATATACTGAAACCGAAATTGAAATTATCGCCAATTTAGGACGTTATCACCGCAAAACTACCCCCAAGAAGAAGCATGAAAACTTTCGCAATCTTCTCAGTAAACAGCAACGGCAGATTGTCAGTCAATTGAGTGCATTGTTAAGATTAGCTGTAGCTTTGGATCGCCGACAAATTGGCGCGATCGCGAGTGTAAAATGTGATTATAGTCTGGAAAAGCGAGAATTTTACCTGCGACCCTTCCCAACAAAAACTCATGATGATTGCGCTTTAGAACTTTGGAGCTTGGATTACAACAAAAATGTATTTGAAGAAGAGTTCGGAGTTAAATTATTTACAGCCCTGCAGCCGTTTTCTGTCTTAGCTTGTCAGTGCTGTGAGTAGAAATTTTTACCTCTAACATTGGAGATAACAATGCTAGAGGTGATTTATAATTTTATATATTGGCGATTAAATTAATCTAAATTTAATTGCCCCGTAAATTTGTGTACCGATAAAATACATAAACATAAGCATCGAACAGTGCCCCGACAAAAGTGCAAGTCAAGCAAATGACGATTGTGCCTTCAAGAGGAGTACCGCTGCCAAAAGTAGCTAGAAAAGCGGAGATTTGACAAGCGATCGCACTCGCTAAAGTTTGTAAAGTGGGAATGTAAGCGATCGCGGACAAACTGGCAAAAGTGCCAACAATCAAGCACAGTGGAGCGAAAAAGCTGAAAATGGCTGTGAGCACTAAGGAGCGGATAAAGTTGGGAAACACTGTCATTCTTCTTCAGGTGCGATCGCGCATAGATTTTTTGGAGTTTGTCAATTTCCACAATAAGGGCTGTTACCCCTGATTTACAGTTCTGTAGCAATTCTTAAGTTTTCATTAAAAATTCTATTTGCAACTGTATTCCCTTATTGCAAATTCTGCCGAAATGTGCCAGTAGCGAAACCCTTGATAAATCAAGCTTATACATAATAGAGACAACCGTTTTGTCAATTTACATACATTTATTCAGATAGGTGAATTATGAGAATCAGATTAAAATAATTTAATCAAAGCAGGCGCAAGGAGGGCTATCGTCATTCTTGCGGTGTATTATTTCCTGTAATTAGTTATTTTAAACGCAGTTACTAAATATAAGCAATTGAGTCAGACTACACCAGGATCGAGCTTAGGAGCATGGAGTCAGCGGCTGCTAGCAGCAGTTTTTTTAGGTGGACAAGTGGTGGTTCACCTACTGAAGATCAAAATCCATCGCCGCAACACTTTAGAGCAAATGGCGTCTGTGGGACCACAATCGCTAGTAATTGCCTTAGTGACGGCTATTTTTGTTGGTGCAGTGTTTACGATTCAAGTAGCGCGAGAGTTTATTAACTTTGGTGCAGGTAATATTGTTGGTGGAGTGCTGGCGATCGCTTTAACTCGGGAACTTGCGCCGGTTTTGACAGCGGTAGTCATAGCCGGACGAGTTGGTTCAGCATTTGCGGCAGAAATTGGCACCATGCGGGTTACAGAACAGATTGATGCGTTGGTGATGCTTAGAACCGACCCGATTGATTATCTGGTGATTCCCCGTGTTTTGGCTTGCTTACTCATGCTGCCAATTTTAACTCTGTTGTCCCTACTCACCGGCATGTTTGGCGGATTACTCGTCGCCACAAATCTCTATAGCCTCTCGGAGACAGTATTTTTAGATTCAGCCCGGAATTTCCTGACTATCTCGGATATCGTTAACGCCTTAATCAAAGCCGGTTTTTTTGGAGTTTTAATTGCGGTGATTGGTTGTAGTTGGGGTTTGACGACCAAAGGAGGGGCGAAAGGAGTCGGACAATCGACTACTACCGCTGTAGTTACAGCTTTGTTAGCCATCTTTGTTAGCAATTTCTTTCTTTCCTGGATCATGTTTCAAAGCGGAGGATCTGGGGGATTTCTGCCCGGTGTGTAGGTACGCGAAGTTTGACCTTCTAAAATAAGATTAACGTCTACTCTAATCAGCAGGATTTTGGATGACTATTACAACCGATTCAGCTTCAATCGAACTCAAGCCTAGTTACAATATTCCGCTAGTATTGGTAACTGCCGCAATTCCTCTGCTAGTAGTGCATGCTTGGGTAGCGGGTGGAATTTTCGCCTTGTTAGGTTTATTTCTTCTGTTTCAGGCAGTAACATTACGGTTACACTTTACTGCTACCGACTTAGATATTTTCCGAGGCGAAACCTTACTGCGGCGCTTTCCCTACCAGGAATGGCAAAATTGGCGGATTTTTTGGCAACCTGTGCCGATTCTGTTTTACTTTAAAGAAGTAAACAGTATCCATTTTTTACCAATTTTGTTTGACCCCAAAACCTTGCAAAGCTGTCTAGAACAACGATGTCCGTATAATTAGTAAGAAGAGTGCTGGTGATTTTATATTGATTAGAAAGAGAAATTGTATTTATTTATGAACGAAGCCGACAATCAAACCAACGAACCAACTTCTAATGTAGAGCCACAAACTACCGGCGAATCAGCTAATGTAGAGTCACTACAGACTACCGGCGCAGAATCTCCAGGTGATTTAGTGGTACAACGGACCGTCGCGGAGTCTAACTCCCCGGTTGAGTTGTTGTCACTGCTAGATGAGGAGGCGACGGAAGGCTTTGATATTGGCATAGATACGCAACAACTAGTTACAGAAACCCCATCTCTACAGCGTTTAGAACCAGCAACCCAACGAGTGGCAGAATTAGAACGTACCGAACAAGCGTTAAAAGCCAAAATTGCGGAATTGCAAGCCACCGAACAACAAATCTCTCAGCAACTTACCCAAACCCAAAGCGCAATGGGACAAATTGTGCAAGAGGCGCTGTCTAGTCTAGAACAACGCAAACAAGCGCTTTCGATTTCTGTAGAACAGTTGGAAAGGCGTCAAGAACGCATTCGCACCGAAATGCGAACCAATTTTGCGGGGACTTCTCAAGAATTGGCGATTCGAGTCCAGGGTTTTAAAGACTATCTCACTGGTAGTTTACAAGATTTAGCACTATCCGCAGAACAGCTAGAATTGATTCCTAAAGTCAAAGAAGTAGAACCTGTTGTGCTACTCAAGCAACCGCCTGTAGTGGAAACTGAGTCAACAGTACCGCAATTTGCCGAACAACAATTTCAATCGACTGCGAAGAAAGTTCGCCGCATGCTCGACCAATACCGCAACAATCCAGATTATTATGGTCCACCTTGGCAATTACGTCGGACTTTTGAACCAGTTCACGCTGAACGTGTTTCTAACTGGTTTTTTACTCAAGGTGGAAGAGGTGCTTTGCGTTCAATGGGTAGCCGGTTGCAAAATATCTTGATTGCTTCGGCGGTAGTTTCGATCCTGAATGAATTGTATGGCGATCGCGTCCGTACTTTAGTGTTAGCCAATACGCCAGAACGTTTGGGTGAATGGCGGCGCGGTTTGCAAGATTGTTTGGGAATTTCTCGCCCCGATTTTGGTCCAGACCGTGGTGTCGTCCTGTTTGAAGCACCTGACGCTTTGGCTATTAAAGCCGACCGTCTGGTAAAAGCTGACGAATTACCTGTGATTATTATTGACGATTCTGAGGAGCAAATCAGTCTAGCGCTCCTGCAATTTCCTCTGTGGTTAGCCTTTGCACCCGATCCGAAGACGATGGCTAAAAGTTATGATGACTTTTGAAGCCGGGAGTGGGGGAGTAAATATGTTTTGGTTAATGTGTGGATTAATTTTGCTAGGCGCTTACCTGCTGGGTTCAATTCCTACAGGTTACATTGCTGCTAAGCTGCTAAAAGGGATTGATATTCGCGAGCATGGATCAGGATCAACTGGCGCAACTAATGTGTTGAGGACGTTGGGAAAGGTTCCTGGTGCTTTTGTGTTGCTGATTGATGCAGTCAAGGGTGTACTCGCGATCGCTCTTGTCTATTGGTGTTTCACTAACCAAAATTTTATCCCGTCAACGGTCAATACTCAATGGCTACCGTCAATGGTGGCTTTAGCTGGTTTAGCGGCTATCTTGGGACACAGCAAGTCTATTTGGTTAGGTTTTTCTGGTGGTAAATCGGTGGCTACCAGTATAGGTCTACTACTGGCTATGTCTTGGCAAGTCGCTTTAGCCACAGCCGGAGTTTTTGCGATTGTGATGGCAATATCGCGAATTGTTTCTTTGAGTTCGATTTGCGGTGCTTTAGCGGCAACTATCTTCATGCTAGTGTTCCATCAACCTTTAGCTTATGTCTTGTTTGGAGTCGCGGGTAGTTTATACGTGATTGTCCGTCACAGTAGCAATATTCAACGTCTACTCGCTGGGACAGAACCGCAATTAGGTCAGAAGTTACCTATAGAAAAAGTAGATGAGGTCAGCAATACTCCTCTGGCTTAAATATTGATAGATTATGGAAGACTCTAAACAAGAAATAAACCCTCGATATTGCATGGACTTAGAACAGAGAAGAACATGGTATTCTCCTGTTGCTGATATTTACTACAAAGCCAGACCAAGTTATCCTCAAAATCTGATTAATCGTGCTGTGACCCTAGCTCAACTTTCTGCAGATGCAAAGATTCTTGAAGTTGGCTGTGGTCCAGGGAACGCAACAGTCTCTTTTGCTGAATTGGGTTTTTCCATGATTTGTCTGGAACCAAACCAGGATTTTTATAATCTAGCACGACGCAACTGTGCCTTATATCCAGCAGTCGAAATTTGCAATACCTCTTTTGAAGAATGGGAACTGGAAGCTAAATTCAATGCTGTTTTGTCAGCCAACGCTTTTCACTGGATACCGCCAGAGATTGGATACTCCAAAGCGGCGGCGGCATTACAGGACAACGGTTATCTGATATTGTTATGGAACTTGACACCCGAACCTCGATATGAAGTCTACCAAGCGATTGAAGAGGTCTATCAAAAATACGCACCATCACTTGTCCGTTATGAAGGTGCAGAAGCTCAATCAGGTATTTTGAGAGGTTTTGGGCAAAATATTCTGAATTCAGGTTACTTTAGCGATTTGGTATCTGAGCAGATAGCGTGTGAAGTTACATATAGCATCGATAATTTTCTTAACCTTGTGAGTACTCTCAGAAAGTTTGATTTGCCAACGCAGGAGTTGCTATTTGCCGAGTTAAGGGACAAGCTACAATGCTTTGGCGATTATATTCAACTCTCATATCTCTCTGCCGTTCACATTGCCCGAAAAGTCGAATCAGCGGGCAGCTGACTGTTTTAGGCTCTAAAATGGTATAATTAGAGGTTTGAACACCCAGCTTTGAAAGCTGTTGCCGGAATTTATGTCTCTTCCTATTGTTGCTATTATCGGACGCCCGAATGTGGGCAAGTCTACCTTGGTGAATCGCCTTGCTGGAGTACAATCCGCGATTGTTCATGACCAACCTGGAATGACACGCGATCGCACCTACATGCCAGCGTACTGGACTGACCGCGAATTTATGGTAGTTGATACCGGCGGTTTAGTTTTTAACGATGACACCGAATTTCTCCCACTGATTCGCCAACAGGCAATGACAGCGTTATCAGAAGCCTGTGCAGCGATTTTTGTTGTCGATGGTCAAACAGGACCAATGCCTGCAGATGAAGAAATTGCGGGTTGGTTACGTCAGCAATCTGTACCTGTCGTGCTAGCTGTGAATAAATGCGAATCTGCAGATACAGGTGCAATTCAAGCCTCGGAGTTTTGGCAATTGGGATTAGGCGAACCTTACGCGATGTCGGCAATTCACGGTAACGGTACCGGCGAGTTACTAGACGAATTAGTTACCCATATCCCCAAAATTGAGGATATGCCAGAAGACAATGAAATTAAAGTCGCGATTATTGGTCGCCCGAATGTCGGCAAATCTAGTTTGCTGAATGCTTTTGTCGGCGAAAATCGCGCGATTGTGAGTCCGATTTCCGGTACTACCCGCGATGCAATTGATACCACCATTGAACGGAATGGTCAAGCTTATCGCTTGATTGATACTGCGGGAATCAGGAAGAAGAAAAACGTCGAATACGGACCGGAATTCTTTGGCATTAACCGCGCCTTTAAAGCAATTCGCCGCGCCGATGTGGTGTTGTTGGTTTTAGACGCCTTGGATGGAGTCACTGACCAAGACCAAAAATTAGTTGGGCGGATTGTCGAAGAAGGTCGGGCTTGCATCGTTGTAATTAACAAGTGGGATGCGATAGAAAAAGACTCGTATACTATCTACGAGTACGAAAAAACACTGAAAGCTCGGTTACATTTTGTAGACTGGGCAGAAATGATTTTTGTTAGCGCTGAGACTGGTTTACGGGTTGAGAAAATTTTGCAGATGGTGAATGCATCAGCTGAGGCGCACAAACGCCGAGTTAGCACATCTGTAATTAATGAAGTTCTAGAAGAAGCCCTCAGCCGCCACTCACCCCCGACCTCCCGTCAAGGTCGTCAAGGTAAAATTTATTACGGGACGCAAGTTAGCAGCCAACCACCCTCGATCGCTTTATTTGTCAATGAAGCCTCACGTTTCAACGATAACTATCGCCGTTACATCGAAAAACAGTTCCGTCAACAGCTAGGTTTCCCCGGTACCCCAATTCGATTATTTTGGCGGAGTAAGAAAGTTCGCGATCGCGATATTGCAGGTAGTCCTAATCGAGCTCTCCGCGTGTAGTAAATCTATGTAAAAATGCGCGAGACTAAACAGATTGCAACATCGGCATTTTTGGTACGGATTCCTACGTACCAGTCGCGCATTTTCACTTTTACTTAGTATGACTCATTACTATTAACTCCGTAAGCAATGGATTTACTACGCTCGCTGCCTTTGGGATTGTATTTAGAACAACCGCAAACTTGGCTACACAGACTAGATTCACGAGTCAAGTTTGCCTGGTTGATGAGCTTTTTGACAACTTATATTTTTGCTAATAACTTGTGGCGCGTGCTGCTGGTAATCTTTTTGATTCTGGTTACCTTGTTGGCGAGAATTCCCAAGCGAGTTTGGGAACAGCAAATGGGCTGGTTATTAGCACTGTCGTTCTTTGTGTTAATTTTAGGCGCGGTCAGTCCGGATGGGCTAGGTATCAGTAATCAACCTCGCCTACCAACTCATATTCAATTGCTACAGCCACCGACCGCAACACCAGCAACCTTAATCCCAGTCAATGAGAAAAAAGATTATAAATATGTACTATTTAACTATGGAGCAGCTAAAGTAACTCGTCACTCTTTAGATTTGGCAGTACGCTTAAGTACTATTTTTTTTACAATAATTTACAGCACTAATTTATATTTATTGACAACTGCACCAGAGGAAATTACAGCGGGACTGGAAAAATTGATGCAGCCCGGACGACGGTTTAATATACCTGTAACCGAAATCACTCTAACTTTAACTTTGTCCTTACGCTTCATTCCCTTAGTTCTAGAAGAAGTGCAGAATTTAATTCGCTCTGTAAATACTAGAGCTATTAATTGGAAAAAACTCGGATTCAAAGGAGGCTTGAAGGTTTGGTTACAGGTCGCCGAAAGACTGTTAGAAAATCTGCTATTACGCGCTGACCAAATGGCTAATGCCATGCTAATACGCGGTTTTACAAGTCCGAACGAGCACAAAGTTCAGTGGCAAGACTTGCGCCTGCAAAGAGGTGATTGGGTCGCCCTGACCATGCTGGCAATGTTCTGGGTAGTCCGGCTAGCAATCGGCACAGATGTATAAATTATAAAATATGTGGCAGTTAAACACTGATGTACAGCCTTGGTATTGGCGATCGCTCCCGCTAGGCGGGAGCACTGGTGCTGATGTTTTCGCCACCTTATTTCGCCCCAATCCCACAGCCATTGCCACCCTCCTCGAAAGCCCGTCCCACACCCCCAAAACCGCCGTTAACTCCCGATATTCTATCTGTGCTGGCTCTCCACGCGTCATCAACGGACACCTCCAAATGTGGACACTTCCCGTTGGTCAAATTCTCCCTTTCCTCAAAAATCTATTACTCAGAACCAGCCAAAATAACCAAAATCCGCAATCAGAAACTTCTCCCCCTCCCTCCCTCCCCTTCACCGGCGGTTGGCTAGGCTGGCTAGGTTACGATTTAGCTTGGGAAATTGAACAGTTACCTCAGTTAAAGTCTGATTCTTTAGCCTTCCCCGTAGCTTTTTGGTATGAACCAGAGTGTTTTGCAGTCTTAGACCATGCTTCGCAAATTCTCTGGTTAGCAGCCAGCCATCTGGGCGATCTTGATCGCTTACAACAGCAGTTGGAGTTCGGTCGTGGGGGAGGGGGGGAGTTCGGTCGTGGGGGAAGGGGGGAGAATATACCTAATTCCTCTTCGCTCATTTTTCATACAAATAAAGAAGATTACCTGACATCTGTTAACCGCGTGAAAAAATATATTCGTGCGGGAGATATTTTTCAAGCTAATATTTCGCTGCGATTCGAGGCGCAGACAGCAGCTTCGGGTTGGGAGATTTATCGAAATTTGCACTCGATTAATCCTTCGCCTTTCGCTAGTTATTGGCAAACACCTTGGGGAGAAGTGATTAGCTGTTCGCCAGAAAGGTTGGTACAGTTGCAAAATGGTCAGGCTCAAACTAGACCAATTGCCGGAACGCGATCGCGTGGATTAACAACCGCTACAGATCATCAACTCGCAGAAGAGTTGTCTGCCAATATCAAAGAGCGTGCTGAACATATCATGCTTGTGGATTTAGAGCGCAACGATCTAGGACGGGTGTGTGAATGGGGATCTGTTGTTGTTGATGAGTTGCTGACAATTGAGCGTTATAGTCATGTCATGCATCTTGTAAGTAACATTACAGGAACTTTAAGAAGCTTGAGCCAGGGTGTCGATTTGATTCGCGCTGTATTTCCTGGCGGAACCATCACAGGTTGTCCAAAAGTTCGGTGTATGGAAATTATCGAAGAACTAGAACCCATGCGCCGCAGTTTATTTTATGGTTCTTGCGGCTATTTAGATCAGCGCGGTAACTTAGACTTAAATATCTTAATCCGCACTCTGCTATTTCCACTCCCCCCCTCCCCCAATTCCCCTCGCCCTATCTTTGGTCAAGTAGGAGCCGGAATCGTTGCTGATAGCAATCCTGAGCGCGAATGGGAGGAATCGCTGTCCAAAGCACAGGCACAACTCGCGGCACTGCAAGGCACTTGGCGCTAAACAAGACTGCACCTCATATCGGGCAAGACATTACAAGTTGAACAAAGTATATAAATAGAAAATCATTACCCCAATCATGGTAGGTTGGTAATTAAGGTAAAAAAGAGCGATATCCCAAAGGGATGAAGCGCTTCGCGCTATCGTTGCAATCATGATCGTGAGGGTTCATTATCGCCATCCTCACTTAACTATTGGCAACTAAATGATAACATCAGTAAACCGTGATAATACGGGTTATTTAGCTTTTTCGTATCCTGAAAGACTACATCTGACGAGTAAAGCCATTATCGTCTGAATGATTAAGTGCATCTGTCCATACATACATATATATAGATAGCATTATTATTGAATGAACGCAGATCAATCAGAAATTTACTTAAATCACCCAACTTGGGGTTTGCTCTATCGAGTTTGTATCGTTAGCGAACACCAAGAACTATTCACTACTCTTTATGCTCAGCGGTTATTTTTTGTAGTGACGACGGAAGCAAAAGGGCTGAAATTTGAACCGCTAGGACGTTCTGAAGCGCGGATGCTAGTGGAAAATCGTTTACGGATGTTAAGGCGGAATGGGCAATTGGGAGAGTACGATCAGTTGTTGAAAATTTTACAACGTACCTTCCAATGATTAGTTCCATCAGCGAACAAATTATCCAAATTCAGGCAACATTACCAGATTCTGTCCGTTTGCTTGCTGTCAGCAAGCAAGTACCAGTCACCGCCATCCGTGAAGCTTATGCCGCCGGAGTGCGAGATTTTGGTGAAAGTCGGATTCAAGAAGCGGCGCAAAAGCAAGACGAGTTACGAGACTTACCAAATATTACCTGGCACTTTATTGGTCGTTTGCAAGGGAATAAGGCGAAAAAAGCGCTACAGCAATTCCAGTGGATTCATTCTGTAGATAGTTTAAAGTTAGCAGAGCGTCTCAATGAATTGGCGTCAGAATTAGCTGTAAGTCCACAGATTTGTTTGCAAGTGAAAATACTCAGCGACCCAAGTAAAACTGGTTGGACAATCCCGCAACTCAAATTAGACTTGCCGCAACTAGACCAATACAAAAGTTTACAAATTCAGGGTTTGATGACAATACCTCCACAAAATTTGTCGCCGGCAGAAATCTTGGATGTATTTGAAAGTACTCAGGCATTACTACGTGAAATCCAGGAGCAACATTGGTCGCATATTCAGATGCATGAGTTGTCAATGGGTATGTCTGGAGACTATCAACTAGCAGTGCAAGCAGGCTCAACAATGGTGCGTCTAGGCACAATTCTGTTTGGCAGTCGGCAGTTACCTCCTAGTAATATTACTGAGTAAAATGTGCTAGTTTGACTTTGGTATATATACTAAAATTTGGCGCAAAATCTTTTCAAGAGGTGGCAAAAGATATAGCATTGACAAACGAACTCACGCCTACAAGCTGGTAAAAGCTAGAGTGAGGTGTCCGGATGAAGCAGTTAATCTCAAGTTAACTACTAGGATCTGGATTCCCAGCGACAAGGAAGGCGATAAATTTGATTAAATTGTCAAATTGATTGCGTCTACAGTTGCTCAAATCACTTTTACCCAGTTAACTAGATGACTATAACTGTGAGTCGCAAGGGAGAGTAACAATGAACAATATCTTTACCAAGCTTCGAGACTTTGTTGGTTTGAACGAGCCAGCAGAATACGAGTATTACGAGGAAGAACCAGAAGCTGAAGGGTACCAAAATCTCTATCAGCAGGAAAATTCCCAACCCACACCAGAAGAAGCCAATCGGCAGCAAAATCGCCGCTGGCGCGATCGCGCTCCCATTGGCACAGAAGTAGAAACAGCAACGACAACACCAACAATGAATAATGTGATTGGTATGCCTGGAGCCGTTAACGGGATCTCCGAAGTTTTGGTTATGGAACCGCGCACATTTGAAGAAATGCCTCAGGCGATTCAAGCCTTGCGCGAACGTAAGTCAATTGTTTTAAATTTGACAATTATGGACCCGGATCAAGCACAACGGGCAGTAGATTTTGTTGCCGGTGGTACTTATGCCCTTGACGGTCATCAAGAAAGAATTGGTGAAAGTATCTTCTTGTTCACACCTAGCTGTGTTCAAGTTAGCACCCAAACAGGTGTGGTTCACGAAGTCCCACAACCTCAAGCTCGTCCAACACGTCCGACATCTCCCACACCAGCTTGGTCAAACGAAGGTGCTCGGATGGCACAATGAAGTTAGGGATTTTAGATTTGGTTTGAATCTAAAATCCATCCATTTTATTCAGGGTAGGAAGAATTGGCTGTCAAATTTGCTTTGATTGGTGGTGGGGTAATGGGACTCAGTCTCTTATCCCGCCTAATTGCTCAGGAAATCTACCACCCAACAGAGGTGCTCGTCAGCGAAAAAACGCCCGAACGTCGAGATTTCTTGGCACAACAATATCATGTGGCGGTGACAGCCGATGGTCGCTTTTGTTGGGATACGGCAGAGGTGGTATTTTTGGCAGTGAAACCGCAGGTATTTGGGGCGGTAGCCAAAGAATTTGCCCAAGTTCAGATTTCTCACTCACCTTTGGTGATCTCTATTTTGGCTGGAGTGCCTTTAAGTCAGTTAGAAGCCGCTTTCCCAAAACTGTCAGTGATTCGGGCGATGCCAAATACACCAGCGACTATTGGGGCGGGAATGACAGCTTTAGCTTACGGTTCTTATGTCAACGCCGCCGAACAAGAAATCGCCCAAAGATTGTTTCGCGCTGTCGGAGAAGTCGTAGAAGTTCCAGAAACCTTGATGGACGCAGTTACAGGACTATCAGGTTCGGGACCGGCTTATGTTGCTTTGCTTGTAGAAGCACTTGCGGATGGTGGGGTAGCAGCTGGTTTACCACGCGCGATCGCGTACCAATTGGCTTTGCAAACGGTTCTGGGGACATCCCAGTTATTAAAAGAAACAAAAATTCACCCCGCCGAACTTAAAGATCGCGTCACTAGCCCTGGTGGAACCACGATCGCGGGGATTGCGGAGTTAGAACGGGCGGGATTTCGCTCCAGCTTGATTGAGGCGGTGAAAGCTGCAACTAAGCGATCCCAAGAATTGGGAAATAACTAGATGTAACGAGACATCGTGTTTAAGTTGACAAAAGAACAGCTAATATAGTAGACAATTTCCTAATATTTATGATTAAGTGAATTATTCTCAACAGTCTAGAGAAATTGACCTGAAATCTATCTTTCCGTTCGAGTTGGATGAGTTTCAGCACCAAGCGATCGCCTCCCTTAACGCTGATCGCTCAGTAGTTGTCTGTGCGCCAACCGGCTCAGGCAAAACACTAATTGGCGAATATGCGATTTACCGAGCGCTAGCACGCGGACGCAGAGTCTTTTATACAACCCCACTAAAGGCTCTTTCTAATCAAAAACTGCGCGACTTTCGCGAGAAATTTGGCAATGATTCGGTAGGGCTACTTACAGGGGATAGTTCGATCAACCGAGATGCACCGATCTTGGTGATGACAACCGAAATTTTCCGCAATATGCTTTATGGCACACCGATTGGTGAAGTCGGCACTTCTTTGATTGGGGTAGAGGCGGTAGTGCTAGATGAATGTCACTACATGAACGATCGCCAGCGCGGTACGGTTTGGGAAGAATCAATTATTTATTGTCCCCGTGAAATTCAGTTAGTTGCTCTATCCGCTACCGTGGCTAATAGCGATCAACTCACAGACTGGCTGAATCACGTTCACGGACCAACCGACCTGATTTACTCAGATTTTCGCCCAGTTCCACTGTCATTTCACTTTGGTAGTCCTAAAGGATTATTTCCCTTACTGAGTGAAGACAACACAAAAATTAACCAGCGACTAAAACTTAAACGTGGTGCAGGTGATCGGAGTCGCGATCGCGCCAGACCGGAAGCACCTGGTTTGGTTACTACCCTCAATCAGTTGCAAGAACGGGACATGTTACCAGCAATTTACTTTATCTTCAGCCGCCGAGGTTGTGATAAAGCGGTAGCAGATGTTGGCGATTTATGGTTAGTCAATAATGAAGAATCTCAAGATTTACGTTGGCAAATTGACGAATTTTTAGCCAAAAATCCTGATGCTGGACGCGCTGGACAAGTGGCTCCTTTGTATAAAGGAATCGCCGCTCACCATGCCGGAATTTTACCAGCTTGGAAAGGTTTGGTGGAAGAACTATTCCAGCAAGGATTAATTAAAGTTGTCTTTGCGACAGAAACCCTAGCCGCTGGAATTAACATGCCAGCTAGAACCACAGTTATTTCTAGCCTCTCTAAGCGCACCGATAGTGGACATCGACTGCTGAATGCCTCCGAGTTCCTCCAGATGGCAGGTAGAGCCGGTCGGCGGGGGATGGATAAACAAGGTTATGTAGTGACGCTGCAAACCCCTTTTGAAGGCGCAAAAGAAGCCGCTTATTTGGCAACATCTAAGCCTGACCCACTAGTTAGCCAATTTACGCCTAGTTATGGGATGGTATTGAACTTACTACAAACCCATACCCTAGAGCAAGCCAAAGAACTGATTGAGCGCAGTTTTGGGCAGTACATGGCTACCTTACATTTACGACCGCAAATGGAAGAAATTACCTTAATCGAAGCTCAAATCGGCGATATCCAAGCCCAAATTGAAGCAGTTGGTGAAAGTGAATTAGCTGTTTACGAGAAATTGCGGCAACGGTTAAAAGTCGAGAAGCAGTTATTAAAAACACTGCAAGAACAGGCTCAGGAAGCCCGCGAAGCGCAATTAAGTATGATGTTGAGCTTTGCGATGTCTGGGACGGTCTTAAGCCTCAAGAGCAAAAATCTCGCCGTTTCTCCTCACCTACCAGCAGTGTTGGTTGGGAAAACTCCTGGTACAGGTTATTCTCCTTTCTTGGTCTGTTTAGGGCGAGATAACCGTTGGTATGTAGTATCAACTGTAGATGTGGTGGATTTATACGCGGAGTTACCGCGAGTAGATGTGCCAGAAAGTCTTTTCCCGCCGAATGAACTGCCTTTAAAACCAGGACAAACTTGTAGAGGTACAGAAGAAACTATCGCTATTGCCCAACTTATTCCTGATGAGCCTGCGGCGGCGATCGCTTTACCTCCAGAAGTTACCGAACAACTTAGTCGCATTCAAGGTGTACAAGAGCAACTAGAGGCTCACCCACTCTACCAATCAGGGAGTGGTGGTTCTTTACTGAAACGTAAAGCCCGGATCGCCCAATTAGAAACAGAATTGGAAGAGTTGCAAGCACAAGTTGGTCAACAATCCCAACGCCATTGGGAAGAGTTTTCGAGTTTAATCGATATTCTTCAACATTTTGGTTGCTTACAGGACTTGGTGCCGACAGCTTTAGGGCAAACTGCAGCCGCAATTCGTGGTGATAATGAATTGTGGGTAGCTTTAGCGCTAGCTAGTGGCGAACTTGACAATATCGATCCGCAGAATTTAGCAGCAGCAATGGCAGGGTTGGTCACAGAAACTCCTCGTCCAGATAGTTATGTGCGTTTCGATCTCAGTGAAGAAGCCACAGAAGCTTTAGTGAAACTGCGAGGATTGCGGCGGCAATTGTTCCAAATGCAACGTCGTTACAATGTAGCATTACCGATTTGGTTAGAGTTTGAACTAATTGCTTTGGTTGAACAATGGGCATTAGGTGTGGAATGGACGGAACTCTGTAGTCGCACAAGTTTAGACGAAGGCGATGTCGTCAGACTATTACGGCGGACACTGGATTTACTATCCCAAATCCCCCACGTCCCCCATTTGTCAAGTACTCTCCAACGCAACGCCCAACGCGCCATGCAACTAATCGATCGCTTCCCAGTCAACGAGATCGTCGAGTAGCAATTTGTAGTTGCGCTTTAGCGCTCAAAAACTAGAGCGCAACTATAAGTAAAATTTTACAATTGTTGCTTGACTTAATATTCTATTAGCCGAATCAGATTGGGAGGCGATCGCAATCGAAAAACTACAAAGCTAACGAGTCTAAAAAATTCACTCCCGGTAGAGGCATCTGACGGAGTCGATTGTTGATTTCTGCAGCCGCGATCGCGCCACTCACCATTGCGCCAGCCACAAGATCACCGCCACACCAATCACCACAGCAAACCAAAGGTATTGGAGTCTCAGCGGAGAGGAAAGCGCCTTGCCAAGAACGGCTAGGAAAAGCGTAGCGCCAGCGTTGAACTTGTATCCACTCCGGCTCACTCAGCCAAGGTAGTAATACAGATGCTCGTTGTAACATTTGTTGAGCCACAGGATTAAGATCCTCTGTATCTAAATAACGTATAGCTAGGGCTGCACTACTTTGCACCACAAATACAGGTTGCGTACTACTAGTTCGCTTACTACTATCAAAGCCAACCCAGGCAACATCCGGATCATCCTCAAAAGTTACAGCTTGCCACTCGGGAAAAGGTGACGATGTGACTGGGTATCCAGCCATAACAGTGAGGCTGGGGTTATATTCCACAGACCGCAGGTTTTCGATAAACATGGGGTCAATTGTTGTCACTGGTTCTAGAAGTGCCAAAGCCTGCGGTGCGGGAATAGCAAAGACTACTGATGAGGCTATTAATTCTACTGAGTCATCGAGAGTTAAATGCCAAGCCTTGTCATCCAGTTTAATCGCAGTCACTCGCTGATTTAAGCGAATATCTAAACCAGGAGTGAGAAACTTAGCGATCGCATTCATTCCCGATGGCGCAACATAGCGAGGAGTAGGAAGTTGAGGTGTTGGGTACACCTCGTTAGGTTCTAGCTTGTAAACAGTATCAGTCCAAACTTTGAGAATCTGGCGATCGCTTAACAATTCAATCAAACGCTCTAAGAGTTCACCCGTAGACTTCAGGTAACATGTACCATGATCGGCGTAAGTATCATGTAAGCGACGAGTAGCAACTCTTCCGCCCACACCACGGGACTTCTCCACCACTACCACTGAATATCCGGCTTGGGTTAGTTGCTGGGCGCAGACTAAACCTGCCATCCCAGCACCAATTATTGCAACATCAATCATAATTTATGCATCATATAACGTTCAGTAGGAAGCCAATTTTACTAATTAGCAAAGCTTGGCAATAGTACAATAAAGGACAATTGGGCTGTATGCACGGGAGGAAGTCAACTTGGATGAACTGAGAACGGCGCTAGAGTTAGCAACAGAAGAAGAATTACAGGATTTAACGGCAATTCTATTTTGCCGCAAATTTAATCCTTTAGACTATGTTCACACGCCTGAGCCGCTAGAAGTACAAGCTCAAGACCACAAAGCTTGGCTAGATACCCTAGAACAGCGATTTCGGTTTTTAGCTGCTGATGGTATGACCGTATTACGGGGACGCACAAAACAAGTTAGTTATCGCCAAGCCTTGATTCAGGTTTGTCGGTATCTGAAAATTTCTTACTCCTCTAAACTGACAACTACAGATTTAGAAGCTGAGATATTTTTACACTTACTGAAGCGCGTATGGAAACAAATGCCGGTCGGTGAACAGCAAAAATTGACCGTCAGAATCCAACAAGCACTAGCAAAAACCCAACTTACCGAACCGCTACCACTAGCACTACAGCGAGATCCTCTAGGGTTATTGTTGAAAGCTGGAAGTGCTGTTGCTGTCACTTCTGTCCTCCAACCAATTTTGCTACAGCAAATCGCCCAGCAATTTGCACTGCATTTTGCTACCTATCAAGTCAAGCAAGCAGCAATTAAAGGTGGAGTAGCAGTAGCTACCCAATTTGAGTCCTATGTAGCAGTTCAGACAGCACAACGCGGGATGGCTGTCAGTGCAGCTCGTTATGGCGCAGTTCGCAGTATGTTTGCCTTTTTAGGACCAGTCCTATGGACTTGGTTTTTAGCTGATTTAGGATGGAGAGCGATCGCGACTAACTACGGTCGGATCATTCCCACTGTTTTCACCTTGGCACAAATTCGTCTAACTCGTGCTGAATATTGGGAGCCGGCGTGACCATTCTCAAGAAAAATCTCTTTTCTTTCTTGCTTTTACCAGCTTTTCGGCATCCTCAACCTCGTTTCCAGTCATTATGGAACTACACCCAAATCGGTTTAATGATTTTTTCATTATTACCCTTTTTAGGTGCAGTCAGTCTCAGTCTCGGGGTGCTGAAAACCTGGCATAGGCATTATCGGACAATGATCAGTCGCCCCGTTAATTGGGGTCTGGCTGTTTATAGCTTATTATTAATAATTTCTACAATTTTTGCTCACGATCCCATATTATCTCTCGGTGGAATACCGCTTTTATTACCATTTTTTATCGTTTTTGCGGCTCAAAGTGAGTTAATTCAAACAACTGCCCAATTGCGACAGTTAGCTTGGATTATCGTGTCTACTTCTGTTCCGGTAATTATATTTGGCTTGGGACAGCATTTCCTCGGCTGGGGATTCCATTTCCAACTTTTATGGATTTTAGTTGACTGGGAAGTCGAAAAAGGAGGCAATCCCCTCGGTCGGATGTCTTCGACTTTTTTATACGCCAATCCCTTAGCCGCTTATTTAGTAATTATTTTTATCTTGAGTTTAGGTTTGTGGATTGAAACATATCAGGAGAGACACTCATCTTCCGTGTCTCCACTACCTTTAATCTTCTTAACCCTGGTTGTTTCCAGCAGTTTCGCCGCCTTAATTTTGACCGACTCGCGCAATGCCTGGGGAATTGCCCTGATTGCCTGTTTAGCTTATGCTTTAATCCAAGGCTGGCGACTGATTGTGGCGGGTGTCATAAGTGTAGCCACTATCATCCTTTCAGCAGCTTATGCACCTGCACCTGTAAATCAATGGTTACGGAATATAGTTCCAGCATTCTTTTGGGCGCGGTTAACAGACCAACTCTATCCCGACAGACCTATCGCCACACTCCGCAAAACTCAATGGGAATTTGCTTGGTCTTTAACCCAACAGCGCCCTTGGACAGGTTGGGGTTTACGCAATTTCACCCCACTTTACCTAGCCAAAACAGGTGTGTGGTTAGGTCATCCCCATAATTTATATTTGATGCTAGCGTCAGAAACTGGTATTCCTGCTACCTTGTTATTTTGTAGTTTGATTGGGTGGGTTGTTTTCCAAGGTTTTCGACTACTACCGCGTTTAGGTAAAGACCGACTGATTTTCTTCAGCTATCTTGTGGCGTTTTTAGCTTGTGCCATTTTTAACACCGTAGATGTAACTATATTCACGTTGCAAGTAAATATGCTTGTCTGGTTATTGTTGGCGGGGATTTGCGGCGTCGTCTATTCCCACAAAGTCATAAAAGATTGATTGCGCTTCACTTCAAGAGTGCGATCGTTCATGTTCTTAAATATTTGTGCTCTCTCAGGGAATACACTGTTGTAGCTCTCTGATTTCATGATTATAAATAGCAATATAGCAATCTTTAGGATTTATCAAACTTAGAGACTTTCGGTTTAATTTGTCTGTTAATAATACCCCAAATGTGTTGTTGCGACTAGGATGTCCATTAAATCTCAATTTATGAGCTACGAAGAGCAGTCTTTGTGAGTACGGACATAATCAATAGCAGGAGTTTTGATAATGGAGCATTTCCACAAAGATTTACGAGCTGTTCTTTCGTTAGCTGGGTTATTCGCCTTAAACTTTTTTGCTTCTCTACCGGCAAAGGCAAGTATCTCATGCGAAAGTGGCACAATTAATCATCACGAGAACGGTCAACTTGAAAGCTGCATTATTAGTAATAACATCAAAGTAAATGTCTCCCATCCTTTGGAGGGAAGTTCTATGTTTACGTGTTTACAAAAAAATTACATTTACTTTGATAAAAGTGGACAGTTTCAAAGTTGCATTCTTTCGATTCCTTTAGCAATCAAGAAAGGTAATCTAGTCGAAATCTGCCCAGAGAAGTCTTTGGTATCTGTTTCCTCAGAAAATGAAAGAGATCAGTTTATCCGTTGTCGCC
>Ga0123338_10001117_pt1 | contig 26238 bp, 31 predicted proteins | sample grotaG_FD_89793 | JGI IMG/M metagenome (GOLD analysis project Ga0123338, IMG submission 89793) | Glacier valley bacterial and archeal communities from Borup Fiord, Nunavut, Canada, to study Microbial Dark Matter (Phase II) -... | ecosystem: Environmental > Aquatic > Freshwater > Ice > Glacier ...
GCGGCGTGATCCTCGATCTGTCGACGATCGTGGACTTCTCCGGCGTCGATCTCGCCGGTGTCGACATGGCCACTCCGATCACCCCATGCAGCCTGCATCCCGAATATGCCTTTTGCGACGATTTCGAAAGCGGCACATTGGGACACTGGCAAGCGATGGACAATGCCAGCATCACCACCAACGCGCTCGACGGCATGAATTCTCTGTTACTCACCGTCGCTGCCGGCCAGACCAAGGCCGACGTGATCACCGCCGCGCCATTTCCCGCATTGACCGCGCAATTCTGGGGCCGGGTGCGCATGCAAATCGGCGGCTCGGTGCCCGGCTACTATTCCGTCTTCGAGATTTACGATGCCAGCGGAACCCCCGGAATGGTCTTCGGCGTCAATTCGGGCTTTCTGGCGCTCGACGAATACGGCTTCACCGCCGACGCGCACCCCGTCTCCAGCCAGCCGATCACCGTCAACACCGCCTATTGCGTCGAATGGCACATCGGCGGCGGCGAGGTCAAAGTCTTCGTCGACGGCAACGAGGTCACCGCCATGACCGCCACCGGCCACCAAGCCTTCGCCCCTGGCAAGCTCGACTTCACCGTCGGCGTCACCTCCGCCGCCGCAGCCTCCTTCTCCGGCCGCTTCGACGACATCGCCTTCGACGAAATCAGAATCGGCTGCGCGCCGTAGCATAGCCGCTCGGGCTACGCGTGGGCGAGGATGTTGACCAGCTTGCCGAAGGGGTCACGTACGAAAAAGCGACGCACGCCCCACGGCTCGGCGACCGGGCCGTACTCGACGGGGATACGGGCAGCTTGGACGCGCTCGAGAGCGGTATCCAGATCGTCGACTTCGATGGAGAGGTCAGGCGTCGCCGTGCCGGAGCCGCCCTCCTGGGCGAAGCTGACCTGCACGGTCATCTTCTGACTGGATCCGTAAGTGGCAATCCAGCCTTGGTCCATGAGGACCTCGAGGCCGAGGATATCGGCATAAAAACGCTGGGCGGCGCTGGGGTCGGCGCAGCCGATGTTCGCCACGATACGTTTCACCTTCATGGGCTTCTCCAAGTGATCACGGCATGCCCGACCAGCTCGATATCGGTCTCGGAGTGAATCTCGACCTTGGGCACGGATCGTTTGGGCCTCGCCATGGTCATTCCTCGTCGAGATGATAGCGTTCGAGCTTGTTGTAGAGCGTCTTGCGATCGAAGCCCAGGATGCGCGCCGCCTGCGTCTTGTTGCCGCCCACTGCCACGAGCACGCGCGTGATGTAACGCCGCTCGACCTCGTCCATCGGCACCAGCGCCGACGGATCATCGGCGGCCACCACCACATGAGAGACCACGTGATCGCGCACCCGCTCGGGCAAATCTCCGACGACGAGGAGCTCGGTGGAGGTCATGGCCACCGCGCGCTCGATGCAGTTCTGCAGCTCGCGGACATTGCCTGGCCAGGGATAAGCCAATAGCTGCGCTGCCGCCTCGGGCGACAAGCCCTTGATGGATTTATTGGCGCGCGCCGCGTCCCGGGCCAAGAAGGCTTGCGCCAGCAACAACACGTCGCTGCCGCGCGCGCGCAACGGCGGCAGCTCGACGCGAATGACGTCCAGCCGAAAGAACAGATCCTCGCGAAAACGCCCATCGGCGATGAGCGTCTCGAGATCCCGATTGGTGGCAGCGACGATGCGTGCGTCGAACGGCACCTCGCGATCGGCACCCACCGGCCGCACCTTGCGCTCTTGCAGCGCGCGCAACAGCTTGACCTGCATGTCGAGCGGCATCTCACCGATCTCGTCGAGCAACAGCGTCCCGCCGTCGGCACGCGTGAACAGGCCGGTGCGATCTCGCTGCGCATCGGTGAACGCGCCGCGCGTGTGACCAAACAGCTCACTCTCGAGGAGCGCAGACGGCATGGCCGCGCAATTGATGGCTACGAAAGGCCCTTCTGGCCGGCTTCCCCGACGGTGCAGCGCCCGCGCGACCACTTCTTTGCCGGTGCCGGTCTCGCCGGTGATCAACACCGACGCGTCGGTGACGGCGATCTGACCGAGCAGTGTGTACAGCCGCTGCATGACCGGACTGCCACCGACGAGCTCGTCGAACTGGCGTGTCTCGTCGAGCGCATCGCGCAAACGGTGCACCTCGGCGCGCAAGGCGCGATGCTCGGCGGCGCGATCGACCACCAGGCCAAGCGCATCGAGATCGATGGGCTTGGTCAGAAAGTCGTAGGCGCCGGCGCGGATGGCACCCACCGCCGTCTCGAGGCTGCCGAACGCAGTCAGCACCACCACCGGCACCTCGGGCAACTCGCGCGCCAGCTGGGCACACAGCGCGAGCCCGTCGAGCCCGGCCATGCGCAGATCGGTCACCACCACGTCGGGAGGCGCCGCCCGGGCCACCTCCAGCGCTTCTTGCGCTGACACCCGCCAGAGACAGGCATAGCCTTTGCGCCCGAGGCTGCGCGACACCATCTCCGCCATCGCCGCGTCGTCGTCGACGACGAGCACCGTCCGCTCAGCCATGATCTTCTATCTTGGGTAACACGATCGTCGCCGTGGTGCCACGACCGACCTCGCTCGAAAGCGCGATGTGCCCGCCATGATCTTCGACGATGCCGTAGGCGACCGACAACCCGAGTCCAGTGCCTTCACCGACGGGCTTGGTGGTAAAAAACGGCTCGAAGACCCGATCGCGATCGGTCGGCGCGATGCCAGAGCCGTGATCGACTACCTCCAGCCGGGCGTCTTTGCCGTCGCTGGACAGCGCCACGCGCACCACGCCACCGTCGGGCGACGCCTGGACGGCATTGATCACCAGATTGGTCAGCGCCTGTTGCAACTGCGCCGGATCGGCCAGCGCCCACACCGGCGACGGCGCCTCCAGCTCCAGGCTCACCGACGGAGATCGCGGCAGATGCCGCAACAGATCGAGCGTCCGCTGACACAACGCGCCGAGCTCGACGCGCTCGGTATGCAGCGGGCTCGAGCGGGCAAAATCGAGCAACTGGCGAATGATCACCGTCATGCGTGCCGCTTGCTCACCGATGGTGCGCGCATCGCGTCCCAGCTCCGCCGTGTCGGCAATCGGGCCATCAGCGACGAGCTTGGCCATCATCTGCGCATGCCCGGCGACGACGTTGAGCGGCGTGCCGAGCTCGTGGGCCACGCCGGCGGCGAGCTGGCCCAGCGTCTTCAGGCGATCGGCATGACGCAGCTCGGTGAGCGCGCGCACCCGCGCTTCGGTCTCGCGCTCCACCCGCGCCTGCGCCTCGGCCAGCCGCTCGCACATGGCGTTCATCTCGTCGCCCAGCTGGCCGAGCTCGCCCTGGCCGTGATGGCCCTGCCGCCCGAGGTCCCCGCCGGCGATCCGACGTGCATGGGCAATCAAGCGCTCGACGGGGCGACCCACCAAGCGCAAGCCCACGAGCCAGGCGAACACGCTGCCAAGCAACACCAGCAGCGTCGATTTCACCACCGCGCGGATCAGATTCTGACGGCGCTTGGCATCGATGCGCGTCATCGACGACGAGAATTCGAGCGTCCGCGCACCGAGATGCCGATACAGACGCATGCGGCCGTCACGGATCTCGCGCCATTCGCCGGACTCGGGCGTCAGCGTCTGGACCTCGGTCTCGCCGACGAAGCGGACCTTGGGCGTGCCTTGGTGATTCTGCGCCTCGATCACGCGAGCGACCTCTGCCTCGCCGGCCAGCCGCTCCACCGTCGGCAGGGTCAACGTCAGCTCGCGCGCGACGAGGCCGAGGCTGGTGGCCATCGCATCCTCGAGCATGGCCGTGTCGGCGACGGTGGCCAGATAATCGTACGCCCCGGTGACGGCCACGAAGCCGAGGACCAGAAACAGCGTCAGCGTGCGTAGTAGCTTCATGCCTTGCCTCCGGAAGTCACTTCAGAGGCACCGTCAGTGGCTTGTCGACGAGACCGAGGTCGAGCATCTGTTGCGCGAGCGTCGTCCAGCGGACGGGGTCCATTGCGCCCAGATCGCTACTCTCGACCAGCTGTTTCTGTGCCGCCGCAGCCTCGGTGAAAGTCGCCGCGCTCATGCTCGGGTTGAGCTTGCCCATGGTGGCGTTGGCGACCTCGGGGTGGTCTAGATAATTGCGCCAGCCTTCCCGCGTGGCGGCCAGAAACTCGGCGACCACGGCCGGCTTCTCGGTCAACAGGGCTCGGCGAGCAAAGACCACGCCGAGATAGGGATTGAAGCCGTCATCAGCGACGAGAAAGACCTTGGTCTTGGCGCCGGCACCGCGCGCCGCCAGCGGCTCTGACGTGAGATAGCACTGCTGCGCCAGCTGGGGATCTTTGACGAAGCGGGCCACGCCGCCGTCGTAAGGGACGACCTTGACCTTGTCGAAGCCATATTTTTTCTTGAGCCATTGCGCATAGGGTGCGCCGGGCTCGATGGCCAGCGTGCCCGACTTGAAGACGTCGCCGATGGTGGCAAGGCCGCGCTCGGCGTGGACCATGAGGCCCTGGGGCGAGGTCTGATAGGTGGCATAGAGCGGCACGATGTCGATGCCGCGGGCGCGTCCCATGACGATCTCGTCGGCGCCGGCGATGCCGAAGTCGGCTTTGCCCGAAGCGACGAGCTGCATGACCGGCACCCCGGCGCCGCCACCGACGATCTCCACGTCGAGATCGTGACGCGCGAACGAGCCCGACTCGCGGGCCGCATACCAGCCACCGAACTCCGGCTCGGGGACCCAGTTGAGCACCAGCTTCACCGCGGTCTTCACCGTCGCTGGTGCAGCCGAGGGCGCCGCCGTCTTGCATGCCGGCAGACCAGCGAACAGCAGACACAGAATCGACGCTCTCACGAACGCTCCTTGGCAGATGGATGCCAGCGACGCAACAGGCGCGCGCCGGCCAGGTTGACCACGGTGAACAACGACAAGCCCAACACGGCGGCCGAAAAGACCGCAGCAAATAGCAGATCGGTCCTGAGCTCCCGATTGGCCGACAGCACCGCAATGCCGAGACCGGCCGAGCCTTCGGAGATACCGGCCACGAACTCACCGACGATGGCGCCGATCACCGCCAGCCCCGACGCCACGCGCAGACCGGTCACGATCTGCGGCAACGCCGCCGGGAGCTCCAGCTTCCACAGCGTCGCCGTGCGACTGGCCCGATGCAGCCGGAACAGATCGCGCAACGCCGGCTCGACGCCGCGCACCCCGGCCAGGGTGTTGGCCACCACCGGAAAGACCGACACGATGAAGGCCGACACCGCCACCGCGCGCCAGCCCACGCCGAACCACAGCACCAACAGCGGCGCCACGGCGACAATCGGCACCGTCTGCAAAAACAGCGCATACGGATAGAGCGCGCGCTCCAAGATGCGCGACGAGGCCAGCAGCAGACCCGCCGAGATGCCCAACACCATCGAGAGCCCGAACCCGAGCAGCGCCGAGGTCGCCGTGACCCGCATGGCCGACGCCAGCATGCCGGCGTGGTGATAGCCGGCCAGGGCAATCGCCGATGGTGGCGGCAACAGATACGCCTCCACGCCGAGCACCCGCACCAGCACCTCCCAGACGGAGATCACGAGCACGAAGGCCACCAGCGGCGGCCCGATGCGACGCCAGGTGGTCACTGCGACCCGGCCTCGAGCGCGGCGCGCAGCACGCGAACCTCGCCGGTGAATGCCGGTGTCACGCGCAGCTCGGCGCTGCGGGCTTCGGGCAGCGCGATACGATGGTCGACGACCACGCGCGCCGGCCGACGCGTGAACACCACCGCGCGCTCGGCCAAATAGACCGCCTCGTCGACGGAGTGGGTCACGAACAGCACCGTCATCCGCCGCTCCAGCCACAGCCGCCGCAGCGCGTCGTCGAGATGTTGGCGCGTCAGCTCGTCGAGCGCGGCAAACGGCTCGTCGAGCAGCAACAAGCGCGGCCGCACCACCATCGCGCGGGCCAGCGAGGCGCGCATGCGCATGCCTCCCGACAGCTCGGCCGGCATGCGATGCTCCGCGTCCGTCAGGCCCACCAGCGCCACCGCTTCCCGGGCGCGATCGAGCCGTTCTTTGGCGGCGATCTCGCCAAGCTCGAGCGGCAAGGCGACATTGGCGAGCACGTCGCGCCACGGCAACAGATGCGCATCCTGAAACACGAACGCCACGTCGCTGCCGTCGAGCTTGACCGTCCCCGCCGACGGCTGATCGAGCCCAGCGACGAGACGTAGCAAGGTCGACTTCCCGGACCCCGACGGCCCCAGCAACGACACCAGCTCGCCCGCCCCGAACTGCAAGGTCACGCCATCGATCACGAGCTCGCCACCGTCGACAAACCGGTGACGGACATCTGCGATCTCGACCGCGATCCCCGAAGGCATAGAAGTCACGGCGACAGCATACGGCCATTCTGGCGCGAGGATGGCGGCAGTTGGCGGCTCTGGGCTGACCGAGGGCGCTGGCCAGCCTGGAGCGCGCGCCGGTGCCTGCCACGCCCCTCAAGCGAAGGCGTGGTCGACGGACACTGGTTGCCTCGACCTACAACGTCAATACTACGACGGCCCCCTCGATGATCCGATGACGAAGGTCAAAACGCGGAAATCGGCGCGGCGCTGATACCGCGAAGATAGGCGCGCGCGGCGTCTTCGGCGCCCGATTTCGTCAGCGTCGGTAGGCGCAGCTCGCTGTACATCTCGACGGTGACCTCGAGCGCGCGGACACACGCCGCCCGATCGTGCGTGGCGACGGTCTCCGCCAGACGCCGTGCCTCGTCGGGTAGCAGTTGCTCGATGCGCCGCACGCCCGACGGCCGCGAGCCGGCGCGCTGGAGCAGTAAAGGGCCCAAGATCCGCGCCCGCAAAAAGCCGAGCGAATCGATCACCTCGAAAAGCTCCCCGCGACGGATCTTGGCCGCCACATAGTGGACCCAGACCCAGAATCGGTCTTCGATCCACTGCGTCTGCGGCTGCGGATAGACGCCGACCGATCCGGCCATCGCCGTCGACAACGCCATCCCGCGCTGCCACAAAATGGCCGGGTCCTCCACGCGATGGGCCAGATCGTCGACGGCCACGAACTTGAGATCCACATGCAACAACGGCTCGGCATACAGGCAAATCAAGAGCCGCGGCTCGCCGACATGCTCACCGGTAAACGCCGCCAACAGCGTGCCAAGCCGTGCCGCGATGGCGAATCTCTCGTCGGAGATCGCCGCTTCGGCAGCAGGATCCACCGCAATCACCAGATCGAGATCCGAATATTCGTCGACCGTGCCGGTCAACCACGACCCAGCCGCGGCCACGCCTAGAATCCTGGCGTCGGTGGACAACACCGCCACGATCCGGTCGGCGGCAGCTTGCAGAACGGCTCTCGCTTCCCCAGCATCCATCGACGCATCGTATGCCGGAAGGCTTGAGAATCGCGCCCGCTTCCGCCATCATGCCGCCGAGTCGTTCGATCCACAGCCGGGAACAAGGAGCCACGATGAAAGACCTCAGCGGGACCAAGACCTTCGACAACCTCAAGGACGCGTTCGCTGGCGAGTCGCAGGCCAACCGCCGCTATCTGTATTTCGCCAAGCAGGCCGACGTGGAAGGTCAGCCTGACCTCGCCGGTCTGTTCCGCGACACTGCCGAGGGTGAAACCGGTCACGCGCACGGCCACCTCGACTTCTTGAAGCAGGTCGGCGACCCGGCCACCGGCGAGCCCATCGGCACCACCGAGAAGAATCTCAAGTCGGCCGTCGTCGGTGAGACCTACGAGTACACCAAGATGTATCCCGGCTTCTCCAAGACCGCGCGCGAAGAAGGCTTCGAAGAAATCGCCGAGTGGTTCGAGACGCTCGCCCGCGCCGAGAAGTCGCACGCTGGCCGCTTCCAAAAGGGCCTCGACTCCCTCGGTCAGTAGCCATGTCCGACGAAGCCGACTTCGACTCGATTCCCAAGCCCGAGCCCAAGGAAATCGACGAAAAGCTGTCGGTGCAGTTGCGCCATCTGGCAGATGACGCCGTGTTGCGCGGCGCGCCCAACGGTCCGAACGGCGAGGAACGCTGCGACAACTGCCTCTACTATATCGAGCCGCCCAAAAACATCGCCTACTGCTGGCACCCCAAGCTCCGCATTCTCGTCGGTGGAGCCTGGTGGTGTCAGTGGTGGGAAAAGATCGAGGATTGATGCAAAAGCTAGTGCGCGCCGACATTTTGGGGCCGGCGCGCTTTGCGCCCCTCCGCGACGAGCTTCGCCGTCTCAACATCGAGCGCAAGCGCAAGCGGCGCGTCTCGGTGGGGCCGCAAGTGACGCTGGTGTTCGAGAACCGCGACACCATGAAGTTCCAGATCGAGGAAATGTGTCGTGCCGAAGAGCTGCACGATGACGCCAAGATCCAGCACGAGATCGACACCTACAACCAGGTCCTACCCGACGAGGGCCAGCTCGCCGCCACCCTCTTCATCGAGGTCCAGAGCGACGCCGCCCTGCGCCTGACGCTGGAGCGTCTGGTGGGCCTGCAGAACCATGTCTGGCTGGAGACGGGCACCGAGCGCATTCGCGCGGTCTTCGACGCCGACCAGTTCACCACCGACAAGCTGGCCGCCGTGCAATACCTGAAATTCCCGTTCTCTCCGACGGCAATTAAGTCCATGGCCACCGATCTACGGCTGGTGGTGGACCATCCCAACTACCAGCACGAAGCCCGCCTCAACGAGCTCACCCGCCAGGAGCTAGCCGAAGATCTCGTCTCCTGAGTCGACGAGCGCCCACAACAACAGCGCGAGCAGGGTGATCGGAAAGCGCACTACTTACACGCGGCAGCGTCGGCAAGCTGGCACATTCCCGAGGTGACCGTTGCTGAGCCCGTCACGCAGCGCGCCGGCGGGAGACAGCCTGGCCCGGCATCCGTGTCGCAGGCGGCGCCATCTTTTGCCGCTGCCTTGCAGGTCCCCGGCGTCACACCGCTCGACCCGTAGCAGACCGAGGCATTGCCACAGGCCGTGACGGTGGTGCCGACCAAGCCGCACGGCATGCCGTCGCTGGCGTAGGTCAAGGCGACGCACATCTTGCTGACCGCGTCACACGTGAGGCCCTGGTTGGCGTCGCAGGCTGGCGCGGTCATGCGACGTGAATCGCAGGCAGCACCGACGGTCTTACCCGACGGCTGGCAGGTTCCCATGGTGGTCATGGCCGCCCCCACGCAGGACAGCCCAAACCCACACGGATGGTCGCGATCACAGGCGGCGTTGGTGGCGCCGTCGACCTGACACGTCGACGTCGAGGCCACGCAGGTGAGGCCGCGCGAGCAGGTCGTCGTCGCACAGCTGTCGCCGGGGTTGCTCGTCGCTGCGCACACACCGCAGTTGGTGCCCTTGGCGATGGCGCAGAACGCCGTCGCACACTGGGCCGCGTAGGTACACGCCGCGCCCGTCGCCAGCGTGCCCATTTTCGTCGCACAGGCGGCCACGTTGGCGCCTTCGTAGTCGGCACAGGTCGCCGCCGGGATGGCCGCGGCGCAGACCTCGACGAACGCCGGGGTATTTCCCGTCGCTGGTGCGCCGAGCGAGCTCACACAGCTCTGCTTCAGGCGGGCCTGACAGGTGGCGAGGTCGCCGTAGCGGGTGACGACGCCATTCTTGATACACTGGTCGAGCTTGGCGCAGCTCGCCGCCGCCGTCTGCGTACAGGCCTCATCGACGCTGGGTCCCGACGAGCAGCCCGCCCACACCATCACCAAAACCACACCTGCGCAGCGAATCATCATAGGGTCCCTCGACGGTAAGCCCCCAGCCTGCCAAAGCCTGGTCCGCCAAACATGAAGTTGACATGAAGAGGTGCCCAGGCTGAGGTAAGCTCCAGCCATGTGCAGACGCGTCACCTGTGACAAATGCGGCAAGCCCACCTTCGCCGGCTGCGGCGCCCACATCGAGCAAGTGCTCGGTGATGTGCCCCCTGCCCAGCGTTGCCAGGGGCATCCACCCACGAGCCCAACACCCCCGCAAAAGTCGAATCCGTAGCGCAATCGTCCGTGGTATAGGAGATTTCATGCTCGAGACTGGACAACCCTTCCCTCGCTTTTCACTGATGGACCAAGACGGCCGCAACGTGCGGCTGGCCGATTTTTCGCGTCGCTGGTTGGTGTTGTACGTGTACCCCAAGGATGACACCCCGGGCTGCACCATCCAGGGCAAAGCTTTCACTGCCAACAAGGCCGACTTCGACGAGCTCGACACCACCGTCATCGGGCTCAGCGAAGACGACGTCGCCTCGCACAAGGCGTTCTGCAACAAGTTCGGCTTCACCATCGACCTTTTGGCCGACCCGAAGCACGACCTGTTGAAGGCGATTGGCGTCACCCAGACCGAGCACAAAGGCACGCTCTACTGGAACCGCACCACCTTCGTCATCGACCCCCACGGCATGGTGCGGAAGATCTACACCAACGTGAAGCCCGAAGGTCACGATCAGGCCCTCCTGACGGACCTGCGCGACCTGCAAGCCAAACACCCCGCCCAGTAAGCCGTAGGCGGGGTGATACCTCCGTCGCTGCTTTATTGGGGCGCGACGGAGAAGCTGTCGACGGTGTTGCCGGTCGACTGATCGTAGATCCGCACATAGATTCGATCGTCGCTACCCTGCAGCGCGGTGCCGTATCCCCAAAAGGTGCCGCCTGCCAGGGGTGCGCCGCCACAGCCGATCACCATGGCGCGTGGGTCGTTCGACTGCCGCTTGAACAAGTGCGAGTGCCCGGTCAGGAACAGGGTGTATTTGTGGCGCGTGACCTGGTCATAGATGGCCTGGAACTCGACGTGGTCGGTGTTGCCGTCGGGGTGGTGCTTGGAGACGAAGGTGTATTTGGCGTGCGCGTCAGCGTCGGTGAGCTGCGTCTCGAGCCAGGTTTTCTGGGCCGTGTCCCAGGCGTCATCGGCGACGACGATGAAGACGGCGAGGCCCGTCTTGGTGGTGACGTCGAAGCGGTAGTAGGGCTTCGTCGAGATGGGCGCAAGTGCGTCCATGAACGCGGTGTAGTTGGCGTTGCTGTTGTAGGACGCGGCGCTGCACAGCGTCGAGGACGACCCGCTGCACTCGTGGTTGCCCATGGTCATGAAGACGGTTTTGCCGAGTCGGTTGGCGGCGGCGACATAGGCGGCCATCTGCTGCTTGGCGCCAGAAAACGCGCTCGATCCTGACCCGCAGTTGAACATGTGGTCGCCTTGATCGAGGGCAAACTGGACGTTCTGGGCCTTCATGCCGTCGAAGATGTGGTCGATCACCTGGGTGGGATAGGCGCCGCCACACTGCGCGGGTCGGGTGTCGCCAGAGAAGCCGAAGAGCAAGCGATCGACCGTGCCGCCCTTGGGCCCGACCGCGCCGCCGACGGGCAGAGTCCCCAGATCGTCGAGATGGCCCAGGTCGACGGGCGGCAGCGACGCGCTCAGATCCGCCGCCGCCGCACAGATTTCACTGTCGGGAAAGCAGCTATCGACGATGCTGCCGTCGCTGGCGCTGACCGGCTGGCAGCTGTAACCCGACGGACAACCGTTGCCGCAGGCGATGCCACAAAAGCGCCCACCCGAGACGTCGGCGAAGCACGGCGCCCCGGCACATTCGGCGTCGCTGGTGCAGGCAACACAGAGCTTGCCGTCGCCGCTCGGCGCATTCGAGCAACCGACCAGCCACAATGCAACCAACCAGCTCCGCATGAGGTCTCCTTGTTTCAGGGAATGGCCGGGACCAACGAGCTCACGCCCGCGCCGGCAAATGCGATGCCCATGCCGGTCGCTGGATCGGTGAACGTGTTGTAAGTGGTGCCCTTGCCGGTCTTGGGATCGATGGTCACCACCTGGCCGGAGCCGTCGTGGGTGAAGGCGAAGACCTGGCCGAGCGCATAGGCCACGCCGAAGAGCTTGGGAAAGCCGGTCGAGCCGACCACCTGGGCGGTGCCCGTCGCTGGGTTGATCTTGACCAGCAGATTGTTGATCTGTGTGCCGCTGGAGCTACTGTCCGAGAGCTTGTAGGCGGTGCCGTACATGGTGCCGTCAGCGACGGTGACGATGTCGCCGGAGAGCGCCATGCCGCCGCCGATGCTGCCGATGGTGGTGACGGCCGGCGGATTGACCGCGAGGTCGATCTTGCAGAAGGCGCCCTGGTGATCGCCGACATAGAGAGACCCATCGGGCGTGAAGCTGAGCGCGATGTTGTCGGCGCCGCAGACGCCGATGGCACCGACGGAGCTCACCTGGCCGGTCATCGCATCCGCCTTGTAGAGCTCGGACTTCGACACCACATAGATGGTCCCGTCAGGTGCGACGGCCAGATCGGTGATGGTGTCCTCCACCATCTTGCTGCCCGAAGGCACCAGCGGCGCGTGGAACGGGCCGACCTCGATGAGCGTCTTCTGCTGCAGATCGATGTAGTAGAGAACATGGTCGCTGTGTGCGTAGACGGCGAAGCAGTTGTTGAGACCGCTACAGCCTTCTTGCGCCATGTCGCCGCCAGCGGTCACAGCGACGGCGAGGTCGGGATTGTCGCCGCCGAGAAAGCCGTCGAGCCCGCTGCCATGCCGAGGCGCGCTCGAGCAACCACCGGCGATGGCCAACATCAGCAATACGCGCTTCACAGGAGGTTGGTCAGCGGCGCGTGTGCCGTCGAGAGCGGGGCAAACATCTGGTACCCGGTGGTCGAACCCTGCGCGGTGTCGTAAAGCAGGAAGCCCTCGACGGCGCCGGTCAACGTCGTGGTGGCGCTCGGCTCTTTGTCGCTGAACTTGGCAGCGCAGCGACAATCACTGGAGGTGGTGAAGGCGGTATAGAACTCGGTCGAAATGAGAATCTCCGTCGCTGGCGGGGTGAGCTGACCGGCCGGCTGCGCAGTGGTACCGCTGCAAGCTGCGGTCGCGGTGGCGCCGCTGACCGAGGTGGGGATCATGGCAAAACCCGTCTGGTAAGGGCAGGCGGTGGCGCCCGTGAAGACGAATTCGCCCGGCGACCAGTCGTACATCTTCCAGGTGTCGCTGATGGTGAAGGTGACGTGCTGGAACCAGTTGGCGGTCTTGCCTCCACCTCGGGCGACGTCGGTGGCGGCGAGCGCGGTCGGCGCCGGGATGGTGCCGGCGGCGCCGTCGGTGAAGCCTTCGATGTAGAAGCTCTCCGAGCCACCCTTGGCCAGGCCGGCCTTGATGTACGTGCCGGTGACGGTGACCTCGTTGCCGACCATGGTCCCGCTCACCAGCGACGTCACCGAGCAGGGATGGGTGGTGCCGCTCGAGCACTGGGCCAGCATGGCGCTGAAGTCACCGCCGCCAGCGTCTTGCACGAAGATCTTCGGCGCCTTGGTGCTCGGGGTCTTGGCGGTCACGATCGCGGTCAAGGAATAGCGACCTGGCTTGCCACCCTGCCGCATCGCCGCCACCGTCGAGACCGTGTAGCTCCCGCCGGCCAGATCGGCGGTCGGGCTCTGCGCGAGATCTTGGCCCGCGAGGTCGGCGTTCGACGAGGAGAGATCGATGGGGGTCTTGTTGCCGCTGTCGGCGCGACATCCGATCGTCAGCAAGAGACACAGAGAGAACACGCGCATGTGGGACAGCCTCCAAGGCTTCCAGGGTTTGCGCGTAGATGTCGGGAAATGCAGGTGACCTTCAAAAGATCCGATTTGTCGTCGCAGAGAAGCCGCGTGCTATACCTCCCGGATGCGGGGGGCGCTGTGTTTGGCGATGCTGGTGGCGCGATTCGCGACCGCTGTCGAGCCGACCGCCGGCACCATCCCCGTCGCTGTCGCGCGATTCGAGACGCGTTGTTTCGATGCCAAGCAGCTCGCAGCGCGGCTGAGCGGACGTCTGCCGCCGGGTACGCCGGTCGAGCTCGCCGACCATCGAGGTGGCGCCCATGTGTCGGTGGTGGCTGCCGACGAGGCCGACGGCGTGGTGATCCGGGTGGTGGCACGCGACCACGCAGGGCGGGTGACCGGCAGCGAGGTCCGCTGGCTGCCAGCCGGCGACTGCACCGCCACGCTGGATGCGGCGGCGCTCATCGTGGCCCGTGCTGCCACGCCACTCAGCTTCCGTGAGCTGCCGTCACCCGTGCGCGTCGAGCCCCATCCACGCGTGCGGCCGCGGTCGATCGCACCGGCCGAGCCCGCACCACCGGCGCCGCCAGCGACCGAACCCGAGCCGCCCACACCACCGCCCGTGGCCGTCCTCCCCCCGCCTCCGCCGGCACCCATCATCAAAGCCGCCGTCTTCATTCCCCCCGCACCCGCGCCGGTCGCCGTCGTCACCCAACAGCGCCCGTCGCTGGCCGACCGCTGGCACGTCGATCTGGCCGTACGCGGCCAATGGAGCTTCCCTCTCGACGGCGGCCCGTCGGCACCTGCCGGCGAGCTGGCCCTCGGCTATCGCTGGTCGCGCTGGGGCGTCGAGCTGCGCGGCGGCATCGCCGACGACTGGGGCCGCTCGGTCATGGTGCGCACCGAGACGGTCGGCGTCTCGGCCCGCCGCGTGCCGCTTTCGCTATCGCTGACGGTGCGCTTTTTGGTCCGCGGCGGCGCCATCCGTCTCAACGCCGGCCCTCTCGTGGCCCTGTGGATCGTCAACGCCGACGGCGCCACCCGCGGAAACCCGACCGTGCTGGCCGAAGCCGGCGTGACCATCGGCGCCAGCTATCGCCTCTACCTCGGCCACCTGTTCCTGGAAGGCGGTCTCCAGCTCGATGTCGCCTTCACCAGTGACCGTCTGACCATCACCGGCGCCGGCTCGGTCGCCCAGACCCCGTTCGTCGCCGCAGCCCCCTATCTAGGCGCAGGTGTTCGGTTTTGAAATATGTTGAAGGGTCTTTACCGGCCGGGACATGGATGAGGTGAACGCCATGAATCCGCCCCTTCGGTCCGATGCTGCCGCGCCCAAGACGCCTCTAGTCTTCGAGACCGTCTATCGCCAGCATTTCGAGTTTGTCTACCGCTCGGCGGCACGACTCGGGGGACCGGGCTTCGATGCCGAGGACGCCGCCCAAGAAGTCTTCATGGTGGTCGGCCGACAGCTCGATCGCTTCGACCATCGCTGCGCCGTCACCACCTGGCTCTATGGCATCACGATCAATGTTGCGCGCAACCAGCGACGGAAGCTGCGTCTGCGTCGCTGGTTCGAGTGGAGCGTCAAGGCGCCCGATGTGCCGGCGTTGCGTTCGGTGGATCGCGCGGAGGTCCTCGACGCGCAACGGATCGCCTACGAGATCCTCGACAAGATGAACACCAAGAAGCGCGAAGTCTTCATCCTCGCCGAGCTCGAAGAGCTGTCGTGCGACGAGATTGCGCGCATCGTCGGCTCCAAGACCGAGACCATCTGGTCGCGACTGCACTATGCGCGGAGCGAGTTTGCGGAACGGCTGGCGCGCCACGAGGCCAGCCGCACATCTGCCGGCACAGCGAGGAGCGGGCGATGAAGACCGAGCTTCCCAGCGACGACCGGAGCCAGCGACTGGTGGCCCGTGCCCGCGAGGCCGAGCTCGGCCCAGCTGCCGGCGCCTCTGCCCGCGTGTGGGCCAGGCTGGAAAAGCGCCGCAGTCGGACGCGCCGTCTGGCTTGGCCGATGTTCATCGCCGGTGCAGCGTCGGCAGCGGTGCTGGCGGTGGTGTTGTGGCGCGCGCCTGTGCCGAAGACGATTGCCTTTGTCACCTCTGGGCCGGCGCCGCGCGCGTTGGCCATCGGCGAGCAGCTTCATGTTGGTGTCTCACCGGCCATGGTCGACGTCGTCAACACCGCGCGTCTCAGCGCCGGTGCTGGCGCCAGCTTGCGCGTGACCGAGGCCGGCCCGTCCATCGCCCTCACCCTCGACGAGGGGACCGCGTTGGTCCATGTGCGTCCGCGCGCCGGGCGGGCGCCGTTCTTGGTGCGCACGCCCGGCTTCTCGGCGCGCGTGGTCGGCACCGTGTTTCGCATCAATGTCGCCGCCACCGGCGAGTCGTCCATCGTGGTCGCGCGTGGTCAGGTAGAGGTCCTTCCCGTTGCTGCAACTGGATCGGGGCTGCTCACCGCCAGGCCTGTCCTGGTCCACGCCGGCGAACGCTGGCCACTTGGTCACACCGATGCCGCGTCCAGCGACGAGCTGGCCCGCCTCGGTACGGCGGAGCTGGAGGGCGCCACGCTGGCCGACTTTGCACCGCCCGCGTTGCCTTGCGCCGGTCCGCCCGAGGCTGCGCTGTCGTGCCAGCTGGCGCAGGCCGAGCATCATTCGCCGCTGTCCGCCGAAAACGCACTCTACGAAGCCGGTTGGATCGCGCTGCGCGAGCTCCATGATCCGGCACGCGCCCTCGGCATCTGGAAGAACCTGCGCACCCGTTTCCCCAACGGTCCACTGCGCACCGACGTGGATGCCTCCGTCGTCGACGCCCTGGTTGCTCAGCACCGCTCCGCCGAGGCGCTCGGCGAGATCGACAGCTATCTGCGCACTTACCCCGACGGGCTCCGCGCGGCCGAGATGCACTTCGTGCGTGCCACGCTCCTCGAGGAACACGACGGCGACTGCCGGCGGGCACGCCATGAGCTCGATCTGGCTCTGCAGCGCCCAGCGGCTCCCTGGGCAGCCAGTGCGACGCGGGCGCGTACGGCGTGCGACCGGCGCTAGTGGCTGCGCTGATGTGGTCGTCGCTGGCAGGCTGCGTGCGGGATACCAACGTCGGCTCGCTCGAGTGCCACGGCGCCGCCGACTGCGACGCGCCGTTCAGCATCTGCGGCCCCGACGGCCTGTGCGTCGACGGCTGCGTCACCAACGCCAGCCTGTGCGTCGCCGGCGCCAGCTGCGATCCCGCCAGCGGCGAGTGCGTCGGCGGACGCGTCTCCGACACCCCGTGCACCGACGACCGTGGCTGCGACGCCCCCGACATCATCTGCCGCGCCTCGACCGGCACCTGCACCGCTGGCTGCACCCTCTCTGACAGCTGCACCGGCGGCATGGTCTGCGACACGCTCACCGGGCGTTGCTGCGATCCCAAGACGCCGAGCTGCACCGTGCCCATGACCATGAGTGGCTGCGCCGCCGATCACGACTGCCTGCTCGGACAACCGGGTACACAGGTCTGCACCGACGGAAAATGCGTCGCTGGCTGCGCCTCTACCGGCTGCGTCGCGCCGGCCATTTGCGACCCCGTCACAGCCCATTGTGGTCCAGTCACCTGCGCCCACGATTCCCAATGCGACTCTTCGTCGTACTGCGGGCCCGACCATGTCTGCACACCGGTGCCACCTACGGCAAGCTGCAGTGGCCGGCCCGGCGTGCCCTATAGCTGCGCCATCAAAGACGACGCCCCTGATTTCGCCACCTGCGTCGGCGCACCGTCGACCGTCGCTGGCTGCCCATTCTGCCTGCGTGGATCGTGTTTTTCGCCGGGGCTGTGCGCCGGCAACGCTGATTGCCATGGCGGCTCGGACTGCGTATCCGGCCTGTGCCGCGCCAAAGTGCCCGACTGTCAGGTCATCGTGCCGCTGGCCACCGTCGTCAACGGCCAGCTCGCGGCCGGAAAACAAGTCTGTGTGCGCGACCGGGTGCAGAGCGTCAAGACCGGTTACGACGGCATGATCGAGCTCAAGCTCGGCTCCGCACCCTATCTGTTCGCCGACATCGCTCCCATGTACCAATCCGTCGGTGTCGTCATCCCCACCGCCGGCCAGACGGTGACCTTGCACGGCACCGTACGCTGGGATGCAGGCCACCACGACTGGGAGCTGTTGCCGGTGGACAGGATCGACCCGTGACCGAGCGACGTCTGTGATCACTGCGCTCCTCTGGTCGTTGGTCGTCGCCCAGGCGATTCCTGTGTTTCCGGCGGCCGAGCTCGATCCGGGCGAAGCGCGGCTTGCGGAGCTGCGACGGGATTTTCATCTGCTGGGTCCGACCGAGGTAGCGCGGCGCCTCGAGCCTTTGGCGCTGGCCCATCCAGTGGGGGCCGAGCGCCCGACGGACAGCGCCGGCCTGGCGCGCCTGTGGCTGGGCGATCTGTGCCTGGCGCGCAATGCCACCGTCGAGGCTCGGCACTGGTATGAGCTGGCGCTACAACACGCCGCGCTCCCTGCCGAACAGGGCCGCGCCCATCGCGGCCTCGCCGACGCTGCTCTTCTCGAAGGCCATCCGCACCAGGCCCTGCGCGAGCTGGAGCTGGCGCTGGCATCACACCCGCCAGACACCATGCGCCTCGAGCTCGAGGACAAACAGGTGACCGCACGCCAGGCTGAGCGACTCGAGCTCGGGGATGTAGCGGCCTGGGGCGTCCTCGGCGCTTTTCTCGTCGCTGCGCTGGCCCAACTGCGCCGCGCCCGCGCCTTGGTGCTGGTGCGCGTGCCCGTCGAGATCTGGTTCCTGTTGCCGGTCTATCTGCTGTTCTTCGTCGTCGCCATGGGCCGCGGCGAGGCCCTGGCGCGGGCCGTGATCGAGACGGTGCTGGGCGCCTTTTTGGTCATCTCGCTCGCCGCCGTGGTCCCGCTCGCCCGGCGCACCCTGCCGCAGCTCATGCAGCTCACTGGCACCGTGGTGGCCAACCTGGCGGTCATCTACCTCGCCATCCGCCACGCCCAGCTCATGGATCGCCTGCTGCAAAGCGGCTAGCCAGCGACGGAAAGCTACGAACTTTCCGGCTTTTCTTTCGGGCACCGTAACCCTGGCCGCCGGCCGACGTAGGCACTGTGTCGAGCCATGTCGCTTTTTTACACTCCGGGTATGCTCGCGCCCGATGGAGTCGAGTGAGGTCGAGCTGATGGAGCGCTATTGCGGAGGGGACGCACGCGCCTTCGACGCGCTATATACGCGTGTGGCGCCACGCCTCCTCGGCTACCTCACGGGCCTGGTCAACGACCGCGCCACCGCCGAAGACCTTTTGCAGCAGACCTTTCTCAAGATCCATCTCCACCGCGATGTCTACGTGCGCGGCGCCGACCCGGTTCCGTGGATGTACACCATCGCCCACCGCACGTTTCTCGACGAGGCGCGCCGCAAAAAACGCGCGCGGGTACGCCTGGCCAGCGACGGCGAGACCCTGCCAGAGATTCCCGCCGAGCTCGACGGCGGCGCCAGCCACGCCACGGTGGAGCTCGACAGCGAACAGCCGCTCGGCAAAGAAACGCTCGACGCGCTACAAAAGCTGCCGCAGGCCCAGCGCGAAGCGATCATGCTGACCAAGGTGCACGGGCGCTCTCATGCCGAGGCCGCGGTGATCACCGGCTCCACGCCTGGTGCCATCAAGCTGCGTGCCCATCGCGCCTACGAATCGCTGCGCAAGCTGCTCGGCGCGAAGAGGGCGGGATGAGCGAGCCGCTCGACATACCGGCTCCTTCAGCCCAGCTGCAGGCGGCGCTGGCCAAGATGGGCCCGGTGCGCACCCGCCGCCCACTCGTCACCGTCGCTGTGTTGCTGTCGGTTGCGGTGGCGTGGGCCGGCCTCGGTCTTGGCGTCACCCATCTGCGGCCGGACTTTGCGGCGATGCCGGCGTTGTGGCTGGCGTCGCTGGCGGCGGTCTGGCTCCTGGCGTTCGTGGCTCCGTTCTGGTGGCTGGCGATGCCGCCGCGCGCGTCGGTGCTCCCGGCGGTGCATCGCGCCGTGGTCCCGGCTGTCGTCGGTGCGCTGCTGCTCGGTGGGCTCCTCGCCGCCACACAGCTCGGCTGGCCAGAAGGCACCGAGGTCCCCCGCGAACGCCTCGTGGGCCTCGGGATCAGCTGCTTCACCTTCGGCACGCTCATCGCGGTGATCCCGCTCGTGGTAGCGGCCTTCGTGCTCCGTCGCTTGTTGCCCGTCGGTGCCGCTCGCGCCGGCGCGGTCTGTGGCCTGGGTGCCGGAGCACTCGGCGCAGTGCTACTCGAGCTGCACTGCGCCGCTGGCGGCATGCACCCACTCTACTCGCATGGCGCCTGTATCCTCGTCGGTGCGGCTCTTGGCGCTGCGCTGTTCAGGCTGCTGAGCCGCTAGCGAGCCCGGCACGTCCGCTTCTGGCATGTCCAACAACGCAGCTGGCGACGGCGCAAACAACGACGGCGCAGGACGCGCCTTCGGCTGACGACCGCGCCGCTTGGGTGTCTGCGCCTCTTCGACGACGCCTTCATGTCCCAACAACACCGCAGACATCGAGGGCCCCGCCGGCAGCGTCAGATCGAGCAGCCGCTGATGGAGCGCGGGGACGTCTTCCGCGTACACCCGCGCATAGGCCAGCGCACGATGGGCCCGGCCGAGCTCGTCTTCCTCCGCGTCCATCAGCGCCTGTCGCGCCGCGGCCAGCTGCGCCTCACAGCGCTCGACCTCACGCGTCGCCAGCTGGACCCTCGTCGCTGCGCCCTCCAGTACTTCGCCGTCGACACCTGGAAACCGCACCGACTTGAGATCGGTTTGAAACAGCCGGCGCAGCTCTTCCAGGCCGGACACGCTCATCTCGGTCATCGTTCACCTCGCATGCCATCAACTGAACACAGGTTCAGTTACGACGCAAGATCTTGCAATGCCTCCAGGCGAGAAAAACGACCAGGCACCACATCGCCAAGCTTGAACGCGGAGGCGCACCACCGACGTCACAACCGCAGCCGGACGGATGCCCAGCAGCTCCCAGGTCGGGCGCACCGCCATCGCTATCGTCCTCTGGCCGTGGCATGTCTGGATCGCCGCCTCCGTCTTTCGTCGCGCCAAGATCGGCCGGCACCGCCGCATCCACCTGTCCTGCCAGCTCGAACGCCCCCACCGACGGTGGCATGGGCCGCGACACGCCGTCGAAATCCTGCGTCACCCGTATGTCGAGACATCCCGCCCCAAGCCGAGCGCAGACGAGCCCGCCGCCAGATGAAAGTCTTTGTTCGCCGCATCGACGAACCCCGCCGCCGTCGCTGTCGCGAAGACCAAATTGTTCGCCACCATCCAGTCGGTGCCCGACTGAAGCTGGTTCCACGTCGTCACATTGCCGCCGACGATGAGGTTGTTGTAGAAGACGTTGCCCTTGGCCGCATTGACATATTCGGTGATGGCGCCCGCGGTCGCGTTGACGAACGTATTGTTGACGATGGTCGTCCCGCCGACGAAGCCCTGGTTGACGATGTCGGTCGCCAGCGGCGTCGGCCGAACATTGACCGTGATGCCGAAGTTGCCGGCACCGACGACAACGTTGTTGTAGACCACCGATCCGCCGATGCCCTGGATGGTGATGCCGTCGCCGACACCGCCTGTGCGAGACTTCAGCCGTGACCTTCATCCAGCGATACGCCGACAGCCTCGCGTTTGCGCCGGAGTTTGGCGACGGCCTCAGCAATCATCTGCCCATGGCGCTCGTCGCCGCCGAGTGGCTGGAGGAGCGCCTCGGCTTGGCGGGTCGCGTCGAGGCCTTTTTCGCCGCGTATGCACCGCGTCTCGAGCCGTTGGCCACCGACGGTAAAACCGAGGCAATACTCGGCGACTACGCATCGCTCGGCGCGTTCGATGCCGCGTATTCGGAGCAGATCCATCGGCGTGGATCGGCGGCGGCGTTGACCGACGCACTTGGCGTCCTTGGTCGCGCCGTGCCGGCCACAGCCGGCCATGGTCTCTTGCGCGTCTATTTTGCCGTCGAGGCGCTGGCGCTGGCGCCTGATCTAGCCACGCGCGAGCTGGCCCGTGGTCTCAGCTACTGGGCGGCGCGCTATCATATCTTGAGTGACGCGGAGCGCGGTTCTTCGTCGCTGAGCGAGGTCCTGTCCGGGCTTGTGCCGCTGGCCGAAGCCGACCGGATCGAGATGCGTCAGCACCGTCTCATCACCGAGCGCCAGGATGCGGTGTCGCGCTCGCCAATCTTCCGTACTGCCGCCGCCAGCGTCGACGGCGCGTCGGTGGATGTCCTCGGTGTCGCCGCGCGCTTGGCCGCCGTCGCGGTGACACGGCCCGACTTCACCCTCTTGCACGCGCTGACCACGGCCCAGGCCATCTTGGGTCTGGCCGCAGCGCTGCCCGAGCTCGACCTCGGCCCGCTCAAACAAGGCTGGAGCGACTTCGTCATCGCCGCCTGTCTCACCGAGAACCTGCCCACCCAGCCGACGGCGCCTCCAGGCGCGGCCACCGTCGACCAACTGCGCGCGTTAGTGGCCGCCACCGTCGACGATCACGCCATCAAGTCAGCCTTCTCGCTCTTGCGCCTCCATGACCTGAGCCAGGATCCGGTCTTTCTCAGCGCCGCACTGGCCCTTCAGCAAGCCTTTCACCAATGAACCTCCGCCAGCTTCGTCGCCAGGCAGTCAGCTGGTCCCTCGGCACCCGATCGCCGTCGCTGGCTGGCGTCATCGAACGCCTCGGCTTCATCCAGGCCGACCCGATCCGCGCCCCCGCCCGCGCCCAGGATCTCATCCTCCGCCAGCGCGTACACGGCTATCGCGCCGGGGATCTAGAGGCCCATTACCCGTCGCTGGCGCTGGAAGAAGACGTCCTCTACGCCTACGGCTTTCTCTCACGCCCGGTGTGGCACTGGCTGGCCCCACGCCAGCAAGCGCGTCTCGGTAAGCTGGAAACCCGCGTCCTCGCACAAGTCCTCCGCGACGGAGAAACGCACCCCAACGCGCTGGTGGACTTCGGTGACGCCCGCGTGGTCAACGCCTGGGGCGGCTATTCCAAAGCCACCAAGCGCGCGCTCGAAGGCCTCCACGCCCGCGGTCTACTCCGCATTTCTCGACGAGAAAACGGCATCCGCATCTACGCGCCAGCCACCGTTCGCAACGCCAGCCTGGGCACCGCCGAACGCCTGTCCCGCCTGGCGACGGTACTGGTCGGCATCTTCGCGCCCGCGCCGGAAAAAACCATACGCGCCATGGTCGCCCGCCTGAGCCGCGCCTTTCCCGATGCCGAACCGCGCCGGGTCCTGCCGACGCTCGTAGAAACCGGCGTGCTCACCCGCGCAGCGATCGACGACACAGCCTATCTCTGGCCGACCGAACAAGCACTCACCGACGAGGACCAACCCGAAGTGCGCTTGCTGGCGCCGTTCGATCCCGTGGTCTGGGATCGAACGCGCTTCGAACAACTATGGGGCTGGGCCTACCGCTTCGAGGCCTACACGCCGATCGAAAAACGCGTCCGCGGCTACTACGCCCTACCGCTGTTGTGGCGCAGCGACGTCATCGGCTGGGCCAACGTGCAGCTGGTGGATGGGGAGCTAGCGGTCGACCTGGGCTTCGTAGGCAAACGCCCCCGTGATCGCGGTTTCTCGTCGGAGCTCGATGCCGAGCTGGAACGGCTGCGGGCGTTTCTCACGTAGCGCCCAGGCTCACCAGACAAGCGCTGCCGAGCACGTAGCGCAAGGCATTACGCTGCTCCGTCGGGGTCCGCAATACATGCTCGTGATATCGGCCATCGAATACGACGCCCTTTCGCTGCATCACGCGATTCAAGGCTTTGGCGATGCGTATGGTGATGCCCTGCATGCCTCGCGAGAGCTCCGTCTTGGAGCCGGCTTCGACGCCAGACGCCTTACGCGCGGCTTCCACCGTTTGCGGCCCGATGCAGCCATCGGCCTTCAGCCCATGCCCCCGCTGCCATTTCATGATCGCCACCGACGAGGCAGCGTCGACGCCGCCGGACAGTTTGCCAAACTCTGCGACCAGATCCGCGTGCGAAGCATTCCACCGATTGGCACGGCTGAGGAGCTGCATGATCAGCGCGCGGTGCTCGCCGCCAGGCGACCCCGCGTCGTCCTCGCCGCCCTGGCCAGCCGTCTTGCCTGCTTGTTGGTCCTTCGACGCCCTGGCCATCGGTCCATGAGCTGCCGACCAGCCCGCCAACGCAACGGTCAGCGACGCGCGCTCAGGATCTGAGCGTGAAATCGTGCTTCCGCACCAGCTCCGCCGACACATGGGACTGCCAGAGCGGGAGCTCCATCTCTGGCCGGAAGAACCCAAAATGCCCGACGCGCTTGACGCCGAGCTCGGTCGGCCTGAACCGATGCATCGCCTTGGGTGCACCGGTGTAGAAGCCGTGCATGGTCGCGATGCTGCGCTCGGACATCATTTCGTCGTCGGTGAACGAGAACGAAACAATCGGCGTACGCACCGCGGCAAACCGCTCCCGCGCGCCGTCCTCGACGCCCACGGCATACTCCGCATGGAGGCACCAGCGACGCCACTGCTGCACCACCCCGCGCGGCAGATCGCCCACCATCCCGAGCCGCCGACCCGGGAAATAGCCGAACAGCGGCGTGGTGAGCGGCACCGCGCCGAACCACAGCAGCAACACCTTGCGTCGCAGGGCCGGCGAATTGTGACGCCAGTAGCCGCTCCCGGTGGCGATGGTGACGATCTTGGCCGCACGCGTCCCATTGGGCACGAACGGAATGATCTGCCCACCGAGGCTGTGCCCGACCCAGGTCAGCGGCAGGTCACCGGCGCGGGCCATCAACGCCTCGACCGCCGCCGCTGTGTCGCGCTCGGCCCAGGTGAAGATGTCGGCGTCGAGCTTGCCGAGCGGCCCCTGCTTCGACAGACCCATCCCGCGGTAGTCGAACGTCAGCACGTAGAAGTGCTGCTGTGCCAGCCACCTGGCAAAGGCTTCGTAAAAGCGCTGCGGCACACCCATCGCCGGCACGATGATCACCGCGCCCACCGCATCACGTCGGGGCGCAAACAGCCGGGCAGCCAGGGTCACACCGTCGCTGGTGTGGACGTCGATGCTGCGGAGGTCGGTCACGTCGAGAAGATCCATCGAATCATCGAGCGCGAGGTCCATGTCTCCAGGGATAGCGCTGGCAGTCATGAAGATAAATGGCCATAATAGGAATGGACCTTTGCAAGAACCGCAATAATCTAAATCATGCTCAACGAGCTCGAAGCCGCCGAAATCTTCCTGCAGGTCGTCCGTGCCCCAGGCTTCACCGCTGCCGCCAAGGCGCTCGGCAAGAGCACCTCGACGCTGTCGCGCACCGTCACCGACCTCGAAGCCGCGCTCGGCGCCCAGCTCATCGCGCGCACCACCCGCACCCTGCACCTCACCGAAGCCGGCGCGCTCTATGTCGCCCACGCCGAGGCCCTCATCGCCGCTAGCCGAGCGGCCCACGACGCGCTCACCGAGCTCACCCACGGCAGCCCGCGCGGCCATCTGCGCATCTCGATGCCCGTCTCCGTCGGCGAACGCCTCTTGGGTCCCTATCTACCGAGGTTTCGCCGTCGCTATCCCGAGCTGCGTCTGGAGGTCGATCTGTCCGACCGCAACGTCCCGCTCGTCGAAGGTGGCTTCGATCTGGCCATCCGCGTCGGCCGCGCCAGCGACAGCTCGCTGCGCGCTCAGCTACTCGGCAAAGTCGCGGTTCGTCTCGTGGCCAGCCCCGCCTATCTGGCCAGCCGACCTCCGCCCAGAAAGCCCACCGATCTCGCCGACCACGATTGCGTCTCACTCGGCACCGTCGCTGGGCCTGTCGAATGGACGTTCTACCGAAATCAAGAACGCGTCTCGGTCGGCGTCGAAGGCGTGGTCCAGACGACCAGTCCCACACTGGCGGCCCAGCTGTGCCGAGCGGACCTCGGCCTCTTGCGCGTCACCGAATGGGTGATCCGCGAAGAGCTACGCGTCGGTCAGCTCGTCGAGGTGATGCCCGCCTGGGCGTGCGACAATCCGCTGCATGGCGGCATCCCGGTCTACGTGATGTATGCCCAAGGGGCCAGCGCCGCCCCGCCGCTCAAGTCGCGCGTCTTCGTCGAGATGGTCAAGAGCGTGATGGCCACCGACGTGTTGAACCTGATCAAGCCGAGGCGAGCCCGATGAGTCAAGATCCGCTACACGGCATCACGCTGGAACAGATTGTCACCCAGCTCTCGAGCGAGCTGGGTTGGCCGGCGCTCGGCAAGCTGATTGCGATCCGTTGTTTCAACAATGACCCGAGCGTGGCGTCGAGCCTCAAGTTTTTGCGGCGAACTCCGTGGGCACGAAAAGAAGTCGAAGACCTGTTTCGCCGTCGCAGCGACGCAAAATCCCGGCTCTAAACGCAATGCCGGTCAGTTAGCGCTCAATCCTCGCGCCGCTGAGCGAAGAAACGCTTCCATTTTCAAAGAAGGGGGGAGGTGGGAGGAACTCCTTCTAAAAAAGGGCTCTCCGATGGGGTTTTGGCGGATTTCGTCCGATCTGCCCCATCATCATTCCGGCTCCCAAACTCCCACCTCCTGTGAAAACGGAAGCGTGTCGGATGACGCTGCGATTCAAATCTTCGCGAATTGAACGACAGCGGCTCTAGACGACGATCATGCCCCGGTGCAGCGCCGCCTCGCGAAACGCAATCGCCACGGGCTTGTCGGTCAGCGCAAACACCACCCGCTTCAACGGCGGCCGAAA
>Ga0123338_10001118_pt1 | contig 26234 bp, 17 predicted proteins | sample grotaG_FD_89793 | JGI IMG/M metagenome (GOLD analysis project Ga0123338, IMG submission 89793) | Glacier valley bacterial and archeal communities from Borup Fiord, Nunavut, Canada, to study Microbial Dark Matter (Phase II) -... | ecosystem: Environmental > Aquatic > Freshwater > Ice > Glacier ...
AATGCTGGTATCCTGCGTATCTACCCCGTGAACTGGTGGGTAGGCATGAAGAACCCCGATCTGCAATTGCTTGTCTACGGTGCTGATGCCGGAAGCCTGCGTTATACTATCAATTACCCGGGCGTTCAACTGACCGGTACCAGCAAGGTTGAAAATCCAAACTATGCATTTCTCAATCTAAAAATATCCGCTGCCGCTAAGCCGGGGATATTTGATGTTACCGGTATATCAGGCAATCGTAAAATGACAAGGTCTTATGAATTAAAAGAACGCACCAAGCAACCTAAGGGAACCGGTGTTTCCTCCGCGGACTTTATTTACCTGCTCATGCCGGATCGTTTTGCTAACGGCGATACTTCCAATGATAAATTCTCTACCATGGCTGATAAGGCTGCAGACACAAAAAATCCTTACCTGCGCCATGGAGGAGATTTTAAAGGTATAACGGATCACCTTGATTATATTAAAGAATTAGGCGTAACGGCGCTTTGGCTTACACCTGTAATTGAAAACGACGAGACACTAAAGAAGGAAGGTCCCAGCCGCATGCAGGCCGGTTATCATGGTTATCATTTTACCGATCATTACAAAATCGATAAACGCTTTGGTGGTATTGAAGGCTATAGCCAATTTTCAAAAGAAGTACATCAGCGGGGCATGAAGCTTATACAGGATGCGGTGTACAATCATATCAGCGATGAGCATTGGATTTATAAAGACCTGCCGTCAAAAGACTGGATCAACAATTGGCCGGCTTATACCGGTAGTTCACATAAAGAACAGGCGCTATATGATCCTCATAGCGCGGCTATCGATCGTAAGCTGCTGTCGGATGGCTGGTTTACACCATTCCTGCCCGACCTAAATCAACGAAATCCTTTTCTTGCAAACTACCTTATCCAGCATGCCATCTGGTCAACAGAAATGTTTAGTGTGGATGCCTGGCGTATCGACACTTATAAATACAATGACCTGGCTTTTATGAATCGTTGCAACCAGGCGTTGATAACCGAGTATCCGCATATCCATCTCTTTGGTGAATCAACGGCTGCTAACCCTTTGGAATTATCTTATTTTGTAAAGAATAATGTAAATTTTCCATTTAAAACAAATCTTCCCGGCACACTGGACTTTCCATTGAACACTGCATTCAATGATGCCCTGAAACAAAATTTCGGTTGGGATGAAGGCGTCAGCAGGCTCTACCAGGTAATATCTCAGGACATAGTTTATGCCGATCCCATGAAACTGGTGACCTCTCTTGACAACCACGACATGGATCGTTTTCTATCTGTGATAAGTGAAGATTTTGAAAAATATAAAATGGGTGTTACCTGGTTATTAACCACCCGTGGTATCCCTTCGTGGTATTATGGAACGGAGATAATGATGAAAAATTTTAAAGACCCAACCGATGCGGAAGTAAGACTGGATTTTCCCGGCGGTTTCCCGGGAGATGAAGTAAACAAATTTAAAGCCGAAGGCCGGAATTCACAGGAAAACGAAGCATTCAACTATGTTAAGAAGCTGGCTAACTATCGCAAAGCTACGCCTGCATTACATTCTGGGAAGCTTATGCAGTTTGTGCCTCAGGACGGCGTATATGTCTACTTTCGTTATGATGCTAATAAAACCGTGATGATTGCTACTAACACAAACGGCAAAGAAATGAGTTTGGATAACGCCCGTTTCGCAGAACGTCTTGACGGCTTCTCCGGTGCACGCAATATAATTACTGAACAGGTTGCCACGCTGGCTTTATTTAAACTACCTCCTAAAACAGCCCTGGTGCTTGAGCTGGTTAGATAGTAAATTATTTTTGAAGCATCATAAATAGTAACATACCAGCAAATCATTAATTTATGTTGACATAATACTACCCGCCATGACAATGCCGAACTTTAGAACACGCGATTTGTTATTAAGGCAGAAAGAGAATTTTTAAATTTAAATTACAGACTATGAAATACAATGATCTTACACCTGAAGAAGAAAAAGTCATAATCAGGAAAGGTACGGAACGCGCGTTTATAGGAGAATATACAGACAACAAAGAAAGTGGCACTTATATTTGCCGCCGTTGCGATGCGCCTTTGTACCGCTCGTTAGATAAATTTGATTCTCATTGCGGGTGGCCAAGTTTTGATGATGAAATTCCAGGCGCGGTTAAGCAGGTACCCGATGCCGACGGAAGACGTATCGAAATTGTATGTACTAATTGCGGCGGTCATCTGGGTCATGTATTCAAAGGAGAAAGACTTACTTCTAAAAATACAAGACACTGTGTTAATTCTATTTCTATGAAATTTATTAAAGACGGCGCTAAATGATTAGCGGGATGCCGATCATTAAATGTCTGAGGAATTTTGCTGTCAGCAATCAGCCATCAGTAACCCAAGCTAGGACAGGTTTTCCTCCTGATAGCTCTTATATAACTGGAAATTTGACCATTGATAATCAACTTATTATAATTTCCAGTTATTTTGAATGAAACATAACGCCAGCGTTATACTATGGCTGAAAGCTGACGGCTGATAGCATTTTTTGAGACATTATATGAATAACATACACCACTGATTAATTCGCAATGTCAAAAAAATCAGTAAGCCTGCAGGGAAGTTTTATTTTTGATACACCTGTTATGGTTGAAGAAAAAAAGCACCTACTGGCCAACGATAGTAGTATTCCCTGGATTAAGGTAGTTAGGGGTATCCCTTATTTTATCACTGATGACGGTGACTCCTGGGTTCCTATTGGTCAGAACGACGCCATCACCTGGCCGGAGCTGACGGGTGCCTTTCGCCGTAAAAATATGGATGCTGTTGAAGCCTACATGAGCATGTTATCAGCGCAGGGCGTAACCTGTTTAAGGTTGATGCTTGAATACTGCCAAAGTGAAAATCGCTATCTCGAAAAACCGGCAGGTGTTTTTCAAAACAATATGGTGCAATTATGGGATGATATATTTTTATGCTGTAAAAAATATTCACTTCGTATCCTTCTTACTCCTTACGATACTTTCTGGATGTGGCGGCGCTGGTCTCATCATCCATATAATCATATTAATAACGGGCCATGCATCAAACGTTCGCAATGGTTGCTTTGTGCCGGCATGCGCGAAGCTATCAAAGAACGTTTATATTTTGCAACCAGGCGATGGGGCGGTAGTGGTGTATTATTTGCCTGGGATCTATGGAATGAAATACGACCTGCACACAGCGGTAATTCCTCCAATCCATTTACGGAATTTATAAACGACATCGGAAGTTTTTTGCACAAGGCGGAAATGGAACTGCATGGCAGGGCGCATCTGCAAACCGTTTCCGTGTTCACCCCGCTATTGCAAAAAAACCAGCGCATAGTGAAAAGCGTTATCAATCATGATGCGCTTGATTTTGCCACTGTTCATCTTTACGGGCTCAACAGCATCGACAACCCTAAAAATACTGTGGATGCTGCTATTGCCACCGGCATGTTAACGCGACAGGTTATAAATCATTTAAAAGACAAACGTCCTTTCTTTGACAGCGAACACGGACCTATCAAGACATTTAACAGTCATGGTAAAACGCTGGCGGAAGATTTTGATAATGAATATTTTCGCCATATTCAATGGGCGCATGTTGCTTCCGGTGGTGCGGGAGGCGGCATGCGCTGGCCTTACAGACATCCTCATGCACTAACAGAGGGCATGCGCAATGCGCAACTGGCACTTGCCGGGTTTCTACCGTTAATTTCCTGGAATCAATTCGACCGCGTAAACTTAAATGAAGAAATTAAACCTGGTGATCCTGGTCTCACGGTGTTTGCATGTGGTGATAAAAAGCAAACGCTTATCTGGTTGTTGCGTACGAATGCTAAAGGTAAAAATAAAATGTTGCGAAAAGATGCCAGGGCCGAAGCGTTTGAAATTTGTATTCCGTTGTTGCAACCCGGAAAATATAATGTAACGCTTTGGGATACTTTATCAGGATCGGTAATTGATAAGTATCAATGCATGAATGAATGTATAATGAAGTTGCAGTTGCCGCCTGTGATAACAGATTTGGCTGTTTATATAAATCTGGATGGAAATCCAAGAGGTAGGATTTTTAATAATTAACGATCTTCTTATACGTTTATAGGCGTTATATAGGGTAATATCTACTGAATTTATAAATAATATATAGATACCAGCAAAACGGAAAAACTTGCAAAGGCTATTCTAAGGATAGAGAATACTGATTAAAAGACAATTGTGGAGTTTCAGACCGGTAAAATTTTGGTGATTTTCCATTTTTCTTTTTAAAAAGTTTGGAAAAATAAAACACTGAATCAAACCCGGTTTGTTCAGCCACTTCATTAATATTAAGCGTGCTGCAAGTAAGTAATTCTTTGGCTTTATTTAAACGTAAATTGAGGTGGTATTGATTGGGTGACTCACCGGTAATTTTTTTAAAAGCTTTTCGAAAGGCGGAATATCCCATCGGTAATTCCTTTACAAGCATTTCCATATCCACAGGCTTTTCAATGGATTCTTCCAGCAGAAATTTTGCCTTCGTAATCATCCTTCCCATCGGATCTTTCTCCTGTATTTTGTTCATTGAAAGGCCGTTGATCACTCCCAGAATTTGTAATGTAACGCCGGCGATCACCTGCTGAAATCCTGATGGAGAAGTTTGAACTATATTGATAAGGTTATGCCAAAGATGAAGAAGGTCTTGGTATAAACCAACATTAATAAAAGGCATATCAACATTAAAGAAGTTTTTATTCATTAACTGACTCGGATAAGTTCCATTGAAACCTATCCAGTATTCTTCCCAACCTGAATTTAAATTTGGCTTATAACGGTGCCACACACCCGGATATAAAAAAAAACATGTGCCTTCTATGACAGTAGTTGGTTTGGTGTATTCTGATTCAAATACACCTTCGCCTTTAGAAATAAATATTAATTGATATTCGCTAAGTATCCTGCCCTGGTTCCAGGTAAAACAATGGTTTTTGGGATGCTCTTCATTTTTGGGATAATGTTGGTTAGGATCAACTCTATCATAACCAACCGTGTTCACATACAATCCCCAATTTTCTTCAATGGGGCCTATGTTGAAATATTGGCAGAAGTTTTTCATATCGCATGGTGAGTTTAGGCAAGAACTGACAATTAAAATATGTCAAAAAGTACAAAAAAAGATTGATTTTGACCATTTTTATTTTTTATGCGGTAGGTTACTTTTGAATTAACAGATTATTTTCCATTACATTCAAAGCGAGCGATATGAAATCTGAAATTAACAACGATCAAATTCAGTTTTATAATGATAATGGATACCTCATTATCGAAGATTTTTTAAATGAAGAAGAACTGGATCATTGGCGAATCAGTGTTAAGGAAGCTGTGGATGATAGAAAGGGCCAGAAGATTCCCGCTAAAGCTATAAAGGTTGGTGAGGATGATGGTATTAATAAAGATGCTGACTATTTTAAAAATGTTTTCGACCAGATATTAAACCTATGGCAAACTAACGGTAAGGTGAAGGAGCTGATGTTCGACAAACGCATCGGTAAAATGGCGGCTGATCTGTCAGGTGTCAATGGCATCAGAATATGGCACGACCAGGCTTTAATTAAACGTCCATGGGCTAATCCAACATCATGGCATTTAGACACTCCCTTCTGGTCTTTTTCAGATCGTAAGGCGTTGTCAATATGGGTTGCCCTTGATAACGTTACGCTTCAAAATGGCTGCATGTTTTTCATCCCTGGTTCTCATAAAGAAACCACTTTCGATTCCCCTTTTATAGGGAAGAATATGAACGATATATTCAACGCTTATCCCCAGTTCAAAAATTCAAGATCGGTTCCGGCAGTGATGAAGGCGGGCAGTTGCTCATTTCATAACGGTCTGACAATTCATGGGGCAAACTCTAATATGACAGCGGGCTTTCGCAGGGCTATGACCTGTGCATATATGCCTGATGGAAATGTGTTTAACGGTCAGCCAAACATTTTACCTGAAAGTTATCTTAACAAAATCCATATTGGTGATGCGCTGGATTATGATGTGCAGAATCCCCTGATTTATAAGAATTAGGTAATGAAAGTTTTTATAAACACAGAGGCGGCGTGGCATGGAGGAATACTAAGTTTATTTAAATTAATAATGACTCTGTGTCTCTATGGTAATAAAATCATCGAACAAGAACCCGAAAAAATGTAAAACTATGTTCAGTGTAGGTTTAACGGGAGATTTTTTGACACCTGAAGGTGATCTTACCTATAATGATATCGGGTTAAATATACTTGAAGAGGCTGGTGGTATTAACTATGAATTTATGAAGGAATACCGTTCACCTGTAAGCGCAGATATGCTTGCAGGATATGATGCCGTCATTTCACTTGCGCCCGCTTACAACGCTGAGAGTTTCAAAGGTATAAACGGACTAAGAGCAATTTGTCGGTTTGGTGTAGGATATGACATGGTTGACTTAAAAGCTTGCACCGGCGCAGGTGTATTGGTTACCATAACTAAAGGTGCGGTAAATTATTCAGTAGCGGAAGCGGTTGTTACCTGGATGCTGGCGCTTTCACATCGGCTACTGGAAAAAAACAGGCTTGTTAGAAACGGTGGCTGGGCTCAACGAAGTAATTACATGGGAACTGAACTACGCGGACGTACCCTTGGTATTATTGGTATCGGTGGCATTGGCGGTAGGTTGGTAGAAATGCTTAAGATATTTGGTATGGCACAGCCGCTTGCATTTGATCCTTATGCTGATAAAGCCAGAGCCGGATCAATAGGTGTTAACCTGGTAGACCTGGATCACCTGATGAAGCATTCAGACTTTATCTCCATTAACTGTCCGCTCACAGATGAAACCCGTAACCTCATTGGTGAACATGAATTATCTCTGCTTAAAAAAGAAACTTATATAATCAATACTGCGCGGGGTGGTATTATTAATGAAGATGCGTTGATAAAAGCGTTGGTAAATAATTCGATAGCCGGTTATGCCACTGATGTATTTGCAACCGAACCGCCACCAGGTGATCATCCTTTGTTTAAGTTAGAAAACGTAGTACTCGCTCCACATAGTATTGCCTGGACGCATGACATGTTTAGTGAAATAGGTCGCAAAGCCTGCCACCAGGTAGTAGAGATAGCCCGGGGTAATACACCGGATGGCATCGTAAATATGGATGTGTTAGATAAATGGCAGCGATAAAATTTGTTAGTTAATTAAATAAACAAAACTCAATATTATGGACAGTGACAACAACTTAAAGGATGTAACGGTTGAAACCTACGGCCAATATATAAACGGGGAATTTGTAAAAAGCAAACCCGGTGCTGATTATATTGAAGTGTTTAATCCCTGTACCGAAGAATTAATTGCCAGAGTTCCCCGGGGAACGCAACAAGATGCTGACCTGGCTGTTGCTTCAGCCAAAAAGGCCCAGGTCGCGTGGAGCCGGCGGACCTCTGTTGACCGTGCTTCTTATTTAAAAGCGATGGCTGATGTAATCAGACAAAATCGGGAGTTTCTTGCTGCTACATTATCTAAGGAACAGGCCAAAGTTAAAGGGCTGGCGCAGGTAGAAATTGATTTTACAGCTATATATTTTGACTACTATGCCGGACTGGCACGTTCTTACGAAGGTGAGATCATACCTAGTGACCGTCCGGGTGAACAAATATTTTTACATAAGTTTCCTATAGGTGTTGTTGTAGGCATTTGCCCATGGAACTTTCCATTTTTTATTTTGGCAAGAAAAGTTGCTCCATCACTACTGACAGGTAATACCGCTGTTATTAAAATAAGTGAAGAAACACCGTTAACGAGCCTTGAATTTGCAAAATTGCTATCAGGAATAAATTTGCCAAAGGGGGTGTTGAATATTGTTTGCGGCTATGGTGAAGAGATAGGTGAGGCGCTTACAAATAATAAAGATGTAGGAATCATCAGCTTAACAGGAAGCGTGCAATCGGGGCACAAGGTAATGGCTGCCGCCGCTAAAAACATTACAAAGGTTTCACTTGAACTTGGTGGTAAAGCACCTGCTATTGTATGTAAAGATGCCGACCTCGACCTGGCAGTAAAAGCTATTGTCGCTTCACGTATCATCTATAGCGGACAGGTTTGTAACTGCGCCGAAAGAGTTTATGTGGAATCCGAAATTTATGATGCATTCATCGCAAAACTGATCCCTGCAATGAAGGCAGTTAAATCAGGAAATGCATTTGAGGATGAAGGCATAGACATGAGTTCACAGATCAACAAAACACAGTTAGAAAAAATTTCAAAGATGGTGGAAAGAGCCGTGGAAGAAGGCGCACAGGTTGCCTGTGGTGGAAAAAAAAATGGCGATTTTTTAAAAGGTCATTACTACGAACCAACCGTGTTATTAGAAGTAAAACAAAATTTCGAGATCATACAAAAAGAAACCTTTGGTCCTGTATTGCCTGTAATGAAAGTGAAAGATTTTGATGAAGCACTTAACCTGGCCAACGATTGCGAATACGGACTTACTTCGTCAGTTTATACCAACGATTTAAATAAAGTACTGAGGGCGACGAGAGAACTCAATTTTGGTGAGACCTATTTCAACCGTGAAAACTTCGAAGCGATACAGGGCTTCCATGCGGGCTGGAGAAAATCAGGTATTGGCGGCGCGGATGGAAAATATGGGTTAGAAGAATACCTTCAGACGAAGACTGTCTATATGCAGGAAAATTAGACAGGTATGAACTATGGGGTATGAGAAATGAGGTGGCTGATGGCTTAAGACTTTAATCAATAATTTAAGATAATTCATTAGACTACCGAACCCCTAAGGGGTAATATATAGCTTCTTAAACACAAACAATAATGCCATCCCCTTAGGGGTTTCGTACCAGATCAAATAATTTCTATAAAATCATATCACCTCTTCGGGGTTGAAGGACAAACGAGACCAGTGCAGTCAGCAATTTTTTAAACAATAATTAGGAATAGTACTATAAATTATCTGTCGGGCTATCATTTTTAAAATAAATCTTACTTCAAACTATTATGAGCAACGACTACGCTATTAAAACAAAACCACCGGTAACAGAAAAACTTCTCGGAAGAGTCCTTCCCGTTGTCTTGATCAATGCCATTGTGTTATTTCTGTTATTTCCTTTGGGCGGCTCATTAAAAGCAATGGTTAAGGATACAATAGTAAAGACTCAGGCGAACATTATGGTGGAACTAACGTTTACTGCTAGCCGTAATTACCCAGATCCCTTTAACCAGGTGACACTTGACGCTATATTTACGGATCCCAAAGGACATGAACTTAAAGTGCCCGGTTTCTGGGATGGAAATAGTAAGTGGAAGGTTCGATACGCTTCTTCAATTTTAGGAACACATAGTTATCGCAGCGTATGTTCCGAAGCGGATGATAAAGGATTAAACGGTGTTACAGGGAAGGTAGAAGTGTCAGCTTATAAAGGAAAGAACCCACTGATGGTTCATGGAGCATTGCGTATAGCGGATGATAAACGTCACTTCGCCTACACTGATGGCACGCCTTTTTTCTGGTTGGGTGATACCTGGTGGATGGGTTTGACCAAAAGACTGGCGTGGCCCGAAGATGTTAAAGCACTCGCCGCCGACAGAAGTAAAAAAGGATTCAATGTTATCCAGATAGTCGCCGGCCTCTATCCAGATATGCCGGCCTTTGATGAGCGTGGTGAAAATGAAGCAGGGTTCCCATGGGAAAAAGACTACTCCTCTATAAGACCAGCGTATTTTGACGCCGCAGATAAGCGCATCATATATCTTGCTGAACAGGGCTTCGTACCTTGTATAGTGGGTGCCTGGGGTTATCATCTTGAATGGCTGGGGGAAGATAAATTAAAAAAGCACTGGCGTTATATTATCGCGCGCTGGGGAGCTCTACCTGTTGTTTGGGTTGCCGCCGGCGAAACAACCATGCCTTTTTATCTTTCAAAAAATAAAGAAGCTGATAAAGACCAACAGAAAAAGGAATGGACGGAGATCATGCGCTATATGCATGAAGTTGATCCGTTTCACCGGCTAGTTACATCTCATCCGTCAAGAACGGCCCGGGCCTCTGTAACAGATCCTGCAGTACTTGACTTTGATATGCATCAAAGCGGTCATGGATCACCTGGTCCGAAGCAGGCTGCTCTGGCGTTGGAAGGTTACCGGGAGCAACCGGTGATGCCCGTTATGAGCGGCGAGTCGCGCTATGAAGCACTGGCGATACCACAGCCACTTCCAGCCGCCGCCGCAAGACAGGCTTTTTGGTCACATACGATCAATACAGGTTTTGCTGGTCACACTTATGGCGCAAACGGCGTATGGCAGGTGAACGGGCGCGATGTTCCTTATGGCAAGTCACCTGGTGGCAATAATTGGGGTGTCACACCGTGGGAGGATGCTATGCATTTGCCAGGATCAGGTCAACTCGGGTTAGCAAAAAAACTGATAGAGTCATTACCGTCATGGAATAAGATGGAACCAAAAACTGATTGGGTAACAGGTGATTCTACCCTGGCGCCCCTCTGTGCTGCCGATGGGGATCGCCTTCGTGTAATTTACATTCTTACTTCCGGCGACATCAAACTTCGGTTGCTCGTGGCTGGTAGTAAGTACAATGCATACTGGTTCAACCCGGTAACCGGCGAAAAACAGGCTGCCTTTACACTGATAGCAGACGCGTTAGGTTATAGCAGTGCAACATCACCTTCTACCGAACAGGACTGGGTGTTGGTAGTTCAAAGCTTAAAGCCTAAAGTTTAAAGTTAATTTCATTATTTGAAATGCCGTGAGGTAAGGAAAGTGAATATCGCAGTGGCCGAAAACCCCCAACCGGAATGGATAGGTGTGGGGGTTATCACTTAAACAGCTATATCGATTAAATACAATTCCAAATTATCATAAAAACAATTTTCCCAATGCTCTGTAGATTATCTCAATTAATTATCACTATGACCATTCTTGTATTAATCACTAACGGTAAAGGTTATAGCCAAAGAGGTTCCCGGGTAAAACCGGCTGCAATAGTCATTCCATACAGTGATGGCCGTCCTATGGCAAAGTATCGGCTTAACGCAAAAGACCAGGGCGTTGTTTTAAAATACGGCATGGGTCCTGACAGCTGCGATTACCTTGGAGCAAGAGATGTTTTTGTGTATGAAGATCGTGGTACTTATTATATGCATTATGACGGCGCAGGAATTAAAGGCTGGCTGGCTTGTCTTGCAACAAGTAAGGATCTTATTAACTGGAAAATTAAAGGGCCGGTACTTGATTATGGAAAACCGGGAAGTGACGATTCAAGGTCCGCATCGTATGGAAGTGTTTACTTCGATGGAATAAAATGGCACATGTATTATTTAGGAACACCTCATGTATCACCGGCGCCGAACTATATTCCCGCTTTTCCTTACCTCACTAAGAAAGCGGAAAGCAATTCGCCCGCGGGCCCATGGAAAAAACGTTATGATATCAATCCCATTCGAACCAGGCCGGGAACTTATTATGCCGGTTCTGTAAGTCCGGGAAACATTATAAGGCACAACAACGAATACCTGATGTTATTCGCTGCCTCCACTGATCTGCCGGTTATCAAACGTACTTTAAGCTACGCCCGCACAAAAAATCTTGACAGCACCTGGATACCTGATCCTTCCCCATTTCTACCGCTGGAGGAACAGGTAGAAAATTCAGCTGTTTACTATGAGCCCGCGAATAAAACCTGGTTTGTATTTACAAATCATGTTGGCATCAGAAACAAGCTGGAATATACTGATGCCATCTGGGTGTATTGGACAAAAGATTTAAACAAATGGCATCCTCAGAATAAAGCAGTAGTGCTGGATTCAGTCAACTGCAACTGGAGTAAAAAAATAATCGGCTTACCTTCGGCAGTTAAAGTAGGTAATAAGCTGGCTTTATTTTATGATGGTAATGATGCTGCTGAAATTCCGCCCGGAGATAAGAGTCATATGCGTCGTAATGTGGGATTAGCGTGGCTTGAACTGCCCTTATTGCCACCTTCAAAAAAATAAAATCATTTGTGTAAACCTGATAATTAATGGGTGAAAGATTTACAAATAAAGTTGTTTGGATAAGCGGTGCTTCACAAGGCATAGGTCGTGGTATCGCAGAATATTTTGCTGGTGAAGGCGCATCAGTAGCGTTGGCTGATATTAAAATAGATGCAGGGGAAGAACTGGCAGCGCTAATATGTAGTAAAGGAGGTAAAGCCGCTTTTTTCTTTTGTGACGTGAACGATGAAAACTCTGTTAAAAACTGTATTGAAAAAACGATTGAGTATTTTAAGGGTTTAAATATCATGATTAACAATGCTGCGGTTAATATAGTAAAGCCTCTTCATGAATTTACAAGTGAAGAGTGGGACTGGCAGATGGGAGTGAACCTGAAAGGAATATTTCTGAGCTTTAAACACGCTTATCCATATCTGAGGAAGCAGATATCCAGTTGTATAGTGAATATCGGATCAGTAAGTAGTTTTGTAGGACAAGCAAATACTCCCGGATACATTGCATCAAAAGGCGCGGTACTGATGCTGACAAAATCAATCGCGATTGACTATGCAGCTGATGGCATTCGTTGTAATGCGGTTTGCCCCGGTATAACGGATACCCCTATGTTAAGAGAGCATATGGGTAACGATGCGCAATTGGAGGAACGGTTACACCGGGTTCCTGCAGGTCGTATGTTAAGTCCGCTGGATATAGCCAGAACAGTAGCTTATCTCAGCTGCGAAGATTCGACAGGTGTTACCGGTACCAGTATTTTAGTCGATGGCGGTTACCTGGCAACCGCGGAGTGGAAAGGAGGGCCTTCCCTATGAATAAGCTAAGATTCGCGTGCGCCGATTTTACATTTCCGCTTTTGTCGCATGATAAAGTATTAACCCTGATAGCAATGCTGGATTGTGAAGGGGTAGACATAGGCCTGTTTAGTGGCCGTTCTCACCTTACTGCCGAAAGTGAATTTGAAAACATTAATATACGGGCGAAATCATTGAAAAACCAGGTGGAGGATCGGGGTTTGGTTATAGCAGATGTGTACCTGCAACTGGATCCTGATCTTTCTCTTTTTGCCATTAATCATCCTGACGAAAATAAAAGAAAATATACTAGGGAAAGCTTTCTTAAACTGATCGACTATGCCGGTAAGTTGGGCGCTGATCATATCACCACATTGCCAGGAATGTACTTTAGTACTGAAGATAAATCAGGCAGTTTAAAACTTGCACATGAGGAACTAAACTGGCGGCTGGAGCGGGTTATCGGATCGGGTTTGGTCTTTGGTGTGGAAGCGCATGTTGGATCTCCCTTTGCAAGTCCCGAAGATGCAAAGGCCCTTATGGAAAATGTTCCCGGTTTAACGCTGACTTTAGACTACACTCACTTTATCCGGAACGGTTATAAACAGGAAGATGTTGATCCTTTATTGGCTTATGTAAGTCATTTTCATGCGCGTGGGGCCAGAAAGGGAAAACTGCAGGTATCCATGACCGATAACATTATCGATTATCCTGAGATTGTCGAAAGTCTGAAAAAGCTGGACTATAATGGTTGGATCGGTCTGGAGTATATCTGGATAAACTGGGAAGGTTGCAACGAAGTGGATACGCTCTGTGAGACAATCAGGTTGCGGGATATTATTAAAGCAGCTTATCGATAAAGAAATTGATCACGGAGACACAATGACAGGGTGAAGTACTGAGCTCATTTTATTTTTCAAAAGACACCTTCATTGCCCCTTCCTGTCTTTGCGCCTCCGCGGTTCCCAAAATTAAAACAAATGAAAACCAAAGCCCTCAAAAATTTTCGCCATAAATTATTCAATAACGAATCTGTTTACGGGCTCTGGGTAACCCTTGAATCTGCCAGCATTACTGAAATAGCGGTTGCCTCAGGTATGGACTGGATAGTGATCGATGCGGAACATGGTCACCTTGACTGGGCCGATATCGTTAGTCATATTCGTGCGGCAGTACGTAGCAACACGGTTGTACTGGTTCGCATTGCTGAACTGCAGGAAGGACTGATCAAAAGGGTATTGGATATCGGTGCAGACGGCGTGGTGATTCCACATATTGAAACTCCTGATGAATTACGCCGTGCAATATCATTTTCGAAGTACCCGCCTGATGGCAGTCGTGGCATTGGTGCAGAGCGGGCTACCGGATGGGGACAGTGTTTCGTTGAACATGTTAATGAAGCGAACGATTCAGTGCTGGTGGTTCCAATTATAGAATCGGTGCTGGCAGGAAATAATATAGATTTATTGCTTCAGGTTCCGGGAACCGAGATTTTCTTTTTTGGTCCGGCTGACTATTCGGCTTCCGCTGGTTTTGCAGGTCAATGGGAGGTGCCGGAAGTAATTGAACAGATGAACAGCGCTAAGGATAAAGTAATAAAATCAGGTAAATATTGCGGCGTTGTAACAACCGGTATTGAAGATCTGCAGCGAAGACGCAACGACGGTTTCAGAATGCTGGCTTATGGTATCGATGCAGGATTACTTATCAAAAGCATCCGCCAGATTTCGGCTAGCCTTGGACGTGATAGAAAGATCACTCCGGATTTAGCTGTTATTCAAAATACAAATGATATACCTGCCACTAAAAATATTCCTGATGGATTTGAGCCTGACAGACCGGAGAAAATAAGTAAAAAAGGTGAAGGACATATTCTGGAACTCGCTCCCAGGGTTATTTGTGAAACGCTTGTTGGCAAACATACTAGTTCGGTAAATCTATTCACTGCAATTGTAACGTTCGCACCAGGCGATAGTGCGTTACCGTATCACAGGCACCCGCATTCAGAATCGATCACGCTGCTTAGTGGTCAGGGAAGTGTTGAAGTAGAAGACAGGCGTTATATTTTAAAGCCATTAGACAACGTTACCATCCCTAAAGGTTATGCGCACCTGGTAAAAAATATTTCTGATCAACCTGCTGTTTTTCACATCGCGATGCCGGTAGATTTTCCACAGCGTGATATTGTTGAAAGATCAGCCCATATTATTAAAAATATTTCTGACGAATTCAATGGGCATGTGGGGCCAGAAAGGATTACCCGTGCGGCTACTGCATACCGTTATCCATCAGGCCCCGGAACAGAATTTATTGACTATTTTAATGAATCACTTATTCCCGGTATTGGTATGAGTGGTGGATACGCATTTTTTCACCAGGGTGGAAGGCTACCGGCGCATATTCATGATTTTGATGAATCAATTTGTATTATCCAGGGTCAAGCGAATTGCCTGGTAGAAGGGCGCAAATACATTATGTCTGATCTGTCAACTGCGTTTCAGCCACGCGGTCGTGTACATTATTTTATTAATCCATCGCCGGAACCAATGGGTATGATTTGGGTGTATGCAGGGGCAATGCCTGTGAGGATTGAAGTGGATGACAGTTATGCCGATGAGGGGAGGGTTTAGCGTAACTTATACGTTTTTGGAAAGCAACTATAATGTTTTCAAAACCTTATAAATTTAATGGCAGGTTCTCACCTGCTAGTTAAAGAGTTTTAAATTTTATTTGGTTTTATATGATTTGTTAAGCTCTCGACATTATTCTAAGACACTTCCTTTACACCTAAAAGGTTTTGAAAACCTTATAGGTGAAGTCTCAAAACCTTAAAGGGGGCTAAAAAATAAAACGACCTGCCAAAGCGAAGGCTTCGACAGATCGTTTCATTTTATAATATTCTTCCTAAAACGCTCCCTCCTGAATCGTAACCGGTCCCATCAAACCCGACTTCAATAACGGCGACTCTTGTTTATATGGATTATACGTTGTAAAAGTGTACCTGCCACTAGTTCGCTTTTCACCTTTTAATAACCACTCCGGCCATTTACCGTTTTTGATTCCATCATCAGGAAGGCGTTGATCTCCGATCAGCCTGTTGGGCCATAGGTTGGCAACTTCTATTTCCAGGTAATTGTCTTTTTGTTTAACTATACCGGTGATGTCTACACGCCATGGAGCCGTCCATACAACACCCAGGTTCATCCATTGAGTTTGACGCTTGCAAGATTTTTGACTTCTCCCAAATCAAGATAAAGCTTTTTGTCGCCGACACTTCCGGCACCTTGAAAGTCAAAACCCTGCTTGTAAACTGCTATGCCCGAATAGTATTTAATCCCATCTTCGGGTCGTGTTGTCCAATCTACAAGGTGATCAAATGTTACTTGTTCCGGGCCACCCCATTTAGGATCAAAAGAAACCGCCCATGGATTATTGAGAATAGCTACTTCATGGTCAACGGGAAAATTCTTTTTATCAGGCGATGCTGCGGCTTTGCCGTTTGCAAACACCACAAAAAAGCTTTGAAAGGAATCAAACGTTAATGGAACAGTGGTTTGTCCGTTATTACTTGAAAATTCTCTAAGCACCCGTGTCTTCCCAGTTAAAGGATCCCAAAGCTCTGGTGTTCCTTTTATTGTGCGGAACATGCAGGATGCGGTTAATAATTTATCGGTACGATTTGCTACGAAATAGATATCCATGTCATTTGACGTACGGTGACCATAGCGAACCGGTGCTGATGTTTCGAAATCTTCGGGTGTACCTGCCTGTTTTAACACTGCAGCTGTTACCTCATATTCAGGATACATAGCATCTTTCTTAAGAGTAGTTAATGCTCCACCCCAGATAACTTTCCCCTTACCATAAGTATGTTCGGACTGTGACACGGGGCTTTCCGTTCCACCCCAGACTTCTTTAGCCATAGCCTGAATTTTCTGATCACAATCCGGGAAGCCTGATAGGCCCGGTGATTTTATTGGTGGAATTCCGATCACGGTTGCTCCATCTCTTATTAGTGAACTGATTTTTTCCAACAGTGCCGGTGTCATAGTTTTAACCGCGGGCAGCACTAGTAATTTATAAGAAGCGCCTCCCGGGAAAATAACCATGTTGTCTTTCACACTTGCTTTGAGCAACTGACCCGGAGAACAGCCATCGAAATTATATCCTCTTCTATCCGGTATGGTATCGTTTCCTATTAGTGCCGATGGTGGTGGAAGAAATACATGCGGTGAACCTTCGGGTGTCAGGTACAAGATATCAGCGATCGCTTTTCCTTTTTGTAAAATGAACTGGCATCTTGAGATATAACGGTGATAGGCGTCCGCCATAGGCCACCAGGTTTGTTTTCTGTCCCAATGAACACCGTAAGGGCCCATTGTCATTCCTGGCTGTAACGAATCATCAAAAGGTTTGTGCGCAAAAGTGTGATAATAAAATTTATTAAGTCCCGTTGCAAAAGCCCAGTCCCCCTGGTCTTTCATTGACCCTGGATATTGCTTCCAGCCTTCGCCCGGAACCCCTGTAAATGCTTCAGCAAGTACTATTTGTTTTCCGTCAACGTGTGCAATTGAGGTTGCTTCGATACAGCTGTAGACGCTATTATATCCGAAATTTTTGCTCCAGAATTCAGCCGCCGGCGCATCAGCTATCGACCCAAGTTCAAGATCAGCTGTTGGGTTCATATCATATGGTTCAATGACAAGATTCAGTCCATGCAGCTGGCCATATTTTTTTATATGTTCTGCATGATATTCTAATACCAGTTCCTGGCTTGTTTGCCTAAGGTCCCAAAGAAACCGTTCGCTTTTTTCAAGGCTTTCTACAATGGCACCTGCATATACAGGGTAATAGGGTAGTGGATCATAACCACGTCTTTTTAAAAATTCCTGCCTGAAATTTGATGTCCAGTTTTGTGAGCCGGATTCCCAGCTATCCATGAAAAGAGTTTTTAGTCCGCCGGCAGAATCCTTATTCTGAGGACCGATCTTTTCAAGAATTTTCCCCAGGTATTCTTTTAGCTGAACGTTTAAAGCTGCTGTATCAAATTTATCTGACTCAAATCCTAATCCCTGCACTGGTGCCGGCCTGGTAGTAGCTCCATTGTTTCTTCTGCCAAATCGCATGATGGTCCATTTACCATCAGGGACTTTCCAGTTCAATGTTCCATCGGGCTGAATTTTACCAGTGAGTTCAATGATTTGTTTTTTTGAGATCAAAGCGCTGGCCGGGAGATTTTCATAATCAACTTTGGAAGCCAGGTAAGGTTTAACAGAAGGACCAGAAGTGTAAGGTGCGCGGTAGTAAAGTGCACGCTCATCAATGTCCGCTAGCTTTTTTGTACCGTCGGTACTGGGAAAAGCCAGAACAGCCACATCTTCATAAAAATCTTTCCACGATTTTTTTAGTTCCGGGGTAAAAGGCCCTTCACCGAAATAAGGTTTTTTTGGTGCAGGAAGAGGAAGTCTTATTGTTTTAGTTTCAGATCCTGTCACCTGGAGGGTGCTTGAAACCAGTTGCTGCATTGATTGTTGCGGCGTCACCCAGGGACCTCCGCTTCCTGTCCATGCCGGACCGATGCCCAACATCATTGCAATACCCAGCCTGCGGCATTCATCAACTGCATGTTTAAATAAACTCATCCATTCATCGGTTAGAAAATTAACGGTGCCACGGGGAACGCCAACGTTTACTTCAATAAATAAAACATTTCCAATGCCGGCCCTTTTCATTGACTCCAGGTCTTTGGTCATGCCTTCCTTTGATAAGCTTCCTTCCATAAAATACCAATACACGCCGGGTCGAGCTGATTCAGGTGGATTTGCAAAACCTGATCTCAGGTCGTTAATTGCTGGTTCTTCAACAGAAACTGTTTCATTTTTCCCGACACTATTGTTACAGCGAACCAGGAACAAAGTCATAGCAATAAAAAGAGCGTTTTTGAAAAGCATTTTTCTTTTAAATAAAAGCATGGTAATTTTTTAAAAATGATGTCTGTTCAATTGTTGTTAGAATGTTTTAAATAGTTAATCAATAATATTAAGACTATTAAATTTTGGCGGGAAAGCCCTGATTTCACAATTACTTTCAGGGCAGGCCTTGAAAAAAAAGATGGGATTTAAAACGAAGTTTAATCCCATCATACTAACGAAATTTTCAAAACTGAACTTACGACTGCTTTATTGTAGTAAACTTAATAACCGGGATTCTGTGTCAGTTTATTATTTATTTGTACTTCTCTGAACGGAACAGGATAAATCAATTTATCTGCAGTTACATTGAAAGCAGCCGGTAAGATCCATCCGTAGATCGCTTTTAATCTTACACCTTTGGCATTTAATGTAGAAATTGCTTTTCCTGTGCGGAGGAGATCTGTCCATCTATGATTTTCAAATGCCAGTTCATGGCGGGTTTCATTGGCAACGTTATCAGCTGTAGCTGCAGCAACATCAGGCAGCCCGGCTCTTCTTCTTACCTGGTTCAGGTATGGCAGCGCTTCGGCAGTTTTGTTTTCATTCACTAAACATTCAGCCAGTAAAAGCAGCGCGCCGGAATATCGAAAAACCGGCCAGTCATCAGGCGTATTAAAAGAGATGGTATAAGGAGGATGAAAGTATTTTTTTATCATGTACATTGGAGTGATGCCTGCGGTTGGAGTATAGCCAACGGGGCTCTTGGCACCCGTAATTGTAAAATCTTCTACCCCACTTATTTTACCTTCCACTACCAAAACGGAAGCCGGAAGCCTTGCATCATTTGCTTCATAGGAGCTGACCATTTCTGCTGTAGGTACGTTCCAGCCACTTAAGATGCTCATAGCGCCATCATGGTATCCGGCAATGATTTCAGAGTTGGTTGATTTAGGAATAAATTGCCAGGTGAAATTACTTTGCAAACTGCTTACAAGATCGGACAGGTACTGAACCTCAAAGATCGATTCCCTGCTGTTTTTATTATTCGGATCAAAAACATCTGCATAAATAGGTAATAAGGAGTAACTCATTTTTGTTATATCCAGTAATTCTGATTCTGCCTTTGCATAATCTTTGGCTGGCTGTGTCATGTACACATAAGCGAGCAACATTTTTGCAGCTCCTTTGGATGCCTTACCTGATTGTGGAAATGCAGTTACTGCAGGAAGCAGGGGAATGGCTTTGGCCAGGTCTGCTTTTATCTGGGTGTAAACTTCTTCTAAGGTATTTCTTGGCGTGTAGGAACCCTCAGCAGAATTTACTGGTGCAAGCAGTAATGGTACTCCACCAAAATGCGTTGCCAGGTCAAAATAATAAAAAGCTCTCAGGAACGAGATTTCCCCGGAAATCGAATCTTTTGCTCCCTGGCTTAAAAAAGTAGCAGTAGCCAGCTGGCCCAGAATGGTGTTTATCCTTGATATTCCGGAGTAGTCGCCTGTCCACCTGTCGCCTGGCGAATTAGGAATTGAAGCGGAATTGGACACATCGGTAAATTGGGAATATGCTTCGTGGATTTTTTCAAAACCACGGTTAGCCTGGTAAATGGTAAAAAAGGTATTATCTGAGCGCATCTCATCCTGAAAAATTCCTGTATTTACAATGGTTTTTAAAGGAACATAGGATGCAGTTACTGCTTGCTGAAACTGTGTCAGATTAGTATAGAAAGAACCTGAAGTAAGTTGGGTTGGAGGCAGTAGTGTCAAAAACTCTTTTTTACAGGATGACACTCCAATCAACACGATTATGATTATCAACAATTTATGTTTCATGTAGTATATTATATAAGATGAAAAAATACGGGTTAAAAGTTAACGTTGACTCCCAGTGTATAAATGCGTGCTATAGGGAAAGCCGTAAAATCTCGCCCCTGCCCTGTACCGTTAAGTCCGTTAAGAGATATTTCAGGATTCATACCAGGATACCTGGTAAACATAAAAGGATTTTGTGTACTGAAATAAACCCTTGCACTCTTAATTGAGTTGTTTGTCGGAATCGGTAAAGTATATCCCAAAACAATATTTTTTACTGCAAGGTAAGTACCGCTGAATACCTGCCGGGTGGTGAAATTTCTGAAGTCAGCAGTAGTACCGGCCCTTGTTCTTGGGTAGATACCATCGCCCGGGTTGTCTATAGATCTCCATCTCCTTGCAACGCCTTTTCTAACGTTAAATACACCATCAAGATTTTCAGTTGACTGATAAGCATCGTCTGCTATTTCATTACCGACAGAACCTGCTATCACAATGCTTAAATCTAAAGTTTTGTAGGAAAATGAGTTTGTCAAACCATAAATAAAATCAGGATTTGGGTTTCCGATCCATGTCCTGTCATTAAGGTCAATTTTCCCATCTGGTTTTCCATCAGGGCCGCTGAGATCAGCAAACCGGGCAGTTCCTACCAGTGCAGTTGCATCATGAGGTTGAGTATCGTACTCCTGTTGCGTCTTATAAACGCCGGTATTGATGTATCCATAAAACATACCTATTGGCTGTCCCACAGCGGTTCTGTTATCATCCCAATATTCCTGGTAACCGCCAAAGGGTGCATTGTTCGTTCCTAGTTGTTTTACTATATTCCTGTTGAATGAAATATTGAAATTGGTGTTCCAGGTTAACTTTCCTGTTAAGTTTTTAGTGTCTATTGAAAACTCGTGGCCCCAGAAATCGAAGCGGCCAATATTAGATAAGATGCTGCTGAAACCGGATTGAACAGGTATATCAACCTGGTAAAGTAAACCGTCTGTTTTCTTCCAGTAATAATCGTAGGTAAAGGAAATACGGTTATTGAAAAGAGAAAGATCTAATCCTAAATCATATCCTGCGGTTGTTTCCCAGGTTAAGCCTGCATTAGCTATCCCGGTGAGCGCGCTTCCGGAAGCAAGCCTGTTGTTAAAAGGATAATTAAACTGACCGATATTCGCCAGGTAGCCATAGTTGCCAATATTATAATTACCTACTTTTCCATAGCTACCCCTGATCTTTAAAAAATTTACAGCGGAAACGTCCTTCAAAAAGTTTTCATCTGAAACAACCCATCCTGCAGAAACAGAAGGGAAGTATCCATACTTATTGTTTGATCCGAATCTTGACGAGCCATCACTTCTGAAAGCTACAGATAACAGGTACTTTTGATCAAAATTGTAGTTGATACGACCAATATACGATAACACCGAGAAGTCGCTGGCATCCACGTTCCCAATTCGGGTAGCTGCTACATTCAGCCACTGTACAGCATCACTGGGAAACTGGGAGCCATTGATACCGCTATTTTCAGCATGTACTTTCTGAGCAGTATATCCTACGAAGGCTTCGATATTATTTTTTAAACCTAACTTCTTGGTATACGTCAAGGTGTTTTCAGATAACCAGGACAGGTAACTGCTGGTGTTATAACTTCCCGACGCAGATGCTGCCGGAGCGGTACCTCCAAGGATTGTTGAGGGCCTGAATTGCCGGTTAATAAAATTATCCGTGTTAACATTAATGCTTGATTTAAATTGCAGCCCGTCGAAAATTTTATAAATACCGTAAGCATTGCCAAGTAATATAAGATCCTTATTGGGATTCTGAGTCTGCTTCAAAACCTGGTAGTAGTTAGGGGTTGAAAACATGCCCGGCGGTGCAAAACCCACGGGATAGGTGCCATCAGCATTTTTATAGTTAAGGGTAGGATCTGTTAAGTAGGCTACCTGGATGATATTTCGGCCATTTCCCAAACCTGGTGTAATGTTATCATTCTGGTAGGTGATACCAAGGTTCAACCCAAAAGTCAGCTTATCACTTGCATAAAAAATATTGTTACTCCTTGCTGTGAACCGCTTTGAATATTGATTGATCATTACCCCATCCTGTTTATTGTAATTCAGGTTTACCACTGATTTTATATCCTTTGTTCCGGAGGAAAGTGTCAGATCATAATCCTGTATCAGTGCTTTTCTTAACAATACGTCAAACCAGTTGGTGCCATCAGTTGGTTTGTATTGTGAAGGATTTTGATATTGTACAGGAACGCCCCCGGTGTAGCCTTCATACTTTGCGGCATCTTCATAATACTCTTTTTTGAACTGCGCAAATTCAGGAGCGTTCATCAGGTCGGGCCTTCCCCTTTTCGATACCGTTTGCACACCTGCATAAGTACTGAATTCAATATTTTTCTGGCCTGCTTTAGCCTGTTTTGTGGTAACCAGTATCACACCATTGGCAGCACGTGAGCCATACAAAGAAGCAGACGCAGCATCTTTCAATACAGAAATAGATTCAATGGCATCGGGATTAATAGCGTTAAGTCCGCTTGTAATCGGGAAGCCGTCAACAACAATCAATGGACTATTGCCTGCCCTGAGTGATGCCTGGCCGCGGATACGTATAGCCATCTCAGCACCTGGCTGTCCGGTGTTCTGATTAATCTGCACACCGGGTAGTTTGCCCTGTAATTTCTGCCCGATATTAGCAACCGGCATGTCTTTAACTTCCTCTGCATTAATCGAACTGATGGCACCGGTCAGTTCCCTTTTTTTCTGGGTGCCATAACTTACCACCACTACTTCATTCAGACTGGTACCTGATACTTCCAGCTGAACAGTCAGTGGGTTGAAATCTTTAAGCTGTACTTCCTGGCTCTTGTAACCGACGTATGTCACCTGCAGTGTGGAGGAGGAGCTGCCCATAAATTGAAACAATCCTTCTGCATTGGTTACTGTTGCCTGTTTCGAACCTTTAATTGTTACAGTAACTCCCGACAAAGGTTTAGCATCCTTACCATCTATAACTTTACCCGAAATTTTTCCGATTTGTTGCGAGTAAAGTGAAAGCGAGGGTAAGAGGCACATCATCACGAAGAACAACAAATTCGAACGTGATCGAATTAAAAAAATCTTTGTAAGCATAATAATAGTTGTGTTTAAGATACGTTTTAGTGTACTGGTTTTTGTGAGAAATAGTGTGGCTTGACTATATACCCCGATCACGGTTCCTTCCTCATAAAACTAAGTGTAGGTTTATTTTTGAAGTAGATCGATGGCTTAACAAGCAACTAAGCAAATATAAATCTGCTCATCCTTCATGAAAATGTAGATACTGATATATCTTTTATACTTTTTGATATTTCACTGACGATTTTCAGCAGCAATTAAAATCGATACTGAAGAGAAGAAAAAATTACCACTATCTTGCCGGAGCGAATAATTGTTAATGATTAACGGTTAGTGGTAACATGGTAAATTTTAGTTTACTGTCGTTGATTTAAGAATGCAAAACAAGAATAATATTCAACGACCAATATTTAATAGTCAATTCTCAATTGCATACGACAGCGAAGGCCTATTATGAGAACGGAGATATCCCCTTAGGCTGGGGTGTATCAGGCGTAAGAGCTTATCAAAATTATAAGCCGTTTATTCCTGTCCGTTATATTAAAATATTCCCAGTCAATATGAAAAAGATGGCCTGGCTTTCAGCGATACAACCGGTTTAAAAAGCGAAGACCAGGGCCATGATATTCTTGCAAACAATTCTATGGCTGAATCTTGAAGCTGCAATGAAAAGTTCGCATAGTCAATCTGCTGGTGTTAAAGTGGATATTAATCAATGGGGTGATGAAAAGAAGTGGAAAGTTTCATCAGGCGGAGTAGAACTAAACGTTAAGGTATCTTCTTTGACCCCGGAAAAATATTCAATATTAATAATCTATACTAACTCGGCAATAAAAAAACGTTACGAACCAGATTTTAAATTTTATTAAATATCAATATTTTTCTCAATGCAGCAGTTGCCAAATTTAACGTATCGGATTATCAAATATTAAAAAATACATTATCTACAGTACCTTATAAAAATGTAATTTATTGAAAGGAACAGTTTATACAAGTGTTCATCTAAACCTCACAACTTCACCGCCTGCTTCTGCGCTTTCAGCGCCAGTTCCATAACAAGAAAGCAATGCTCCTGGGTCATAGCGGTTTCGGTGCGATTGACAACATCATCCACCAACTGCGGACCGTAAGGCAGTGGTTCTTTACTGCAATCAATATACGACGTGCCTTTCTTATCAACCAAAAAAAGATGATTGCCACCTGTTCTTCCACCGATATCAATATTTTTACGGATCTCTATAAAGCCATCGGTACCAAGGATCGTAAGTCTGCCATCACCAAAAGTGTTAAGCTGCTCCGGCGTAAACCAGTCGACCCTGATATAGCCGGTACCGCCATCGCCGCGTAGCATTATGTCACCAAAGTCCTCAAATTCAGGATGCTGGGGATGTGCTACATTCCTGACCTGCGAGGCAACTATCTCCGCTTTTTTAGAGCCTGTAAAAAAAAGATACTGGTCAAACTGGTGCGAGCCTATATCTGTAATGATACCACCGAAATTTTTCTTGTCGAAGAACCATTCCGGTCTTGATTGTGGCGTTTCTTTATGTGGACCTAGTCCGATAGTTTGAATTACTTTGCCTATGGCGCCATCTTTAACCATGTTGCCTGCTTTAACTGTAGCCCTGTTTTCAAAGCGCTCACTGTACATAATAGAATAAATACGTTTGGTTTCTTTCTGAACGCGCCGGACATCAGCGAGTTGCTCAAGCGATGTTATCCCGGGTTTATCAGACATATAATCTTTGCCGGCATGCATCACCCTGATGCCCAGCGGAGCACGGTCTGCCGGTATGCCCGCACTTAAAACAAGCTGAACAGCTTTATCATCCAGTATTTCTTTTTCACCTGACGCCTGTTTGACCTGTGGGAATTTTTTTGCAAACGCGTTAGCTAAATCAGGTTCTTTTGCATAGAAAGAAATAAATTCACCGCCTCCTCTCGTTACAGCTTCAATCTGCGAATTAATATGCGCGTGATTGATGCCGATAACGGAAAATTTAATACGGTTTGCCCAATTAGTAATGTCATGTCCGGGACTGTTTGTTTCCGGTGTTGACTGCGGATTGTATTTTACCGCCAGCGACTCTTTTGGTAAACCGGAGAACACTACTATTCCTGCGGCAGCGGCTGCAGCATCTTTCATAAACCTGCGTCTGTCAAAATTAAAATCCTTCATGTTGTTATATTTTTTTATTACTGCTGTTCAAATCTACCAAATAATATCTTTTCCACATCACCCAACAACTTCTTATAAATCGCTAAAATAAAACAGGCTGAATATTGTGTCTCTTTATTTATTACTTTTAGAACCCGTACTGTAAATCATGATAACAAACATTGTATAACATAAGCCTGTAAATTGATTGCGGTTAACTACTGAGGTGATACCGTGAATGACCGCAACCAGTTTCAATTTATAAGTATTTAGTTATTCCGGCAATTCCTTTTTATTATTATAAAAAACAACAATTATGAAACACTTTTTTTTATCAGCAATCACAGGTTCATTGGTTTTATTGGCAGCATGTAATAATGAAAGCAGTACCAGTACTACT
>Ga0123338_10001120_pt1 | contig 26219 bp, 16 predicted proteins | sample grotaG_FD_89793 | JGI IMG/M metagenome (GOLD analysis project Ga0123338, IMG submission 89793) | Glacier valley bacterial and archeal communities from Borup Fiord, Nunavut, Canada, to study Microbial Dark Matter (Phase II) -... | ecosystem: Environmental > Aquatic > Freshwater > Ice > Glacier ...
AAAAGAAATAATATTTGACAGACAGGATTCTATCATAAACTTAATAATAGAAGGAACGGTCCATAAAATAACAATTTTGCAGCCCTCTGAATTAAATTTGTCAGGTGACGCAAAGCAGATTCCGATTACGATTGAAAAAACAGGAAGCACAAGTAAAATTACGACATCAATTCCACTGAATTTGGAGTGCAATGAAAACTCTGAAATTGTTCTTAATCCCGGTTCAGAAGGATCAACCATTAGTAAAAGTGATAGTAAGGTTGAAATAAAGGTAGAGAATAACAGTGAACAATCCGTTGTTATCACAACCGGGAACACAGGGCGTGAAACAGTTAATGCAGGTGAAACCGGAGTAAGTAATGGAACAGCACAGCCTACGGTAACACCCATCCCTCAAGTATCACTAAATAGCATTACTATCAAGATACCGGCAACTAAGACAGTTTACCTAGTTGGGGAAACCTTAGATATCACAGGATTGTTAATCAATGCAATTTATAGTAATGGAAGCAAAGATGAAAAATTAGTAACGGAAGGCATGATAAGTGGTTTTAACAGTTCGGCAACAGCAATTCAGACACTTACTATAACTCTAAACGGAAAAACTGCAACCTATACAGTTGAGATTAAACCAGTTCCGGTAGATGATATTAGTGTCAGCCCAACTACCATGACCTTAACGGCTGGAGGAGCAACAGGGATTATATTACCAACAATAACTCCTTCAAATGCAGAAAAACAAGCTGTTACCTGGTCATCGAGTGATGAAACGATAGCTACAGTAGATAACGGGGTAGTCACACCGGTAGCATCGGGCACAACAACTATTACTGCTGAGTCAGTTGATGGAAACAAAACAGCAACCTGTGAAGTGACAGTGAATTTGCTTGATTTTTCATCAGTAAACATTAATGTACTTACAGGCAATATTAATGGAACCACAGTATTTATGGAATATAGTAATGATTCAACAAATGGAATTGATGGGGTTTGGTCTAATTGCACAGCCTCAAATACTTCAGTAACATTTATTGAAGGATTAGTATATGTACGAGCGAAAGCAGAGCCTGGCAATTTCAAAGTAGTTTCCTTATTAACAGCACCTGCAGCTCCGACACTGGTTTATGATGATGTAGCCAATATCATTACTGGATTAGATAATACCTACGAATATAATATTGATGCAGGCGTATGGACGTCAGGTGAAATAACCGGCGATTTTACCGGAACCAAAGCAGTTGAAGTAAGGTTGAAAGCAACACCGGGGACATTACCTAGCCAGATCCAAACCATTAACTTTACAACTAACCTGGTCTTAACCGGGGTAGGAATAAATATAGTAGCAGGTAATATTACAGGAACCACGTCATTAATGCAGTATAGCTTAAACTCTACTACCGGAACAGACGGTTTCTGGACAGATTGCAGTGCAGACAAGACCCCAGTAACATTTATAGAGGGACAAGTATATGTAAGAGCAAAAATACAACCTGGAAACATAAGATTAGTAACCACGATAGCAACACCCGAAGGTGCTCCGACGCTGACATTTGATGATGTAGCCAATATCATGCCAGACTTAGATAATACCTATGAATACATGATTGATCCGGGTGCATGGACATTTGGAGATAATACCACCTTCTTTAATGGAGGCATAGTAGTTAAAGTAAGATTAAAAGCAACAACCGATAAATTACCCAGCCAAATCCAGACGATAACTTTTACGGCAAATCTTGTCTTGACCGGAGTAGGTATCGATGTAGCAGTAGGTATTATTACTGGAACCACAACACTAATGCAATATAGCGTAAACTCAACAAACGGAATTGACGGTACCTGGGCAGTTTGTAACGAAGGTAGCACCGCAGTAACCTTTGTAGAAGGAAAAGTATATGTAAGAGCAAATGCACAGCCATTGAATTACAGATTTGTAACAACTGTAGCAGTTCCGGCAGCACCGATAAGTGGAGTAACCTACAGTATTGCAGCCGAAACAGTAACAGGTTTAGGAGGAACTTACGAATACAGCATTAATGGCGGAGCCTGGTCAACGACGGCGATAGGAGTAACATTCACAGAAGGTCCTGTAACGGTAAGAGAAAAAGTGACAGCTAGTGCACTTCCCTCTATAGTAGAAACGGTTGGCACGATAGCAGTACCCACTACTGCTCCGATACTGGCATTTGATGATGTTGCCAATAGCATACCAAGCTTAGATAATACCTATGAATATATAATCGATTCGGGTGCATGCACTGTTGGAAATAGTACCGCCTCCTTTGGTGGAGGTATCGCTGTTAAAGTAAGATTAAAAGCAACAAACGATAAATTACCCAGCCAAATTCAAACGATTAACTTTACTGCAAATCTTGTATTAACTGGGGTAGGAATTAATGTTGCAATAGGAAATATTACTGGAACCACAACACTAATGCAATATAGCTTAAATTCTGTAAATGGAACAGATGGTACCTGGTTAGATTGCAGTACGGTCAACACAGTAGTTACATTTAATGTAGGGAAAGTATTCGTCAGAGCAAAAGCTCAGACAGGAAACTTTCTCCAAGTGGCCACTGTAGCAGTTCCGGCTGCACCCACAAGTGGAGTAACCTACAGTGTTGTAGCAGGAACAGTGACAGGTTTATCTGGAACCTATGAGTACAGCATCAATGGAGGTGCCTGGTCAACAACAGCAACAGCAGTAGTATTCGTTGCAGGTCCTGTAATGGTAAGAACAAAAGTAACAGCTAGTGCACTTCCCTCAGTAGCAGAGATGATTGGAGCGATCACAGTTCCAGCAGCGCCTGTAAGTGGAGTAACCTACAGTGTTTCAGCAGGAACGGTAACAGGATTATTAGGAACCTATGAGTACAGCATCAATGGTGGTGACTGGTCAACATCGGCTACAGCGGTAACCTTTGTAGCAGGTTCAGTAAGGGTAAGAACAAAAGTAACAGGGAGTGCACTTCCCTCAGTAGCTGAGACAGTAGGAACAGTCTCAGTACCTGCAGTACCGATTAGTGGAGTAACCTATAGTGTTATAGCAGAAACAGTAACAGGTTTAGGAGCAATTTACGAATACAACATCAATGGAAATTGGTCAGCAACGTCAACAGGGGCAATATTTATCGTAGGACCTGTAACGGTTAGAAAAAAAGCGACAGCTACGTCATTACCATCCTTAGTAGAAACAGTAGGCACAATTGCAGCACCCGCAAGTGCTCCAGCACTGGCATTTAATGATGTGGCTAATAGCATACCTGCCTTAGATAATACCTATGAATACATGATTGATTCAGGTGCATGGACGTTAGGAGATAATACGGTTATCTTTAGCGGCGGCGTAGTAGTAAAAGTAAGAAAAAAAGCAACAACCGATAAACTACCCAGCCAAAGTCAGACGATTAACTTTACGGCAAACCTCGATTTGACTGGGGTCGGAATCAATATAGGAGCTGGAAGTATTACAGGAACAACTACTCAAATGCAGTACAGCTTAAATTCCACAAACGGAACTGACGGTACCTGGACAAATTGTAGTGCGGGCAGCACCACAGTTATATTTGTAGCAGGGCCAGTACATGTAAGAGCAAATGCTCAGCCATTGAATTACAGAATAGTAGACACAGTTTCCTTTATCACTGTGAGTGTTACAGGAGTAAGTTCATCCAGTAGTGACGGGTATTATATGGCTGGAAGTACCATTGCTATTAATGTAACCTTCGATGGAAATGTTACTGTGGTTGGAGTACCTAGCTTAAACCTGGAAACTGGGATTAGCGATCGCTTGGCAAGTTATTCTTCCGGTTCAGGAACAGCGGTATTAACTTTCAACTACATAGTACAGGCAGGAGATGTCAGCTCAGATCTTGATTATACGGCAACAAATGCCTTAATTCTAAATGGGGGAACAATAAGAGCGAAAGGGACAGCTTTTAATGCTAACCTGACAATACCTACACCGGGAACAGCTGGGTCTTTAGGATATACAAATAACATAATAATTGATAATACAGCACCTACGGCCATCAATATCTCTGCCACTAACATTATACCTGGTAGTGGAAATGTAACTTTAACTTCATTTGAGGGTCCTTTAAGCACTGCTTCGTGGAATAATATTCTTAATTTGATTAAAACGAATACAGCACTTAGCGGGAACTGGATTACAGGGATTACCGCTGACAAGCTTACCATAACTCCAAGTGCAGATGGATCGACAGCTACATTAAATAATACTAATACAACCGCAGCAACTATAGTAAAAGATTTCATTATTCCAGCGCCTTTAGTTGTGGACAAGGCAGGAAATATTGCTGCTGGTGATATAAGGATTAACTCATGTAACAGTAGCGTTACAAGTATAGCGATTACCAACAGTTCTATAGTATACAGTATAAATAATGGAACTCCCGATTTATATGTAGCTTATGCCAAAACTGCAGGACAGCTTAAGAATTCCATTACCGGATTAGATGAGTCACCTCAGACTTACACAATTACTGATTCCGTAGATAGTCCGAAAAATGATGCTAGCATCCTTCTCCTTGGTGATAAGCTGATAGTAACCTCTGAAAGTGGACTAAACCAAAAAATCTTTCCGATTAGAGTGGCTCCTGAACCGATAACAACCATACAGCTGAAAGCAGGTGCCCCATATGCATCAAGTATCACGATTGATAATACCAGAAAATTATATATTACTTCGAAAGTTTCAGGTATGACAGTTGGAAATCTAAGGAGCGGACTGATTGCAACGGATTCGTCCAATCAAACATATGCTGTAACCGACGGAGTGAATATAGTAGATGACGGTGCTGCATTAAGTAGTACGCTTCAATTGATTGTAACTGCTTATGACGGAGTAAAGAAAAGCGCATATGAGATCAGATGTGAAATGACTACTGTTACCATAGGTAATATAACTGTAATTGAAGGTGATTTAGAAAATGTTAATGCTATATTTACATTAATAAGACTTGGTCCGAGCACTTCTTCGATAACACTTTCGTACTATACTGAATATATTTATGAATTTGAAGTTATCCAAGCAGATGATGAGGATTATATACCCATTTCTGGGGGTACAATAACATTCGCTTCTGGCGAAGTGACAAAAACGATTACCGTTCAAATTCTGGGGGGAACTATTAAAGAACCAGATGAACAATTTCAATTAATTGTAGTTGATGAAGCTTTTCCAGGTGTTTTTGTTTTGATAAAGAAAAGATGTACAATTATTGATAATGAATGAGCAAGTGTGAAAAGAGTCTCGCAAAAATCATGCGAGCCAGTAACACCTTCACACTGAGGTTTGAGTTCTGAGAGTGAAGGCAAGCACTTATGCTCAGAACTTGAAGGACAAAGAGTGAAAGATTTTTCAAATCATTCACTCGCAAAGTTTGGGCCTGCGTAATCCTCGGCGCAAACTTAATATGCGCAAAAGGCATGCGCAGTAATGAGGTTAATTATGATTAATGTATTTCCATAGTAAACACTGTCTATAAGGGCGTGTTGCGAAACTAACATTTTTAAGTTAGGGCGCAACCTGCCCTTATTTGGCATAAATTATTGGTAGATGCAACCAGCTTCTTTGAAGGGCATTCAATGGACGGCATTTCTGTCAGCAACCGTGCCTAGTACGATACGGCGAAAAACATTCTTAATAGAAAAAACTTGACAAAGATTTTAGTCGTGATATATTAATATAATATGAATGCAGACCGAATCTACTAGAGGTTACGCCTTTATATTAATATAATTTAATATAGTTAGTAGCATCGATAAGGAGTATTAAGAGTATATGAGCTTACAGAGAGCTGCCGGTAGGTGTAAGGCAGCAGCATCAGACTCCCAACTCGCCTTAGAGCTCCCCCGTTGAACTAATAGTAGACAGGGGCGGTATTTCCCGTTATAGAATATTAAGTGCATAATCTTGTACACTAGGAAAGATTATGAATTAGAGTGGTACCACGGAAGTTGATCCTTTCGTCTCTTTTATGAGGCGGAAGGTTTTTTTATACTTAAAACAACTAAATATAGTTATAGTAATTTTCAAGAATCGTTAAACTTGTTAAATTAGTCAATAAGGCGATTCACAAACTGCATAAAGATTATAATTAGAAATACTATTACTTAATCATCCTTTGTCAATATGGCTAAGGAATTCTTAAAAAAAGATACTCGATATTTATTAAGGAGGAGTTTATTATGTCAACACCTTATAATCATAAGGAAGTAGAGAAAAAATGGAGAAAGCACTGGGAGAGTAATCCCGTGAATGTTAAGGACGGGAAGAGACCTAAGTATTATTGTTTGGATATGTTCCCTTATCCTTCAGGAAGTGGTTTACATGTAGGACACTGGAGAGGTTATGTCATCAGTGATGTATGGAGCAGATATAAGATTTTAAAAGGCTACTATATTATCCATCCGATGGGTTGGGATGCCTTTGGACTTCCTGCAGAAAACTATGCTATCAAGATGGGTGTGCATCCGAGTAAGTCAACGGCTGAAAATGTCGCTAGCATTAAGAAACAGATTAATGAGATTGCGGCTATTTATGATTGGGATTTGGAAGTCAATACTACAGACCCGAATTTTTATAAGTGGACCCAATGGATTTTTGTTAAAATGTTTAAGGCAGGCCTTGCTTATGAGAAACAGATGCCGATTAACTGGTGTCCTTCATGTAAGACAGGTCTGGCTAATGAGGAAGTAGTGAACGGCGAATGTGAACGCTGCGGTTCTCCTGTTACAAAGAAAAACTTGAAGCAGTGGATGTTAAAAATAACAGAATATGCAGATCGTTTATTAGAGGATTTAAATAAATTAGATTGGCCGGAGAAAGTAAAGAAGATGCAATCCGACTGGATTGGTAAGAGCTATGGTGCTGAGGTTGATTTTACCGTGAATGGTAGCGACAAAGCTATCCGTGTCTATACCACCAGACCGGATACGCTTTACGGAGCAACCTTTATGGTTCTGGCACCCGAGCATGCTATGGCTAAAGATTTGGCAACAAAGGAGCAGGAAGCAGCTGTAGAGGAGTATATTTACAAAGCCTCTATGAAATCTTCTGTTGACCGTTTGCAAGATAAAGAAAAAACCGGTGTATTTACCGGTAGCTATGCAATTAACCCGTTAAATAAGAAATTAATCCCAATCTGGTTATCCGACTATGTACTGGCTGATTACGGTACAGGAGCTATCATGTGTGTACCTGCCCATGATGACAGGGATTTTGAGTTTGCAACGAAGTTTGGCATTCCGATTGTTCAAGTTATATCAAAAGACGGTAAGGAAAATCCGAATTTAACAGAAGCCTATACAGAATCCGGCATCATGATTAATTCCGGCGATTGGAATGGAATGAATTCAGATACAGCCAAACAGGAAGTACCTGCTATGCTGGAAGGGATTGGTATTGGCACAAAGACCGTGAATTATAAGCTACGTGACTGGGTATTTTCAAGACAACGCTACTGGGGAGAACCTATTCCCATTGTTCATTGTGAGCACTGTGGAGCGGTTGCTGTACCTGAGGAAGATCTTCCATTATTACTACCTGAAGTAGAAAAGTACCAACCTACAGGTACCGGTGAATCACCTTTAGCAGATATTCATGAATGGGTCAATACCACATGTCCAACCTGCGGTGGACCTGCGAAAAGAGAGACGAATACCATGCCCCAGTGGGCTGGTTCCTCCTGGTATTTCTTAAGATATATTGATAATAAGAACGATAAGGAATTGGTATCCAAGGAGAAGGCACATGAATTATTGCCAGTGGATATGTATATCGGTGGTGTAGAGCATGCAGTTTTGCATTTGCTTTATTCCAGATTCTATACAAAGTTCTTATTTGATATCGGTGTAGTAGATTTTGAGGAGCCATTTACGAAGTTATTTAACCAAGGTATGATTGGTAAGAATGGCGCAAAGATGAGCAAATCGAAGGGGAATGTGGTTTCCCCGGATGAACTTGTCAACGACTATGGTTGTGATTCGCTAAGAATGTATGAGCTGTTTACCGGACCACCGGAACTAGATTCTGAGTGGGATGACAGAGGCATTGATGGTGTTTACCGGTTTATCAACCGCTTTTACAATTTGGTTATAGAGAATAAGAATAAAACAATCAAGGCAACAGAGGAAATGGTAAAGCTTCGCCATCGCATGGTTTATGATATCACAAGCCGTCTGGAGTCCTTTAACTTAAATACTGTAGTGAGTGGCTTTATGGAATACAACAATAAGATGATGGAGTTGGTTAAGAGAGTGGGTAGTATTGATAAGGAAACCTTAGAAACTGCAGTTATCCTATTAGCTCCATTTATTCCTCATGTAAGTGAAGAATTATGGTCACAGCTGGGACACGAAGCTTCTGTATTTGTAAATACTTGGCCGACTTATGATGAAGAGAAAATGAAGGACAGTGAAATAGAAATAGCTGTTCAGATTAATGGAAAAACGAAAGCAACAGTTATGGTAGCAGCAGAAGCAGGAAAAGATGATATTATCGCTGCTGCAAAAGAAACAATTACGGATAAATTGACCGGAACTATCGTAAAAGAAATCTATGTTCCGGGTAAGATTGTTAATATTGTTATGAAATAGGTAAATAAGAGATAGTAAATAAGAGATAGTAAAGAACAGAGAGCAAAGAACAGAGAGCAAAGAACAGAGAGCAAAGAACAGAGAGCAAAGAACAGATAGCAAAGAACAAATAGCAAAGAACAAATAGCAAAGAACAAATAGCAAAGAACAAATAGCTAAGAACAAATAGCTAAGAACAAATAGCAAAGAACAAATAGCTAAGAACAAATAGCTAAGAACAAATAGCATAGAACAAATAACAAAGAACAGATTGCAATGAACAGATAGCAAAGAACAAATAACAAAGAACAAGTTGCAAAGAAGAAATAGTATTCACCTTGTAAGAGGAGGATATTGCATAACGTCGCTGAGGTTTTTGTAACTTAGGAATCTGGCTTGTTATGTGATATCCTCATTCTATGAAAGTGTTTTAAGCGAAAAGATTTCTAATTCATCAAGCTGATAATGATTTCTTGTTCACCTAGATGAAAATGAAGGTTAGGTACATCAAGATATAATAATCTTTGTATTCCAATGCATAATTGAGGTTAAGATTTAAATTAATATTAAATAATTTTACTATTTTTATAATATTAATGGTAAAATATCTATCATATTGTGAACAATTATGATAAAATCAAAAATAAGTGGGAAATGACTTTGATTATAGTCAAAATACGAGGATCATCAATATAATAATAGTGACGAGATAATTATTAAAATGCATTATGAACGATGGGAACTGGGGGAAAGAGAATGAAAGTTTTAGCCAAATTCAGAAAAAAAGATCTTTGGAGCATTCCCAATATTCTGTGTTATATTCGGTTTTTTTTAATTCCGGTTTTTGTATTCCTTTATATTAAAGCAGAGGAACCAAGAGAATATTTACAGGCAGCAGCAGTAGTATTTGTATCCGGTCTTACAGATTTTCTGGATGGATTTATTGCAAGAACCTTCGATATGGTGACGGAATTAGGAAAATTAATTGATCCAATGGCAGATAAACTCACACAGGTATCCCTGATTTTTGTACTGGTGGTTAAAATAAAGTGGATGTTTTTATTATTAATCCTTTTTGTTATGATACAGTTATTTATGCTGGTGGCAGGTTTGGTTATGCTTAAAAAGGGAAAAAGATTGAATGGATCCAAGTGGTTTGGCAAGGTGTCAACAGCAGTATTTTATGCTGTTATGTTGCTCTTAATAGCAGTACCTACTATGAAAACGGTTGTATCTAACCTATTAATGTTTGTGTGTGGGGCCTTTCTGATGTTATCCTTCATATTATATGCAAGAGAATATGTGAGAATGTACCGCGATTTTAAAACAGTGAAGGAATAATCTTCGATTACATTAGTGTTAATAATATGAGTTACATCAGTTTTCCTACTATAACGATTGTTATTAAAAACAGGTATGAAAAACAATTAAAAAGAATATAAAGCTTATGGCTACGGTATTATCTCGTAGCTATAAGCTTTTTTTATAAGGTCCTACCGATTCTCGCTGTATAAACTTAGCACGGAGTAGAAGTTTGCTGATTGCTACATTATGAACCAAACCATCTAATAATAGAAAAGCACTTTTACCTAAGTCAATGCGATCCTGACGAATGGTAGTTAAGGCCGGTGTTATCTGGGCTGCAATCGGCAAATCATCAAAGCCAATTACGCTGATATCCTCAGGTACTTTTAAGCCATGCTTTTGCACTTCTATTATAACACCACTTGCAATCAAGTCGCTGGCACACATAATAGCGGTTGCACCATTCTTCAGGAAGCTTGGAACATGATCCTTTGCACAGTCAGGAACATAATACCCATATTCCATTAGATTATCGTTTGGTTCTAAACCATGTTTCGTCATACTACTCATAAAAAACTGGTGGCGTTGTTCCGATACCATGGAGTTTTTAGAGCCATTTAAAAATGCAATTTTTGTATGACCCAGATTTTTTAAGTGGTCCACGGCCAAGTCGATACCCTCATAGCTGTCCGTACCAACATACCCAACGTGGGTATTGCACTCGATATAATTATCCAATAATACAGTTGGAACATTAGTTTTGCTAAGTTGATGTACCCAATCGTCATGTAAGGTAAATCCAAGCAAGAAGGCGCCGCTATATCCATTCTTCAACATATAGGTGTCAAACTTCTCTGCAGTCTGCATATTTAAATTTGTTGGCACAACAGAAACATCCCAATGCCTTCGGGCGGCAGAAAGCTTAAAGCCAACAATAATCTCATAACCAAATTGTTCGATGTTTTCATAATCCATGTTCTCAATTAAAATACAAACCTTTCGTGTACCCGTGGTCTTCATCTTTTTCGAAGCATAGCCCATCTCAACAGCAGTATCTAATACCAGCTGACGCATATCGGCACTGATATCACTAGCACCATTAAGTCCCTTTGATACCGTACTGACTGCAATACCTAGTTTACCTGCAATATCTTTAATTGTTGCCATGGATTTTTCGCCTCCAATTGTTTCAGGTCCTATCCGAACTATTCACAGTATAACCCCTTGCAATCTCATTTTCAATATGTCTTTTTTGATTTAACCGTTCTAACAGTTTTTATTGACAATATATTGATGAGATGGTATTCTATGCTATATAATTTCGAAAATTTACGAAAATATATGATTATATAGTATCAATTAAGTGGTTTCCTATTGGAAAACTACAATTATTGTAATGGATTAAGGTATATTATTTGGAATTGAACCTGGAAGTGGTTCGGAAAGAGTTTAACCTTATGTCAATACAGAGAAAGCAAGAATTAGAAAGAGGAGCCGGTGTTTTAATGCCAATCAGTGCATTACCATCCTCTTATGGTATTGGTACCTTAGGAGAAGAGAGTTACATTTTTGTTGATTTTCTCAAACGAATCGGATGCGGATATTGGCAAGTGTTACCAGTCGGGCCAACAAGCTTCGGCGACAGTCCTTATCAATCGTTTTCCGCTTTTGCAGGAAATCCTTATTTCATTGATCTGGATTATTTGGTAGATGAAGGTTTATTAAAGAGAGAAGAGATTACATATTACATTTGGCAGAAAGAAGAAGATGTTATTGATTATGTATTAATCTATCAACAACGCTTTCTACTATTAAAAATAGCTTTTCAGAGAAGCAAGCATAAAGAAGTGGATGAATTTCTAACGTTTTGTAAATCTAATGAGTATTGGCTTAAGGATTACAGTCTCTTCATGGCAATTAAGGGACATTTTATCAATAATGAGTGGAGCCTCTGGGATGAAGATATCCGCTATCGAAGTGAAGAGGCAATAAAATATTACTGTCTACTTTTAAAGGATGAAATTGAATTTTGGAAGTTTTGTCAGTTTAAGTTTAGACAGCAATGGAATAAACTTAAAAGATATGCAAACAGTAAAAACATTCAGATTATTGGAGATATTCCACTTTATGTTGCTTCAGACAGTAGTGATGTGTGGGCACATAGTGATTTGTTTGAATTGGATGAAAGAAAGAACCCGATTCATGTTGCAGGAGTTCCGCCAGACTTTTTTTCAGAGTTCGGACAGAGGTGGGGCAATCCCTTATATCGCTGGGATAAAATGGAAGAGTGTGACTTTGCCTGGTGGAGAGAACGGATGAAAATTTCCGCCTCCCTATATGATGTTATCCGCATCGATCATTTTATAGGAGTAGTAAATTATTACTCCATACCGGTAGAATGTCCGACCGCTGTGGAAGGCTGTTGGGTGAAAGGGCCTGGAAGAAAGCTTACGGATGTTATCAAAGAATCTGTTGGTAAGGTTAAGATTGTCGCTGAGGATTTGGGCATACTTACACCGAATGTGAAGAATTTAATTGCCAAAACCGGCTACCCGGGTATGAGAATTTTAACATTTGGATTGGAAGGCCCCCCAGACCATACCTATTTGCCTCATAATTATAAGGCCTCCAATATTGTAGGTTACACGGGAACGCATGATAATGAGACGCTGGTCGGTTTCCTCAAAAGTAAAAACAATAAGCAGTTGGAATTTACTTATCGGTATTTTAATGTAAAGAACCGAAAGGAACTTCCAGATGCCATAATAAGAGCACTATATGCCAGTATAGCAGATGTAGTGATTGTACAGATGCAGGATTTGTTAGAACTTGATAATAGAGCAAGAATGAATTTCCCATCTACAATAGGTGGCAACTGGATTTGGAGATTGAAAAAGAGCCAATACGAAAAACTGAAGGAAGATAAACTTGTAGAATATTCTATTCTTTATGCAAGATTTCCAAAAGTAAAAAGCTGAGGATCTATAAGTGATTATATTTTCTATACCGGAGAGATAGGAGAAAAACATGGATAATGGTTTTAAGGCAAATGTAGTAACCATATTGGATTTAGATTATGGAAAATCAATGAAGGAAGCAAGTAAAATTCAGTTATACAATGCTGTATCAAAAGCCGCAATGAAGACACTGGGTAAAGAATGGGGGCTGAATGCTTCTAGGAAAAAAGTATGTTATTTGTCAGCGGAGTTTTTAATCGGACGTCTGATATACAGTAATTTATACAACATGGGACTGTTCAACCAGTTTACGGAGTTAATGAGTGAAAACAATTTAGATATCAGAATGTTTGAAGACATTGAAGATGCTGCGTTGGGAAATGGTGGATTAGGGCGCTTGGCTGCGTGCTTTTTAGACTCCGGTGCAACAATTGGGATAACCCTAAACGGTTATGGACTTCGATATAAATATGGTTTATTTAAACAATATTTTGAAGATGGCTTTCAAAAGGAAGTACCGGATGATTGGCAAAAATTCGGGGATCCCTGGTCAATCAGAATGGAAGAGGAAAAAGTACAAATTGATTATAAAAATCAATCCGTATTTGCAGTTCCCTATGATACTCCCGTTATCGGCTATGGCAATATAACCGTAAATACCCTACGTTTATGGCAGGCAGAGCCTTTAGAAAACTTCAACTATAAGTTGTTCAATGAACAAAAATATGACAAGGCTGTCAAAAATAAAAATGAAGCCGAAGCAATCACTAGTCTCTTATATCCCAATGACAATACCGATGAAGGCAAGAGATTAAGACTGAAGCAGGAATATTTCTTTGCGGCTGCAACACTTCAGGATATCATAGGCAGATATAAGAAAAAGTATGGAGAGGATTTTAGTCATTTTTCGAATGAATATGCAATTCAATTAAATGATACCCATCCGGTTGTTGCGATACCTGAATTCATCCGGTTGATGATGGAGGGTGAAGGAATGACCTTTACAAAAGCCTTCAAAATTGCCAAAGCAACCTTCGCCTACACGAACCATACAGTTATGGCAGAGGCTTTAGAAAAGTGGAACGCAACACTATTTAAATCAGTAATTCCTAAAGTTTATAAATACATAGTATTAATCAATAAGGAACTAATTAAAAATTTAAAGACTTTTGGTAAGATAACTGAGGAACAACAAAGAGAGTATTTAATCCTTGATAATAATACAATTCATATGGCTAGATTGGCTATTTATGCAACTCATTCTATCAATGGAGTAGCTAAGCTTCATACTGAGATTCTAAAAAAAGATGTTTTAAGTGAGTGGTATGAGATATACCCGGAACGCTTTAACAACAAGACAAACGGGATTACACAGCGCAGGTGGTTGGCGCTGGCTAACATGGAACTCTCCGGTTTCATCTCAGACAAAATCGGCAATTCCTGGATTACTGACTTAGACCGATTGAAGGATCTGAAAAAATACGCGGACGACAAGGCTATTATCAAACAATTCGGAGATATTAAGCGGATTAAGAAACGGCAATTGGCGGATTACATTTTAAAACAAGAGGATATTAGAGTAAATCCTGAATTTATATTTGATATTCAGGTCAAAAGACTTCACGAATATAAACGACAACTACTGAATGCTTTTTCTATTCTGGATTTATATTTTGGGCTAAAAGACGAAAGAATTACGGAGTTTAACCCAACTGTATTTTTGTTTGGCGGAAAAGCTGCACCCGGATACTTTCGTGCTAAGGGGATTATCAAATTCATTAACGAAATTGCTAAAATGATTGATGAGGATCCAGAGGTAACAGATAAGCTAAAGGTTGTGTTCGTTAGCAACTACAATGTGTCTTACGCTGAAAAACTTATTCCGGCTGCTGATATTTCGGAACAGATTTCAACAGCAGGGACAGAAGCTTCCGGTACCGGTAATATGAAGTTTATGCTAAACGGTGCAGTTACACTTGGAACCTTTGATGGAGCTAATGTGGAAATCGTAGAACAGTCAGGAGAAGAGAATAATTACATCTTTGGTGCCCGAGTGGAAGATATAAAACAAATAAGTGATACTTACAATGCGAGAGAGCTGTATGAGCAAAATCCTAGAATTAAGAAGGTAATGGATACATTAGTAGATAATACACTAAGTGATGGCGGGACTGGAATGTTTGCCGAGCTTTATCACTCCATCCTTGATGGGGCGTGGTGGCACAGACCGGATCATTATTACCTGCTCTTGGATTTCCTTCCTTATTGTGAAGCGAAAATGAAGGCAAATCAGGATTACTCCGATAGCTACGCTTTTAGGAGAAAATGTTTCATTAATACAGCAAATACAGGCAAGTTCTCGAGCGATAGGACAATTAGGGACTATACAAACGAGATCTGGAATTAATGTTTTTTACGAAGTAAGATGTGTTATTACATTTTGATCTATTATTAAGTTTAAAATAGGCATCCGGATTGTATCATCATTACCGGATGCCTATTTCATAACAATGTAGAAATGAATTGGGCTGCAGCGAATTCATTTCTACTTTATCTTGCTTTTTTACCGAATTATTTTTTGTTTGCCATCATTTTTTTAATCATTTCAAATTGAGCTTTCTCCTTTGGAGACATATTCTTTGATAAAATTTCAATCATCAAATCACTTTCATCTTTTGTGAAGGAAAGATCCTGCTCCTTAAGTTTTTTATTGGTATTCATTATGAGAGGAATTACTTTATCCGTCGGTTTTCCTTCCGCTTCTTTCATCAATTCTATTAGAATCGTCAGTTTGCGAGGATCAATATTATTCATTTTTGGATTGTTTTTCCATGAAGTATCAGACATAGTAAGCCACCTTATATTTAATCGGATTTACTATTATCATATGACATTGTGTTTAAAAGCATGCTTAAGTTTTCAAAGGTGCTTAATTGTTCGGGTGGGATCATAGCTTTCAGCATGTTCAGCATGTTATTCTTGTTATCACTACCTTCATTGCTAGAAGAAGCATTGCTTGCGGTAGCATCGTTATTATAGGCACTATCTGAAGTAAATTTGGAATTATAATCAGAGACATTGTCAAAAGACGAGTCGGTATCATGACGGCCAGTACTATCAAAAGGTGTGTTGATATCTTGATCGGAGACACTATCAGATTCAGAACTTGAATTGTTGCCAAAAGCGTTGAAAAAGGAACTGAAATCGAAACCCGAACTATTCTCAGCATTATTGCCTGAGGAAAAATCCCCGAACGGGGAGCCTTCAAAGCCCTGCATTGCTTTCATTGCATCCATATATGTTTTATATGTCTCAAACATTCTTTTGGCTTGAAACATACTGAGGATTTGATCGACTAATACTCTTTCTTTACCGCTGCAAAGTGGCCTGATTGCCGATAATAAACCCTCAAGTTCCATTTTTTCATTTTCAAAGCCACAGACAGCCAAGTCACTAGCTTTATTGAAATTTCGTAAACTACCCATGAATCCAAATAGTTTTGACATTAAATCAATAGTTAGCTTCGTTCTTATATCAACATGAGGCATTGCTGCCTCCATTATTTGGGCGATGTGTAAATAATCATTGTCTGCCATAGCTTCTCCCATACATTATACTCATTACAATATATTCACGGGCGGGATATTGATGCAATTTATCCGGTGTCGATGAATTATTGCATAAAAATACTGCTATAAGTACAGGTATAAGGTACTTACAACAGTATTTTCTCATATCATCAAGAATGAATTTAAACAGGGTAATTTAAATGCTCATCGTCGATTTTGTACAGTATCTCATCAAGAAATTGCTTTGCATAGTATTTGGCCATGGAGAGGTTCATATCGGAATAATTACCGCAATTTTCGGCAGTAGCACCAGGAATATCTCCCTCAAAGTCCCGAATGAACTCAAATGTTTGGTTTAATAAAGGAAGGATATCCCTGGACTGATAATCACCGCCCAGTATGAGATAAAATCCGGTGCGGCAGCCCATAGGACCGAAATATACTATCTTTTCGGCATACTCCATATGGTTACGTAGATAGGTTGCAGCGAGGTGTTCTATCGCATGAACTTCTCCGGTTAACATAACAGGTTCAAAATTCGGGCGTGTCATTCTGATATCAAAGGTAGTGAGAATCTCGCTGCCTATCTTATCTTTTCTGGACACATATACTCCGCGGAGTAATTTCATATGGTTAATTGTAAAGCTTGCAATTTGCTTCATAGTGTCACCTTTCTTGTACCATATAGTTTCAAGAGTATAACTATATCAATTAAGTTAATTTATATCGGTAGGTCAAGCTACTGAAACCTTCTATAAGTAACATAACATAGGATGGACTTTACGGCAAGACAAAAAGAAAAACCTTTAGTAGTTGAGTCATTATAAATATAGCAATAAGAACTTGTATGATTTTTGGATAGTAAAGGCCGTTCACACTCATAAAATGACCGTTCAAGGAAAGAGCAGAGAAAAAGCATTTGTAATTGTAAATAAAGATCGGAAGGAAACAAAAAGAAGAGGTGGTTGAAAAGATAAATAGTTAAAATAATTAATATTGTTATGGAATTATTTGTATGATATAATAAAAAAAGACAAATTTTGCTATCAAAATAAGAATATTGTTGATAATTGTAAGGGGTATGAATCATGACAATAGTTGTTTGCGATGATGAAATTATATTTAGAGAAAAAGTGTTTAAAATACTGAAGCAGTATCGAGAAGAACATTCTCTTTCCTACGAGATGGCTTTTTTTACATCAGGGAATGAATTGCTTAAACATAAGGAGCCGTTCTTTTTAGTATTCCTTGACATTGAGATGCCAGGTTTGGATGGACTTGAGGTGGCCAGGTGCTTAAAGCAGAATAATAGGGATGCTATCATTGTATTTCTTACTTGCTACCCTGAAATGATGCAGAAAGCCTTTGAGGTAAGAGCCTTCCGGTATTTATTAAAGCCGCTAAGTAAGGATGATTTATACGAATGTATGAATGCGGTCATGGACGAGTTGGAGGCAGCTACCGTGATGTTATATAAGGGTGGCATCCTCAAAATAGTAAAAACTAAGAACATCCTATATATCGAAGCAGGAATAAAGAATACGATAGTTCGAACGGAAGATGGAATTTATGAAAGTAAAAATAGTATGGTAGAGTGGGATGATAGATTGACGGATGGGAACTTCTTCAGGTGTCATAAAACTTATTATGTAAACCTTGCATATGTGGATGAAATACAAAAAGTATATGCCACACTTTATAATAAAGAGAGAGTAGCTGTAAGCAGGAGAAACAGAAAAGAATTTGAACTGAGAATGCTAAACTATATAAAAAGAAATGCCAGATAAAGGGGATACATAATGGGATTAACGATCTTTTCGCAGTTATGCTTATTTGTAGTGGAATTAACAAAAGCTATTGTTTGCATGAACAGATTATGCAGATATCAATTCGTGGAAAATGCTAAACGTAGTTTGATTATTTTGAGTGTAATATCATTGTCCATATTAAGCATAATCATGGCCGTTAATCCTAAATTCGAATTAATCGATTCGGTATATGTATTACTGATTTGCATTATAGCTTTAACAGTATTTCGCGGAAAAAAAGTAAAAATTGGAGTTGTGTTTTTTATTAGTTACTTATGCATTTCTATTGTTGATATATTCATTTATATATTATTGTCAAAGTTTTTGGATAATTTTTTTAATATTACGGTGGTAGATAATCTTGGTTTGACTTTAATAAATTCAATCAGTTTATTACTTTTATTTCTTGTTGTTATAATCTTAAAGAATAATAAAAAGGCGAATATATTTCCAATGGCTAAACTACATTGGAGTTTTTATATCTTGATTATTTGGATCTTAATTAGTTTTACTATTATGATTACCTATTTTCAATATTTGAAATTGGAATCAAATACCGATATATCCTTTTTTCTAATCGTTTGCATGTTAATCGTGTCATTGGGTATGGCTATTATTATTTTAATGATAACAAAAGTTTCCTACTCGAGGGATAAATTTAAAGCATTGTCAAAAATCAACCAGGAATATCTCGATATGCAACAGCAGTATTATATTCTTCTGAGTGAGAAAAACAAGGATATCAGACGTTTTAAACATGATATCAAAAATCACTTGATTTGTATGCAGTCCCTTATTCAAGAAGAAAAAACGGAAGAAGTAAAAAAATATTTAAATGATTTGGCAGGGGGCTTTCAGGAAACTATTCCGAAAATCAATACCGGTAGTAATATTGTGGATGCCATAATGAATGATAAACTCATGAAAAACCCTGAGTTAATAATCGTAGTCAAAGGATACTTGCCTGCTCCTATACATATTAATGCGATAGATTTATGTACAATTTTTTCTAATACGCTTACAAATGCCATAGAGGCAGTTAAAAATCTTGAGGATTGTAATAAGGTAATAACTTTTGATCTCAAGAACCTAGCGGATAACATAGTTATAAAAGTGTCTAATCCGGTCGCCAAAAAGGTTTTGGTTGATGGAAACAGAATAAATACAAGTAAAACTGATGAAAATTGTCATGGTTTCGGGTTAGAGAATATCAAAGAAAGTGTGAATAAATATAAAGGCACTATGGAATTAAACAGTATGGAAAAGGAATTTAAGATTGAAATTACATTAAAAAATAAAATTTAGACCGTTCACACCCAAAAAATGACCGTTGAGGGAATGGATATAGAAAAGAACTATACATTATGCTATTGTATGTATAGTTCTTTTTGATTGGAGGTGAGTGTATGGAGACAATGGCTAGTTCCAATTGGGTTTTTAAAGTTTTTGCATGGATTTTTTCTTAGCATTGCGACAATATAATCCGCTAATAATGATATCAATAAGTTAATAATAAAACCATAATCAAATGAAACAATGCAAACATTATCTTACATCTGCGCCAGTAGCTTTTACTAGGGTCACTATAATAATAATAAAACATTGCAAAATTTGTTTTTATACTTAGATCGTATTACATCAATATATTTTATACATTGCAAAAAATGTTTTTATACTTAAATCGGATTACATCAATAAATTTATTTCATATAAGTTTGTAAATCTGGATTACTTTTTTATTAATTTCGGTAATAGTATTATTGGGGAATATACATTACAAACCTGGTTTCATTTTTACTTCGAATGCTTGGAGTTGATAATAAAACTCCAAGCATTTGTGCTATCCAAATAAAGTTATAAAACAGTAAAAATGATATGAAAGTTATAAAACAGTAATAATGGTTGACATTTTTATGATTAAGAGGCATTATATCACTAGTAAAGAAGCTGTTACTTTCCATGATTTTGCAGCTACTCTTTCTAAAATATGAGGTTAAGGAATGAAGAAAACATGATTGATAGTATAATTTTTGATATGGATGGTACCATTTGGGATTCGACAGAGGAAGTTGCGATTGCCTTTCGCAAGGTTATTGCAGAAAAGTATCCCTTTGTTACGGATGAGGTTACGGGAGAAAAATTAAAAGGCTTATTTGGCTTGCCGCTGGATGAGATTGCAGTAAAACTTTTTTTAAGTGTTAAGAAAGAAGAAGCAATTAAAATTATGGATGATTGCTGCCAGTATGAGTGCGTATATTTGTCCGAGAATGGGGCTAAGCTTTATGATGGAGTAGAAGAAACCTTAAAAGTTCTATCGAAAAAATATAAGCTTTTCATCGTAAGTAATTGCCAAGAAGGGTATATCCAATGCTTCTTTCAAGCAAATCCCTATTTAGAACAGTATTTTATAGATTTTGAATATCCTGGGAGAACCGGAAAATTTAAAGCAGATAATATTCGTATGGTAGTCGAAAGAAACAATCTGAAGTATCCGGTTTATGTTGGAGACACGATTGGAGATGCCTATGCAGCAAAGGAAGCCGAAGTCCCCTTCGTATTTGCCAGATATGGATTTGGAGATGTTAAGGAATACGATCAGGTGATAGATTCCTTTTGCGAATTAATAGATAAAATTAAGTAAGTAAGCATTGACATTTGCTTGCTTTCTTACTATATTGAAATAAGTGGTTAATCATAACAGTTGAATGAATTAACAAATATATGAGAAATTAGGTGTGAAACTATGATAGACGGAAAGAAATCAATCTTCAGCGGAATGCAGGCAACCGGCACGTTGCACTTAGGTAATTATTTGGGAGCTTTAAAGAATTGGGTAGATTTAAATGACGAGTATGAATGCTTTTACTGTGTTGTTGATATGCACTCCATCACAGTTAGACAGGAACCTGCTCTATTGCGAAAGAAAGCCAGGGATCTTCTGACGTTATATATCGCAGCTGGTCTTGACCCCGAAAAAAACTGTATTTATTATCAATCCCATGTATCAGCCCATGCGGAACTGAGTTGGATATTAAGCTGCTTTACTTATATGGGTGAACTAAACCGAATGACCCAGTTTAAGGATAAGTCGGCGAAGCATGCGGATAATATTAATGCTGGCCTTTATACCTATCCGGTTTTAATGGCTGCTGATATCTTACTGTTTCAATCCGATGTTGTTCCGGTAGGTTCCGATCAAAAACAGCACCTGGAGATTACCAGGGATATTGCAGAACGTTTTAATTCCATCTACGGGGATGTATTTACAATTCCCGAACCCTATATCGGTAAGGTGGGAGCAAGAATTATGAGCCTTCAAGAGCCTACTAAGAAGATGTCCAAATCGGATGAAAATGTGAATAGTAGTATCTATCTGATGGATGATACTGATACCATCATTCGAAAGTTCAAGAGAGCGGTTACGGATTCTGACAATGAAATTCGCTATAGTGATGAAAAGCCCGGCATTAAGAACCTAATTGATATTTATGGATCAGCTACCGGGAAATCAGCAAGTGAGACAGAAAAGGAATTTTCTGAAGCAGGCTATGGTGATTTTAAATTAGCAGTTGGTGAATCGGTAGTTAATATGCTAAAGCCGATTCAGGATAGATTTACAGAGCTTTCGAAGGATAAAACATACATTGACAGCATCATTAAGAAAAACGCCGAGAAAGCGGAATATTATGCGAATAAGACCTTGCGTAAAGTACAGAAAAAGGTTGGTTTCCCAGAAAGAATAAGATAAAGCTTAGGTGGCGGAAATTCGTTTTCGCTGCCTTTTTATAAATTAAACTTTAATGAAATCTTATCAATAATGAAAACTGAAAAGAAAAGGAGATTATGATATAAATATAAGCCTTATTTATATCATACAAGGTCTTTATGAAAGTAGTTTTTTTAGAAACAGATACGTTGGGAATAGATGTGGATTTAACACCGTTTGAAAGTCTGGGAGATGTAATAAAATATTCTTGCTCTGACCCAAATAAGGACGTCGATCGTATCAGTGACGCGGACGTTGTTATAGTGAATAAGATACCGATGAAGGAAAAAAATCTATGGAAAGCGGAGCATTTAAAACTTATTTGCATTACAGGAACAGGAACCAACATTGTGGATTTTAATTATACCAACGGCCACAATATTACTGTAGCAAATGTAAAAGGCTATTCCACGCAGTCTGTGGTACAGCATACTTTTGCACTATTCTTTTATTTATATGAAAAACTCAGCTATTATGACCATTTTGTAAAGTCAGGGGAATATATCAGGTCCGATATCTTTAGTCACTTTGTAGTCAAGTTCCACGAGCTTTTCGGCAAGACTTGGGGCATCATCGGCCTAGGCGAAATCGGAAAAGGAGTGGCAGAAGTAGCGAAGTCGTTCGGTTGCAAGGTAATTTACTACTCTACCTCCGGTCATAATAATAATAAGGAATATGACCAGGTAAATTTAGATGCCCTGCTAACAACATCGGATGTTATATCCATTCACGCACCTTTAAACAAGGAAACCAGAGATTTAATCGGAGAAGAAGAGTTTCGCAAGATGAAAAAGAGTGCAGTGCTTTTAAACCTCGGAAGGGGTCCGATTATCAATGAAAATGCATTGGTGAAGGCGTTAAAAGAGGACCTAATTGCTGCAGCCGGTCTGGATGTTCTCTCATCAGAACCGATGTTGCCTAGTAATCCTCTCATCGAAATTAGGGATAGTACGAAGCTTATTATTACTCCGCATATTGCATGGGCTACCGTGGAAGCGCGGCAAAGAGTAACTGAGGAGGTTTACAAGAACATCATAGCCTTCCAAAAGGGTGGGGAGAGAAATGTGGTTAGACAGTAAACAACGACCAAGTGGCAAGCCTCTCGTCGTTGTTAATTAAATGGAACCTATGAAATAGACGCGAAACAATTAAGTCTGTTTTCATAGGTTCCTTTTATAGGTTTAGAATATTTATTTGGTAATTCATCAACTATATTACAATAAATTTATAATATAGTTACAAGTACTTTATCTAGCCCCTTATACAAGCTTTTTACTAATGATTACTTCTTATTGGCTTTTTACCTCGTTCCACTTATCTATATACATCGACTCTACTTCTTCACCAAGATATTGGAAGGTAGTACATCTGTCTAGTACTGTCTGGTCTGGAAAAGCAACTGTACTATTTTTGATGTCTTCGTCCTTAATTAAATTTCTTGCTATAGAATTCGGGGTAGAATAGGTGATAAATTCAAAATTTTTCAAGGCAATTTCGCCGTCACAAATGAAATTTATAAATGCTTCTGCATTTTCTTTATTTCTACTGTTTTTTGGAATAACCCAGGAATCAATCCAAACATTGGAACCTTCCTTTGGAACAACGTATTCCAAATCTGGATTTTCTCTTTTGGTATAGATTGCTTCACCGGAATAAATAACACCGATGGCAGCCTCCCCACCGATCATTTTATCCCTTACCTGATCCACCACATAGGCTTGAACTAACGGATATTGTTCTTGAAGCAATGTTTTTGCCTCATCTAGCTCGGTTTCGTTTGTGGTATTAATATCATAACCTAGATAAGCTAGGGCAATACCAAAGGCATCACGCACACTGTCGATCATTAAGATATTACCTGAGTATTTTTCATCAAAGATAGCACTCCAGCTGTCAATTGGTTCCTCTACCATTGTCTTATTATAAAGGATGCCAAGGGTTCCCCAGCAGTAGGGTACGCTATATTTATTGCCGGGATCAAATTGCTCGGAGCTTTTTAAGTAAGAGGGATCAATATTTTTGATATTTGGTACGTTTTCAAAGTTTATCTCAGTAAGAAGATCTTCCTCTATCATTTTCTGTATCATATAATCAGAAGGGCAGACAACATCGTATTGCACGGCGCCGGCTTTAATCTTCGGATACATTTCTTCATTTGACTCAAAATAGTCATCAACTACTTTGATACCGGTTTCCTCTTCAAATAAGTCAATCACCTCCGGATCGATGTATTCACCCCAGTTATAAACATATACCTTCTCGCCGGCGTTACTGCATCCAGCCAGTAAGCACATTCCCAAAACCATAGTAAAGACTAAAGTTAATTTTTTCATATATGCCTCCAATCCGCCGCTCTTATGCGACACAAACACTTTTAATACACTATACTTTCCTTACAGGTGCTTTTTTCTCGGCACCTCTACGGTTAATCAGTATCAATAATAATAAAACAGTGACAAACATTAAGGTGGAGAGAGCATAGATTTCCGGTTTAATCCCCTTGCGTACCTCGGTATAAATTTTGGTTGATAAGGTGTTAATCTCAGGACCTTTGGTGAAATGAGTAATCACAAAATCGTCCAGGGACATGGTAAAAGCTAAGAAGAAACCGGAAAGCACTCCTGGAAATATATCAGGGAGTATTACCTTGAAAAATGCATAGACACGGGATGCACCTAAATCCTGCGCTGCCTCAAATGTATTGGGGCTTAATTGCTTTAATTTTGGCATTACACTAAGTATTACATAAGGAATATTAAAGGTGATATGGGATAACAATACGCTGGTAAATCCTAAGGTAAACTTTAGTGCAACAAAGATTAGCATGAGGGAAATACCGGTTACTATATCAGCATTTAACATGGGTATATTGGTGATGGTCATTAGGATTGTCCTCGGGGTCTTCTTCATGCTGTTAATTGCAATTGCAGCAGTGGTTCCTAAGATGGTTGCCACCAAAGACGATATCAGAGCAATAATTAGTGTGGTAGTCAAAGCACTCATAATATCCTCATTTTGAAACAGTTCCTTGTACCAGTTAAGGGTAAACCCACCCCATTTTGCCCTGGATTTTGATGCATTAAAGGACAACACAATCAAGATGGCAATTGGAGCATATAAAAACAGAAGAATAATTGCTATATAAAATCGCTCGAAAAATTTCTTCACCATAGGTTACTTCCCTCACTTTCCTTATCACTTTTTGAGAGAATTGCCATACTAAGTAGTATGAAAACCATTAAAACTAAAGAAATTCCAGAGCCGGTATGCCAGTTTCCTAGCCTAAACTGCTGCTCGATTACATTTCCAATTAGTACTATCTTACTTCCGCCAAGGATAGTGGAGATCACAAAGGTAGTAAGAGAGGGAACAAATACCATAGTAATGCCACTGACTACTCCTGGCAGGCTTAGGGGTAAAATGATTTTTATAAAGGTTTGTCTCCAGCTAGCACCCAGGTCTCTGGCTGCATTAATAACATCTTTATCAATTTTAATTAGCACATTATAAATCGGAAGAATCATAAAAGGTAAAAAGTTATATACCATACCTAGAATGATAGCAGTCGGTGTATTGATAATATTTAATGCAGGCAAATGTAAAAAAGCAAGCATATTATTAATTATTCCTGTTTTTTCCAATATGTTCTGCCAAGCAATGGTCCTTAAAAGGAAATTCATCCACATTGGAAGGATCAAAATCAATACGATAAAGCTATTACTTTTCATCTTGATATTAGTTAAGATAATTGCAAGAGGGTAAGCTAACAACAAGCAGATGGCAGTACTAGTTAAGGAAAGTTTTAAGGAAAGAAATAAGGCTTTTCGGTTGACGGGGTCAGCAATTAGTGAAATATTTTCTAAAGAGAAGCCCTCCTCTTTATTGGTAAGGCCATAAAATATGATTAAAATCAGCGGTACAATAATAAAGCCTGCCATCCAAATAATATAAGGAAAGGAAAGCCATTTAACATTATACACACGAGGCACATGTAAACCATGACCCGAGCTATTTTCAATTTGCTTCGTTGATTTATTTAAAACTTTCATTGAAATCATCTCCTAAATAAGAACTGTTATGTTTAGGCTACTCACCGATGTCTGCAGCCTGCTCATCCTCTGATTCCGGCTTATGCATAATTTGAATATTATAGGGGTCAACCAGTAGTCCGACCTCATTTCCTACCGGGACTAGATTAGTGGAATGAACAAGC
>Ga0123338_10001122_pt1 | contig 26217 bp, 22 predicted proteins | sample grotaG_FD_89793 | JGI IMG/M metagenome (GOLD analysis project Ga0123338, IMG submission 89793) | Glacier valley bacterial and archeal communities from Borup Fiord, Nunavut, Canada, to study Microbial Dark Matter (Phase II) -... | ecosystem: Environmental > Aquatic > Freshwater > Ice > Glacier ...
ACGCCATCTGCGCCGAGCTTGGCGGCACCACCGACTTCATCGCCGCGCGCGGCATGACCTGGCTGGTCGGCGCCCTGGCTCTCGGCGACGAGACCGCCCGCGCCGCCATCGAGCGCGCCCGGGCCCGCTTCCACGACACCGCCTTCCAGCGCGACTGCGCCGCCATGCTGGAAACACGCGTCTGGCCGCCGGCCTAGACTTCCCTCGAAGAAGTGGCCACGTAGCCCGTACAATTGGTGCATGGCATCCAAGACCCTCACAAATCTGTACCAGGCATGCAGCAACGCCAACGTGGACGACATCGCTCTCGCCCTCAAGGCCGGCGCCGATCCCAACGCCGCCCACGACGAGTATAGCCAGAGCGCGCTCCTCAACGCGCTCATGGCCGACTGCGCCCGTGGTGCGGCGCTGCTCGTCGAGGCTGGGGCGACGGTGACCACCATCGACGAAGATGGTCTCACGCCGCTGCATTTCGCGGCCATGTTCGGCGACGCGGTGCTGGTTGGCCTCATGCTGGCCAAGGGCGCCAACCCCGCAGCCGTCAGCAAGAGTGCCCATCCTGTGCACCCCTATTTCAAGAAGGGCTCGACGGCGCTCGACATCGCCAAGCGCTTTGGCGACAAGGAGCTCATCGCCGCCTTCAGCCAAAAGCCTGCTGCCAAACCGGCTGGCAAGACCACCGCGAAAGCCAAGACGCTCAGCTTCGACGACAAGCTCGCGACGCTGCGTGCGCTCGCCATCAGCGCGGTCGACTTCGAAGGCTGCGACGACAGGGTCAGCGACGCGCTGGCCGGCAAAGGTCGCGGCAAGAGCCTGGTCTCGATCTGCATGACCGGCAGCGGGTCGATCTTTGCGCTCTACCGCAAGTCGCCGAAAGACGCGCTCGAGACGGCGCCGGTGGTGTACCTCGACTCGGAAGGCGATCCGCGCGGTGTGGTCGCGCAGTCGCTCGACGAATTCCTGACGCTGTTGCCTTTCGGAACCGGCTTTCTCTACGACGCGCTCGCTGGCAGTCGGGCCTCGAAGGCCAAAGGCGCCGGCCAAAAAGCGCTGGCCAACACCTCCGAAGAAGTCGGGGTCCGCGACGGCAAATCGTTCGTGGATTGGTGGAGCGCCACCTTTGCTGCCAATCCTGCGGGCGATCCGATTGCGATCATCGGCGCCGCCAAGAAGGCCTGCGCCGACGTAGAAAAGTGGCTGGCCTAGCCCCAACCAGCTAACGACGACGAAGCATGCGGCGCACGATTCCGCGCGCTTCCGGGACGCCCAGCAAGAGGGCCATTGCACCGTAGAGCGCACCGTACAGCGACAGCACCATCAGACCGTCGAAAATCGGCGAGCGCAGATGCACGTAGTGGTGCAGCGCAAAGGCTGCTCCACCAGCCGGCAGCGCTGCTGCCCAGGCGCGCAACGACGCCCGGCCACCGACGGGAAACGGACCGATGCGACGTGTGAGCGCGCGACGCAACAGATAAAATTCGAGCCAGCCGGCCAGGCCCGCGGCGGCCGTGAGCCCGGCCGCACCCCAGCTCGGCCCGAGCCGCAACGCATGCGGTAGAGGGAACGCCAGCGCCCAGCCGCCGACACCAGTGAGGGTGACGCGAATGATCGCCAACCTGAGCGGCGTCTTGGTGTCGCCAAGTGCATAGAAGCACGACGACAACAGCCGGCCGGTGGTGGCGGCGACCAGGCCCACCGTCGAGCCGGCCAGAATGCGCCACACGGTGACGGTGTCGTCGGCGCCGAATTTTCCACTTTGAAACAACAGCGCCACCACCACGTCTCCGAGCGCCAAGAACGCCACCACCGATGGCACCACGAAGAAAACCAGACGCGAAGCGCCGTCGCTGACACGCTGTCGGAGGCGCCCTTGGGCTGCCGCGGAGATAGCACCCGACTCGCCGGCCAGCTCACGCGCCATCTCCGGCAGCTCGGACGCCGAGATGGCCATCCCGAACAGCGAGATCGGCAACAGATAAAGCTGTTGGGCGTAGGCCATGGCCGCCACCATCGGCGCGCCGAGGTAGCTGGCCAGGACCTGGTCGAGGTAGGCCGACAGCTGCACCACGCCGCGCCCGACGACCACCGGCCCAAAATTCGCCACCACTCGGCGCGCCTGGGAGCCCGACGGCACGCGCAGCGACGGCCGTAGCCCCCGCACCAGGCGAAGTGCGGCCGGCAATTGCACGAGGAGCTGCACCGCTGCGCCCACCACCGTGGCCCACGCGACCTCCACCGCCAGCGCCGCCCGCCCCTCCGGCCCAGCGACGAGCCGGCGACCAAACCACACCAGCGCGGCGATCTGCACCGCGTTCCACAACACCGGCGTGACGTACGAGAGAAAGAACTTCCGGTGACTGTTCAGTACCGACAGACACCACGCCGCCAGCACCAGCATGCCGATGCCGCCGAACATGATGCGCACCAGTGACACCGTCAGCGCGTAGACCTCGATGTCATCTTTGTAGCCGGGGGCCACGAGGCCCGTGAGCGGCCCGGCCAGCGTCACGCCCACGGCCACGAGGAGCGACGTCACCACCAGCAAGAGACTGCCGATCACACCGGCGAGCCGCCCGGCAGCCTCGGGATCGCGTTCATTGAGCCGGGCATATTCGGGGATGAACGACGCTGACAGGACGCCCTCGCCGAAGAGGTTCTGCAGCAGATTGGGAATGCGCAGCGCGGCTTTGAACGCACCCGCCGCCGGCGTGTTGCCGAGATAATGGGCAAACACCCGCTCGCGGATGAGCCCCGCGACTTTCGACAAAAAGATCGCTACCCCGACGGTGAGCGCCGCCGCCGAACGCGCCACGCGGGTCTAGAGCTCGTGCGGCATATGGTCGCGCGGGGACCGAAAATACCTGAGCGGCGAGTACGCCAAGAAATTCGACGCGCGGCTGGTGTAGACGCAAGCGTATTGCTCGACCTGCTCGCCGAAACGCGAATTCTCGGTGCCTTCCCGGAACATCTGGCCCCAGTAGGGATTGAACGAGCGGTCGAGCTCGCTCTCGAGCGTCTTCATTTCCTCGGTCGCCGACTTGAGCTGGGCCCGCAGCTCGTCGAGGCGGCGCTTGGCCTCGCGACGGGACTCGTCACCGACATGGTCCTTGCCCGCGTCTCTATTTTCCTGCAGCGACTTCCACAACTGGGTCTGGTAGCTGATCTCGGAATCGAGTCGGTTGGTCTGCAGATCGAGCTGGTGCATGCGGGCCAACGCGCCGCGATGCCGGCCGAGCTGGGTGAGCTCTTCTTCGAGCTCCTGGATGACCATCGCCGTGCGCCACACCGACGATTTTTTGGCGCGCAGCATGTCGCCGTAGATGTGGTCGCCGATGTAGAGGATGCGGTCACCGCCGACGCCGACCTTGGCCTCGAAGTCGATGACGTTGCCGCCCTGGTACAGGTGATTGTGGTGGAAGGTGCCGTCGAAGGCTTTGGCCTCGCCGCGCTGGGTCACCTCGACGAAGGGGCGTTTTTCGGTGAAGAACGCCGGCTTGGCGCCGGAGACGATGATGACGTCGAAGTAGCTGCGCCACGACGGATAGGCGGGCAAGACGCCGTCGAGGAGATAGGACATGACGGGGTCGGTGTAGTCCCACGCCGAGTTGGTCAGAAGAAAGAGGCGCTTTCCCGAGCTACGGAACTTGTGCAGCGTCGGCGCCAGCTCCGGATCGCGGACGATGTAGCTTTTGAGATTGGCGCGGATGACGCGCTTCATGGTCTCGTCGCGGTGGGCTTCGTCGATGCAGTCGCGGATATCCTGCCAGAGCTGGCTGTAGCCTTGGTTGTAGGGCTCGCCAGGGTGGGCGTCGATAAAGTCGACCAGCGTCGCGTACATGACCGCTTCGGGCAGCGCGAAGAGTGTGTCGATCCAGGCGTAGCGCGGGTGCGCGAGACGCACACGCTGGGTGCGATAGAGGCTGTGGCGCTCCTCGCGTGGAAGCAGGCGACGGCCGTGATAGACGCGGCCGACGTGGCCGTAGCGGTCCATCTTGGCGATGTTGCCGTTTTGCCGGTCGGCGACGATGCCGCGCAGGCCAAACGAGTGGTCGTATTCCAGCGTCAAGATGTCGCGCGGATAGCCGCGGGACGTGACCAGCTTCTCGAGGGTGCACTCGATGCTGAGCTTCTCGAGGTTGCCCTGGTGATAGAGCGCCAGGGTGTAGTCCATGTCGAAGCCGATGAGGTCGATCTCGTCCATCCGGAGGTTGCGGTTGACGTAGATGCGACGGGTGGGCGCAATGTCGAGCGCGCGAGGCAGAGCGCCGAGCTTGTCGAAGAGCTCGAGGTGGGTCGACGGCTCCAGCGACGTGGTGATGCCCCCTTTGGGGTCGGACAAAGTCATCGAACTTACAGAGTAGCATGCAGCGGCAGCCGCGGCGCGGGCAGGCTATGCTTTCCCCGGATGGCAAGTGCGCGTTGGGTCTGGGTCGTGCCGTGGGTAGCGCTGTTCGTCGCGTCATCTGCATCGGCGCAGGTCCTCCACGAGCGCGTGCAGGTGGGCGGGCTGCGTTGCAAGGACCACGTTTGCTATCGGGCCAGCGTGCCGGGCGGAACACCGACGGCGATCACCACGCCCGACGGGCGAACGGTCTCGCAGCCGGACGCGACCGCGCCGCCGCAACCCGGCGAGCAGGTGTTCTCGCCGCAGCCCGAGCGCCCAGTCATCGTCGGTGGCAGCGGTGCCGGCGGCGAGCCCGGCGACAAGACCAACGAGCGCGCCGAGCGCCGCGACGTGATCCGCAGTGATCGCGAGACCGGGCCAGAGCCACCAGGCACGCGCTCGTATCATGTGATCTTCGATCCCGATCCATTCCCGTACAAACGTATGACTGCGCTCGATCAGGTGCGCATCACCGCCTGTCCGGGCGGCGCGGCCAATTGCGACGACGAGGTGCTGGAGGTATTCGACCGGACCTTGCGCGCGCTGCCGGTGCTGGGTGCCGGCTCGCATCAGACGGGGCGCGACCTGTTTTGGGGCTCGGCGGTGGTCGAGCTCGAGCCGGCGCGCTGGGTGCCGATTCCGTCGGTGGCGAGTGATTCGCGGGTGCTGGAGGTCAAGCTCGAGCCGCCCGCCGTGGTGGAGCTGGCCGAGGATGGCGCCGGCAACCAGTTCGTGCGATCGCCGCTCGGCGGCCAGCGGCGCTTGACCTGGCTGGTCGACGCGCCGGTGAGCTATTTTGGCGGTGATATCCCGGCCAGTGTGCGGCTCAGCGACGAGCCGGTGGTGATTCGGCGGGTGTTGCCCGATCGCTTGCGGGCGCGGGTGCAGAAGGTGCTCGATCGCATTGGCATTCATCCGCGCCCCAATGCGTCGCTGGCGAGCGTGCTCGATCCTCTGGTGGCTTGGTTTCGCGCATTCGAGCTCGGCGAGATGCCCGCGCCGTCGGGGTCGTCCTATCTCGACCTCGCGCTGGCACAGAAGGGATGTTGCCGGCATCGCTCGTATGCCTTTGCCATCACCGCCATGGGGCTCGGGATTCCAGTGCGGTACGTCGAGAACGAGATCCATGTGTTCGTCGAGGTGTACATCCCGAAGCGCGGCTGGCGGCGTATCAACCTCGGTGGCGCGCCGCTCGACGAGCAATTGGTCGGCGGCAAGGGCAAGTCGCTGTATGGGGACCGGGGTGCGGATCCGTTCCCGACGCCGCCGGCGTTCACGGCCGGTGGCGGTACGCCGCCCAAAGGGCTGAGTGACCTGGCGACGATGGACCACAAGGTGGAGCAAAGTCAGGTGGCGGGTTCGAAGCCGGCGTCGGGCGCTCCGTCGGGTGGATCTGGTTCAGGCGGCTCAGGAGAAGGATCTGGCGGATCTGGATCCGGCTCGGGATCCGGACCAGGTGGATCAGGCTCTGGCCCCGGCTCAGGCTTCGACGGCCCCCATCCGACGGTCAACCTGGCCGAGCTCGCCCGCCATGACGCCGACGCAGTCGCTGCCGAAGCCCGCCAACCGCGTCGCGTCCGCGCCATCCTCGAAGTCACGCTCGGCACCAAAACGTCCTTCCGCGGGGAAACCGTCGAGCTGGCCGGCACCGCCAAAGTCCCCGCCGGCGATCCGACCAACCTTCCCATCGAGCTCTACCTCGAAGTCCCCGGCGGCGCCGTCCTGCTCGGCCGCTGCACCACCGACGGCACCGGACGCTTCACCGGCAGCTTCGCCGTCCCCCGCGACGTCGAGCCCGGCCGCTACCGCGTCATCGCCCGCACGCCAGGCGACACGCAACGCTTACCGACCTCTAGCCCGCATTAGGACGGCTTGGTCTCGATCCAAACGATGGCGAAGCGCAGAGGCGCTTCCGTTTTCACAAGAGGTAGGGGGTGGGAGACAGCCTGAATTGTTTAAAAAGGGCTCTCCGACGGGGATTTGGTGGATTTCGTCCGATCTGACCCGTCATCATTCCGGCTCCCAAACTCCCATCTCCCTGTGAAAACGGAAGCGCGTCGGGATGACGCCGCGGTGCAATCCTTTGCTACGTTGTTGCTCAGCCGCGGCCGTCGTCGGGCCGGAAGCGTGGGGCGAGCTCGGTACGGCAGACGAGATCCGCGACGCTGCGACGGGCGGTGCACACTTTGAGGAAGGCCCAGCGACCGTAATAGACGCGGCCGGTACCGACCTGGCGATAACGCTGACCGGTGCCGAGGATGGAGACGAGCACCAGCCCTGTTTGAAGCGGCGCGAACGCAGCGGTGCCGAGCGCGCGGACCAGCCCATGCAGCGCGCCCACGCGTTTGCCGTCGCTGGGACGCTGCCAGACGCGCCCGAAGACCCGCATGCCTGGCGTGGCGCCCCAGATGGCGGCGGGCACGAGGTACAAGATGCCAACGACGATGACCACGAAAGACGGTCCGATTTCGTCCCACAGATCTCGTGAATGGAGATGGGGCCAGGCGGCGCGGAGCATGTCGACGCCCACCCGCGGCCGGTAGCCGCCGTCGGCGCCGTAGGACGACCACCCGTAATCGTGCGCGCCGTAGGGCATGAAGTCGTGCACCAGGACATACAAAAATACGGTGATGCCACCGACGATGAAGAGGTCGAACGAGAAAGCCACGAGCCGCCGCAGCTGACCGCCAAATCCGGAGCGGGTGAGCTGCTCTTCTCGACGAGAAATGGGTGAGCCGAGCGCCTTGCCGCGGAACCAACGGCCGAGGCCGGCCATGAGGAAGATGACCGCGAGCACGTCGAAAAACAGCGCTGGGGCGAGCGTGCCCGAGGTCGCCTTCAGGACCAGATACCCCGTCAGGCCGACGACACCGAGCGCGCCGACCACCAGCAGACCGAGCGCACCTCGGCGATCTGTCATGGCATCACTGCGTGCGGAGAACGCCCCGGCGCAACAACAACGCCAGCGTGCGCATGGCCTCGAGGCGTGGCATGCCGCTCACTTCGATGAGCTCGTCCGCGGTGCTCGTCCCGTCGACCCGCGACAGAAAAAACGCCAGGCGGGGATCGAGATCCGGGCTCGGCTTGCCGAAGCCGACGATGGCGTCGAGGTTGCCGACATAGAGCTCGTAGGCGCGCTCGAGCAGCCAGTGTTGTGGGCGACAGCGCGCCGCCGACAGGCCGCCGCCTGCACCGGTAAACTGCGTGACGAACTCCTCCGCGGCATCGAACGCACGCGTCGGATCTTCGGCGTCGAGCGCCGCCTGCACCGACGGGACCGGCTCCAAGGCCGCAGTCTGGTTGGTATCGACGCCGGTGCGCTTCGAGCCGAGCGTGCCGGAGATGGCGCGTGGCGGCTCGGGCGGCGGCGGCAGCTCCAGCACCTCTTCGGGGATGTCGAAGCGGGCGCTGTGGACCGGGCTGTGCATCGGCGGCAGCGACGGGCGACGGGGCCGTGTCGGCGCCGGCGTATCCAGAAAGGCGCGCTCCTCCGCGGTCAACAGCGGCGTCAGCGTCGGCAGCTCGTCGAGGTTGTCATCCGACGGCGCACGCCGGGTGGTGTACTCGAGCGTGCCCTCTGGATCGGCGAACATCTCCAGACGACCGCCGGAGACCTCGACTTCTTCCAGCCGCACCAGCTGCTGGAGCTGCTCGTCGCTGAGCTCGGGAACGTCGAGCGGCGGCGCGTTGCGCAGCGTCGCGGGCGCCTCGATCGGTTTCGACCACGGCTGGGTCGACGAGCGAGACGACTCCGAGTCGTCGAACTGCGGCTCGGTCCGGAGCCCTGGCGGGATGAGCTTGGGCCCGGTGGCGGGCGAGATGCCGAGCAGCGTCGAGGAGCTGGCGCGCCGCGCCGACGGCTCGTTGGTCCACTGCCGCGTCACCGACGGCTTGACCTCTGCCGGCGACAATAGACTGGGGGCGGGCTTGGGGATCGCCGAGGACGAGATCGACCAATCGAGCGCCTCCATCGCCTCACGCGCACCGGCGCTCTGACGGGCGGCCTCGTGCGGCGGCTCCGGCTGGCCGCGCAGCGCCGACGGCATCGAGCCAGGATCGGTCTGCTCGAGCGCATCGTTGAGCGCCGCCAAGGTCTCCTGATCGAGAGGACCGGGCGCATCGAACGGACCACCGTCGCTGGCAGACTCGAAAGCCTCTGGTCCCAGGCTTTGACGGCCGGCTTGCAGCGCCCGCACCCAGCCGAGATAGCGCAGCGCCAGCTCGTGGCCGGGACAGAGCCTCAGGGCCTCTTCGAACTCCAGCGCCGACGCCGCAATGTCGCCGGCAGCATAACGGGCGATACCCTGCTCGATGCGGGCTGTGGCCCGCTCGGCAGCCTCGGCGCGGCTGTCGCGACCGCTCGGCACCCCTTACCCTACGCGCGCCTTGGCGACCACGCCCTTGAACATGTTGAGCGTGCGGTTGAGCGCCTCGGTGCACTCGACGACGGCCTGCACCTCACGCGACTCGAAGGCTTGCTTGGCGCGATCGACGACGCTGCGCGCTTTCTTGATGGCATCGGCGCCGAAGTCGCTGCCGGCGATGGCGGCTTCGACCTTGGGAAACAGCCCCTCGATCTCGTCGACCAGCTTCTCCGCTGCCTGCTTTTTGACCTCGAACTCCTCGGTGTGTTTCTGATCGAGGAGATAATCCTTTGACTCCTCCACCATCTTGCGGATTTCGTCTTCGGTGAGGCCGGAGGTGGCGGTGACGGTGATGGCCTGCTTGATGCCCGTCTCCATGTCCTTGGCCGACACCGACACGATGCCGTCGGCGGAGATCTCGAAGGTGACCTCGATCTCCACTTCGGCCTTCGGCGCCCGACGGAGCCCGGTCAGGATGAACTCGCCGAGCAGCTCGTTCTCCTCGGCGCGATCGGCTTCACCTTGCAAGACCAAGATCTTCACCGAGGTCTGGTTGTCTTTGATCGTCGTGAAGACGTGGCTGGCCTGCGTCGGCACGGTGGTGTTCTGCTGGATGAGCCGGTGGAAGTAGCCACCGACGATCATGATGCCGAGCGAGTGCGGCGTCACGTCGAGAAGCAGCATGTCCGACTCTTCATGCAACAGCGCCGCGCCCTGGATCGAAGCCCCCAGCGCCACGACCTCGTCGGGGTGTACGCCTTTGCACGGTTCCATGCCGAAGAACTTGGCGACCTCTTCCTGAATGCGTGGCATACGCGTCATGCCACCGACGAGAATCACGTCTTCGATGGACGACTTGTCCATGTCGGCTTCGACCAGCGTCTTGCGGCAGATCTGCACGCATTTCTCGACGAGATCTTCGGTCAGCTCCTCGAGCTTCTCGCGCGTCAGCGTGCGCTGGAGATGCAGCGCTTCGCCGTCCTTGGAGATGATGAACGGGAGGTTGATCTCGGCTTCTTTCGCGGTCGAGAGCTCGCACTTGGCTTTCTCGGCCACGTCTTTGAGCCGCTGCAGCGCCATCTTGTCGCGGCGCAAATCGAGGTGGTGCTCCTTGGCAAAGCCGAACACCAGCCAGTCGATGACGCGCTTGTCGAAGTCTTCGCCGCCGAGAAATGTATCGCCTGCCGTCGAGATGACCTCGAAGACGCCGTTGCCGAGCTCCAGGATCGAAATATCGAAGGTGCCGCCCCCGAGATCGAAGACCGCGACTTTGCGCTCCAGCGACTTGCCAAAGCCGTAAGCCAGCGCCGCCGCGGTTGGCTCGTTGATGATGCGGATGACGTCGAGCCCGGCGATGCGCCCCGAGTCCTTGGTCGCTTGTCGCTGGCCGTCGTTGAAATACGCGGGCACGGTGACGACCGCTTTCTCGACGGGATGTCCGAGATATTCCTCGGCAATCAGCTTCATCTCTTGCAGCACGTAAGCGGAGATCTCGGGGATGGAATAATCCTCCCCACGCAGCTGAATGCGGACGTCGCCGTGCGGCCCTTCGACGAGCTTGTAGCTGCACATTTCCTGCGCCTGGGCCACCGGCGGCGAGTCCCACTTGCGGCCGATGAGGCGCTTGGCGGCATACACCGTGTGCTCGGCGTTGGTGATGGCCTGGCGCTTGGCGATGTGCCCGACGAGGCGCTTGCCGCTCTCGGTGATGGCCACCATCGACGGTGTGGTCCGATAGCCGCCGCGATTTGGAATGACCACGGGGGTGCCGTTTTCGACCACGGCTACACAGGAATTGGTGGTGCCGAGATCGATGCCGATGACCTTATCTGACACGTGGCGACACTCCGGCAGGTTGGCGCTATCGTACCACAGATGCTCACGATTGACCGCACCAAGCCCATGCCCGACCTCACCGAGGAAGTAAAAGCACTCGGCAAGGAGCGCAGCCGCCAAGCCCCCAATGCCGAGCTCGCCACTCTTCTCGTCGGGATTCTCGCCGATCCGCCCTACACCGGGCAGAAGACAAAGCCGCTGTGGAACGAGGTCGTGTCGCTTCTCGAGCAGCACGCAGGGCCCGACGTGGTGGCGCCGCTGGCCGGCTTGGCAGCGGACTATCGCAAGGTCTTTGGTCCGACGATCATGGGCGAGCGCGTCGAGGGCCAGCTACGGAAGCTGGTGGCCACGCTCATTGCAAGATTTCCGGATGCGCCGCGTGAGCTCGCGGCTGCTCCGGTGGTGGCGCCGAAGCCGCAGCGCACCGACGACATCTGGTCGGAGATCTACGCTCATCTCGACGATGACGGCCCACGTCTAGTGCTGGCCGACGCGCTCATCGAGGAAGACAATCCGCGCGGCGAATTCATCTTTCTCCAGCTCCGGCCCGAGCTCGACAAGGCCGAGCAGAAGCGCATGGCGCAGCTCCTCGTAGCGCACGAGAAAGAGTGGCTCGGTCCCGTCGCTGATGTGACCCACAAGGCGCGCGTCTGGCGGCGTGGCTTCCTCGACGAATGCAGCCTGCTCCCGCGTGGAAAGTTTCTGGCCGCCGCAGTCGGGCATCGGGTATGGAGCACGGTCCGGCACCTCACGATGTTTTCGCACGACGCCGACAAAGGCGCCGCCATCGTGACCCATCCCGTGCTCCGCAACCTGCGTGTCGTCGAGAATCCACCCGACGCGATGTTGACCACCATGGCCGAGAGCGACCTGCCCTGGGCGGTGGAGCGGCTGAGCGCGCTCCTCGTGCGCACCGGCTCGTTCATGCCCGAGCTGTTGGCGCCGCGTGGTTTGCCGTCGCTGCGGGAGATCATGCTGACCTCTCCGTTCGGCAATGGCTCTGCCCCCGAGTCGCTGCGCGCGCTGTGGCCGAGCCCGCTTGGCCGACAGCTCCAGGTGCTCAAGATGCGGGTCTACACCAACTTTTTTGGAGCGTGGGCGCAGGAGATCATGCAGCACGCGCCAATGCCGGTGGAGCTGGGGATGGAAGTGACCTTTCGCTTCGACGGAAAACGCCTGACGGTGATGCCGGCGACCCAGCCGATGCGTGGCTGGAAGCCATTACCGGAGATCGTGCGAGACGGCTTACGCGCGCTCCCGGCCGGCTACTTCGAGTCGGTCACCGTCGACGATGCACTGCGTGATGGCGGCGTCGATCAGGAAGTCGCGCGCCTGTGCTGATGCGCGACGATTTGTGGGAAGCGGTCCGCCGTCAACCCGACGACGACGCGCCGCGGCTGGTGCTGGCCGATGCGCTCATCGAACACGGCGATCCGCGCGGAGAATTCATCGCGCTGCAGCTCAGGCCGGAGCCGTGGTCGCGCGCCGATCTGGCCCGCCAGCGACGGCTGTTGAAACTGCACGAAAAAGAGTGGCTCGGTCCGGTCGCGCTCGTGACCACCAAAGCGTCGCGCATCTGGCGACGGGGATTCCTGGACGACTGCACGTTTTGGCCCAAGCGCGGCCAGGTTCCGGCCGCGGTGGGCCATCCCGCTTGGGCTGGGGTGCGCCGCTTCACGCTCGACGCCACCGACGGCGGTGCGCGTGAGCTTTTGATGCATCCGGTAATGCGCGGGCTGCGGTTTTTGCACGGTGGCGCCGAGCCGGTGATCGAAGCATTGGCCCAGGCGAGCCAGCCGTTCGCCATCGAAGAGCTATCCGGCGCGTTCATCGACGACGATGGGCTGTGGCACAGCCTCCTCGATCCGGTGGGCATGCCGTCGCTGCGCACCCTGCAATTCACGTTCTGGTACGGCGCTGACGACGATCCGACGAAGCTCCGGCCGATCTGGAAAAGCCGACTCGGCCGCCAGCTCGACGTGCTCCGGCTCAAGCTCTACCCGTTCTATTTTCGCGACTGGGCGACGGAGATCTTGGCGCACGCGCCGATGGCGGTGGAGATCGATCTCAACGCGTGGATGCGCATCGAGAAAAAGCGCCTCGTCGTCTGGCCGTCGGACAGCGACCTCCGCGCGTCGGAGATCAAGACCATCGTCGCCGAATCGCTCAAGGTTCTGCCAGCCAAGCGCTTCGACACCGTCGAGATTCACGACGACCTGCGCAGCCCGTCCGTCGACCGCCAGGCCAACCGCCTGCGCGGCCGCTGACTACATCCCCATCGACTCCATGTACGCCTGCCGTCGCGCGGCGTCGGAGAGCAGCTCGAACGAGGCCTTCAGATTCTGGAAAATCTTGGTCAGCCGATCGCGATAGGCGCCGATATCTTTCCCGAAATAGCGGTCGGGATGGAACTCCTTCGAGAGCCGAAAATAAGCGCGCTTGATCTCTTTGTCGTCGGCGCCGACCTCGAGCTCGAGGAGCTCGAAGGCGTTCCAGACCTCGATGCCGGCCAGCACGGTGTCGATGCGGAGCTGCTGCTCCGCCGGCAGCGCGAGCAGATGGGCGTCGGGGGGCGGTTGCAACGGCTTGACCTCCCGCCGCGCCACGGTCACCGTCGGAACAGCGACCTTCGGCGCCCCCGCGGCGACGCTGGTCGACGCACTTGCCGTCGGTGGTGGCGAGCTGTGCCGCGACTCCATGGTCGCGCCCTTGGGCCGCTTCATCCCCGGCAGATCGAGCGCGCCCACTTCCCAGAGCTTCTTCAAGATGCCGTGCGTCTGTGTCTCCGGAAACGGCACCAGCATGCAGATGTCGCCGAGCGTGGTCACGCCGTCGACGCGGGACAACACGAAGCCAGCCTCGGCACCGAGCCTTCCGAGCGCCGCGAGCTCCGCCTCACCCATGTGCAGACGCTTGGGGATGAGGTTCACCGCGCCGAGCCCCTCGATGATCTTTTTCGGGCCGGGCGGCACTACCAACCCCCGAGGAGACGCTCGAGCAACGCCTTCTGGATGTGCAGGCGGTTCTCGGCTTGCTGGAAGACCGCCGAGCGTGGACCTTCGAGCACACCGTCGGTGATTTCTTCGCCGCGATGCGCGGGCAAGCAATGCAGCACCATGACGTGCCGCTCGGCCAGCGACAAGAGCTGCTCGTCGATGCAGTAGCCGGCAAAGTCGCGCTTGCGCACCTCGGCCTCGCCCTCCTCGCCCATCGACGCCCACACATCGGTGGAGACCACATCACGACCACGCACGGCGTCGGCCGGCGCGCGGACGATCTCGATCGTGGTGCGCCAGTCGCCGTCCGCCTCGGCCCGGGCCAGCACGCCCGCGTCGGGCTCGTAGCCTTCGGGGCACGCGATCGACAGATCGAGACCCAAGATCGCGGCGGCTTCGATCCACGAATGGGCCATGTTGTTGCCGTCGCCCACCCAGGCAAAACGCGACTGCCCTGGGTCGAGCGCACGCGGCCCGAGACGTTCCCAGACGGTGAACAGATCAGCCAGCACCTGACACGGATGCGACAGATCGGTGAGGCCGTTGATCACCGGCACCGGCGCAAAGCGGGCCAGCTCCTCGGCGACGTCGTGGCCGAAGGTTCTGACCAGAATGCCGTGGCAGTACCCGCCGAGCACGCGGGCGGTGTCGCGCAGCGGCTCACCCCGGGCGATTTGCGAGCCCTGCGCCGACAGATAGACCGCGTGGCCGCCGAGCTCGTACATGCCGACCTCGAAGCTGACGCGGGTGCGCGTCGAGGCTTTTTCGAAGATCATGCCGAGGGTCCGGCCGGCCAAAGGCGTGTGACGCTCGCCGCGGGCCCGCATGGCTTTCAGCTCGCCAGCTCGGGCGCACAGCGCGCGGATCTCGGCCGCGGTAAAGTCCCACAGCGACAGCAAATCTCGTTTCTTTTGCGCCATCAGCTGCCCAGCGCCGCGTCGAGAGCGGCCACTCCCTCGTCGAGCTCGCCCTCGGTGACGAGATACGGCGGCACGAAACGAACGACCGTGCCACCGGCCACGGACAACAGCACGCCCGTCTCGCGGACCCGCTGCACGATGGGCGCAGCGTCGCCGTCGATGGCGAGGCCACGCAAGAGGCCCTGACCGCGGACCTCGAGCGCGCGGCCGGGATATTTCACGATGAGGGCCGCCAGCCGGGCAGCGAGATGCTCACCCAGGCGGCGCACCCTCGGGATGAGCCCGTCGGTCATGATGGTCTCGAGCACGGTGCGCGCGGCAGCGCAGGCGAGCGGATTGCCGCCAAACGTCGACGCGTGCGTCCCGGGCGTGAAGGCCTGCGCCAGCTCGGGCGAAGCGACGATGGCGCCGATGGGCACGCCGCCGGCCAGGCCCTTGGCCAGCGACATGACATCGGGCACGACCATTTCTTGCTGATAGCCGAACCAGGTGCCGGTGCGGCCGATGCCGGTCTGCACCTCGTCGAAGATGAGGACGGTGCCGGTCTCGTCGCAGCGACGGCGAAGCGCCTTGAGCCAGCCCGGCGGCGGCACGCGGATGCCGCCTTCGGCCTGCACGGGTTCCAGGATGACGGCACAGGTGTTGGTGGTGATGGCGTCGAGCGCGCGGCGATCACTACCGTCGGTGGGCCAGGGCACGAAGCGGCCCCATTCGATGAGTGGGCCGAAGCCGGCACGATATTTTTCCTGGCCGGTCAGACCCACCGTGGCGACGGTGCGGCCGTGGAAGCCGCCTTCGAACGCCAGCACTTCGATGCGGTCGGCGCGGCCGCGCACGACGTGCTGATAGCGCTTGGCCAGCTTGACCGCGGCCTCGTTGGCTTCTGCACCTGAGTTGCAAAAGAACACGCGTGGCGTTCCGTGGCCACCGATCTCCGGCGCCAGCTTGACCAAGAGCTCAGCGCAGCGAATCTGCTCCTCGTTATAGAAGAGGTTCGATACGTGGATGAGCTTCATCGCTTGCTCGGCGATGGCGATCGCCAGCTGCGGATGCGCGTGGCCGAGCGGACAGGCAGCGATGCCAGCAGTCAGATCGAGATAGCGGCGCCCGGCCACATCCCACACCTGGCAGCCGGCACCACGACGCAACACCAGCGGTTGCTGGCGATAATTGGAGATGAGCACTTCCTGGGCGACACGGATGAGGTGCGCCTGTTCCTCGACGCTCTCGGCGGTGCCCTGATCCAGCGGAATGTTCTCGGTCATGTTTTCCTGTCTTACCTTGGGTCCTACGCTACGAGCTCGGTGCCGATACCGCGGTCGGTGAAGATCTCCAGCAGCACCGCGTGATCTAGGCGCCCGTCGACAATGTGCACCTTGCGCACGCCGTCTGCCAGCGCCGAGAGGCCAAACTCGACCTTGGGGATCATGCCGCCCGAGATGACGCCACTGTGGATGAGCGCGCGGACCTCGTTGGCGGCCAGCGTCGAGTAAAGCTGACCGTCGGAGCCGCGCACGCCTTGCACGTCGGTCAGCATCAGCAGTTTTTCGGCGTGCATGGCAGCGGCGACCTTGGCGGCAAAGGGGTCGGCGTTGACGTTGAGCGTTTCGCCTTTGTCGTCGACGGCGATGGGCGCGATGACCGGGATGAAGTCGTCCCCGACGAGGCGATCGAGGAGCCGGGAGTCGATGCGGACCACCTCGCCGACATGGCCAGGGTCAATGCCCTCGGTCGTGCCCGGCGCGACAATGGGTCCCATGCGTCGCGCCAGGGCCAGGCCGCCGTCTTTGCCGGTGAGACCAACGGCGCGACCGCCGGCGCGGTTGATGAGGCGCACGAGCTCCTTGTTGACCTGGCCGCCAAGCACCATCTCCACCACCTGCATGGTTTCGTCGTCGGTGATGCGCAAGCCAGCCACGAAGCGCGACTCGATGTGCAGCCGCGCCAGCATCTGGCCGATCTGCGGGCCACCGCCGTGGACCACGACGGGGTTGAGCCCGACCAGCTTCAGAAGGACCACATCGCGACAGAAGCTCTCGCGCAGCCGCACGTCGTCCATGGCGTGGCCGCCGTACTTCATGACCACCGTTTTGCCGCGGAACTTCTGGATGTACGGCAAGGCCTCGGTGAGCACGACGGCCTTGTCGAGCGGCGACAACACGGGTGACGGCTGAGACTCCATGGGGCGCAGAAAATAGGCCCTTTCTACCCCCGCTGCAACGAGCTTGGCGGCCTCAGGGTTTGCTCAGGCTTTGAGGAGAAGCGCCAAAAAGGCGACGAGAATCACGTAGGTGGTGGTGGCTTTGTTGTCGCCCTCACCCTGCTCACCGGACACGGCGCGGAAGCCAGCGACGGCGGCGACCACCAGCAACATCGATTCCGACGTGACGAAAAACGCCGCCAAGGCCACCCCGGCACACACGGCGCGCTGCCAGCGCGACATGGGATGAAACGCCCGGCTGCCGTCGAGCTGCCAGACGGGGACGAGGTTGAAGAGGTTGATGAAAGCGCCGGTTCGCGCCAGCGCATGAAAGAGCTCGGAATCGAACGCGTGATAGGCACCGAGACAGGCCAGCGCCGCCGCCGCACCCCAGATCGGGCCCGCCAGACCGATCTCGGCGTCGATAGCCGCCGTCGCTGGCCGGGCCTTGAGCCGCACGAACGCGCCGAGGCCTGGGATGAACATCGGCGCCGACGCCGGCAGGCCATGCCGGCGCAGCGACCACACATGGCCCATCTCGTGGACGTAGATCGACAGCAGAAACCCGGCGGCAAACTTCCAGCCGAACAGCGACCAGTAGACGCCAAACGACAGCAACATCGAGAACACCGTGGTCGCCTTGGTGAGGCCGAGAAGCAGAAGCTTGCCCTTGCCGAGGAGCACCAGCACCAGCCACTTGACCTTCCACAGCACGAGGCCCACGGCCCCAGCGGCCCCGGCGGCTTTTCCGACGGTCCCCGACGGCCGCGACGGCTCGCGGGTGACCACCGCGTCGGCCTCGGTCTCGAGCGCGGCCAGCTTGGTCTCGATCTGATGCGCCTGCAGCGACGCACGAGGCAGCAGCCGGAGTGCCTGTTGCCACAGCGCGACGGCGTCTTTTCCCGTCGCGGCCTCGGCCTCTTGTGCCAGGCGCAGCAACTCGTCCTTGTAGCGCAACGCGCCGCACGCCGGGCAGGCCAGTGCGCCTTCCACGAACGGAGCGCCGCAAACGCAGCGATCCTGCGCGTCAGCGACCGACGGCAAGCGGCCCTTTGATGGCGGCGTCGATCGGCGTCGTGAGCCGCCAGGCCTCACGCAGCGCCACGGCCAAAATGATCGCGCCGATGACGCCACGCACGCCGCCCGAAAACGGCGCAGCGACGGCGTATGCCATCAGCTTGGGCATCGCCGACAGCCAGGCGCCGAGGCCCTCGAGCTGCATCGGCCCGGCCAGATCCGGAATGTACTGCACGGTGATGGCCAGGTAGGTCAAGACGACCGCCGCGATCTGGAGGCCCCGCGTGCTGCGATCGCCCGCGCCCCAACGCACCCCGTGACCGACGAGATAGCCGACGCCGATGGACAGGATCCCGATCTCGATATGGAACTCCACGCGTACGAACCAGTACAGCACTGCGCCGGCGATCGCGCCGCCAGCACCGAGGAGCAGCGCGTGAAGCATCGCCTTCGGATCAGGCCCCGACTTGGCCTTCAGGCGAGCGAGACAGGCGGCGCAGATCTTCTTGGGCCCGAGCGTCCACAGCTCATGCTGCAGCGGCAGATCACACCCGTCGCAGCGCTGCCACTTGACCTCGTCGAACTTCATCTCGTCCGCCACCTCTCAGTGCTAGCACAGATTTTCGCCTGTATCCCGCCGCCAAGGTACCCTTGCCGCTTGGACCCCACTCGACAGGAGCTCAGCGTGCTGCGCGCCCGCTTCGTCGCCCACCTCGAGGGAGAGCGACGTGCGTCGCCGCACACGGTCAGGGCCTACGCGCTCAATACCGGCCAGCTCATAGCCTTTCTCGACGAAAAACGGGGGCGGCCGGCCGAGGCGCGCGACCTTGACATGATGAGCCTGCGTTCTTATCTTGCGTCGCTGTTTGCAGAAAACGAGGCGGTCACCATTGGCCGCAAGCTGTCGGCTCTGCGCGCCTTTTACCGCTTTCTCCGTCGAGAAAAAATCCTGCACGAAAACGTCGCCATGCTGCTCCGCGCTCCCAAGGGCAAAAAGTCGCTGCCGCAGTTCCTGACGCCAGAGCAGGCGGTGGCGCTAGTGGAAGCGCCCGTGCGGCCGAAAAGTGGCCGGCAGGTGACCGCGCTCGGCCTCCGCGATGCGGCGTTACTCGAGGTCCTTTACGGGTGTGGCTTGCGCGTCTCCGAGGCGGTGAAGCTCGACCTCGCCGACCTCGAGCTCACCGGCGACACCGAGCTACGGGTTCGGCGCGGCAAAGGCGGCAAAGATCGTCTGGTGCCGCTCGGACAAAAAGCGGTCGACGCGGTGCTGGCCTGGCTGCCGGCGCGCTTGACACTGGCGCCCGTCGACGCGGCGCTGTTCGTCAACGCGCGCGGGGGTCGGGTCACCGATCGCAGCGTGCGTCGGTTCGTCGACCAGCGGGCCCTCGAAGGCGATGTGCCCGATACCCATCCGCATGCGCTGCGCCATAGTTTTGCGACGCATCTATTGTCGTCGGGGGCCGATCTTCCGTCGATCCAGGAGCTGCTCGGTCATGCATCGTTGAAGACCACGGCGCGCTATGCGCATGTGGATCTGCAGTACCTCAAGAAGGCGCACGCTCTTCACCCGCGCCAGCCGAAAGCGAAGCCATGAAAGAGCCCATCCACTCCACCACCATCCTGTCCGTGCGCCGCAACGGCAAAGTCGTCGTCGCTGGCGACGGTCAGGTCACCCTCGGCAACACGGTCATGAAAGCCAACGCCAAAAAAGTGCGCAACATGCACGAAGGCAAGGTCATCGCCGGCTTCGCTGGATCGGCGGCCGACGGCATGGCGCTGTTCGAGCGGCTCGAGGCCAAGCTGCGCGAGTCGGGCGGCAAGCTGGTGCGCGCCGCAGTCGAGCTGGCCAAGGACTGGCGAACGGACCGCGCACTCCGGCGGCTCGAGGCCTTGCTCATCGTCGCTGACAACGAAAAGACCCTGCTCTTGACCGGCACCGGCGACGTCATCGAGCCTGAAGGCGGCATCATCGCCATCGGCTCCGGCGGGCCCTACGCGCTCGCTGCCGCACGGGCGTTGATGGAGTCGACCGAGCTCAGCGCACGCGAGATCGCCGAGCGGGCGCTGCGCATCGCCGGCGAAATCTGCATCTACACCAACCAACAACTGTCCTTCGAGGAGCTCGGGTGACCAGGGACGCACGGAGTCTTACACCCAAGGTGATCGTCGAGGAGCTCGACCGATACATCGTGGGCCAGAAAGCCGCCAAGCGCGCGGTGGCGATTGCACTGCGTAACCGCTGGCGCCAGCAGCAGATCCCGGCCGAGCTACGCGACGAGATTTCGCCGAAGAACATCATCATGATCGGGCCCACCGGCGTCGGTAAGACCGAGATCGCCCGGCGCCTGGCCAAGCTGACCGCGGCGCCGTTTCTGAAGGTCGAGGCGTCGAAGTTCACCGAGGTCGGCTATGTCGGCCGCGACGTCGACTCCATCGTCCGCGATCTCGTCGAGATCTCGGTGAAGCTCGTCAAAGACGAAGAGCAGACCAAGGTGCGCGCCCGCGCCAAGGAGCTGGCCGAGGAGCGCGTGCTCGATCTGTTGCTGCCGCGCCCGCAGCCCGGTGTGCGTGCTGCGCTGCCGGCATCCCCGTCGGCAGAGACGCCGCCCGAGGTCAACCCCACGCGCGAGAAGCTGCGCGAGATGTTGCGTAAGGGTCTGCTCGACGATCGCGAGGTGGAGGTCACGGTCTCCGATCAACCGCAGGGATTCTTCGAAGTCTTCTCCAATCCGGGCATGGACCAGGTTGGCTTCGACATGGGCAAGCTGCAGCAGATGTTCGGGGGCCAGCGCGGTCGCGAAAAAGCGCGCCGCGTGAAGATCCCCCAGGCGCTCGAGCTTCTGACCACCGAAGAGTCGGGCCGGCTCATCGACATGGAGAAGGTCAGCGTCGAGGCGGTCCATCGCGCCGAACAATCGGGCATCGTGTTTCTCGACGAGATCGACAAGATCTGCGGCAACCGTTCTGGCGCCGGTGGGCCGGACATCTCGCGTGAAGGCGTGCAGCGCGATCTGCTTCCCATCGTCGAAGGCTCGAGCGTGACCACCAAGTATGGCGTGGTGAAGACCGACCATGTGCTGTTCATCGCCGCTGGCGCATTTCACGTCGCCAAGCCGTCGGATCTCATCCCCGAGCTGCAAGGCCGTTTCCCCATCCGCGTCGAGCTCGAGCCGCTCGAGCAAAACGATTTCGTGCGCATTCTGACCGAGCCGGAGAACTCGCTCACCCGGCAATATCAGGCCCTTTTGCGCACCGAGGGCGTCGAGATCGAATGGCGCACCGACGCAGTGATCGAGATCGCCCGCATGGCCACCCTGGCCAACGAACGCATGGAAAACATCGGCGCCCGTCGGCTGCACACGATTTTGGAGCGTTTGCTCGACGACCTCAGCTTCGAGGCGCCTGGCCTGCAGGGCGCCCAGGTCCCCATCACCGCCGCCTACGTGCGCGAGCGCCTGTCAGCCGTTCTCGAAGATCAGGACCTGTCGAAGTACATCCTGTAAGCCTTATTTGAAGTCGGAGAACCGCAGCACGCCGAGGTCGCCAGCGACGGGGGCCGAGTTGTGGTTGAGGCCGAGGCCCAGCCCGAGGCCGAGGCCCAGTCCGACGACGACGATGGCGACCGTGCCGCCGACCACGCCGGCGACGAGGCCGCGGGCGCGTTTTCGCGGCGGGACCACAGGCAGGTGCAGGCGAATGTCGTCGCCGTCGACGAGCGTGGCGATCTGCTGGCTCTGGCGGCCATCGGGTGCACGCGCGCGCAGCCGGTGGGTGCCGGGACGGACCCAGGTGCCGGAGGGAACGGTGCGGCCGTCGAGCTCCAGCGACGAGCCGGATGGCCAGCCTGGCTCGAGGCTGACCTTGGCGAGCAGCGGCACCAGCGCGCGCAGCTCGGCGTTGGCGCGCGCAGTCAGGGCGGCGTCGCCGTCGGGTTCTTCGAGGTAAGCCGACAGATCGTTGGCTGCAGCGGCCACATCCCCAAGCTCACGCTCGGCGGCGGCGGCATTGATGAGGAGCCGCGGGCTCGGATAGAGCGCGTAGGCGGCACGAAAGTTGGCCAGCGCGCCGCGCAAATCGCCGCGCGCAAAGAGCGCGTTGCCCTGTTGCAAGAGCAGGCGCGCCTCCGTGCGGGTGGAGTCTTCTCCCGTCGGTGAAGCATGCACTGACGCCGTCAGCAAGAGCAACGCGAGTGCCCGGATCACAGATCCTGCACAGGCGCCGCCGAATGAGCCGGGGTTGGCTCGGCGGGTTTGAGGCTGGGCTTGGCGGTCGCTGGCGGCTTGTGTTTCACGCCTTTGCGCGCTGGCTTGGTCGCCGCTTTGGCCATCGGCGCGGCGACAGTCGGCGCGGCTGCCGGATCGGCCAGCGCAGCCGGCACGGTCAACGTTGGCGCGACAGCGGATTTTTCCGTCGCTGGCACGATGGGTGGCACGACCGGCGCCACCACGGGCTTTGCCGGCACGCTCTCGGTCCCACGCGAGAGGGCCACGATCACCAGCGACACCACCCCGGTCAGGATCAAGCTCGCCACCACGGCCCTCACCCAACCAAACGCCTCCCGCGTCGGCGCCGGTGTCTCTGCGCCGGTCCTGGCCTCGACCTCGGTGTCATCGCCAACCGCAGTCGACTCGCGCTCGCCACGCGCCTCCTCCCCGTCGCTGACAGTCCCAGCCGCACCCTCACAAGCGCGCCGCAACGCCGCCGCAAAGTCGCTGACGTGCGCGTAGCGATCTTCGGGCCGCTTGGCCAAGGCCCGCGCAAACACCAGATCGACCTCTTCGCCCAGCCCCGGTCGCACCCCGGCCAGCGGCGTCGCTGCGCCATGCACGATCTGATACAGAATCGACGGCACCGACTGCGCCGCGAACGCGCGCCGGCCCGACAGCATCTCGTAAGCAATCGAACCCAGCGAGAACAGATCCGATCGCGGCCCGAGCTCGGCCTGGCCCACGGCCTGCTCAGGTGACATATAAAGCGGCGTGCCGACCATGGCGCGCTCATGCGTCAGCGTCGCCGAATCGACCAGCTTGGAGACGCCAAAGTCGAGCACCTTGACGAAGTCATTCCGCCCGCCGATGCGCGCCAGAAAGATGTTGGCCGGCTTCAGATCGCGATGCACCACGCCGCGCCCATGCGCCACTTCGAGGGCCGCCGCGACTTCGTCGACGATGCGCAACACCATCGACACCCCGAGGCGCCGCACCCGCCGCAGCCGCTCGGAGAGGTCTTCTCCGTCGAGGAGCTCCATCACCAGATACGGCTGCGCCCCCGGCTCGGCCCGATAGTCGAACACCTCGACGATGTGCGGGTGTGACAGCGACGCGGCGATCTCCGCCTCGCGACGAAAGCGCTGCAACGCCGTCGACGCCAGGTGCGGATCTTTGGGGCTGCCGAGGACCTTGACCGCCACCCGTCGCGGTAGCCGCAGATGCTGGGCCTCGAAGACCACGCCCATGCCACCCTCGGCGACGACGCGCTCGAGCCGATAACTCTCGGACAAGGTGTCGCCGACCGTGACCTGTGCGGCCAGGCTCATGGCAGCGTCGACGCCGTGTACACCGCGGCAAAGTGGCCTTCGGTCCCGGCCACGCGCAACGACATCTTCCAGTTGCCCGACGGCGCGGCGATCGAATCGGTCACCACCGTCGCTGGCTGGCCGTTGGTCGCCGCTTCACAGCGGAATGCGCCGCCGCGCTGATCGAGCCTGAGCCGATAGGTCGTCGATGTGGCCAACAGAGGCTGCAGCGCGATGGTGGTCCTGACGGTGGCCGTGCCGCCGGTGTAGCGATAGAGGTCGAGCGAGTCCGGCCCCATCGCCGCATGGGTGACCACACACAGCATGCCCACCGTCGACGAAGCCGGATTGGCCGCGTCACCGAGAAACACGCCGAGCTCACCGCGCACCGGCGTCGAGTGGACGGTGAGAAAGTACGCCGCCTGCAGCCACACTTCGGCGCGGACATTGTTCGGCAACAGATCAGCGTCGTCGGTGGCGAGGACCGCATCGAGGCTCGACTGCAGCACCAGCTCGCCGCCAGTCACCGCGCCGCCCGAGAAGCGACCGGCCGTCCGGAAAGGCTCGAACATCCGCGTGACGTTGCCGGCTTTGTTGCCGTCGGGATCGCAGCCGTCCGGCAGCTCGTCGCCGTCGCTGTTGGCGGCGCCGGGATCGTAGTCGGCCGGACACGCGTCGCAGTCGTCGGCCACACCGTCGCCGTCTTCGTCGGGGCTGCTCGGGCTGCAAGCCTTGCCCAGATCAGCGCTCAGCGACGAAAGATCAGTGCCGGCGACCACGGGCGCGCTCAGCGTCGCCTGCAGCCGATTGCACCCCAGCGGATCGACCCGGCCCGAGGCGCCGCCCGAGGCCAATACCTGGCCGCTGGCGTCCACGGCCTGCACCGTCACCACGACGGTGTAAGCGACCTCGGCGGGCATGTCTGGCCGCAGCAAAAACGCCTGCCCGTCAAAGGACTCCGACAGCGGCAGCTCCGCGCGTCGCGGCGGCGCACCGTCGATCGCCAGATCGACCAAGAGCCGCGCAGCCGCTGACGCGTCGACACCAGGCGCGGCCGACAGCCTCACTTGCACGTCAGGCGACGGGGCACACGCTGCCCCGCAGCCCGAAGCAGCGGCCAACAGCATGCAGATCGGCCACACCTGTTTCATTTTCCAGTCGCAGACTACTACAGACCGGGACGCACCGACACGGCGGCCGCGCCAGCCCACCACGCGGCAAAGTCCGACTGCGCCCGCTCGGCATGCGCCACCCGGCGCTCATGTTTCCCAAGGTGTCGGGGCTTCCCCTTGGCCGTCTGCTGGGGCGGCAGCGGCGGAAACAGGCCGAAGTTGATATTGGTCGGCTGAAACGGCTCACCCAAGAGTCGCGGCTTCATGAGGTGCTGGTACAGGCCACCAAACGCGGTCGTCACTGGCGGCGGCGCAAACCGCTCCCCCGAGAGCTCACCGGCCACGAACAGTGACGCTAGAAGCCCCATCGCCGTCGATTCGATATACCCCTCGACGCCGGTCACTTGCCCAGCCAGCCGGATATTGGGCCGCGCTTTGAGCTCGAGCTCCGGACCCAACATCCGCCAAGCCTCGACGTAGGAATTGCGGTGAATGGACCCAAAACGCAGAAAATCGGCTTTGGCCAGCGCCGGGATCATCGAAAAGATCCGCTTCTGCTCGGGATAGGTCAGCCGGGTCTGAAAGCCGACCAGGTTGTAGGCCGTGCCATAGCGGTTCTCGGCGCGCAGCTGGACGACGGCATAGGCGCGCGTGTCGAGGCCCACCGGCTTCATCGGCCCAAAGGCGAGCACGTCGTCGCCGCGCTCGGCCATCACCTCGACGGGCAGACAGCCTTCGAAGTACTTCGGCTCCTCGAAGGCGTGCGGGATGACTTTCTGTCCGGCCCGCACCGCAGCGACGAAGGCCATGTACTCGTCCTTCGATAGCGGACAGTTGATGTAGTCGCCTTCGGCTTCGGGCGCCGGCTCGACGGATTCGACTGCCTCAGGAACCGCGATCGGCATCCCCCGCCCCCGTCGACGCCCGCGGGTCCGATTGCCCATGAAGGCGTGATCCCAGTCGATACTCTCCGCGTCGATGATGGGCGCAATCGCGTCGTAAAAATAAAACCGATCGCCGCACAACGCCGCCAGGTCCCGCGCTGCGCCACCACCGAGAAGAGGGCCGCCGGCCAAGATCACCGGGCCGGTCTCGGGCAGCGACTCGAGCGGCCGTCGCTCGATGCGGATCTTGGGCTCGAGCGCCATGGCCATGGTGACGCCGCGTGAAAAGATCTGCCGGTCGACGGCGAGCGCGTCGCCGGCTGGCACCTTGGCCGCATCGGCACAGGCCACCACCAGCGAGCCCGCCCGACGCAGCTCGGCCTTCAACAGCCCCGCTGGCGTCGACGGATCGTCCGATCGCAGGGAGTTGGAACAGACCAGCTCGCACAGGAGCGGCGTCGTATGCGCCGGCGAAATCCGCGCCGGCTTCTGTTCCACCAACGACACCGACCAACCCCGACGCGCCAGCTGCCAGGCGGCCTCGCACCCCGCGAGACCGCCTCCCACCACCGTGACGTCGGCGAAAAAGGTCAGGCCGAGTCCCCGGTCTCGACCGTTTCGGCCTCACCCTCGGGCGCACCACCCTCGGCCGGATCACCCTGCGCGCCATACTCCTGCACGTAGCCGCAGTCCTGGTTCACGCAGCGATACCGCCCGCCGCCCGATCGATTGGGCCGCTTGACCAAGAACTTGGCCTGGCACTGCGGGCACGGCTTGGCCACGGGCTTGTCCCACAACACGAAGTCGCACTTGGTCTTCGAGTAGTTGGAGCAGCCATAGAAGGGCTTACCCTTCTTGCTGCGCTTCTCGGTGAGAAAGCCACCGCAGTCGGGCTTGGGACAGGTGACGCCGAGAGAAATGGGCCGCGTGGTCTTGCACTCGGGATATTTCGAGCACGCCAAGAACTCGCCGAAGCGGCCCTTTTTGAC
>Ga0123338_10001127_pt1 | contig 26144 bp, 22 predicted proteins | sample grotaG_FD_89793 | JGI IMG/M metagenome (GOLD analysis project Ga0123338, IMG submission 89793) | Glacier valley bacterial and archeal communities from Borup Fiord, Nunavut, Canada, to study Microbial Dark Matter (Phase II) -... | ecosystem: Environmental > Aquatic > Freshwater > Ice > Glacier ...
CATAGGAGTAGTAGTTCTCGGAGTACCGGGAGTCATAGTGCCAGGAGTCATAGGAGTAGTAGTTCTAGGAGCACCGGGAGTCATAGTGCCAGGAGTCATAGGAGTAGTAGTTCTAGGAGTACCGGGAGTCATAGTGCCAGGAGTCATAGGAGTAGTAGTTCTCGGAGTACCGGGAGTCATAGTGCCAGGAGTCATAGGAGTAGTAGTTCTAGGAGTACCGGGAGTCATAGTGCCAGGAGTCCCAGGAGTAGTAGTTCTAGGAGTACCGGGAGTCATAGTGCCAGGAGTCATAGGAGTAGTAGTTCTAGGAGATTCGGGTGTACCTATTGTATTATTTGGAGTTGTACCCTGTAGACTCTCATCAGCATCATTTGGATTAGTACCAATTGTTGCATTTGAAATAGTAGACTTATTTATATTGGTATTGGTACCACCGCCGGCCTTGCTGATTTGATAATTTGGGACCTTAAATAGGTTTCCGGTTCCGGCACTTCTACTTCTGCCATTGCTATAGTTTGTTGGGTCGGTATTTTGTGGGGTAACACTATTTGGATAATTTACTAATTGGGATTTTCTCACCGAGTTAAAATCGGACCGATGTGTATTGTACAAAATTGACATTTAAGTGCTCCTTATACGTTTTTTATAATTAATATATGCAAGTTTACATTGAATGTGAAATTCGAAGGAAATCATAATTAAGATAAAATTCATAAATATTTGGTTGTACTATTATGAAAAAGACAGTAAAATGTAGTGGATAGTAAATTTCCTAATTATAGAAGACAATTTATTAAAAGCTCAGTTCGTTTAGATTTCATCTGTCTGAGTAAAGCTTAGCTACTATGCTTAGTTATAAAAGGTGATTTTTGTGATTTGAATGACTAAATAATCAGAATGGACAAAAAGATGGATATTAATATTAAAAATGTATTTGATGAAATGGTGAATCAAGATTTATTAAGTATAGTAATCAGTAATTCGAAGGAAAAAGAAAAGCTCTCTAAAGTTAAGATTCGCCCAGTGCTATTAAAAGGGGAACTTTATTTTCAAGTATCAAAATATGTCGGTGATAAAATATTTCATGAAAATTTATCTAGGGACGACTTACTTGATATCCTTCCGCCATGGTTTGACGGACTTTTTCGTCAGGCTGAAATTTTGAGCAAGAAGAGGCAAGCAGTTATTCTTATTAGCAAAAAGGGGAAAGCTACGATAAAATCTAAGTGGACAAGTGCCAATTCAGAGAATGAGGATAGCGAGCAAAAAGCTAGCGCTAATCTTGAAAATATAGAGGAGTTTCAACATAATAAGAAAAAGAATTATATTTTGAAGGAAGGAACTGCACTTCCGTTTTTGATTGATTTAGGAGTTATGACAAAAGAGGGCGCCATAATCAAATCAAAAATGGATAAATATAGGCAGATAAATCGTTTTCTGGAATATGTAGAGGATGTTCTTCCCTATCTGGAGAACACCGAGGAACTAACCATTTTGGATTTTGGCTGCGGTAAATCCTACTTAACTTTTGCAATTTATTATTTTCTTAAGGAGTTAAAGGGATATCGTATTAATATAATTGGACTGGACTTAAAGACGGACGTCATCTCACAGTGCAATACCTTAAGCAAAAAATATGGTTATGAGAAACTTAGATTTATACAGGGGGATATCGCTTCCTATGATGGCAACAGCTCGGTTGATATGGTAGTAACCCTGCATGCCTGCGATACGGCTACCGATCAAGCCTTATACAAAGCTGTAACCTGGGGAGCGAAGGTCATATTATCGGTTCCTTGCTGCCAGCATGAAATAAACGGACAAATTCATTGTGAGACGTTGGAACCCATCCTTAAATATGGTATAATCAAAGAAAGAATGTCGGCGCTAATTACAGATGCCCTGAGAGCAGAGCTCTTGGAGCTGAAGGGGTACCGGGTTCAACTTCTGGAATTTATAGATATGGAACATACACCTAAAAATATTTTAATTCGGGCAGTGAAACGTAATGCCGCTGAAACTGAAAAAGAAATAAAGGATATGGAATTGAAGAAGTGTATGGAATTGAAGAAGTGTATGGAGTTTCTTGGGGTATCCCCCTGCTTAGAACGGCTATTTCGAGAAGAAACGGTAAACGAAGGGAAGTAAAGTGCTAAAATATATTTATCGGATTATTATTTTATTATGTATCTTTGTGGCTTCTATTTATTATTTTAGCCGGGATATCAAGGAGGTTGTTTTTGACAGGGATAACACTACTGTCATGGAGGATGCAACCTTTCCTTTGATTACGATAAAAACAGGTGAAAATGTGATAAATCGATTACATGGATATAGCAGTAATCTTAATGCCAATATAGTACGGGATGCAGTAACACCAATAGGAACGGATCAAACATTTGAAATACTTATTAATCAAGATGAATACGATATAAAGAAGCTTAATTATGAACTGAGGGAATTTACCAGTAACGACTTGATTGAGACGGATTCCATCAGTGTATTTGAAGATAATGAGAGTGAAAGAACAGCTAAGATTAAGCTTAAACCTGGGCTTGAGACTGGGAAGGAATATGCTCTTAAGATCACACTGATTACTAGTGAAAGCAAGAAAATGTTTTATTATCAGCGAATCAAACTATATGACGATGCTTTTATTAATGAAAAGCTATCCTTTGTCATGGATTTTCACAATGCGATTAAAACTAAGGAATCAGCCAAGGGGATTGAAAAGTATCTTGAACCTATTGGGGAAGGGGATAATGCCTCTTTATCCTATGTTAATATTAATTCTAGTTATGATTTGATTAGCTGGGGTAATTTAAATCCAGTTTTTCTTACGGAGGTAATTCCCACTATAAAAGAGTTTTATACCGATACAGCATCAGTGGAGCTTAATTATTTTATTGAGGCAAATATTGAGGGTGTAGCAGAACAATATATGGTAACAGAATTTTATCGTGTCCGTTATTCTAAGAACCGTATGTATCTTCTTAATTATGACCGTAGGATGGAAGCCCAGTTTGATGTAAACTTAGCCAGTATAACAAAAAGTGAATTTAAACTTGGCATTTCGAATGAATATGATGTACCATTTATTGCAAGTGATGATGAAAAGAAGTTAGTCTTTGTAAGAAACAGAGAACTATGGTTTTATGATTTGAGCAAAAATGAAATGATACAGGTGTTTTCTTTCCGACAGGAGCAGACAGATTATATTCGAGATCGATATAATCAACACGATATACGCATACTAAATATGGACGCAGAAGGAAATATAGATTTTCTGATTTATGGTTATATGAATCGAGGACAATATGAAGGAAAGGTTGCTATCATACTATTTAGCTACATCCGGGCAGAGAACAGAATTGAGGAATTAGTATACCTTCCAGTGGAAGGAACTTACCAAACCTTGAAGGAAAGTTTGGGCGAGTTTACCTATGTAAATTCTAAAGAGGTATTCTACTTTAACCTTAACAATAATATGTATTCCTTTAATTTGGTTACCAGAGAGTTGTCAACGATTGCTACTGATATCCATCAAAATAACATCGTAGTATTAAAGAAATTAAACTATGTTGCATGGCAGATAAATTCGAATCCGAGTCTTGCTAAAAATATCTGCATTATGAATATGGAAACCGGAGAGGTTGAGTCAATCAATGCTAAGATGGGATATAATATTCGCCTAATGGGTATGATAGATTCAAATATTATCTATGGATTTGTAAAGGAAGGGGATATTATAACAAGGGTGGACGGTAAAGTTTTAGCACCGCCTGGAGTAATAGAAATAGCTACAGCTAAGAAAGAAATTTTAAAAAACTACAGAAAACCAGACTACTATATTTATAATTTGAAGGTAAAAGATAATGTAATTGAATTATATCGGGTTCAAAAGGTAAACAATGATGGAAGCGTTTCCTATGTTGAAGCATCGGATGATTATATTATGAATCAAGTGAAAGTTGAGAGCCAATTGATAAAGGTTAGTACAAGAGTAACTGAGAAGGCATTAACACAACTGTACTTATCCCTGCCAAAGGGATTTGTCATGCAGGAATTACCCAAATTGACAAAAACAGTCAATACGATTATTTCTCAGGATCCGACGGTTAGATTGCAGGAAACAGAGCAAGAGACAGGATATTATTATCCGTATGTAACCGGGGGTATTGAGGGAGCTTATGAAGAGGCAGCCGATGCAATCCAGGTTGCTAAGGAGGGTATCGGTGTAGTTTTGGATAACAGCCAGAGACTCGTATGGGAGAGGGGCGTTAAATCAGCCCAAAATAATATTCCGGATTTTGAGGAGATGAACTTAACAGCTCAGTCAAATAAAACGGTTGAGAGATGTATAGAATTGATGTTATCCTTACAAAATGTTTCGGTAGATAAAGAGCAGCTCGCCGTTACCAACCGATCCGCTTTCGATGTTCTGATGGAGCATTCGAGATATTCACCGGTACGGTTAACCGGAATTACTTTAGATGATGTTCTATATTTTGTCTCAAAGGGAAGACCGGTACTTGCTATGACAGATACTAGTAATGCCGTATTGATTTATGGTTATGATGCATTTAACATTATGATGATAGATCCAAAGAAAAACGGAGTAATAAAGATGGGAATTGGGGACAGTACCGAGTTGTTTGAAAGTGCTGGTAATGTATTTCTTTCCTATCTTGAATAATAAAACATTTATTATCTATGGTGACATTTTACAAGAGGTTAAGGCGATTAGCAAACGCATAATAATATTACAAATAAAGGAGATAAAACATGGATGAAAGAATTAAAAAATTGGCGCATAGTTTAGTCAATTATTCAATGGAAGTGAAACAAGGGGATAAAGTTTATATTCACTATATCGGAGAATCAACTCAGGATTTGGCAAGGCAATTAGTAAAAGAGGTTTATACTGCTGGGGGTGTACCTTTTGTGCATTATACGAATATGAAGCTGCAAAGGGAAGTGCTACTAAATTGTACTGAGGAGCAAATGTCACTGATGGCTAAAATAGATGCGGCAGAGATGGAACAGATGGACTGCTACGTAGGTGTTCGTGGAGCCGAAAATGTGTCTGAACTTGCTGATATTCCGTCAGAAAGAATGAAGCTTTATGAAACCTACTATATGACACCGGTGCACCATAATATACGTGTGAAAAAAACAAGATGGGTGGTACTGCGTTTTCCTAATGCAGCTATGGCACAGCTATCTAATACAAGTGTTGAAGCATTTGAAGATTTTTATTTTAAAGTATGTAACTTAGATTATGCCAAAATGGGTGAAGCAATGAAAAATCTAAAGGAATATATGGAGCGTACGGACAAGGTCAGAATTGTAGGACCTGGTACAGATCTTCAATTCTCAATCAAGAATATACCTGCAATACCCTGTGATGGGCAGCGTAATATTCCCGATGGTGAAGTATATACTGCTCCTGTTAGAGAGTCAGTCAATGGGACGCTATCCTATAATACACCAGCTGTATTTCAGGGATTTACTTATGAAAATATATCCTTCCGCTTTGAAAATGGTAAAATAGTCGAAGCCACAGCTAATGATACTACCCGAATTAATAATGTATTAAATACCGATGAGGGTGCCCGCTATATCGGTGAGTTTGCGATTGGTGTAAATCCTTATATCTTAAAGGCGATGAAGGACACTCTATTTGATGAAAAAATAATGGGATCCTTCCATTTTACTCCTGGTAACTGTTATGAAGATGAGGCACCAAACGGTAACTCATCCGCAATCCATTGGGATTTAGTATGTATCCAGACTCCGGAATGTGGCGGAGGCGAGATTTACTTTGATGATGTCTTAATTAGAAAAGACGGACGTTTTATAGTTAAAGAGTTAGAATCCTTAAACCCTGAGAATTTAATATAAAGGAGGAGCAGATAGTTTGAAACTGTTAAGTGCAATTATTCCATGCTATAACTCGGCTTCTTATATGGATCATGCGATAGAAACATTACTATCCGGAGGCGAAGAAATCGAGATAATTATAGTAAACGATGGCTCGACCGATGACACAAAAAAAATAGCGGAGGAATTCGCAAAGACGCATCCAAATATTATAAGGGTTGTCAACCAGGAAAATGGCGGACATGGGGAAGCTGTTAATACTGGCCTGGCTAATGCAACCGGATTATATTTTAAGGTGGTAGACAGTGACGACTGGGTGAATGAAAAAGCTTTGTGCCAAGTAATGGAGGTACTAAAGGGCCTTATTGCCGACGGTAAAAGTCCTGATTTGTTTCTAGCAAATTACGTATATGAAAAAGTAGAGGCTAAGAAGAAAAAGGTTATCAATTATAATTGGGCTTTACCAAAGGATCAAATTTTCACTTGGGATGACATCATGCACTTTAAGCAAAGTCAGAATATACTCATGCACTCCACCATTTACCGTACAAAATTATTAAAGAGTTGTGGAATTCACCTTCCAAAACACACCTTCTATGTGGATAACATATTTGTTTACCAGCCATTACCCTATGTTAAGACTTTATATTATATGGATGTAAACTTGTATCGGTATTTTATTGGGAGAGAGGACCAATCAGTAAATGAGCAGGTTATGATACGTCGGATTGACCAACAGCTGAAAATCACAAAAATTATGATTGAATCTTATGATTTAATGCAGATAAAGAGTGTAAAACTCCGAAATTATATGATCAAATATCTTTCCATGATGATGACGGTCAGCTCAGTTTACCTAATCAAGGAGGGCAGTGAGGAAAGCTTGGTAAAGAAGCAGGATCTGTGGGATTATTTAAAAAACTACGATAAAAAACTTTATAAAAAAATCAGGTCACAAATACTTGGCCGCTCCATGAATCTACCGGGAAAATTCGGGCGAAAAATTGTTGAGGCTGGGTACAATATAAGTAAAAAGATTTACGGATTTAACTAAGATAATATTTGTTATTATAGTATAATCTAAGGGAAGGAGCAGGAAGATACGGAATTAAATTCTGATATCTTCCTGCTCCTTATTTCGGAAATTTAACTCTTATAGGGTATATATTGAACAAACCTCTAAAACTGCTATAGTTTTAGAGGTTCCTCTTATGTTTGATTTATAACAAATCAATTAATTTACCAATAATTTTGTTTATGAGATCTTTGAAAACTGCTGTTTTGCCGGTTTGGATTCTTTCCCCCAAGTTGGAACATAAACAAGGACATACATAATAATACTAAGAGCGATACCTCCAAAGACATCCAGGACGGAATGCTGCTTTAAATAAACGGTTGACAAACAAATCAGAACCGTTAGAATAAACACAGACCATTGCAGCCATTTTATATTATGAAGACGTTCACTTTTATTGATTGCAATTAAAGCACCGATAGAGTTAAATACATGGATACTAGGAAATACATTCGTGGCAGTATCAAAGCTATATAATTTGGCTAACATATCAATAAAAATATTACTTCTCCCTAAGGAGTTCAAATCTACTCTTAAGTAATGGCCGTTCGGCCAAAAAGTGTAAATAATTAAGCAAATAGTCATTCCGGAAAATAAATACGCACAGCATTTATAAAAGTCCTGTTTGGAAGTCAGCAAAAAATAGGCTACTGTAGCAAAAATATAAATAAACCATAAAAAATATGGGATAACAAACAGCTCATTAAAATGGATATAATCATCTAGCCTTGAGTAAATAGGGGTGAAATTAGTCGTAACACTACGCTCAAGATATGTAAACCAAATCATATAGATAAAAAAGTAAGACAATATAGCACCATGTTTATATTTAAAAAATAATTGTTTTACATTATTAAGAAGTTTCACGTCTCCACCAACTTTTTGATTATTTGTTTTTCTATCCTTTTATCGAATTAACTCTGATGATTATAGCATACAATCTGCAGGATAACAATATCCTAATAATTACATTCCCAATAATTCCATAATTTAACATCAAATCATATAGGGTGCTCTTCAATTAAGAAAGAATTTGTAGAAATGAGTGGACAGGAATAAGCATGGACATATGATAAAAAATAACTATAATTAATATAGAAGTAATTGTTAAAAAAAGAATAACAATTATTTAATTTTATTATATTTTAACAGACCTTTGTGTTTTAGAGGTGAAATTCACTAAAAAATATACAGTTATTATTGGAGGAATTAAAATTACAGAAAGAATAATACATCCATTATCACCAATCTTCAGTGACAAATCACAAATTTTAATATTGGGTTCCTTTCCCTCGGTGAAATCTAGGGAAGGTGAATTCTACTATCTCCATCCACAAAACCGTTTTTGGAAAGTAATCAGTACCTTATTGCAGGAGGAACTACCAACTTCGATTAAGGAAAAGAGGGAGCTGTTGCTGCATAATGGAATTGCTGTATGGGATGTGATAAAAAGCTGCGAAATCACCGGATCTTCAGACAGCAGCATTCGAAATGTAATTAGTAACGATATATCGATAATTTTAAATACTGCAGATATCAAGTACATCATTGCCAACGGAGCAACAGCAGAGCGATTATATAGAAAGTACATTTTCACTGTAACAGGAAGGGAAATTAGAAAACTGCCTTCAACTAGCCCTGCGAATGCGGCGTACTCCGTTGATAGATTAATTGATGAATGGTCATTTGTTATTAAATTTCTTAATAAGGATACGAGAGGATAAGAGATGAGAGTTGTAATTCAGAGGGTAAACGAAGCTAAAGTAACTGTTAAGGAACAATGTATCGGTTCTATTGGAAAAGGATTTCTTGTTTTACTAGGGATAGGGTCCGAGGATACCAAAGAAATTGCTGACCGATATATTGATAAGATTCTGAAAATGAGAATATTTGCTGATGAAAATGGTAAAACAAATCTTTCCTTACAAGAGGTTCAGGGAGAGATTTTAGTAATATCCCAATTCACCTTATACGCAGACTGCCGTAAAGGAAACCGCCCGGATTTTATTAATGCCGCACCGGGTGAGATTGCTAAGGCTCTTTATGAGTACTTTTTAGATAGGGTGAAAGAAAGAATTGGTAAGGTGGAAGCCGGAGAATTCGGGGCTGCGATGCAAGTGTCTCTCGTAAATGACGGGCCATTTACCATTGTATTGGATGAACGTTTAGTTCATGACAAAGGCATTTAACATGGAAAAGACCATGTTCCATGCATAAAGGAAAGATTGCTTCGTAAAAAAAATAGATAGATATGAGGGTGCTGCAGATGGTTATTTTTATTGAACCTTTTGCTGCACCTTATTTTTTATTCAAAGAAATATGATTTGAGTTTTAATCCATGGACAGCAATCACAAAGAGATTAAAGTATAACAGATCATTCTGATAAAAAAGAGGTTTCATACTTTCTTACATAGATAATATACTATTAATAAGATATTTATAAGAGGTCATGCCATGCTAGCGGATGAAAACAGTATCATGAGTGAGGATTATGCAGATTTATTAATAGAATACAATGGGGACATGACTGTATTTGAGGCATTTCCTAATTCACCATTTAATATCATTAACTCATTACACGCAGTCATCCATATTCCGGTTCAGGAGATTACGAATAAAACGATTCTTGAGCTTGGTTATGCTGTGATGCCATCCCTCTTTGGTTTGGTCGGCGAAGCGAGTCTTGAGGCGTCCGGAATACTAAAAATCCGAAATATACCGAGATTTGATCTTCGAGGCCAAGGTGTTCTTATTGGGATCATTGACTCGGGGATAGACTATACGAATCCCATCTTTCAGTATGCTGATAAAACCACAAGGATTGCAGCGATCTGGGATCAGACAATAATAAGTGAAAATCCTCAGGAAGGAATCAAATATGGAACTGAGTATTTGCGAGAGCAAATAAATCAGGCATTGCAGAGTGAAAATCCTTTCGAGGTCGTACCGAGTAGAGATACTGACGGACACGGAACTATGGTGGCCGGTATTGCCGGTGGTAGCGAGGAGCCAGAAAGCAACTTTTTTGGAGTTGCACCGGAGGCAGAATTCGTTGTAGTGAAATTAAAACAAGCAAAAAGGTATTTGAAAGAGTTTTTTCTCATACCGGAACAAGCCATATGCTATTCGGAAACCGATATGCTCTTTGCTCTTGAATATGTGCTTGCTACCGCAGTAAGATTGCAACAACCGATATCACTTTGCATAGCTGTGAATACATCACAGAACGCTCATGACGGGAGAGGGATGACAAGCAGCTATTTGTCATCCATTGCAACAAGATCAGGTGTATCTGTTGTGGTCGCGGCTGGAAATGAAGGAAATGCAAGAAGACATTACTTTGGTCAGATAAACACTACTACGGAATATGACACAGTAGAGTTAAATGTAGGTGAGGAAGAGAGGGGTTTTACTATGGAGCTATGGGGGCAGTCCCCAGGCATACTTTCCATAGATATTTTGTCACCGTTAGGTGAGTATGTATCAAGAATTTCAGCATCTAGGAATGATACGAGAGAAATCACTTTCGTAATAGAATCTACAGTTATTTATGTTGATTATCGGATAGTGGAATCGGATAGTGGAGATCAACTCATCTTGATGCGGTTTCTTAATCCTACACCCGGTATTTGGCGCTTTAATGTATATGCAAGAGGGGACTTAAGCCAAACGTTTCATATTTGGCTGCCGATGGAGGGATTTATCTCAAATAATACATTTTTTATTCGGTCGGACCCTTATACAACGATACTTAGCTTGGGAAATGCAGAGATACCAATTACTGCAACAGCATATAATGATGCGAATGAAAGTCTCTATTTGAATGCAAGCAGGGGATATACCAGATTAGGTGTCGTGAAACCCACTGTAGCCGCTCCCGGAGTTAATGTAACAGGTCCTACCCTAGAACAGGGCTTTTCGGAGTTTACCGGTACCAGTATCGCTGCCGCTCATACGAGTGGAGTTGCCGCGATGATACTGCAGTGGAGTATTGTCGAAAATAATCTGGAAAATGTTAGTACGATAGAAATAAAAAACTTAATGATAAGGGGAGCTAGAAGAGATTTAGATATTATATACCCAAATCGTGATTGGGGGTATGGAATATTGGATGTGTATAATGTTTTCGAAAGACTACGGTTTGCAACCGACGTATAACAACATCACTTAATAAATTCATATTATTACTTTTAAACGATATATTTTTATAAGATTATAGTGTGAATTATTGAAAAACATAATTCACACTTAGAAGTTTGTGCCTGCGAAATCCTCGGCACAAACTAAATCAAAGGGTAGGCATGTTTGGTTAGTGTGAATTATTGAAAAACATAATTCACACTTAGAAGTTTGTGCCTGCGAAATCCTCGGCACAAACTAAATCAAAGGGTAGGCATGTTTGGTTAGTATGAAAAGGAGCTAATATGACAGGGGAAGATAGGATAAAAATCGTTAGTGAAGATTATGCAGACCTAATTCTAGATTACCGAAACAATCCAAAACGCATTGAGGAATTTAAAGATTCCTTCCTTCATATAATAAATGAAACATATGCTGAGGTATTTATTCCTGTTGCACAATTTACGCAGCAAAGTATATTTCTATTCGGATATTCGGCAATACCGAACTTATTTGGTTTAACCAGTCAAGCAAGTTTAGAAGCCTCCGGTGTGTATGAGCTCCGAAGAATGCCTAACTTTAATCTAAGAGGAGAAGGTGTTCTAATAGGAATTGTTGATACAGGGATTAATTATATTAGCCCGGCCTTTTTAAAAGCTGACGGTACTACAAAAATTATGTCCATATGGGACCAGACGATCCAGAGTGAGGGAGGATCTCCGTTTGCCACCGGTTATGGAACAGAATACCTAGCGGAGCAAATCAATCAGGCGTTGGTGAATGAGAACCCATTGGAAATAGTACCCAGTATGGATGAAAATGGTCATGGGTCAATGCTGGCAGCGATCGCAGCCGGTACCGAGAGTAGCGAAAATGATTTTTTCGGAGTTGCACCCGATTCAGAAATTGTTGTAGTAAAATTAAAGCCAGCAAAAGAATATCTGAAACGCTATTTGTCTGTTCCAGAAGATGTTTTATGTTATCAAGAGAATGACATCATGTGGGGAGTGCAATATTGCTTTCAAGTTTCCAGGCAAGTAAGGAAGCCGATTGTCATATGCATCGGAATTGGTACATCACAGGATTCTCATGATGGACGTTCCCCTTTAAGTATAATGGTATCTTCCCTAGGGGATTTTCCCAGAGTGGGAATCGTTACCTCGATAGGAAACGAGGGGAATCTCGGTAGGCATTATCGGGGAGCAATAGATCCTTCTATAGGGTACACTACCGTTGAACTTAATGTAGGAGAAAATGATAGCGGATTTACCATACAATTATGGGGAGATTCCCCCGAAATTTATTCGATTGATATAACGTCTCCCTCCGGAGAGTATATACCGAGGATAGCAGTTAGTCTTCGTGTAGCCAGGGAAATATCTTTTATATTTGAAGAAACAATTATATATATTGATTATCGGATAGTAGAATCCGAGACCGGGGATCAGTTGATTCTCCTGCGTTTCTTTAATACAGCCGCGGGCATATGGAGATTTAAAGTTTATGGACAAGGGGACTTAGTCGGTGGATTTAATATGTGGTTGCCAATGGGGGATATGATAACGGTGGACACTTACTTTATCGAACCGGATATTTACACTACTGTTTTATCACCGGGGGCTGCTATGGTACCAATTACAGTAACTGCTTATAATCCAGTTACCGGCACTTTATTTGTCAATGCCAGCAGGGGATATTCCAGATCAAATAACATTAAACCAGATTTGGCTGCACCTGGTGTGAATTATATCGCGCCCAACTTAAATGGAGAGTACGTTACCTTTACTGGTACAGGGGTTGCAGCGGCGCACATGGCAGGAATTGTGGCGTTAGTCCTTGAATGGGGAATTGTGAAAGGCAACCAGCCTACATTAGATACGGTTGAAATAAAAAAAATTTTAATTCGTGGTGCAAAAAGAAGTAAAAATCTTATTTATCCGAACAGGGACTGGGGATATGGTATAGTAGACATTTATAATGTATATAACGTGTTAAGGCAGGTTTAGCAGAAAAACAATTTGTGAATTTTATACTAAAAACAATAAATTTAATAATATTATTATAAAAACATGAAACAAATGTATAAACTTTCCCATTTTACAAACAATACTATTAGGTAAAATCAATTGTATCTTTTTAACTGCATAATCAAATTTAGTAAAATGGAGGAAGATCATGTATGAAAGCAACCGGAATTGTAAGAAGAATAGATGACTTGGGTCGTGTGGTTGTGCCAAAAGAAATTAGACGTACGTTAAGGATTAGAGAAGGCGATCCCTTAGAGATATTTACTGATAGAGAAGGCGAAATTATTTTAAAGAAATATTCTCCAATTGGTGAGCTGGGGCAGTTTGCAAAGCAATATGCAGATTCTATTGCTCAGATTACAGGATTGATTGTTGCAATAACAGATAAGGATCAGTTTATCGCGGTTGCTGGTCCGGCAAAGAAGGATTTAGTCACCAAGAGCATCAGCCGTGAACTGGAAGTGGTAATCAATGAGAGGGAAAATATATTAGCTTCAAAAGATGATAAAAATTTTATTAAGATTATGAATGAAGATGATGAATATTCCTATCAAGTGATTAGCCCAATCATCAGTGAGGGAGATGCTATTGGCTCTGTAATTTTACTTTCGAAGGATGCCAAAGTAAAGTTTGGAGATATGGAGACTAAGCTTGCAGGCACAGCGGCCTTATTTTTAGGAAAACAAATGGAACAATAGGCTTAAAAGAATATTAACCCCCTATACCAGACACTAGACATAGAGTGAACGGCAGAGGGGGTATTTTTTACTTATGGAAAGCTGCCTAATCATTCATCCTGTTTGTAAAAATATATAATTACTGTTATAATGTGGTTATCAATTTGGGGGTTAGGGTAGTGAATATTTACTATGAAAATAAAAGAGAAGTATCCAAAAAGATAAGGAGAACGGATATGGCAAACTACAGCTTTGAGGAATTTATGGATATCATAAGAAAACTAAGGAGTAAGGAAGGCTGCCCTTGGGACAGGGAGCAGACGCATGAAAGTCTTAAGTCCTGCCTGCTAGAGGAATGCTATGAAACAATAGAAGCAATTAATAATAAGGATAAGGAAAATCTTTGCGAGGAATTGGGAGATGTTTTACTTCAGGTAGCTCTCCATAGTGTAATAGCAGAGGAAGAGAAAGAATTTACGATAGACCAGGTGATGGAGGCTGAGACCAAAAAAATGATTCGCAGGCACCCTCATGTTTTTGGAGATGTTAGCGCACCCGATTCTCAGAGTGTGATAAAAAATTGGGAAGAAATTAAGCTGAAAGAAAAGAAAGCAAGTAATATCGCAGAGGAGGTAATAGGAGTACCCAAGGCTCTTCCTGCTAATATCCGAGCGGAGAAAGTTCAGAAAAAAGCTGCAAAATCCGGGATGGATTTTGAGGGGTATGAGCAAGTGCTTGAAAAAGTAGAAGAAGAACTTGAAGAACTCAAAGAATCCATTAAAAATGGGGAACAAAGCATGATTCTAGAGGAATTTGGAGATGTTATGTTTACAATGATTAATTTGTCGAGGTTTTTACAATTAAATGCAGAAAATTCCTTGACAAATGCTACTAATAAGTTTATAAATAGATTTGTAGATGTCTTTACTCTTGCGGAGAGTAGAGGCAAAAGTCTATGCGAATTAAGCCCCGCAGAACAGGATGACTTGTGGCGGGAAGTAAAATAATCGTTAGATTATTTAAAGAATATAACTAATACTTTAGAGGAGGAGCAAATCCATGAACAAAGCAGAAATAGTTGCAGCGATTGCAGAGAAAACAGATTTTTCAAAGAAAGATTCAGAGAAAGCTTTAAAAGCTTTTATCGATGTAGTTACAGAGGAATTGACCAAAGGCGGAAAGGTACAGTTGGTTGGTTTCGGTACTTTTGAGGTATCTGAAAGACCGGCAAGAACAGGAAGAAATCCTTTAACTAAGGAAACAATTAATATAGCTGCTTCTAAAGCCCCTAAGTTTAAGGCAGGTAAGGCTTTAAAGGACGTTATCAACGCATAGTTAAAAATTATGAAAGAGGCTGTTTTAAATTCCGGATCTCGTTGGGGTGTAGGGTTTTTAAAACAGCCTCTTTTTAGTACTAGAAAGGCTTGGTAAATAGTATGAGACTTGATAAATTTTTAAAGGTTTCGAGATTAATTAAAAGAAGAACCATCGCAAACGAAGCTTGCGATGGTGGAAGAGTAACAATCAATGGAAAACCAGCAAAGGCATCAGCAACCGTGAAGGTTGGCGATATCATTGAGATTGGGTTCGGAGGTAAGTCAGTTAAGGTGGAAGTACTTGATGTTTTGGAAACCACGAGGAAGGATGACGCAAAGGAGCTTTACAAGTATCTTTAAATTCGTCATGAAGCATAAAGTCTTCTCATATACTTAACAAGGTATATCTTGGTCTTTTTATCACAAACTGGCATAGCTTCGCCAGCTTAGTCACCGAAGGTGTTTGTGACAATCTAGCCAGGAAAAATACTGAAGGGTATCATATATGAGGAGGCTTTTTTATGGAAGAAAAACAACAAATTCTAAAGGGACACAAGCTAAATATTAATGCGAGAAAAGCAGCTATGGTCACAGGAGTGAATGACGTCTTGTCATTTGATGCAGGAGAAGTACTTCTACAGACAGAACAGGGCATTCTTATGATTCGAGGAAGTGAGCTGCATGTTAACCGATTGACGCTCGAAAAGGGCGAAGTTGATATTGATGGAAGGATTGACAGTCTTACCTATTCCGACACAGCAAATTACGGTAAGTCCGGAGAATCCTTGTTCGGCAGGCTATTTAAATAGGAGGCCTGTATGAATAAAGCAATCACGTTTGAGTTACAATTTTTCTTAGTATCCATCTTTTCGGGCACCCTTATCTTGTTAGTTTATGATGGTTTTAGAATAGTACGGAGGCTAATAAAGCATAATGAAGTTTTTCTTGCTATTGAGGATCTCATTTTCTGGGTAGCTGCCAGTGTATTCATATTTGCCATGATGTATCAGGAAAATAACGGGATAATCCGAGGGTTTTCCGTTATGGGAATGACAATTGGTATGGTTTTGTATCATTATATACTAAGTGAGTTATTTGTTGATATGATTACAAAGCTTTTATACACCTTGTTCCGCCCAATTATTTATGTATTTAACAAAGTAAATAGGATACTTCTCCTTATCCGTGTCAAATATAAAAAGTTAATGCATTTTCTTTTATTAAGATTGAAAAAAATGATAAAATCGGTTAGAATAACATTGAACAAACGTAGGATGAAAAGATTAGCAAAAAGGGAGCTTCAAAGAGAAAAGAAAACTGAGGAAAAGAAAACTCAGGAGAAGAAAAAGAGCGAATTGCAACGAATAAGCAGATAATAAAAATAGGTAAACGATAGCTGTAAAGAAAAATGGGATTCTCCCTTAAAAATAGAGAGTACCTTTTTGGGAGATGGGAAGAAATGAGCAAAATTTATAAAACTAGGACAGGCATAGGAATCATCTCATTCGTTGTTCTAATGTTATGTGGAATTGTCGCATATAGAAAAATTGGACTAGAAGAACAAAGTGACAAGTTATATCTTAAAAAAGTAAAACTAGAAGCACAGATAAATGAGCAGGAGGACCGTGCTACTAGCATTAAAAATCTGCAAGCTTATATACAAACAAAGCGTTACATTGAAGATGTAGCGAGAGAAAAATTAGGCCTGGTTTATGAAGATGAAATTATTTTCAGACGGGAAGAAACTGAGGAATGAAGCAAATATTCATTTAAAGGGATTGACAAGTATTCATAAAGCAGATATAATTAATTTCGTTACTTTGGCGAAGTAGCTCAGCTGGCGAGAGCACGCGGTTCATACCCGCGGTGTCGGCGGTTCAAATCCGTCCTTCGCTATAATAGTTTGTGGCAATCCTAAGACACAGCCACAATTTTGGAGCCACCTAAGAGAAATCTTTAGGTGGTTTTTTTATGTTCTTAAATTTAGTGAGGCCCCTTTATTCGATGTTATCATCTTTTCTATGGAGTTATTGTCAAAAACTTTTTATCATTTGGGTATTTCTTTTGACAAAGATTTTATATTTCTGTGCCTATAATTACAACACGATTACTATTGCTTTATCATTGCGGAAATAAAAAGGAAGCATAAAGGAGTGAAGTGAAATGAAGGACATCAGGAAAAGGGCAATATTAATAAATGTTATTGGTGTAATTGTTGCAAGGGCAGCATTTTTCGATATGAATCCGCTTGCTATTGGATATTTTACCGCGGCATATTTACAGAAAGCAGGGGGAGGCTTCGCTTTTGTTGCAGCAATGATAGGTATTACTGCAGTTATGCCCATGACGAAGGTACTTAGATACGCACTGACGATGATAGCTACGATTATAATTATGGAGTCTCCAATTATTAAGAGACGTAATATACCGCAAGAGGTGCTATCTATCCTTCCTCCAGTGGTGTTAGCTATATTTTCCTTCCTGGAGGCAAAAGGAGGAGAACCTTTAAAAAATTACATGGTGTTAATTGTTTTAGAGGCTGTTATAGCCTTTGTGTCAAGCGGTATGTTTAAGAGAGGGATCGATTTTATGCTTCACTCCGCAAAGGGCTATAAAATGAACAATGAACAAATGATAAGCATGGCTGTGATAATAGCAGTGCTTATCTATGCTGTTCCCGATTTTTCAGGAGCTTATATTGCACCGGTAGAAACTTTTGTTTATTTTATTATTTTATTTTTTACATATAAATACGGGGTGGGTCAGGGAGCCATGACAGGTGCTCTTTGCGGGTTTGCTTTAAGCTTACGCGGTGCACCCATATCGGAGGTGGGAATGCTTACGATGATGGGAATTATTCCGGCGGTTTTTAGAGAAATGGGGAGGATACCAACTGCATCAGTTTATTTGATCACCGCTTCAATGATAAGGCTTTTCTACGGGGGAACGGAACTTTCAATACACCAAATTGGAGCCCTTATTTCTGCAGAGCTCATTTTCTTATTGCTACCGCGTAGTCTAAATTATCGAATTGATACTTTAGGAGGGGCGGAGAGGAAGGAACTTCTTGCTGTTTGGAATCTGAGAAAAATAGCCAAAACTAAAATGCAGATTTTCTCAGATTCTTTTTTGAAGTTATCAAAAACGCTGAATACGATTACAGAGAGACAATCTATATTAAAGGAACAGGAAATTAACCACATCTTTGAGGATATATCGGAAAAACTATGTAAAAATTGCAGTAGCTGTAGTTTCTGTTGGGAGAGTAACTTTAACGAGACCTACCAATCAGCTTGTAAACTATTTGACATTGCGGAAAAAAATGGCGTGATACAAAGAGAGGATATACCACCCAGGTTTCTTAATGACTGTATCTGTGCAGATGAATTTATTGCAGAAACAAATCATGGTTTTGAAATAGCAAAGCTAAATCATATATGGTATAACCGAATTGCGGAAAGCAGAGAAGTCATTGCAAATCAGTTAAAAGATGTATCCTCTGTGATACAGGACATTACCGGAGATATTTATGGTGCAAAGGAGATATCCCGATCGGAAGAGGATAGGGTAGCCCGAAGATTAAAGGCAGAACATATATTCACAAAGGATATTACGATTTTTGAACGCGGAGATAAAAAAAAGGAAATCTATCTGTGTGCAGCATGTAGAAGCGGACGGTGTATCACTGCAAAAGACGCGGCAGTAGTCATCGGAGAAGCGCTTGGGCTTAGAATAAAGATGTCTGATGCTTCTAAAACAGTAATATCGAAAGAATACGATAATTTTATCTTTGTTGAGGATACCAAGTTTAAAGTGCTTACCGGAATGGCCAGAGCAATGAAGGAAAATATTTCGGGAGATAATTTTTCGATTCTTAAGCTAGATAGCGGTGAGGTTATGATAGCCATATCCGATGGTATGGGGACTGGAAAGGAAGCCGGAGAGGAGAGCGAAACCGTCATGTCCTTACTGGAGCATATGATTGAGGCAGGGTTTAAGGCGGAAACAGCAATAAAATTAATTAATTCAAATTTAGTTTTAAAATCAGACAAGCAGACATTTTCCACAATTGATATGAGTATCCTTAATTTATTCACAGGAATGTGCGAGTTTATTAAAATCGGTGCAGCAGCTACCTTCATTAAAAGGGACAACTGGGTTGAAACCATCAGCTCCACAACTTTGCCGATTGGAATGCTCGGCAACGTAGATTATGATACGGTTACAAAAAAGCTGTATGAAGGAGATATTGTAATTATGGTTACGGACGGTGTTTTAGACTGTATCCTTGAAGATAATAAGGAAGCATTTATGGAACATTTTCTTATGGAATTAAAAAGCAGTAATCCTCAGGAAATATCAAATCGGATTCTTGACAGTGCCCTATCACAAAGTAATTACAAGCCGAAGGATGATATGACGGTAATTACAGTTGGGTTATGGTTAAAATAAGAGGAAAATAGAAAATTACATTGAAATATAAAAATAAAAGGGTTAGAATACTACTTATATTTTAGTCAACGATTAAGAAGAAATATTACGTTCCTAGTTGAGAAATAATTCACGCATATGTTAACATATGAAACCATCAGATTAAGATAGGATAAAAGATGCTGCGTAAGGTATGTGATTACATGAAACAGAATAAGATGTTAGAAAAGGGAGATAGGGTCGTCGTTGGTGTATCCGGGGGGGCAGATTCTGTCTGTCTTTTATATGTGTTATTTGAAATCTATAAGAAATATGAAGCTAAGCTTATCGTGGTTCATGTAAATCATGGTATTAGGGGAATGGATGCAGATAGGGATGAACAATTCGTTATGGAACTATGCAGTAAACTAGACATAGAATATCATAGCTTTCATATAGACGTACAAAAAATTGCGAAAGAGGAAAATCTTACTGAGGAAGAAGCAGGTAGAAAGGTACGATACCAGGCGTTTTATGAAGTTAGCAGGTTAAGTAAGTGTAATAAAATTGCGATTGCACATAATAGAAATGACAATGCCGAGACGGTACTATTTCACCTGTTTCGAGGTACCGGAATTAAAGGCTTAGCTGGAATTGACCCTACTCGTCCGATGAAGACCGATACTGGGGAAATCACTATTATCCGACCATTATTATGTATAGGAAGACAGGAAATAGAGGATTATTTAGAGAAAAAGAGAGTTTCTTATCAAACAGATGCTACAAATCTATTGGATGACTACAGTAGGAATAAAATTCGCAACCAAGTACTAACTTATGTAAACAAGGAAATCAATCAAAATGCAACAAAGCATATTGCAGGGGCAGCTTCACAGCTGAAGGAAACCTGGGAGTTTTTAAATAAGTGTATTATGCAGCGGTACGCTGCCTTAGTTGATAAAGATGGGCAGACTTATGCTATAATCGTCCGCGAGTTTAAAAAGGAAGACCTCGTAATCCAAAAGGGAATTATTCGTAAAATTTTAGAAAATCTGGCTGGAAATTTAAAGGATTTAGAAGCAAAGCATGTGGAACAAGTTATTTCCTTGTATCATAAGCAAGTCGGAAGATATATTCAATTACCTTATGATATTATTGCTAGGCGGGGATATAACGAAATTAAATTCTATATGGATAAGAACGAAGGAGCGACAGGAGACTTGGATAATGAGCAGATGGAGCCGGTTGTGGTAACAATACCCGGGAAGCTGTTTCTATCAAAAAAGAGAGTATATTTAGAAACAAGTGTAATCGATTATAAAAAAAATAGAACAATTCCTAAAAATTGTTGTACGAAGTGGTTTGATTATGATAAAATAGAAAATGTTGTTGTAATTAGAACCAGAAACGAAGGAGATTATATCCAAATCAACCGTTTGGGTGGGCGAAAAAAAATAAAAGATTATTTTATCGATCAAAAAATTCCGAAAGAAGAACGGGATAATCAATTACTTGTCACTGATGGCAATCATGTTATGTGGGTTCTGGGAGACGGGGATCGCATGAGTGAAAAATATAAAGTGGATGAAACAACAGGTAAAATACTATCGATGAAATTGTTTGATATGGAGGAAAATGTAAGATGACAGATAAAGTGAGAGTTATGATACCGGAAGAACAGGTAACCTTAAGAATCAAAGAGTTAGCTCAGCAGATCAGTAAGGATTATGAAGGAAAAAGCGTTCACCTTATTTGCATATTAAAGGGAAGTATTGTTTTTAGCTGTGATTTGGCTAAGAGAATTACAGTCCCGGTTACGTTTGATTTTATGTCGGTATCAAGCTATGGCAACGAGACAGTAAGCTCAGGAAGAGTAAGAATATTAAAGGATTTAGACGAATCCATCCAGGGCAGGAATGTCCTGATTGTAGAAGACATCATTGATTCCGGTAGGACCTTGGCATATCTCAAGGAGCTACTTGGTGGCAGGGCTCCGGAAAGTTTGGAAATCTGTACTTTACTTGATAAACCGGATCGCAGGGAAACAGAGGTAGACGTTAAATATGTGGGCTTTGTAATTCCGGATGAATTTGTAGTAGGTTATGGACTGGATTATAATCAATATTACCGGAACTTACCCTATGTTGGTGTTATTGAGCAATAACATCAATATAAGTTAATAAAAGATGAATTAGCAATAATATGCTTGTCATGAATAAAAGAAATATGATTAAACAATTTTAAGGAGGTTATTCAGTGAGAAAACAGATGAAAGGATATGGTTTTTATATCGTTATTCTGCTTATTGTAATTATGACAATATATGTATCCAATAATTTTAAAGCTAATAATGCGGACGCATATTCTACGACCCAATTTAGGGAAGACATAAGCAATAATAAGATTAAATCTATTGATATATATCTAACGGAAGACTTTCCGATAGGTAAAATCGAAATAAAAACAGTAGATGGACAGACGGAAATATTCAATGTAACCAATGTGGAAGATATTGAAGATATGGCGAATGAAGCAAGTATTGAAGCTATTACACATCCCATTTCTAAACCCAGCTGGTTTTTAACTACAGTGCTTCCCTATATTCTGGTTTTTATAATCATTATCGTGTTATTTTCTTTCCTATCGAATCAAGCATCAGTAGGGGGAGGCAACAGTAAGGTGATGAACTTTGGGAAGAGCCGGGCAAAGATGACAACGGAGGAGAACAAGACCACTACCTTTAAAAATGTGGCAGGACTTGATGAGGAAAAGGATGAGCTGAAGGAAATTGTTGATTTTCTAAAGACTCCCAAAAAATATATCGCAGTTGGAGCAAGAATTCCAAAGGGAGTTTTGCTGGTGGGCCCTCCCGGAACAGGAAAAACGTTACTTGCAAAGGCTGTAGCAGGAGAAGCAGGAGTACCGTTCTTCTCTATTTCGGGATCTGACTTCGTTGAAATGTTTGTTGGTGTCGGTGCCTCCAGAGTAAGGGACCTTTTTGAAGAAGCAAAGAAAAATGCTCCTTGTATTATATTCATCGATGAGATTGATGCAGTTGCAAGACGAAGAGGAACCGGTATGGGTGGTGGTCATGATGAAAGAGAACAAACCTTGAATCAACTGCTCGTAGAAATGGATGGCTTTGGAGTAAATGCAGGAATAATAGTAATGGCCGCTACGAACAGGGTAGATATTCTTGACCCTGCAATTTTAAGACCAGGTCGTTTTGACCGGAAGGTTTCTGTTGGGCGTCCGGATGTAAAGGGAAGAGAAGAGATTCTTCTCGTACATTCAAAAGGTAAACCGCTAGGTGATGACGTGAACTTAAAGCAGACCGCGCAGACGACAGCAGGCTTCACCGGAGCAGATTTAGAGAACTTATTAAATGAGGCAGCAATTGGTGCAGCTAGAGATAACCGAAGCTTTATCAATGGGGAAGATATTAAAAAAGCGTTTATTAAGGTAGGAATCGGAACGGAAAAGAAGAGTAAGGTAATCACTGAAAAAGAGAAACGGATTACAGCTTATCATGAAGCAGGTCATGCAATTCTATTCCAGGTTCTTCCTGATGTCGGTCCGGTTTACACGATATCCATAATACCTACCGGAAGCGGAGCCGCCGGCTTTACAATGCCACTTCCGGAAAAAGATGAAATGTTTCATACCAAAGGAAGAATGAGGCAGGAGATTATTGTTGACTTAGGTGGTAGAGCAGCAGAGGAATTGATTTTTGATGATATCACTACAGGTGCTTCGCAAGATATTAAAGTTGCAACTAAGACAGCAAGAGCTATGATTACACGTTATGGATTTTCCGATGCTATTGGTATGGTGAATTATGACAATGATGAAGATGAGGTATTCATTGGCAGAGATTTAGCCCATACAAGAAGTTATAGTGAGAATGTGGCTAATCGCATTGATGATGAGGTAAGAGCTATCATTGACGGCTGCTATGTAGAAGCTAAAAGAATCCTTGCAGAGAATAGAAACATCCTGGAATCATGTGCAAACCTTCTGATGGAGAAGGAAAGAATTAGCCGTGAAGAATTCGAAGAGTTATTTATAATAAGTGAGGTTGCCAAGCCCATTCAGGATACTACTCAGATTTAAAGATTAAAAAAATGGATTATTGTTGTACATTATGACGAAAAAAAGCAATAAATTTTGTAATGTTTGTGCACACTTCTGTTATACTACGTGCTATAATTTGCATGTAAACCCCAATACATTATATAGTTTTTGCTACACCCCATAAGTAACAAAATACCTTCTCCGAAAAAGGACAGTATCCCTACTGTCCTTTTTTTAGTTGTGCGCCCAGCGCCCACCAGTTAAATTTAATTTAACATAATTTTCGACACTTCAATCAATAAAATATAAAACAAGAGGAATGAGAAAACAACAATATCTTGTCATAAATGTTCAAGTGGGAATAAGTAAATGGAACAATTGACAAGGATATGTAGTTAATGACAGTAGCTTAGCAAAGAAATAATCTTACTTTGAAGTGAGTATACTTTATTAAGATAGAAAAGTCTGCTTCAAAACTGAAAGAAAAATTAGTTTTGAGGCAGACACTCATACTTTCCAAACGAATTCATGACTGTGAATCGATTTTTTAGTTCACTTGTAGGTTTTTTGTTTCATCCTATCGGAGAAAGGACCACGGACATGTTACTCTTATATAATAATTTTTTAAAATATACATTGCTTTTTCTCACCGGAGGATTTACCTATGGTGGGATTGAAATATTATTTCGGGGATATTCGCATGTTTCTATGTTGGTTGCAGGTGGAATTTGCTTTATCCTGATTGGGTTACTGGATGAAGTATTTCCCTGGAATATGGCATTAATCAGCCAGATGGTATTCTCTGCAGGAATTATCACCGCTGTAGAATTTTTGGTTGGACTTGTGGTGAACGTTTGGCTTAAGCTGAATGTCTGGGATTACTCAGCAATGCCGTATAACATCATGGGTCAAGTCTGCCTGTTATATACAAACATCTGGTTCTTATTATCTTTGTTTGGTATCCTGGCGGATGATTATCTACGTTATTATATTCTGAAGGAAAAGAAACCTCACTATAAAATATTATAAGGAATAATAACACAGGATTTATCTAATAGCTGTATAGGGTGATAAGAAAGCTTAGAGGTACGAAGACCTTCATCTCCCACGTCTTCCTCACGGTTAATGTATTTTATATCTTCAGTAACTGTGTTCATCGCAAATTCTTTCACAATCATTTGATAGGAACCTGGATAATTCCGGTCAGCTTTTTCTATATGGCAATAAAGGGTATCATTTATAATTTCCCCTACGGAGATAGCTACAATATCAGTACCTACTTCAATAAATCCACCAGGTAGGTTAAACTTATCTAAAAATGGCATCAATTCCAGCGCTCTATTTAGCTCTTCTTGCGCCAAAGGGGATTCCTTCCCGAACTTGATTCCAAAATCCATCAAAAAGGCGATAACTCTGTCCAGATTCTCAGGTGTTATTTTTTGGTAACGATAATCTGAAAATAATTTCATGAATTTATTGATGTGGTTTCGCTGTCCACTGTAGTGTCTACCTGCCATATTGGCAAGATCCTCTGCCCGATATAAATAATCAGCCCAATCGCGGCTTGGGGCTCCTGGAATAGTTCCATGGAATTGATCGACTAAGATAGAAATTGCCTCCTCTGGTACAGTACAAAACCATAAAGGAATCTCATGGTAGGAACAATATTCTTTTAATGCATCCATAGCTTTGATTAGGGAACCACCGCCAATTGGCAAAGTAAAAGAGATTCGGTTTAAAAAATTCACCTTATAAAAAATCATGTCATCACAGATTGCGAAGCGCGTGTTGTAAAAATCACGCCACATATACATTGCTCCGACCGTATAATCACTGGTCCGACTAACCTTATATTTAAAAAACTCAGCTGTTTGCATAATATTATTTGCATTGATTCTTTCGAAAGATAACATAAAAAACCTCCTAAAACATTTAGCACTCATAATAAGTGAATTCATATTGATCTAATTAGATTTATTCACTTGTCATAAACTCACTTATATGACAAAATCCACTATAACACATGATTTTTCATCTGTCTAGTAAGCGATTCGGGATATATTGAGATTATTGTTTCATACAATATAGTGCCTGCAAATCATCATTCTATTATGTGCTTTACAGGGGACCTATTATCCAAACTAAAATGCGATTTGAAATCTTTTTCATTGTGTTATTCTAGGTCGGATGCTGGAAGAAATGTCGTCCATTGAATACCATAATTCTTTCCTGCAACCTGCTTGTGGCGAGATTACATATTTATAACTCAAAGTAATTTATTTATGGGACAGAAGGAGAATTAGTTGTTATATTTTTATAAAAGGGTAGATTGATGTGCACAATCTATGATAAAATAAAACAAGATTGATTATAGCATGATGAATGAAAGAATGATAAATGAAGGTAGGAAATGGATGTATAAGTAAATGGATTGTTTCTATATAGATTAAAATGATTATATACAAAGCTCAGATACTCGTAAATAAGATTCTGTAGTGCAGCATTTGAGCAATTTATCAAAAACAGGTGTATCCAAACTTCTGCGATTGAACCGGTAGCAGA
>Ga0123338_10001131_pt1 | contig 26105 bp, 23 predicted proteins | sample grotaG_FD_89793 | JGI IMG/M metagenome (GOLD analysis project Ga0123338, IMG submission 89793) | Glacier valley bacterial and archeal communities from Borup Fiord, Nunavut, Canada, to study Microbial Dark Matter (Phase II) -... | ecosystem: Environmental > Aquatic > Freshwater > Ice > Glacier ...
CATGATCTCGCCGGTCTCGGCGTCGGGCACGAGGCGAGGCGGCGCGATGATCTCGCCGGTCGTCACGATCTCGGCGCCCGGCGTGTTGAACTCGGCCTTGCCGATCTCGCCGCGGTACAGGCCCGGCCCGCCGCCGCTCGCCTCGTCGACGGGCAGCGCGACGGCGTCCTTGCCGAAGCCCTCCTGCGTCACGAACGCCTCGGCCGCGTTGACGAGCTCCTCGAGATTCTCGAGCCGCTCCTTGCCTTCGCGGTCGACCTTGTAGAAGTCGACCAGGCCCGAGGCGTCGAGCATGTGGACCATGATCTCGCGCAGCGTCTGGCCGCGCGTCTGCTCGCGCATCGCATCCACCTTGTGCGTGAACGCGACCAGGTTGTTGCCACCCTTGCCGGCGAGTGAGCCGACGCTCTGCCAGAGACTTCTGCCGCTCGCGCGCGCCGCGTCCTGGAGCTGCTCGAGCGTGCGCGCGCCGATGCCGCGCGCCGGGAAGTTGACGACGCGCAGGAAGCTGGTGTCGTCGTTCGGGTTCTCGATCAGGCGCAGGTACGAGAGCGCGTGTTTGACCTCGGCGCGCTCGAAGAATCGGAGGCCGCCGTAGACCTTGTACGGAATGTGCGCGTTGAAGAGCGCGCTCTCCATCACCCGACTCTGCGCGTTGCTGCGGTAGAGCAGCGCGATCTCGTGACGCGGCACATCGTCGCGGTACAGCGACTGCGCCTCCTCGATGAACCACTGCGCCTCGGCGAAGTCGGAGGGCGCCTCGTGCACGCGCACCGGCTCGCCCGGGCCGGCCTCGGTGCGCAGGTTCTTGCCGAGCCGGCGCGAGTTCTTCGAGATCAGCTCGTTCGCGGCGTCGAGGATGTTGCCGAACGAGCGGTAGTTGCGCTCGAGCTTGATCACCGTCTTCACGCGGTACTCGCGCTCGAACGCGGCCATGTTGCCGACCTGCGCGCCACGAAACGCGTAGATGCTCTGGTCGTCGTCGCCGACCGCGAACAGCGCGCAACCGTGCTCGGGCGGCCCGCCGAACATCTTCAGCCACGCGTACTGCAGCTTGTTGGTGTCCTGGAACTCGTCGACCAGGATGTGGCGGAAGCGCCGCTGGTAGTGCTCGCGCAGCGGCCCGTTGTCGCGCATCAGCTCGTAGGTGCGCAGCATCAGCTCGGCGAAGTCGACCACGCCTTCACGCTGGCATTGCTGGTCGTAGGCATCGTAGACCTGCGCCAGGACGCGGCTCTGCTCGTCCTTGACCTCGATGTCCTTGGCGCGCAGGCCGCTGTCCTTGGCGGCGGCGATCGCCCACGTCACCTGCTTCGGGACGTGGCGCTCCTCGTCGAGGTTCATCGCCTTCATCACCCGCTTGACGGCCGAGAGCTGGTCGCTCGAGTCGAGGATCTGGAAGCCCTGCGGCAGCGCCGCGAGCTTCCAGTGCGCGCGCAGGAACCGGTTGCACAGGCCGTGGAAGGTGCCGACCCACATGCCGCGCACGGGGATCGCGAGCATCGCGTCGAGACGCGTCAGCATCTCCTTCGCCGCCTTGTTGGTGAAGGTGACGGCGAGCACGCCGCCGGGCGAGAGCTGGCCTGTCTGGATCAGCCAGGCGATGCGCGTCGTCAGCACGCGCGTCTTGCCGGACCCGGCGCCGGCGAGGATCAGCGCGGGCTCGGGCGGCAGCGTGACGGCTGCCAGCTGTTCGGGGTTCAGGCCTTCGAGGAGGCGCGACGCGGGATGGTCGAGAGCGGGCATCGCCGTATTGTCTCGCCTCGCCGCAGGCCCGGCAGGCGCTGCGACGATGACCCGCAAGTGCGCTGAATAGAATGCGCCCTCGCCATGGAAATCTTCGACTACGACAACGTCCTGCTGCTGCCGCGCAAGTGCCGGGTCGAGAGCCGCTCCGAATGCGACCCCTCGATCGAGTTCGGGCCGCGCCGCTTCGCGCTGCCGGTCGTGCCGGCGAACATGAAGACCGTGGTCGACGAGCCGATCGTCGAATGGCTGGCGGCGAACGGTTTCTTCTACGTGATGCATCGCTTCGACGTCGACAATGTCGCGTTCGCCAAGCGCATGCGCGAGAAGAATCTTTACGTCTCGATCAGCTCGGGCGTGAAGCCGGCCGACTACGCTGTGATCGAACGGATGGCCGGCGAGGGCTTGGGCGCCGACTACATCACCATCGACATCGCCCATGGCCACGCCGACACCGTGCACCGGATGATCGACCACATCAAGACGAAGCTGCCGAAGGCCTTTGTCATCGCCGGCAACGTCGCGACGCCTGAAGCGGTGATCGACCTCGAGAACTGGGGCGCCGACGCGACCAAGGTCGGCGTCGGCCCGGGCAAGGTCTGCATCACGAAGCTGAAGACCGGCTTCGGCACCGGCGGCTGGCAGCTCTCGGCGCTCAAGTGGTGCGCGCGCGTCGCGACCAAGCCGATCATCGCCGACGGTGGCATCCGCGACCACGGCGACATCGCCAAGAGCATGCGCTTCGGCGCCGGCATGGTGATGATCGGCTCGCTCTTCGCCGGCCACGTCGAGTCGCCGGGCATGACGGTCGAGGTCGACGGCAAGCTTTTCAAGGAGTACTACGGCTCGGCCTCCGACTTCAACAAGGGCGAGTACAAGCACGTCGAGGGCAAGCGCATCCTCGAGCCGATCAAGGGCAAGCTCGCCGACACGCTGCGCGAGATGCGCGAGGACGTGCAGAGCTCGATCTCCTATGCCGGCGGCACCACGCTCGCCGACATCCGCAAGGTCAACTACGTCATCCTCGGCGGCGACAACGCGGGCGAGCACCTGCTGATGTGACAACGGATCCCCCGACATGAACTTCACCCTTCGATCGCTGTCTCTCCTGGTCGCCGCACTGCTCTCGGCCTGCGGCGGCGGCTCGCTGCCGAGCGAAGACGGCAACCTGCGGCTCGTCAACGCGACGAGCGAGTTTTCGTCGCTCGACCTGTTCCAGACCAACAGCGCCTTCATCACCGGGGTCACGCCGCTGTCGGCGAGCGGCTTCGCCGGCCTCAAGAACGGCAACTACTCGATCGACGTGCGCGCCACCGGCAGCGGCACGGCGCTGGTGACGACCAGCGTCTCGCTCGTGAAGAAGGACTTCCAGACCGTCGTCGCGTATTCCAACGCCGGTAGCCTGGCGCTCGCCGTCCTGTCCGACAAGGAAAGCGACCCGAGCAGCGGCAACGCCAAGATCCGCCTCTTCAACGCCGCCAGCGGCGACACCGGCGGCCTCGACGTCTACCTGACCAGCGCCGCCTGCTCGACGATCGCGAACTCGGGCAGCGCGCCGTTCGCGGCGAACCTGAGCGGCCTGCAGGCCACGTTCACGCAGGTCACCGCGTCGACGACGCCGTACCACGTGTGCGTCACGACGCCGGGCGACAAGACCGAGCTGCGGATCGACATTCCGTCGCTCCTGCTTTCCAACCAGCGCATCGTCACGGTCATCCTGTCGCGCAGCGCCGGCGGCTTCCTCGTCAACGGGATGACGATCGACCAGCAGGGCGCGGTGGCGCAGACGCTCGGCGGCTCGGCGCGCGTGCGCGTCGCGGCCAGCCGGTCGCCGGCGGTCACGGTCGATGTCGACGTCAACGGCTCGCATGTGGCAGCCGGGCTCACGACGCCGAACGTCGGTCCGTACGCAGTCGTGGCCGCCGGCACGCTGACGATCAAGATCAACGGCGTGACCTTCACGCCGGCGACGCCGCTCACCCTGCTTCCCGGCGCCGACGCGACCTTGCTGCTCACCGGCACGACGCCGACCGTGACGCTGCTCCCCGACGACAACACGACCTCGTCGAGCACGACGCGGCCGGTCAAGCTGCGCCTCGTCAACGGGCTCAACGGGTCGAACGGGACAGCGACGCTGACGGTCGACAACGGGGTGATCGGCAACGGCGCGACCTTCGCCTCGGCGTCGAGCTATTCGTTCCTGCCGGCGAGCGCGGCGCTCGCGCGGGTCGAGGCACGCTCGGGCACGGTCCAGCTCTACCTCGCGACCAACGTCACCTTCTCCTCGGGTCGCGTGTATTCGCTCTTCCTCCTGGGCGACGCCGGCGCGCCATCGAACACCGGCATCCTGATCGCCGACCGCTGACCCGCGACGACCCATGACCGAGCTCGCGAAGTCATTCGACCCCGCCGCCATCGAGGAGCGCTGGGGACCGCTTTGGGAAGAGAGCGGCGTCTACGACCCGACGCTCGACCCGACAAAACCGTCGTTCGCGATCCAGCTGCCGCCGCCGAACGTCACCGGCACGCTGCACATGGGGCACGCGTTCCAGCACACGATCATGGACGCGCTCGTGCGACACGAGCGCATGAAGGGAGCGAACACGCTCTGGGTGCCGGGCACCGATCACGCGGGCATCGCGACCCAGATCGTGGTCGAGCGCCAGCTCCAGGAGACCGGGCTCAGCCGCCACGACCTCGGCCGCAAGAACTTCATCGCCCAGGTCTGGGACTGGAAGGAGACGAGCGGCTCGACGATCACGCGCCAGATGCGCCGCATGGGCGACTCGGTGTCGTGGAAGTACGAGTACTTCACGATGGACGAGCGGCTCTCGGCCGTCGTCACCGACACTTTCTGCTCGCTCTTCGACGAAGGCCTCATCTACCGCGGCAAGCGTCTCGTCAACTGGGATCCGGTGCTGCGCTCGGCCGTCTCCGACCTCGAGGTCGAGAACGAGGAGCGCGACGGGACGATGTGGCACATCCTCTACCCGTTCAGCGACGGCCCGCAGCCGGGTGCGGACGGTCAGCCGATGCGCGGCATGCACATCGCGACGACGCGGCCCGAGACGATGCTGGCCGACGGCGCGCTCGCGGTGCATCCGGACGACGAGCGCTACAAGCACCTCGTCGGCAAGCTCGTCGACCTGCCGCTCTGCGACCGCCAGATCCCGGTGATCGCCGATGCCTACGTCGACAAGGACTTCGGCTCGGGCGTGGTCAAGATCACCGGCGCGCACGACTTCAACGACTACCAGGTCGCGCTTCGCCACGGCCTGCCGTTGATCACCATCTTCACGCTCGACGCGAAGATCAACGACAACGGGCCGGTCGCCTACCGCGGCCTCGACCGCTACGACGCGCGCAAGGCGGTGCTGCGCGATCTCGAGGCGCAAGGCCTCCTCGAAAAGGCCGTGCCGGTCAAGCACGCGGTGCCGATCTGCGTGCGCACCGGCCAGGTCGTCGAGCCGATGCTCACCGACCAGTGGTTCGTCGCGATGACCAAGCCCGGCAAGGACGGCACCTCGATCGCGGGCAAGGCAATCGAGGCGGTCGACACCGGCGCGGTCAAGTTCCATCCGGCGCAGTGGGTCAACACCTATGACCAGTGGATGGGCAACATCCAGGACTGGTGCATCTCGCGCCAGCTCTGGTGGGGCCACCAGATCCCCGCCTGGTACGGCGATGACGGCACGATCTTCGTTGCGCGCAGCGAATCGGAGGCACGCGGGAAGGCCGAAGCCGCGGGCTACTCGGGCGCCCTCTCCCGCGACCCGGACGTGCTCGACACCTGGTACTCGTCGGCACTCGTGCCGTTCTCGTCGCTCGGCTGGCCGAAGCAGACGAAGGAGCTGGAGCTCTTCCTGCCGTCGTCGGTGCTCGTCACCGGCTACGACATCATCTTCTTCTGGGTCGCCAGGATGATCATGATGACGCTGCACTTCACCGGCAAGGTGCCGTTCAAGGACGTCTACATCCACGGCCTGGTGCGCGACGCGCAAGGCAAGCGGATGAGCAAGTCGGAAGGCAACGTGCTCGATCCGGTCGACCTGATCGACGGCATCGCCCTCGAGCAGCTGCTCGAGAAGCGCGCGACCGGCCTGCGCCGCCCCGAGACCGCACCGCGCGTCCGCAAGGACACGGCTGCCGAGTTCCCGAACGGCATTCCGGGTTTCGGCGCCGACGCCTTGCGCTTCACCTTCTGCTCTCTCGCGAGCCTCGGCCGCAACGTCAACTTCGACTCGAAGCGCTGCGAGGGCTACCGCAACTTCTGCAACAAGCTCTGGAACGCGACGCGCTTCGTGCTGATGAACTGCGAGGGCCACGACTGCGGCCTTGCCGAGCACACCAAGGCCGAGTGTGCGCCGGGCCAGCCGTTCCACAGGTGGCTCGTCTTCTCGCAGGCCGATCGCTGGATCACGGGCGAGCTGCAGCGCGTCGAGGCCGCCGTCGAGACCGGCTTCGCCGACTACCGGCTCGACGCGGTCGCGCACGCGATCTATTCCTTCGTCTGGGACGAGTACTGCGACTGGTACCTCGAGATCGCCAAGGTGCAGCTGCAGTCGGGCAGCGAGGCCGAGCAGCGTGCGACGCGACGCACGCTGCTGCGCACGCTCGAGACCGTGCTGCGGCTGCTCCATCCGATCACGCCCTTCATCACTGCCGAGCTCTGGGAGCGGGTCGCTCCGGTCGCGGGTCGCAAGCCCGACGACGACGCGTACGGCATCGTCGTCGCCGCGTACCCGAAGGCGCAGCTCGAGCGCGTCGATCCGGTCGCCGACGCGTGGGTCTCGACGCTCAAGGCGGTCGTCGGCAGCTGCCGCAACCTGCGCAGCGAGATGACGCTGCCGCCGGGCGAGCGCGTGCCGCTGAACGCGATCGGCGACGCCGACTTCATGCGCGCCGCGACGCCGCTGCTGAAATCGCTCGCCCGCCTCTCGGACGTGACTCTCTTCGACGACGACGCGGCCTTCGCCGATGCCACGCGCAACTCACCGGTCGCCGTCGTCGGCGAGACGCGGATCGCGCTCGTCGTGACGATCGACGTCGGCGTCGAGACGACGCGCCTCACGAAGGAGATCGATCGCCTCGTCGGCGAGATCGCCAAGGCCACCGCCAAGCTCGGCAACGAGAGCTTCGTCGGCCGGGCGCCCGCCGCGGTGGTGGATCAGGAGAAGAAACGCGTCGCCGACTTCACGGCGACGGTCAGTCGACTTCGAGATCAGCGAGCGCGCCTGGAGACGTCGAGCTGAAGGCGCCGGCGCCGCTGGCCGGCGCATGGAGCAGCTCGTCGATCCGGCGCGCGACCGCCCAGGCGCTGCGCTGGCGCGACTCGCGCGTCGTCGCGGCGACACGCGGTGTCACCTGCAGCGTCTCGATGCCGTGCAGCGGCCGATCAGGATCGAGCGCGCCCGGCTCGACGCTGTCGAGCCATGCTGCCGCGACCCGGCCGCTCTTGAGCGCCGTCGCGAGCGCGGCCTGGTCGAAGAGGCCCGAGTGCGCGGTGCTCACGATCACCTGGTTCGGCTTGCAGTGGCGCAGGAACCGGTCGCCGATCAGACCGTGGTAGCGGCTGAAGTAGTCGAGCTGGACGCAGACGACGTCGGAGCACTCGACCAGCTCGCGCAGGCTCGAATGCGCGACCTGCCACTGCGCCCAGGCGCGGTCGCTGACGTGCAGCGAGGGGTCGTAGCCGAGGATGTGGACGTCGAAGGCCGTGAGCAGCTGGGCGATGGTGCGCGCCGCTGGTGGCATGCCGACGAGGCCGATCGTCGAGCCGCCGAGCTCGCGGCCGGCGATCGATCCATCGGCCGCGCGCACCGGCACGCGGCGCAGCAGCGAGAGCATCGCGCCGATGATGAACTCTGCCTCGGCGCGCGCACTGGCGGTGACGCTGCGCACGATCTCGACCTGGCGCCGCTCGCAGGCCTCGAGATCGAGGTTCTCGGAGCCGGCGCTGACGCGGCCGATGGCGCGCAGCACGGGCGCGAAGTCGAGCGTCTGCGCGTCGACACTCACCGACGACGGGATGATCGCGGCCCGCACGTTGTAAAGCGCGGCACGGAATTCGCGAGGCGAGAAGGCCAGCTCGGGGGCGAAGCGCACGCGATGGCGCGAGGCGAGCCACTGCACGACGTCGGCGTCGATCGGATCGATGACGAGCAGGTCCACGGAGCTGTTCCTATTGCCTGCTGGGGCGACCTTGCGTGCAAGAATCAATAAAACTTTCAAGGATTGTAAAGAGATGTTGGTGCGACACGCGATCTTTCCGGTGGCCGGCCTCGGCACCCGCTTTCTCCCCGCCACCAAGGCGATGCCCAAGGAGATGCTGCCGATCGTCGACAAGCCGCTGATGCAGTACGCCGTCGAAGAAGCCTATGCGGCAGGCGTGCGCGAGATGGTGTTCGTCACGAGCCGCCACAAGCGCGTGATCGAGGACCATTTCGACCTCACCTTCGAGCTGGAAGATGCGCTGATCAAGGCGCAGAAGACCGAGCTGCTGGCGATCGTGCGCGCCGTCAAGCCCGACGACATGGAGTGCGTCTTCGTGCGCCAGCCGCAGGCGCTCGGCCTCGGCCATGCGGTGCTCTGCGGTCGACAGGTCGTCGGCGACCATCCGTTCGCCGTGATCCTGCCCGACGACCTCATGATCGGCACGCCGCCAGTCCTTGCGCAGATGGTCGAGCAGTTCGACACGCTGCAGGCGTCGATCATCGCCGTGCAGGAAGTGCCGGCCGAGCACACGAAGCGCTACGGCATCGTCGCCGGCAAGGCGGTCGGCGACCGGCTCGTCGACATCGAGAAGATCGTCGAGAAGCCAGCGCCCGACGTCGCACCGTCGCGCCTCGGCGTCGCCGGTCGCTACATCCTCACGCCGCGCGTGTTCGAGGAGATCGCGAAGCAGCCGCGCGGCGTCGGCGGCGAGATCCAGCTCACCGACGGCATCGCCGGCCTGCTGAAGAGCGAGAAGGCCTACGCCTATCGCTACTCGGGCAAGCGCTACGACTGCGGCAGCAAGGAAGGCTTCCTCCAGGCCAACGTCGAGCTCGCGCTCGCCAACGCCGAGCTCGGCGCCGATTTCCGCACTTACCTGCGCTCTCTCGACCTGTAGTCGCCGGCGCGTCGACGAGGTGTCCTGACGCCTTCGTAACGGCGCCGACCCTACAACTCCCTCATCAACGGGTCGTCCCGTGCGGCCTCTGGCTCTCGCTCGCACTCGAGAGTTTTTCGACCCGCAATCCGATCCACGCGCAGTTCCTGTCGTGGCCGGACCGCCCCTAGCGCCGACGCAGGAAGTGCACGTACTCGTCGTTGGCGCTGGTCTGCTCGACAAGCTCGTTGCCGGTCTGGCGCGCGAAGGCCTGGAAGTCGCGCACCGATCCCGGGTCGGTCGCGACGACCTTGAGCACGTCGCCCGTCGACATGTCGGCGAGCGCCTTCTTCGCCTTCAGGATCGGCAGCGGGCAGTTCATGCCGCGGGTATCGATTTCCTTGTTCGCTTCCATCGCTTCGCTCGTCGTCAATCCACGTCGATCTCGGTCGCCCGCTTGCCGGGTGGCAACTCGAGCCACTGCGGCTCGATGCCGCGCGACGTCAGCCAGTCGGCGAGCGCGCGGCCGGTGCCGGCCGGCCAGCACTTGACGCGCTCGGGCGCCACGGTCCGGTAGTCGACGAGCTCGGGCGACAGCACGATCTCGCCGCGCGCCTTCGCGTGGTAGGCGATGATGACCTGATTCATGCGCAGGAACTCGTACACGCCGATCAGCGAAAGCGAATCGACCGTGAGCGAAGTCTCTTCGCGTACCTCTCTCGCGATGCCTTCCTCGGGCGTCTCGCCCGCTTCCATGAAGCCGGTGATGAGCCCGAAGAACTTGCCGGGCCACGCTGCATTCCTCGCCAGCAGGATCTGACCGTCGCGATCGACGCACTCGATCACCGCCGCGAGCACCGGCGTCGGGTTGTTCCAATGGGACCAGCCGCAGGCCGGGCAGCGCAGGCGGATCTTGTCGCCGCCGTCCTCGGCCATCGAGATCGGCGCGAGCCGCGTCGCGCAGTTCGTGCAGAACGTGACCTCGAAGCTCATGCGGGAAAGACGCCCGTCGAGAGATAGCGATCGCCGCGATCGCAGACGATGAACACGATCGTTGCGTTCTCGACCTGCGCCGCGATCTGCAGCGCGACCCAGCACCCGCCGGCGGCCGAGATGCCGGCGAAGATGCCTTCCTCGCGAGCGAGCTTGCGGGTCACTTCCTCGGCGTCGACCTGGCTCACGAGGACGAGCTCGTCGACCGTCTTCGGGTCGTAGATCTTCGGCAGGTATTCCTCGGGCCACTTGCGGATGCCCGGGATGCGCGAGCCTTCGCTCGGCTGCGCGCCGATGATCCGCACCTTCGGATTCATTTCCTTGAGGTAGCGCGAGACGCCGGTGATCGTGCCGGTCGTACCCATCGCGCTCACGAAGTGGGTGATCCGCCCGCCGGTGTCCTTCCAGATCTCGGGACCCGTGGTCTCGTAATGGATGCGCGGGTTGTCGGGATTGGCGAACTGGTCGAGGACGCGGCCCTTGCCGTCCCTTTCCATCTGCGCCGCGAGATCGCGCGCGCACTCCATGCCGCCCGAGCGCGGCGTGAGGATGAGCTCGGCGCCGAACGCCTTCATCGTCTGCGCCCGCTCGATGCTCAGGTCTTCGGGCATCACGAGCAGCATGCGGTAGCCGCGGATCGCCGCCGCCATCGCCAGCGCGATGCCGGTGTTGCCCGAGGTCGCCTCGATCAGCGTGTCGCCCGGCTTGATCGTGCCGCGCTCCTCGGCGCGCCGGATCATGCTGATGGCGGGACGATCCTTCACCGAACCCGCCGGGTTGTTGCCTTCGAGCTTGCCGAGGATGACGTTGCCGCGCGCCGCGTTGTCGACGCCGGGCAGGCGGACCAGCCGCACCATGGGCGTCGCGCCGATCACGTCCTCGATCGTCGGATAGGTGGGCGTCGGCTCGGTCATGGGATGGGGAGGAAGCGAGTCGTGGTGCCTCGGGTCGGACTTGAACCGACACGCCTTGCGGCAACGGATTTTGAGTCCGTCGTGTATACCAATTTCACCACCGAGGCCGGTGTTCGCGAGCGAAGCAGTTTGCCATAGGCCCGTAGACTAGGCAGCACCTGCTCACGCCGCCCGGACCGCCGATGCCCCCGCTTCCACCCGTCACCCAGGCGCTGCTGCTCGCCAACGTCGCGGTGTTCTTCCTCGACCAGCTGCTCGGCCGCGCGCTGTCGCAGCTCGGTGCGCTGTGGCCGATCGCGAGCGGCAATTTCTGGCCGTGGCAGATCGTCACCTACTCGTTCCTGCACATCGAGTTCTCGCACCTGTTCTTCAACATGCTGGGCCTGTGGATGTTCGGCGCCGAACTCGAGCAGATCTGGGGCCGCAACCGCTTCCTGGTCTTCTACTTCGCGAGCGTCGTCGCCGCGGCGCTGACCCAGCTGGTCGTGAATGCCCTCCTCGGCTCGATGGCGCCGACGATCGGCGCCTCGGGTGGCCTCTTCGGCCTGCTGCTCGCCTTCGCGATGATCTTCCCGAACCGGATCATCCTGCTCTTCTTCGTCCTGCCCCTGAAGGCCAAGTACCTGGTCATCCTCTACGGGCTGGTCGAGCTCTACCAGGGCGTCTACGTCATGAATTCGGGCGTCGCCCACTTCGCTCATCTGGGCGGCATGCTCGGCGGACTCCTCACGCTGCGCTACTGGCGCGGACAGGCGCCGTTCGGCCGCCGCTGAGCCCCGGTTGTCCGGAAATGGCCCTGCAGCGCGCAGGGCGCGTGGCCCGGCTCATGCTTTGGCTGTCCTGCTCGCGGAGGCTGCATGAACCCGACGACGTTTCTTCGATTCCCTGACCACGCCGCACGGACGGGTGTCGTCCGCCGCGGACTCGGCGCGATCGCCCTCGCGGCGATCGTCGCGCTGCCCTCGATGCGCGCTGTCGCCGCTGACGAGCCAGCGCTGATCGCGACACCGGCGATGCTCTCCGCTGTTGCCCGGCTCGAAGCGCACAAGGAAGCGCTCTCGCGTGCCAGCGCAGCCGTTCTCGGCATCGAGGTCACCGCTGTCGAGGACGCCCGCTCGATCGCGACTCTCGGCAAGGACCGCCAGGGCTCGGGTGTCCTGATCGCCGACGACGGCCTCGTGCTGACGATCGGCTACCTGATCCTCGAGGCCGATCACGTCGACCTCGTCCTCGACGGCGGACGGCGTGTGCCGGCACGCGTCGTGGCCTACGACCAGGCTTCGGGCTTCGGCCTGCTGCAGGCGCTCGCGCCGCTCGGACTCGTGCCCGTGCTGCTCGGCTCGTCGGCCGCGATCAGCGACGACGAGCCGCTGATGGTCGCGAGCGGTGGCGACGAAGGCGACCTGAGCCTGGCCCGCATGGTGTCGCGCCGGCCGTTCTCGGGCTACTGGGAGTACCACATCGAAGGCGCGCTCTTCACCGCGCCGGCACGCGCCGACTTCAGCGGCGCCGCACTCTTCAACGCCGACGGCGAGCTCGTCGGCGTCGGCTCGCTCTTCGTCGGCAACGCGCTGGGCGCATCGCGCCCGGCGATGCGCGGCAACATGTTCGTGCCGGTCGACCTGCTCAAGCCGATCCTGCCCGAGCTGCGCGCGAGCGGCAGCTCGCGCGGCAGCATGCGGGCCTGGCTCGGCCTCAACTGCGAGGAGGCCGACGGCCACGTGCGCGTCGTCCGTTTCGCTCCCGAGAGCCCGGCCGAGGAAGCGGGACTGCAGCCGCAGGACCTGATCGTCGCCGTCGACGGCGTCGCGGTCGCCGACCTAGCGTCGTTCTATCGCACGCTCTGGCGCGACGAGCGTGCCAACCGCGACGTCGCGCTCGAGGTGCAGCGCGGCACGGAGACGCTGCGGTTGTCGGTGCATGCCGTCGATCGCATGCAGACGCTGCGGCGGCCGCAGGGCGTCTGAGCCGACGCGAGACTCAGTAACCGCGCGACCGGTCGATCTCGTTCGGCAGCGGCTCGCCGCACGCGATCGCGCGCACGCTCGCGACGAACTGGTCGGCGATGGTCTCGATCGACGGCTGCGACGCGATGTGCGGCGTGATGGTGATGCCGGGCACGGTCCAGAGCGGATCGTCGGCCGGCATCGGCTCCCTGCGCTGGACGTCGAGCGCGGCGCCACTCAGGTGCCCGGAACGCACCGCGGCGATCAGATCGGCCTCGACGATGTGTGCGCCGCGCGCGACGTTGATGACGTAGGCGCCACGCGGCATGGTCGCGAACGCACCGGCATCGAGGATCGCTTCGGTCTCGGCGGTCAGCGGCAAGGCGCAGACGACGATCTCGCAAGCGGCGAGCACGTTGTCGAGCGACTTCGCCGAGCGCCGGTTCCAGCCCGTGACCACGAAGCCGCAGCGCTCGAGCCAGGCCGCGATCTCGCCGCCCATCGCCCCCGTGCCGAGCACGCCGACCGGATGGCGCGACATCGCCACCGGCTGGCGCCTCCAGACGCGCTCCTTCGCCTGCGCCTCGTAGCGCTCGAGCTCGCGCGCGTGACGCAGCGCCATCATGACGACGAACTGCGCGATCCCCGCGGCCTGCTCGCGGTCGACGATGCGCGAGACGCGCACGTGCGGCGCGAGCTCGGGCGCGAGCAGCTTCTCGACGCCGGCCGCGACCGAGCAGATCCAGCCGACGCGCGGCAGCCGTGCCGCGAGGCCTGGCGGCATCTGCCAGCCGATGAGGGCGTCCATCGTCGCGAGCTCGGCGTCATCGAGGGTCGAGCGGTACTCGACGAGCTCCAGCTCGGGCGCGCGAGCGCGAATCGCGGCCATGAGAACCGCCGCCGGCGACGGCTGCGTGGCGAGCATGATCTTCATGCAGCGATGAAGTTGCCGCAGTTGGAAAAGCGCAGCGTCGCGTCGGCGTCGCCGCGCGCGACGCAGGCCGGATCGGCGCCGCCCGCGACGAGCTTGAGCTGCTCGCGCAGGAACCGGCGCAGCAGCGCGACACCCTTGTCGCTGGTGCGCAGATGCTCGGCCGAGTGCGCGGCGACCCTTCCCTGGCTCACCTGCGCTTCGTAGTCGCCCGGAAAGTCGCGGTGCTCGGCCTCGCTGAGCTCCCACCAGAACTTGCCGTTCATCTTCGAGCGCATCCGGCCGATGTCGCCCGGCTGCTCGATGCGGCCAGCGACGTAAATGCGGAAGTGCGTGTCGTCGATGGGCAGGACCCAGCCGATCGACTCGACCGGGCCGCTCTTGCCGAGGCGCGGGCTCGGCACGACGCGCAGCGTCGGCATCGCCGCCTCGGTGACGCGATGCAGGCGCTTGCCGCCCTCGAGCGCGCGCCAGCTCGTCACGCGCACCCCGCGCTCGGTCGCGCTCCATTCGACGGTCGGCATCTGCGCCATCGCCGGCACGAACTGGTTGCCGGAGAACACGCCGTGCAGGATCGGCACGTGGAAGCTGTCGACGACGTTCTCGTAGTGCTGCAGCCAGTTGCACGGGATGATCGCAGGGCCGCCGCCGCCCAGGCTCGTGTCGTCGGCCTCGAGCGACTCGCCGGGGCCGAGCTCGTCGAGGACGTCGATGCGCGGCAGGAGCGGCTTCTTGTCCGGCGGGCCGAGGTACGCGAAAACGAGGCCGTAACGCTCCTCGACCGGATACCACGGCTGGCGCACGTTGCCCTTCAGCGCGCCGCCATCGGGCTCGCACGGCTGGTCGAGGCAGTGGCCGTCGGGCGCGAACATCCAGCCGTGATAGCAGCAGCGGATGCCTTCGGCCTCGACCCGGCCGTAGTAGAGCGAGGCGCCGCGATGCGCGCAGCGGGGATGGACGAGTCCCGCGCGGCCATCGCCGGTGCGAAAGAGGATCAGGTCCTCGCCGAGCACGCGCACCTGGCGCGGCGTCGCACCCGCGTCGGCCGCGAGGCCGACCGGATGCCAGTAGCGCCGCAGCAGCTCGCCCATCGGCGTGCCGGCTCTCACCTCGGTGAGCTCACGCTCGTGCGTCGCCGGCGCGAGGCCGTATGCAGTGCCCTCGTCGATCATTCCGGTTTCGCGCCCGAAGCCTTGATGTAGTTGATCCACGTCGGCGCGTCCTTCGAGAACGCAGCCGCGAATTCCTCGGGCGTGTTGCCGAGCGGCGTCTGGCCCTGATCGACCATCCGCGCCGTCACGTCGGGAAGATGGATCACCGCGTTGATCTCCTTCTGCAGCCGATCGACGATCGGTCGCGGCGTGCCGGCGGGCGCGTAGGCCGCGACCCAGATCGGCAGCTCGAAGCCCTTGAAGCCCTGCTCGCCGAAGGTCGGCACGTCGGGCATCGCTGCCGAGCGCGCCGGGCCCGTCATGCCGAGCGCCTTCAGCTTGCCGGCCTGCACCTGCGGCTTGGCACCGACCGGGCTCGCGAAGGTGACGTCGAGGCTGCCGCCCATCACGTCGGTGATGGCAGGCACTTCGCCCTTGTAGGGCACGTGGGTCAGGCTCACGCCGTAGTCCTTGGCCAGGATCTCGCCGTAGACGTTGGCCGACGAGCCGATGCCCCACGAGCCGTAGCTGATCGGCCGCTTCTGCGCCTTGGCCCAGGCGACGAAGCCCTTGAGATCGCTGTACGGTGCGCTGATCGGCGCCGTCAGCAGAACGCTGCCGAGCGAGACCTGCGTGATCGGCGCGAAGTCCTTGACCGCGTCGAACGGCAGCTTGTTGAAGAGCACGGTGTTGTTCACGTGCGTCGACATCGTCGTGATCATGAAGGTGTAGCCGTCGGGCGCGGCCTTGGCGACGGCGTCGGCGCCCTTGATCGTGTTCGCGCCCGGCACGGCATCGACGAACACCTGCTGGCCGAGCCGCAGCGAGAGCTTCTCGGCAATGATGCGGTTGAGCACGTCGATCGCGCCGCCGGGATTGAACGGCGAGACGAGGCGGATCGGCTTCGCGGGCCACGCCGGCGCCGTCTGCGCCGCGCACGGCAGGATCGCCGCGCCGGCGACGAGCGCTGCGAGCGCCGCGACGACGCGCGCCGCGGATCGCCGGATCGATGGGCTCTCGGGCGGACGGGTCATCCGCTACTCCTCATGGGTGGTCGACGTCGGATTCATTCTCCCCCGCGACCCCGTTCAGGCGGAACCCTCGACAACCCTTCGACGACGGTCAGATGGCGCAGCACGAGCCGCAACTCGTCCTTCATGCGCGCGTTCGCGATGCGGCGCGATTCGGAAAGAAAACTCATCTGCATCGGCGAGAGCACGCGCGCGGCGTCGTCGCGTGACAGCCGCGGCGGCCGTGGAAGGCCGAAGCGATCGGCGACGAACTCGAAGTAGTCGCCCATCGTCATCGCGGTGTCGTCGGCGACGTTGATCGCGCGCTGGTGCGGCCCGCGATGGAGCGACGCGACGCAGGCGCGCGCGAGGTCGTCGGCGTGGATGTGGCTGGTGAAGACATCGTCGCCGGCCGCCAGGAGCGGCGTGCCGCGCCTGACCCGCTCGCGCGGATCGCCGCCGTCTCGGTCGAGCGCGTAGATGCCGGGGATGCGCAGGATCGTCACCGCGACGCCGGTCGCGCGGCCGAGCCAGCGGACGCGCGCCTCGGCATCGACTCGCCGCCTCGCGCGCTCGCTCGCGGGGCGCAGCGGCCGGGTCTCGTCGACCCGCGCGCCTTGGCAGTCGCCGTAGACGCCGGTGGTCGAGCCGTAGACGAGGCGGCGCACGCGCAGCGAGCGGGCGAGCGCCGCGACGAGTCGCGCAGTGCGTGCATCGGTGACGCCGTCGGACGCGGGTGGGGCGAGATGAAGAACGGCGTCGGCCAGGTCGGCGAGCCGCGCGAGCGTCGCGGGCCGATCGAGGTCGCCGAGGATCGGCACGATGCCCGCGTCGCGCAGGATCGCCATGCGCTCCGGACTCGACGTCAGCGCCACGACCCGCCATCGACCGACCAGCAACCGGGCGACCCGGAGACCGACGTCGCCGCAGCCGACGATGAGGAGCGTGGGGCGCTTGAATCGGGTCGGTCTGTCGGGCATTGCGCCTTCGGGGAGAATCGCGGGCCGAGTCTAGGCGACGCACGCGCGTCCCGTTCACCTTCATCCCCATGCCTTTCACCGTCACCGTCCAGCCGAGCGGCAAGACCTTCAGCGTCGACCGCGACGAGCCGATCCTCGTGGCCGCCATCCGCCAGGGCGTCGGCCTGCCCTACGGTTGCCGCGACGGCGCCTGCGGCTCGTGCAAGTGCCGCATGCTCGAAGGCCGCGTGATCCACGGCGCGCATCAGCAGAAGGCGCTCAGCCACGAGGAAGAAGCCGCGGGCCTGATCCTCACCTGCCAGGCCGCGCCTCAGACCGACGTCGTCCTCGAGGCGCGCACCGTGCCGGGTGCCGGCGAGTTCGCGGTCCGCAAGCTGCCGAGCCGCGTCATCTCGATCGACAAGCCCGCGCCCGACGTCGCGGTCCTGAAGCTCCAGTTGCCCGCGAACGATCCGTTCCAGTACCGCGCCGGCCAGTACGTCGAGTTCATCCTGCGCGACGGCTCCCGGCGCAGCTACTCGATGGCAACGGCGCCGCACGAGGTCGGCGACAAGCCGGCGATCGAGCTGCACCTGCGCCATTTGCCCGGCGGCAAGTTCACCGACCACGTCTTCGGCGCGTTGAAGGAGAAGGACATTCTGCGCGTCGAAGGCCCGTTCGGCAGCTTCTTCCTGCGCGAGGACTCCGACAAGCCGCTGATCCTGATCGCCTCGGGCACCGGCATGGCGCCGATCAAGGCGATCGTCGAGCACATGATCTGGAAGCGCAGCGAGAGGAAAGCCTTCCTCTACTGGGGCTGCCGCAGCAAGGTCGACCTGTACCTCGACGACTGGGCGCGCGACGCCGCGACGCGGATGGCGAACCTGCACTACGTGCCCGTGCTCTCCGAGGCCAAGCCCGGGGACGGCTGGCACGGCCGCACCGGACTCGTCCACCAGGCCGTGATGCACGATCACCCGGATCTCACCAACTGGCAGGCGTACGCGTGCGGCGCGCCGATCATGGTCCAGTCGGCGCAGCGCGACTTCGTCGCACGCTGCGGCCTGCCGGACGACGAGTTCTATGCCGACTCGTTCACCTCCGAAGCCGACAAGCACGGCCCGCTCGGCTGATGCCATGGCTTTGACGACACGCAGACACACGTTGATCACGATCGGCGGAGCGATCGCCGCTGCCGTCTCGCCCGGCCTCGCCCTCGCCCAATCCCGGCCGCTTCGCCTCGTCGTTCCCTATCCGCCCGGCGGTCCTCTCGACATCGTCGCCCGCGCGCTCGCCGAGAAGGTGAAGGACAGCGTCGGCGTCGTGATCGTCGAGAACCGCGCCGGCGCGGGCGGCAACCTCGGCGCCGACGCCGTCGCGAAGGCGGCGCCCGACGGCACGACGATCGTGATGGGCGCGGTCGCGACCCACGCCATCAACCCGTGGCTGTTCGCGAAGATGCCGTACGACCCGATCCGCGACTTCACGCCGATCACCGGCGTCGCGCGCGTGCCGAATGTGCTCGTCATGACGCCGGAGGCAAGCGCGCGCCTCAACATCACGAGCGTCGCCGATCTCGTGGCCTACGCGAAGAAGCATCCTGGCCAGCTCAACTACGGCTCGGGCGGCAACGGCAGCGCGGGCCATCTTGCGGGCGAGATGTTCAAGGCGCAAGCCGGCGTGTTCATGGTCCACATTCCCTACGCCGGCGGCAGCCCGGCGCAGCTCGCGCTGCTCGCCGGTCAGGTCGACCTCAACTTCGACAACCTCGCGACCGCATCGGCCAACATCAAGGCCGGCAAGCTCAAGGCGCTGGCGATGACGACAGCGCAGCGCTCGACCGCGATGCCAGAGGTACCGACGATCGCCGAAGCCGGCGCGAAGCTCGGTCTCGCGCGCTTCGACATCGACACCTGGTTCGGCCTGTTCGGACCGGCTCACCTCGCGCCCGAGATCACCGCGCGCCTCAACAAGGCCTTCGTCGAAGCACTCGCCTCGAGCGAGCTGAAGAGCCGGCTCGCCGGCCTTGATGCCGAGCCGATGGCGATGTCGCCGGAGCGTTTCAGCAGCTTCGTCAAGGTCGAGCTGGCCAAGTACGAGCAACTCGTGAAAAGCTCCGGCGCCAAGGTCGAGTGAGAGGGTTTCACGTCGGGACCGTTTGCTAGACTCGATCGGTCTTTTCCCGTCTCGTTGTCAGGCCTCCTTTCCGCACGCATGACTGTCGCCCACACCCCATTGCAGAGCGAGGTCGCCGCGCTCCTCGTCGAGGCCTTGAACCTCGACATCGCTGCCGCATCGATCGACCCCGACGCGCCGCTCTACGGCGAAGGGCTGGGGCTCGACTCGATCGACATCCTCGAGGTCGCGCTGGTCGTGTCGCAGCGCTATGGCTTTCAGCTGCGCTCCGATGACGAGGACAACGTGCGCATCTTCAAGTCGCTGGCGACGCTCGCCGCGCACATCGAAGCGAACCGACAGGGCTAGGCCGAGGCCGACGCATGCGTGCCCGTGCGTTCGCCGTCGTTCTGGCCGGCATCGCCTACGTGCTCGGCTCGTACTGGCTGATGACGAACGCGCCGGGCTCGGCGTGGCACGCGGTCGTCGTCGTCGCGCCAATGCTCTTGCTGGCTGCGGCGCTGGCGTGGCAACGACAGCAACGTATCTTCGCGGCAGTCCTCGCTCTCGTGGCGGCGGTCCTGCTGTTCCAGGCGCGCGACGGCGGCGGCCTGTCGTCGGAATCGATCTACGTCGCCGAGCACGTGGCGATCCACCTGCTCCTCGCGACCGTCTTCGGCGTGACGCTGAAGGCGGGGCGCGAGTCGCTGATCACCGCTCTCGCACGCCGCGTCCACGGCAGCCTGACACCCGACATGGAAATCTACTCGCGCAAGGTCACGGTCGCCTGGACGGTCTACTTCCTGGCGATGGCCGCTGTGTCAGCGCTCCTCTTCGCCTTCGCGTCGTTCGCCACCTGGGCGGCCTTCGCCACGCTGGCGACGCCGTGCGCGATGCTGGCGCTGTTCGTCGGCGAGCATCTGCTGCGTTATCGCCTGCATCCCGAGTTCGAACGCGCGACGCTGGCCCAGGCCGTGCGCGCCTACGCCAGCCGCGGTGGCCCGCATGAGTGACAGCGCGCTGATCGGCGCCGGCGACCTCGACGCGCCGTTCGCCACGCGTGCCGGCGCGACGATCTCGCGTCGCCGATTCCTGGCCGACCAGAGCGCGCTCGCCGAGCGGTTGCCCGCGAACGGCCCGATGCTCAACCTCTCGACCGACCGCTACCGCTTCGCGCTCGGCTTCGCCGCGGCGCTGCTGCGCGGCCACAGCAGCCTGCTGCCGCCGAACCATCTCGCCGACACAGTCGCGCGCCTGCGTGCCCGCTTTGCCGACGTCTACGCGCTCGTCGAAGGCGACGGCGACAGTCACGGCTTGCCGACGGTGCGCCATCGCGAGGGCGACGGTGCCGACGCGCCGCCTGCCGTCGACACCGTGCCGCGCATCGACGACGACCTCGTCGCCGCCTACGTTCTCACCTCGGGCTCGACCGGCGACCCCGTGCCGCACCCGAAGCCATGGGGACTGCTCGTGCGCAACGCGACGGCCGGAGCGAGCCGCCTTGCCGCGTCGCTCGGACGCGCCGACGTGCGCGGCGTCTCGCTCGTCGCCACCGTGCCGGCGCAGCACATGTACGGCTTCGAGTCGAGCGTGCTGCTCGCGCTGCACGGCGGCTCGATCCTCGACGCCGGCCGACCGTTCTTCGCCGCCGATGTCGCCGCCGCGCTCGCGCTCGCGCCTGCGCCTCGCGTGCTGGTGACGACGCCATTCCACCTGAAGACCGTGCTCGATGCCGACGTCGCGCTGCCGGAGGTCGCGCTCGTGCTCTGCGCGACCGCGCCGCTCGCGCCGCAGCTCGCGGCCCGCGCGGAGGCGCGCTTCGGTGCGCCGCTGGTCGAGATCTACGGTTGCACAGAGGCCGGCCAGGTGGCGACACGGCGCACGGTCGCCGGACCCGAGTGGCGCACCTTCGACGGCCTCGCCGTGAGCGGCGACGGCGACGCGGTGACGGTGAGCGGCGGCCACGTGCTCGAGCCGACCGTGCTGGCCGACGTGCTCGAGGTCGAGAACGCACACACTTTCCGCCTGCTCGGCCGATCCAACGACCTGATCAACGTCGCCGGCAAGCGCAGCTCGATCGGCCATCTCAACTTCCACCTCAACTCGATCGAGGGCGTCGTCGACGGTGCGTTCTGGATGCCGCCCGACGATCAGGCCGATGCGCTCGGCATCGTCCGCCTGGTCGCCTTCGTCCGCGCGCCGACGCTCACGCGCGAGCAGATCGTCGAAGCGCTGCGCGGCCGCGTCGACGCAGCGTTCCTGCCTCGGCGCGTCGTCCGCGTCGACGCGCTGCCGCGCGAGGCGACCGGCAAGATCGCGGTCGCCCGACTCGCGGAGCTTGCGGCACGCCGCGCCGGCGACGGAGAGCGGTGATGGACGCAACGTGGGCGAGCGCATTGACCGTCGGCGCCGATCACCCGGCCTTCGACGGTCACTTTCCCGGCCGACCGATCCTGCCCGGCGTCGCCCTGCTCGCCGAGGTCCTCGAAGCGGCCTTCGCCGAGCCCGCGCTCGCGCGCAGCCTCGGCCCCGCGCCGCGGCTCCTCGCTGCCAAGTTCTTCGTCCCCGTCGCGCCGGGCGCATCGCTGGCAATCGTCTGGCGCGCGACGGCGAAGTCTCTCGACTGGAACGTCAACGACGGCACGCACGACGTGGCGAGCGGGCAGTTCGCGCGCAACGACGCGTCGCCGGCCGCGACGCCGTGAAGGCCGACGGCTCCGCCGCGCCGCTGACCGGCTGGGCGCACCAGCGCGAGCGCTCGAACGCGTGGCAGCTGCACGCGATGCGCTGGATCGCGCTCACCTTCGGCCGGCGCGCGACGCGCGCAGTTCTCCGCGTCGTCGTCTGCGGTGTCCTCCTCAACAGCACGACCCGGCGCGAGTCGAAGCGCTACCTCGATCGCGTGCTCGACAGGCCGGCGCGCCTGCGCGACATCCACCGCCATGTCTTCGCCTTCCTGGGCACCGTGCTCGACCGCGTTTACCTGCTGCAGGAGCGCTTCGACGAGTTCGCGTTCGATGCCACCGGCATCGAGACGATCCTCGAGCCGATCTCGCGCGGCGAAGGCGTGCTCGCGTTCGGCGCCCACTTCGGCAGCTTCGAGGCGCTGCGCATGATCGGCCACGACAAGGGCCTGCGCGTGGCGATGATCATGTACGAGGACAACGCACGCCTGATCGGCGATGCCCTCGCCGTGCTGGCGCCGAAGGCGCAGCTGCACACGATCGCGCTCGGCCGCGTCGACGCCATGCTCTCGATCCGCCAGTGGCTCGACGACGGCGGCCTCGCCGGCCTGCTCGCCGACCGGACGCTGCCGGGCCAGTCGCAGCGCTCGAAGTCGATCGCGCTGCAGTTCCTCGGATCACCGGCGATCTTCTCCGACGGTCCGTTCCGGCTCGCGGCGATGTTGCGTCGCAAGGTCGTCTTCATGGCAGGCATCTACCGCGGCGGCCGCACTTACGATCTGCGCTTCATCGAGATCGCCGACTTCGGCACGCTCGCCGGTCCCGGCCCGGGCAGTGCCGCGGCGCGCGACCTCGCGATCCGCGGCGCGCTCGAGCGCTATGTCGCGACGCTCGAGACGCTGTGCCGCGAGGCGCCCTTCAACTGGTTCAACTTCTACGACTTCTGGGCCGATGCCGAGACGCCTTCTCAATAGCGATCCGCACCCTGGCCCAGGTCGCCGCGACATCGTCATCGCCCGCGCGTTGCTGGCTGTCGTCGGCCTCGTGTGCGCGTCGTGCGTGCTCGCCGCGACCACGGCGTTCGACCTCGGCGCGCTCACGTCGCTGCTCGCGCGCATGAAGTCGGGCGAAGCGACCTTCGTCGAGAAGCGCCGCGTCGAGATGCTCGACCGAACGCTCGAGTCCTCGGGCCGGCTCTCGTTCCGCGCACCCGACAGCTTCGTGCGCGAGACCCTGAAGCCGCGACGCGAGAAGCTCGTGGTCGACGGCAACAGCGTGACGATGAGCATCGGCGAGCGCAGCCGCACGATGGCGCTCGACGCGTCGCCCGAAGCCTCGGTGATCGTCGAGGCGCTGCGCGGCACGCTCACCGGCAACCGCGCGACACTCGAGCGGCTGTTCGAGACGCGCGTCTCGGGCAGTGTGGAGCAGTGGTCGCTCGAGCTCGTGCCGCGCGACCTGCGCCTGCGCGGCCAGGTCGCGTCGGTGCGCGTCTCGGGACGTGACTCGATGGCGCGCGAGGTGCAGGTGCTGCTCGCCGACGGCGATCGCTCGACGATGACGATCGAGCCGGTCGCGGGCGCGCGCGCCGCGCCCTGACTCGGGCCGACCGATGACATCGCGCGCGATCGACGGCCGGCGCGGCCGGCTCACCATGACGCTGTGGATCGCCGCCTCGGTCGCCGCCGCGGTGGTCGCCTGGCGCACGCACTACGTCGCCGACCTCTCGGCCTTCCTGCCGACGGCGCCGACGCCGGAGCAGGCGGTTCTGCTCGACCAGCTGAAGAGCGGCGCCGCATCGCGGCTCGTGCTGATCGGCATCGAAGGCGCACCCGCCGGAGCGAGCACCGAGGCCGGCGCTGCCGCGCGCGCCGACGCATCGCGTCGACTCGCCACAGCCCTGCGCGCGAGCCAGCGCTTCGCCTCTGTCGACAATGGCGACCGCGCTGCCTGGGCCGACGCCGGCCGGTTCGTGTTCGAGCATCGCTACGCGCTCAGCCCGGCCGTCGATGCGGCCCGCTTCACGGCCGCGGGACTGCGCGACGCAATCGACGACACGTTGTCGCTGCTCGGCACGCCGGCCGGCTCGCTGATCAAGCCGATCCTCTACCGCGACCCGACCGGCGAGACCGTGCGCATCGCCGAAGCGCTGACGCCGGTGCGCGCGCCGAAGAGCGACGGCGGCGTCTGGGTCTCGCGCTCGGTGTCACGAGCCGTATTGGTCGCGACCACCGCCGCCGACGGCGCCGATCTCGACGGCCAGGAGCAAGCGCTGGTCGCGATCGGTGCCGCGTTCGACGGCCTCGCCGCACCAAGCCTGCGCCTCGTCGTGTCGGGCGCCGGCGGCTTCGCGGTCGCGTCGCGCGCGAGCATCAAGTCCGAGGTCGAGCGGCTCGCGATCCTCGGCTCGATGATCGTCGTCGCCCTGCTGCTCGTCGCCTTCGCATCCCTGCGCGCGCTCGCGGTGGCGATGCTGCCGGTCGCGACCGGCGTGCTCGCCGGCATCGCCGCCGTGAGCCTGGTCTTCGGCCAGGTGCACGGCATGACGCTCGGCTTCGGCACGACGCTGATCGGCGAAGCGGTCGACTACGCGATCTACTACCTCGTGCAGACACACGGCGGCGCGGGCTCGGCCGAGCGCTGGCGGCGCGAGAGCTGGCCGACGGTCCGGCTCGGCCTCTTCACGTCGCTGATCGGCTTCGCCGCGCTCGTCTTCACCGGCTTTCCCGGTCTGGCCCAGCTCGGCGTGTTCTCGATCGCCGGCCTCGCGGCCGCTGCCGCGACGACGCGCTTCGTCTTCCCGACGCTCGCGCCCGACGGTGCGCCGGGCGCAGGCTTTCGCCGCCAGCTCGGGCGCTTCATGCGCGCGGCGGCGAGCGCGCTGCCGCGCACGCGCATCGGCGTCGTGGTGCTCGCGCTCGCGGCTGTCGTCGCGCTGGTCGTGTCGCCGTCGCCATGGCATGGCGAGCTCTCGTCGCTCAGTCCGGTGAGCCCGGAGGCGCTCGCACTCGACGCGAGCCTGCGCGGCGATGTCGGCGCGGCCGATGCCGGCACGCTCGTCGCGGTGGCTGGCGCCGACGAGGAATCCGCGCTCGCCGGCGCCGAGGCCGTCGGCGCGCGCCTCGACGCGCTGGTGCGCGCGGGCGTGCTGCAGGGCTACGACTCGCCGGCGCGGCTGTTGCCGAGCCTGAAGACGCAGGCTGAGCGGCGCGCGGCGTTGCCCGACGCGACGACACTGGCCGCGCGCCTGTCGGAGTCGACCAGCGGCAACGCGTTGCCGCTCGACCGCCTCGCGCCGTTCGGCGCCGACGTCGAGGCCGCACGTGCGCTCGCGCCGATCCGCCGCGCCGATCTCGACGGCACATCGCTCGCGACTGCGGTCGATGCACTGCTGCTCCGCGGCGACGGCACGCGGCCCTGGCGCGCCCTCGTCAACCTGCAGGCGAATGCCGATGGCGTGATCGACATCGCCCGCATCCGCGCCGCCATCGCCGACGTGAGCGCGGCGCGGGTCGTCGCCGTCCACGACGAGCTCGACGCGATCTACGCCCGCTTCCTGCGCGCCGCCGAATGGCAGGCGGCCCTCGGTGCGGGCGCCGTCGTCGTGCTGCTCGGCGTCCATCTGCGCAGCGCGCGTCGCCTCGTCGCGGTGGCGCTGCCGATCGCCGCGGCGAGCCTCGTCGTGCTCGCCGCGCTCGCGCTCGCCAGCGTCGCGCTCGGCATCCTGCACCTCGTCGGCCTGCTGCTGACGGTCGCGATCGGCTCCAACTACGCGCTCTTCTTCGATCACCTGCGCGAGCAGTCGGACGTCGACGTCGACACGCTCGCCTCGCTCCTCCTCGCCAACCTCACGACCGTCGCATCGTTCGGCTTGCTCGCGAGCTCGCCGATCCCGGTGCTGCAGGCGGTCGGCATCGTCGTCGCGCCGGGCGCGTTGCTCTGCCTCGTGTTCTCGGCCGCGATGCTCGGCCGACGCGATCCGTCGCGCGCCGGGTCGCGTGGGAAAATTGCACTGTGACGACACCCCGCGACGGCTCGTGGCCGCTTTACGCCAAGGCGAGCCTGCTGTGCCATGCCGGTGCGGGCATCGCCGTGGTGGCCGTGCCTTCGGCGTGGCCGTGGGCGCTCGGCGCGGTTGCCGCGAACCATGTCGCGCTGACCGCGGGAGGCTTGTGGCCACGCTCGCACTGGCTCGGCAGCAACTGGACGCGGCTGCCCGCGGCCGCGGCGGCGCGACGCGAGGTCGCCGTCACGATCGACGACGGTCCGGATCCGGCGGTCACGCCTGTCGTCCTCGATCTGCTCGACGCGCACCGGGCGCGCGCAAGCTTCTTCTGCATCGCGCGCCAGGCCCGAGCCAACGCCGCGCTGTGCCGCGAGATCGTCGCGCGCGGGCACAGCGTCGAGAACCACAGCGATCGGCACTCGCACGGCTTCTCGCTCCTCGGCCCGGGCGCGATGGCACGCGAGATCGACGCCGCGCAGAAAAGCCTCGCCGACATCACGGGGCAGGCGCCGCGCTTCTTCCGCGCCCCCGCGGGACTGCGCAATCCGTTTTTGCAGCCG
>Ga0123338_10001134_pt1 | contig 26053 bp, 18 predicted proteins | sample grotaG_FD_89793 | JGI IMG/M metagenome (GOLD analysis project Ga0123338, IMG submission 89793) | Glacier valley bacterial and archeal communities from Borup Fiord, Nunavut, Canada, to study Microbial Dark Matter (Phase II) -... | ecosystem: Environmental > Aquatic > Freshwater > Ice > Glacier ...
CGTAAAGAACTGCGTACCGATGGCTTCGCAGTAGCTGTAGAACATAACGTAGAATTTGTCGGTAGCCATCGCGCTGAATTCATTCGCTATGGCGCTCTGGCGTTGGTAGTTTTGGTGTTAGGCGGAACGTATGCATGGTACCGAGGCTATGCACACGATGTCAGGCAGGAAAAGCTAGGGGACGCCATACAGATTCAGGAGAGCTCGGTCACACCCGGTGCGCTGCCGGGCCCGCTTAGTTTTGCCACCGATCAGGCCAAACGTGATGCAGCGAATAAGGCGTTCGGTGATGTGGCATCGCAATATTCAGGAACGCGGGAAGGATGGGTGGCTGAATATTACCTGGCCTGTATCGCGGCCGATGCGGGCAAGCTGGATGACGCCCGAAAACGCTTCCAGCAAGTAGCGGACCACGGAAACAAGGAATATGCTTCGCTGGCGAAACTTTCGCTGGCCGATACTGCATTTGTGGAAGGCCGCAGCGCCGATGGAGAGAAGCTTTTGAAAGACCTGATGGATAACCCGACGGTCTTCGTTTCGAAAGAACAGGCAACAATCTCCCTGGCCCATCACTACGCAGCGGTGAACAATACCGCAGAGGCGCGAAAGCTGCTTCAGCCATTAACCACCACGCCCAACGGAGCCAGCCAGGCCGCCGTTCAGATGCTGGGCGATCTGCAGAGCCAGTAAAACGTTGCTTGCCCCCCTCCGGTTTCCCGTATCCAGCAGCCGGGGCCGGCGTTACCCCGAACCGGAACATCCATACCGTAATGCCTTTCAACGGGACCGCCAGCGCGTAGTCCACGCCCGTGCGTTCCGGCGCCTGGAAGCGAAAACGCAGGTGTTCTCGCCGGGCATATCCGATCATTTTCGAAATCGCCTGACCCATACCATCGAAGTGGCCCAGATCGCGCGCACCGTGGCTCACGTTCTGGCGCTCGATGAGGATCTTACCGAAGCCCTGGCATTGGTACACGATATCGGGCACCCTCCGTTTGCACACGCGGGAGAAGCGGCGCTCGATGAGCAGATGCGACAGTTCGGGGAGCGGTTCGACCACAATATCCAGGCATTGCGTCTGGTGGAAACCTTCGAGCAGCGGTACGCGCGCTTCCCTGGCCTCAATTTGACGTTTGAGGTGCGCGAGGGCATCGTGAAACATTCGCGCGATTTCGGAAAGGGAGAATATCCGGAACTGGACGAATATTTGCCCGGTTTGCGGCCCCCGTTGGAGGCGCAGATCATCGATCTGGCCGACGAGATCGCCTACGATTCAGCAGACTTGGACGACGGCTACGCCGCGCATTTGTTCACCGCGCTGGATGTCGCCGCCCATGTCCCCGCTTATGCCGATTTGCTCGAAACGATCGAGACGCAATATCCGGGCGCGTCCGATCCCGACCAGTTTCAAGAGATCTTGCGGCTGCTGACAGATTGGCTGGTGAGCAGTTTGATTGAAGGGACGGTCGCGACGGCGCGAGGGGCGGGAATTGAAAACTCAGAGCAGGTACGGCACTTCCCACGCCGGCTGGCCTGCTTCACCACGCCCGCGGCAGACGCATCACGGCAATTGAAAGAGTTCATGCACAAGTACGTGTTCTCTTCAGCGGAACTGAAGAGCGACCGTGAACAATCCCGCGCAAAGATGGCCCAGATGTTCCAGTGGTTCCTGGCACACCCGGACACGCTGCCGGAACAGTACGCGAAACGCGCGACAGGCCCGAAAGGCCCGCGTGTAATCTGCGATTACATCGCCGGCATGACGGACCTGTTTTTCCACCGCACGTACAACCAGGTGCTGGGTCTCAAGTAACCGCTACTGGAACGTTACGGTCTGGAAGGTGGCGCTGCTGGAAGAAACGATTCCCTGATCGAGCCCTTTCGCGGTGAAAGGTGCGGTAGTCACACTTTCCAAAATCATGGCCGCTGCTCCCGTAATTTCGGTGGTGTTGGTGGCGGGCAGCGAAAGCAAGACAGCAGCAGGGACAGTGAACTGGCCCGCGCTGGTCCGTTCTACACAGATGAACTCAGCGCCCACGGTATTCGCATCTGTAGTGCCAGCGGTGGAAAACCCCACGATGTATACGTTGCCGCCAGGGTCCCCCCCAGTCCAGGTAACAAGCTGGCCGCTCGCGCGAGGCACCGTTGTCACGCTGGCGGCGTTTGTCCAGTTCAGAGGATCGAAGACGTTCAACGTTGTACTGAACGCACCGACATCCGCACCGCCGGCGCCGTTGTCAATTTTATAAGCGCCTTTTGAAAGGTAAAGCGGTGCGCTGGTTGAGGGCAGACCGGGGATCACAATGCCCCCTCCCAAGGTGGCCGAGTAATAGCCATTCTGGTCGGCTGTCTTCACCAGCGTCTTCAGGCCGTTCGGGCCATTCACTGAGATGGCGGCCCCGGCGTCAAGCGCTATTGGGCTTGCGACGGCGGGAGGCACGGCAGTGGTGCCGGTGAAATTGAATACAGTGCAGGAACCGATCGTCGAGAGTTGCAGTGGACTCTGAGTGGAGGCGTATTGAGCGTAGTTGTACCTGAAGAAAGCCGCTGAGCCGCTGTCTGTGGTTGAGGTGACATTCCCGATGGGTGCAGGGGCGCTGATGGTGAAATTCGTGCGCGTTAAATCTACCTCGCCGATGGAGACCGTTCCATTCTGCGTGACGGTTATTGGCGTGATGCCTGAGGGGTCTGAACAAGTACGCCCGCTTGCCGCGATGGACAACGAAACATAGTTGCTGACCACGTTGCCAATCTTGACCGCAACGGGAACCGAGCATCCCGTAACGCCGGAAGGCACCGTGAACGCGATCTGATCGAGACCGGCGCAGCAGTTAGCCCTGGCATAGCCGATGACGCTAGCCTGCTTGCTCCCGACCAGGACTTCCACCGGAATGGTTCCGATTTTAACAGCCGTTCCCCCGGCCGATTCATCGCCGGTCACCGGGCCGAGCCCCGTGCCCCAGATAATGTAGGCTTCTCCTGGATTAGCTGAGGAGTTGAAACCCACTGTCTGATAATTCGTATTCGTAATAATGCCCGCTCCCGTCCCTCCCTGGTTGACGGAATAGATCCCAAAGCTACTAGGGACCACCGTAACGGCTTGGGTGGCACTGGTGGCACTGTTGTAGGTAACCGTAAGGGTACCCGTGCCTACCGGCGTCGCGGAAGGCATGATTGCGGCTAGCTGCCCCGCTGACGTGTAGACAATAAGCGGCTTAGTGCTTGTGCCGTTTACAGTCACGGTCATAGAGGTCCCGCCCGAACGTGTTGGACAGCGGAAAGGCCGTGATCTGTTGCAGTGCCGCAGGGCCGAGCCCGCTTCCGAACACCACAAAAAGAGAGCCCTAGGCGATGGCTCCGCTGGGCAGGGCTGCAGCCGCGTAACTGGCTGAATTCACCACGCCGCCCGTTGTAATTCTCGGTTGTGCTTGTGCCAGCGCGGCCGCGCTGAGCGTGAACATGGTTGCAAATAGTAGTTTCATTGTTCCTCCTAGATAACGGATCACTTCTCCGCGATCATCTTTATAAGTGACATTTGTTGCGAACACGTTACAACCCACAAAACACTATTCGTGTTCGGAAAGACTCATGATTTCCGCCTGGCGGACGTTATAGTTCTTTCGGATCTGCCGGACAATCTCTTCGGCGATTCTTTTCAGATCGTCTTCTTTCTCGTGATCCAGTTCCACTTTGACGTACAGGTTGGTTCGCACTCTCAAGAAGTACACTAGAACTGAATGGTTCAGGTCAAGCAGATGGTGGACCGGGCCCTCTATTTCGCCGGTCCCGCACAAACGGTGGCAGAGGTAGCCAGGCAAATGGCGCAGTTGCAAGTGGGCGCGATCGTGATTGTGGACGGGGGCAATCTGAAAGGCGTTTTCAGCGAACGCGACCTGATGATGCGGGTGGTCATCAAGGGGCTGGATGCGGAAACGACGCCAGTCGAGCGGGTGATGACCACAGCCGTCGCCACAGTGAACGAAGAAGACGGGGTGGAACAGGCCATGGAAACCATGAAAACCCGCCAGTGCCGGCATTTGCCTGTATTACGAGGGGAACAGGTAATCGGGTTTCTTTCCATGCGGGATGTAATGCATTTCGAATTAGAGCGCAAGACGGAAGAACTGGTTCGTATGCGCGCCTATATTCACGGAGCCGCGTAGACCGATGCAAACGGGAATCGTTATATTCGGGCACGGTTCAAGCGTGCCCTCGGCGAACGACGCTGTCGTTCGCGTGGCTGCGGAAGCGGCGCTGGCTGGAAGTTTCGCGCTCTCCGAAACTGCATTTCTTGAGGTTTCACCCACGTTGCGAGAGGCGACAGCCAAACTTGTCGGGCGTGGTGCTCAGGAAATTCTGGTAATTCCGTATTTTCTGACGCTCGGTATTCATTTGCAGCGGGATTTGCCTAGAATCATCGAAGAATTGTCCATAGAATTCGGCGGCCTTCCCATGCGGGTAACGCCGCCGCTTGATGGACACCCCGCGTTGAGCGGGATCGTAGTAGATCGCGTACGGGAGGCAATGGCAACTGCGGTATGATCGCTCGACTTTTAGAACATCATGAGATTTCACCGGAAACACGGCATTTTTCGTTCGAAGTACCCGGGGACGCCGAAATGGATTTTATTCCCGGACAGTTCGTTTCGTTTACGGAGCATCTGAATGGGAAAGAGGTGACGCGGGCCTATTCCATTTCATCGCCACCTTCCGGAAACCGCTTCGATCTGGTGCTGAACCGCGTTCCAGAGGGCCGGTTTTCTCCTCATTTATTCAATTTGGAAACCGGCGCGGAACTCGATTTCAAGGGTCCGTATGGAAATTTTGTGTTCCGTGATCCCCTTGCAGACAGCATTCTGGTGGCTACCGGCACGGGGATTGGGCCGTTCCGCTCTATGCTGATGGCACAGCTTCCGCATGATTCGCAAACGCAATTCACGCTCGTTTTTGGAGTGCGGCATGAGGAAGGAATTCTTTACCGCGAGCAGTTTGAGGAAACCGAGCGGCAGCACCCGAATTTCAGGTTTCTGCCGACGGTTACGCAGCCCGGGCCGGATTGGAAGGGCCTGACCGGGCGAGTTCAGCCCCATGTGATGGAGATTTTGGAGTCGCGGCGGGATATGGATGTATATATCTGCGGATTGAAGGAGATGGTGGACACCCTCAGGGTTCAGCTCAAAGAGGCGGGGATGGACAGGCGGCACATCATTTTCGAAAAGTACGATTGAATACTTGACAATCGCACACTCACATTACATAATGAACTCGTACTAACTATTCAATCGTTACGAGGAGTTCCACATGGGCAAGATTATCGGTATCGACCTCGGTACCACCAATTCGGTAGTGGCAGTTATGGAAGGCGGGCAGGCAACTGTTATCGCCAATCAGGAAGGCGCCCGCACGACGCCGTCAGTTGTTGCATTTACAAAATCAGGGGAGCGGCTGGTAGGCCAGGTTGCCAAGCGGCAGGCCATCACCAATCCCGAAAACACCATATTTTCTATTAAACGCTTCATGGGCCGGCGTTCGGACGAAGTGAATGAAGAGATGAAGATGGTGCCGTACAAGGTGGTTAAGAGCGATAGCGGCGACGCCCGGATCAGCATTAGCGGCGGAACGCAATCGCCACCTGAAATTTCAGCGATGATTCTGGTTAAGCTAAAGGAAGCGGCGGAAAGCTACCTGGGCGAGAAGGTGACTCAGGCGGTCATCACGGTTCCCGCGTACTTCAACGACACGCAGCGGCAGGCCACGAAAGACGCGGGCAAGATTGCCGGTCTGGAAGTGATGCGCATTATCAATGAACCTACGGCGGCGGCGCTTGCCTATGGCATGGATAAGAAGAACAACGAGACAATCGCTGTCTACGATTTCGGCGGCGGCACGTTCGATGTTTCCATTCTGGAAGTAGGCGATGGCATAGTGGAAGTGAAATCCACGAACGGCGATACGCACCTGGGCGGTGACAACATCGATCAGCGCGTAATTGACTGGGTGATTGCGGAGTTCAAGAAAGAGCAGGGAATCGACATCTCGAAGGACCACATGGCCCTGCAGCGCCTGAAAGAGGCGTCTGAGAAAGCCAAGATGGAACTTTCCACCTTAATGGAAACCGAGATTAATCTTCCGTTCATTACGGCGGACGCCACCGGGCCGAAGCACTTAGCGCTGAAGTTGACGCGGATGCGTTTTGAGCAGATGGTGGACGATATTCTTCAGCGCACCATGGAGCCTTGCAAGAAGGCCATGGCCGATGCCGGTGTAACACCCACGGACATTGACGAAGTGGTGATGGTAGGCGGTTCGACCCGCATCCCCAAAGTCCAGCAGCTGGTGAAGAACCTGTTCGGTAAAGATCCGAACCGGACGGTGAACCCGGACGAAGTGGTTGCTGTGGGTGCGGCGATTCAGGGTGGCGTGTTGGGCGGCGATGTGAAAGACGTCCTGTTGCTGGATGTGACACCTCTATCGCTCGGCATTGAGACGCAGGGCGGCGTGATGACGCGCTTGATTGAGCGCAACACCACTATTCCGACACGCAAGAGCCAGACATTCTCGACAGCAGCCGATAGCCAGACTACGGTCGAGATCAAGGTTTGCCAAGGCGAACGCGCCATGGCCGGCGACAACAAGGTGCTCGGGATTTTCCAGCTTGTAGGAATACCGATGGCGCCCCGGGGAGTGCCGCAGATCGATGTAACTTTCGACATCGACGCGAACGGCATCCTAAACGTAACCGCGAAAGATAAGGGCACTAACAACGAGCAGAAGATTACCATCACGTCTTCCTCCGGTTTGTCGAAGGATGAAGTGGAGAAGATGGCGAAGGATGCGGAATCCCACGCAGCGGACGATCGCAAGGCAAAGGACCAGATTGAGGCCCGGAACCGCGCGGATTCGATGATCTATAACATCGAGAAAACGCTGAAGGAGAATCGCGATAAGGTGTCAGCGGAAGATGCTCAGAAGATTGAGACCGCGATTGAAGACACCAAGAAGGCGATGACCGAGAACGATGCTGAAAAGCTGAATGCCGCGACGGACAAGTTGACCGAAGCGAGCCATAAGCTGGCCGAAGCCATGTATAAATCGTCTTCCACGCCGCCCACCGGTGGCGCGGATGGCGCCGGACAGGCCGAGGGGCATCAGGAGAAACCAAAGGACGACGTGGTGGATGCGGAGTTCGTCGATGTGGATGATAAGAAGAAGTAAGTAACTCCCGGTAAACTGAGGGCAGGCCCGGCGCATTTCGATGCGGCCGCAGCTTGCCCTTCTTTCTATTTATGGCTGCGACAAAAGACTATTACGAGACGCTGGGTGTGGCGAAGGGCGCTTCCGCGGATGATATCCGGAAGACGTACCGGAAGCTGGCCCGCAAGTACCATCCAGATTTAAACCCTGGCGACAAGTCCGCGGAAGACCGCTTCAAGACAGTGCAGGAAGCGTATGACGTCCTGAGCGATGACAAGAAGCGTGCCATATACGATCAGCATGGCGTCTATGCCGAAGGGATGCCGCAGGGTGGCCCCGCTTCGTCTGGGAGATCGGGCGGATCGCAGCCTCCCAATATGGATTTTGGCGGCTTCGATTTTGAAGATTTCGCCCGGCGGCAACAGGCCGGACGAACCAGCACCCGGCAACAGGGCGGCGGCGGTTTTAGCGACCTCTTCGATTTTTTCAAGCGTGGCGCTTCCGATGAGCCTACCGCAGAGCCGGAAAAAGGTTCTGACCTGGAGTATGCCCTGCAAATCGGGTTTTGGGACGCTATCCGTGGCACAAAGACCAGGGTGGAGATTAGACGGCACGAGGTTTGCGCCGTTTGTCACGGTAGCGGCTCAGCGAATACGGGGACGGTGACGTGTTCGCAATGCAACGGAACCGGAAATGTGCAGCAAATGGCAGGTTCCATGAAATTCAACCTGACCTGCCCGCGTTGCAATGGAAAAGGACACCTTCAGAATGCGTGCCCGGCTTGCCACGGTGACGGGCGGACAGCGAGCACGGAAACGGTGGAAGTACGGATCCCGGCGGGCGCGCAGGATGGATCGAGGCTTCGCGTGGCGGGAAAAGGGAATGCCGGAACACATGGAGCGGCTGCGGGAGATCTGTACATTACGACCAAGGTAACTGCCCATCCGTTTTTCCGGCGCGATGGCGATAATATCCAGATTCAGGTTCCCGTAACAGTGACTGAGGCCGGTCTGGGCGCAAAAATTGAAGTTCCGACGATTGACGGCCGGGCTCTTCTAAAGATTCCGCAGGGCACACAGAACGGGCAGAAATTTCGTTTGCGCGAGAAGGGAGTTTTTAACGCCAGGAAGGACCAGCGGGGTGACCAGATTGTCGAGGTCTCGATGCAGCCGCCCAAGGTGCAGGACGAGCGGACCAGAGAGATTTTACGGGAGCTGGCGCAGTTGCATCCAGAGGACCCGCGTGCCAGCTTGTGGGAGAGTTTATGAGCATCCGGAGCAAATCGAAAGCTTCGTACATGATCTCGTCGGTTGCGGAGCAGTACGAGATTCATCCGCAGACGTTGCGACTTTACGAGCGCGAAGGGCTGCTGAAACCTTCACGCAGCGACGGCAACACGCGGCTTTATACCGAAGAAGACCTGGAGCGGCTGGAAGTGATCTTGCATCTGACGCGGGACTTGGGTGTGAACCTGGCGGGTGTCGAGATCATTATGAACATGCGGGAAAAGATGGCCGAGATGCAGCGGCAGGTTCAGGACTTCGTTTTGAACGTGAATACCGAACTGGCCTCAAGGCAACCGCCGCCGGAGACGAAAAACCGCAATTCTCTGGTGCCGGTGATTCGGATTACCACTACGCGCCGGTGACGTTTTGACCGGCCCCTGCGTCTGACAATAGAGACATGTGGAAGCGAATGTTTTCAACAGTTCTGGTATCGACCGTGGCGGGTTCCACGGTTTCGGCGCAAACCGCGGCGGCCAAGTTCGAAAAAGCTCCGCCCAACATAAGCGATGCGCTTCAGGCGCGCGCCAAAGAGTTTTACCAGGACCACGTGGATGGCAAATACCGCAAGGCAGAAGCCCTGGTTGCCGGGGATTCGAAGGAAGGCTACTATGCCTCTACGAAACCGGCGTTATTGAGTTACACAATCAGCGATATTTCGTATTCGGAGAAGTATACAAAGGCGAAGGTGACGGTAGTTGGGAAGATGATGATGACCTTCCTTGGGGTGGCCGGGCCTCAGTTGATGGACGTACCGTTCCCGAGTTACTGGAAGCTGGAGCACGGCAAATGGGTCTGGTATGTTTACCGGGACCCGAACCGGATTACACCCTTCGGCAAGGAAAACGCGAAGGCGGTGCCGGCCAATGGTGCCGATCCGGCCCAGGCATTTGCTTCGGCTCCGAATTTGGAGATGATCCTCAATGGAGTGAAGGCCGATAAGAAGGCTGTGGGACTGGGGAAAACTCCGGGAGTGAAAGACACGGTTACGTTGATGAATCAGCTAGCGGGAAACGTAACACTTTCGTTCGAACAGGAGAAGTATGACGGGCTGGCGGTGAAACTTGAGCCCAAGGTTTTGAAGCAAGGCGAGAAAGCTGTTTTGACGATTGAGACTGCACCAGCGAAGGAGTACATCAATCGCGTGGTTCGGGTGATGGTGCAGCCCTCGAATCAGATGATCGACGTAATGGTTCGATTCCAATAGAAAACGGCACCCGGAAGAGCTGATCCGGGTGCCGTATTTGTGTCTGAGCCGCGGTGATTATTGAATGGAGATTGCCGAGGGATTTGAGTACACGTAGCCGTTCTGGCCAAGTTCGGCGATTGAAAAATTCACCGTGCCAGAGGGGAACGCGACAGTATCAGTGGGAACCGTGAACGTCACCTCATAAACCCCGATCAGGTTACGCGCGTAAATGGCTTGGACCAGTTGCACGCCATTGTTATTTACGCCGATTACAAGATTCGAGGTGACGACGGGATCTGAACCGGCTGGCGGGAAGGTTCCGGTCGGAACAGAGGGACTCACGCTTCCGAGGCCAGTGAGGTACACGCGGATGTTCTCGCCGCGTGCGGCCGGATTGGCCGGGGTGACAACGGTACCGTTCGGGCGAAGCGCCACCACGCGCCGGCGGTTGTCACTCGGAGTGACCGATTCGAATATGCCGGGCGAAAGCGGTAGCAGAGTGACAAAAGCATCAGTCGAGCCACCACCCGCGACAGAAATCGTGATGGAGACTGTGGTGGGGCGGGCTTCAAAGGGAACCTGCACTGTGACAGATTGCTGACCGTTCTGATTGCCTACATAAAAGATGGGCGCCGGTATTTTGTCGATCAAGACGGAGACTCCTGCGACCGTGTAGGGCAGTACGCCGACCAGCGTGCCGCCGACAATTCCCTGCGTGTTTCCGCTAACCAAGCCTTGCGCATTGATGGTGAGAATCGAGCCGGGCGAGATCTTGCCGGATTCGAAGCTGGCGCCGTTCAAGTAACTGAAATTGATCGGCCCAGGAGGGTTGGCAGTGAGGTTAAACGTTTGGGTAAACCCGGCCGCGCTGGCCGTAACGGTGATGGGTCCCTGGCTTGGGCCTGCCGTGACGGTGGTGGACGCTCTGCCGTCCTGTCCAGTGAGAGCGGTAGTGGGGGACAGACTGGCGGAACCTGACGTCACCGTGAAAGTCACGATGCTGGAGGGAACCGGGCCATTGGTGCCGTTCACCTGCACGATGAGCGGCTGTGCGAAGGGCGCATTGATAAAGGCAGTCTGGCCGCCGCCGGAAATCACACTCAGTCCTGAAACATTGTTGTTTACCGTTACCGTTGCGATTGCGGGATTCGGGATCACGTTTGCGGCGTCCCGAATGCGAATCTGAATGGGACCCGATACATTTCCGAGGATCACGCCGGTTGAAACCTGGCCACTCGCGGAGGAGGTATTGCGGGTGTTGGTGAATGTAACGCCACCGGGAGTAACGCTTTCAAAGACAACCTGCACGCCGCCTAAAGGGTTTAAAGCGAGATCCGTGACAGTCGCCAAAATCGGCAGAGGAAGTGTTCGGCCCGGCAAACCGGATTGGCCATCGCCAGAATTTATGGTGATGATTCCCGGAGGACCCACTGTAACTACGAATTGATTTAGTATGTAGACCACCGCTCCGCCCCCGACCGATACGGTAAACGAACCGTTGCCGATTTTTCCAAAGATGGGAGTACAAGTGGCGACACCGGTTGCATCCGTGAGAACTACGGGACCCTCTTTGCAAGCCAGCGTACCCTTGGCGTTAACGTCACTAGTATCCACTGAGATGCTGACGGCCACATTGGGAATACCTGCTGATGACGTGAGTGTGCCGACCAAAACCTTGATGGGCACGATACTGGCGCTACCGGCTTGACCCGTAATGGTTTGGCCCTGTAGTGGCGATTGCAAAGCGCTTTGAACCAACAGGCCGCCGTTGGAAGATGTGGCAGATGTTGTTTCAAAGAATGTCACTACTGCATTTCCGTAGTTTACGACAACCGTAGTCTGCAGAAAGGGAGATGTAATTACTTGAGAACCGAAGGTGGCGCCCACGAATTGCGTGGACGTGATTCCGTTGACGTCAGTGGGAGGAAAGCTGCCGTTCACTCTTCCCGCGACTGCATTTTGATCGTTGAATGTAACTAATTGATTGGGAAATGGCTTCCCGTTAGCATCGAGCAATTGGACCGCAAGAGCCTGAAGAGCGGGAGTAGAAGGTCCGGTTATTTGGCCATTACCGCCGATGATAGTTAAGGTCTGGGCATGCGCTGCGGCAACGGCCAGGAAGGAAATCGCAGAAAAAATAGCGGGGGAAGCGAATCTTTTAATGCCGGTAAATCTCATAGGTTCCTTTTGAAGGGGATGATGGCACTTTCGATCTTACTACTGTTATTCGTGGGTGGGAAGAGGTGAATCTAAATGCAAAAAGGGGGAGCCGAAGCCCCCCCTTTTTGGTTCGTACTGCGTGGTTAGTTGGTTAGACCTTCACCCGAATTGATTGGGGGGAAGTTGGCATTGCTCGGTGACCGCGAACCCGCGTTGGCGGTGGGATCGGGGATGATGAGCGCCAGGTAACCCTGCGACAGACCGCGGCCAGGACCGGTGAAACCATCGGTGATGAACGCGAAGCCGTGAGCAAACTGGAAGCGACACTGGGCAATCATGTAGCCCTGGAAGCCAGGAGCGACATTAGAAACCAGCGTGGCGTACGGCGGCATGTTAACCGTCGGGCTAACGACAGGCGTGATGAACGCAGCAGGCTCAGCCGTACCGTAGAAGTTCAGGGTACAAGTGCCGGGCTGCGGTATGGTGCCGAACGGATCTCGTGAAGTGTTGGAGATCGCGATACCTGTATCAAAACCAGCTAGATTTGACAGGAAGGGGAACAGCAACACCGTCTGGCAGGCATTGATGCTGAAGCCGGTCAGAGGGGTGGAGCTGGGCACGAAGCGCGGAATCGGGCTGGCGGCAGCCGTGATCACGGTGCTGAGCGGAGCGAAGTCTACGCTGACGCTGGAGGCTCCGAGGCTGGGGCTGTTGACGCCGGGATTGGCGGTGTAAACCGTAATCACCGGAACGCTAAAGCTTTCGATGGTGAACGGGCTGCTGATGGATTGCGTGGTGACTTCATACACCGCAATGTTGCCGCTGAGCGCAGCATAATTCGCGGGAAGGCCCGTTGCAGACGAAGCGGCAACAGCCGAGAATGCGCCTGCTTCCGTGGTGGTCAGGGTCATAATTTCAGTAGGGCCAGTACCGATGCCGGCCACCGTCTGATTACTCTGGATGGTGGTGGGGACGTAAATGGTAACGCCAGTCTGAAGATTGTTAAAGGTGAGACGAACGCGCGTGGCATAGTCAGCCGTACCGATTAGGGTACCGCCGCCCAGGAACCCGCCCTGAACACCGTTCGGAACAAACTGCGATTCTGAGTTCAGCAGTGCGCCAGGAGTGGAAAGAGTTGCGCCACCCGGGAAGAAGATCGGGGTACGCAGCTTGGTTGCGGTTGCAAAACCTTCCGTGAAGGTGATGGTTTGAGAAGAGCTGGATCCAACTGTGCGGCTGATGCACTGCTGGAACGAACCAACGCCGGCGATTGAGCTGGTCAAGCCACGGCGAACAAAACCAATCGTCTGAACGGATTGATTGATCGGGAAACCGGCTGAAGTAGAAACGGTTTCAAAAACTGCACTGGTGGAGAAGCCGGTCGGAGCGCCCAAAGCGCTGGCATTCGCACGGATGTTGGCGATGCGAAGAGTCAGCGTGGGAGTGGGTCCGGCAACTGTAGACGCCAGATTCTGCGCCGGGCCGGGAGGATCGATCGGCACACCGAAGAACGTGACTTGGCTGGGACCGACTAGGGTACCCTGCACGCCGTTGAAACGCGGAGTGTTAGGTACGCCGGCCTGGGGGCCAGCTTGCGGGTTGTAGGTCTGTGTATTCTGTCCGCCACCAGTACCGAAGCCATATTCGATGCACTGATTCGCAAGCGTGGAACCGCTGGCCGGGCAAAACGACTGAGTGTTGGGCGGTGGTTCGTTGATGAGAAGCAAAGCATCCGTCAAATTTGTTGAACCGCCCAAAAGGCGGCTGGTGAGGTTAGTGTTGAGCGAAACCGTGACGTTAACCGCCGGAATCTGAAGCCCTAAGGGGGTCACAGTACCGCCGGTGCACGTGAGGACGAGATCACCACCCTGCTCGGTGATACCTTCCGCACGCATGTCGAACGGGGTCGCAGTAGCATTACAGCTGAAGCCGACGAAGTTCTGCGCGTTTGCCGCACCAGTCACACCTAACATGCAGGTGAGCCCGGCAACGGTTACCGCGAACTTTTTAAAATCTGCCATTCTTATCTCCTTGAAAAGTGGTACAGCTTTATTGCAAAAACCTGAATCGGTCGAAGTTCTTTTTAACAACCTGAGCCTCAACTACAACTGAAAATCCGTTTGTTACTTAGGGAACTTCTCCGTGTCGGGCGGAGATCTCAGACTCCCGGCGGCCCTCAAGTGGACCAGCCAGAACAGCAGATAGCCTGCGAGTTCGCTAATTTACCACAATTGCTACAACTTTACTACGTGCTCGCGGGATTGAAGCCAGTATAGCCATAAACCACGAATGTGCTCATGTCATTGATACCGTATAGCACCACCTGAGTCAAGCAAATTTTGTGATTTTTCTCTTTAGGTTCAATAAGAAACGCACTTTTTCGTCACTCGAAATTTGCCGTTACTGGATGGCAAGTCGGACCGTGTTACTCTCCGCTGCGCCCTGGCGGAGAAAAAACGGTACCGATAGCCCCGGTGGAATGCTTGCCGGGAGCGGAACGTTGATCTGGTAGAGCCCCACGAATCCGGGCGTGAGACCAGCGTAGGCAACGGGCAGATCGGTGCCTGCAAGGACCGCCGTTACCGGCATTACGGTTCTCGGGAGGCCTCCGTTCTCTGTGACGGCTCCGAAACCGGTGCCGTACAAAACGATGGTTTCGCCACGTTTCGCGGGTGCGACCGGCCGGTTCACCGCCCCGCTCTGATTGACGATTGCTCCTACAGTAGTCCCATCCTGGTTTGTCCCCAGCAGGAAAATTCCGGGATCGACTTCTATAAGGACAATCGGCTGATCGAAGGAGCCGAAGGATGAACGCACGGTGATCATGTACGGTCCAGGTGCCAACGCAAGGGGGATTTGGGTATTCACCTGAAAGGCGGAACTGCAGAGCACGGGGGCGGGCAAGCCGCCAATACTGACAGATGTCGCGGCACCCGGGCCGAAGAGTCCGGATCCAAAAATCGAGATAATTTCTCCCGGAGAAACGGCTTGACGGAAAGTAGCGGCATTGACCACACCCGCTGTGCTGAAGACTATCGACGGGGCGGCGACGGCAAAAGCCGGGGCCCGGGTGATCTGGTAAGTGGCTGAGGCGGGGGAGGATACGTCCTGAGTGATGCCCCCCGGAGCCAGGTCGGCAAGGGAAGCGGCAACGGGTCCCTGGGCGGAAAGGGTGACTTGGTAGACGGGTTGTGTGCCGTCGCAGTACAGGAACTCTGAGCTGAGCGGGTTGGCCGCAGGTGGCCCGGAGGTAGAAAAAGAATTCTGCGAAACGAACGGCCGCCCACATGATCCGGCCGCGGACCCCGCGTCAATGACGGGCAGTGAGGCGTCAGCTTGTGCAATGGATGTAAAAACGAACCCAATTGAGGTTGGTTGGCCAGGGAGAAGCCGGAGGGCGGATAAGACGGATCCTTTCCAATTGTGGCCAGCGGCACTGAAGCTGCCCAGATATTCATTGAGAGAGGTCCGCGCCAGAATGGGGTTGGGGTCGAAAATCTGTAGGCCTCCGTCGGAGGCAACTCCAATGGCGACCACGGTGGCCCCGCCGGCAGGAGCGCCATCCTGCTGTAAAGCAAGACTCAACAGCACTGGGGAACCCGCGCCCACCAGATCGCGTATGGCGGGAAGTAAAGAATCTTCCACGGATGGCACTAACCCACCGCCCACAAAGGCCCCGACCCGCCAGGGATTGACCACCTGTTCAGACGAACTGGATGCGGAGAGGAACCCATCGCAGGTGTTCGGAGGACCGGGGGCAGCGGCGGGAGCACAGTAAGATTTCAAAAACTGATTCAGCGCGTTCGGGTCCGCGAGCCCGTTCGGAGTGGCAAGGAGACCTTGGTTCTGGTAAAAGCGGACGATCGCGGCCACTGCCGTGAGCAGACCGCCTTTCTGGGTTATCGCGTCCGGGCCATTTCCAACATTCCCCACCCCGTTCGACTGTGAAAATTGCGGGAACGTAAGGCCGGTGGAAGAACCGGTTGCCCGGGCATCGAAGATAACCAATTTCCCGAGCGAACGGGCGGTGACGGCGGCTAACCCGGAACTAGGGGGCAGACGGAGGAAAGTGACGGCAAGCCCGTTCGAATCGGTAAGAACGGCGGCAGGATTGACCTGTGCCCCCGGCGAGGCGGCGAAGGTGACCGCAATTCCGGCAAGCGGCGCGCCCGAGTTGTCTTTCAACGCAATGGTGAGGCCCACAGGCAAGAGCGACCCGGGCGAACCGGTCTGGTTATCGCCAGCTGTCTTAACTAGATCGGGCTTGGCATCGGTGATCGTCTTGATGGAATAAGATCCGTCGGCGGCTTTGCCGGTTGCGAGATCAACGGCATGGACGGCGACAGTTGAGGTGCGCGCGGCGGGATCGGTAAGCAGATCGTAATCGTAGGCGCCATTTTGAGTCTTGACGGTGAAATCGGGCTGGCCCGCAACTGAGACCCGTAGTGTGGCGCCATCCGGGAACCCGCTCACGGAAAGGTGAAGGCGAGACCCTGCCAGAGCGGAAGCGGGGTTCGCGGTGACGGTGGGCGTGCGGGGAACCAGGTGCTCCAGGGCGGCGGCCGCACCGGTGGTGAAATCGAGATAACCGTTTTCGAAATTTTGACGCTGCACGGCACCGGTCAAAAAAGCGTCGGAAACAGGTAACCCGAGCGACCCGGCGGGACCATCTAGACCAAGATAGCGGGCCAGAATGGGGCCTGAAACAAAATAGCCCTGTCCGGCGCGGGTGCCGCTCAAAATGCCGTAGATGACGCCGCCCGCGAATTGCTGGGATTGCCCGGAAAACCCGGAACTTGTGATGAAGGGAGTGGCGTTGGCTCCTGGCAATCCGGCGATGCCGGTTTCGTATTTCAGCGCCGCCCATTTATTGAGAAGCGGGCCCGAAACAATACGATAAGGGGATCCGGCAAGAGCTCCTCCTTCAAAAAGCTGAATTCCCCCGGGTGTCACGTCCGCCACTGGAAATCCAAGAGTGCCGGTGGGCCCTCCCCCCTGCTGATACGCGGCGAGGAGCAGGCCGGAAACCAGATAGGCCACTCCGCTTCGATCGCCCTTCGCAAGCAGGTAATGAGTTAAGCCGTCCGTGGATAAGAGGTCCTGGATGTAGCCGCTGCTGAGACGTTTGACGGGGTTAGGACCCGGAATTTGCACGCTGAGTTTATTGCGAGAGACGGCGTCCTGAAAAATCTGCCCAATGAAAACGGAGGGGGCGCCTTCTCCCACACCACAACAGGGGGCGGAGACGTTGACCAGGAGAGCGGTACTGACTTTGCCCTCGCTGGTTGCGGTGATGAGGGCATAGCCGGAACCCAGGCCTTTGAGCGTTGCCGTGGAACCGTTCGCCTGGATGGTGACAACCTGCCCGTTGGTGGAAGACCAGGTCACTGACCGGTTGGAAGCTTCCTGATCCAAAGTATCGAATTCATGCGCCACCACCATTACGGTACGGCCGCTTTGAAGGACGATGGAGCCGGATGGGGAAATTTGCACCTCACGGAGCGGGAACAAGACGGCAGGCATATCGCCTTTCTGGTATTGAATCCGTCCGCTTTCAAAAAGCTGGCGTTGGACATTCCCCGCGAGCGAGAGTTCATCCGAGAGCGGAAGCCCGAGCGGGCCGGCGGGGCCGTTGAGCGATTGATAGAGCCCGTCGGTGGCACCCAGGGTAGAAAATACGACGCCTTTGTTGGTGCCCGAGGTAATTTCGTAGATCACTCCCCCGGTAAAGGTCTGGTAATTGGCTGTGGTCTTTAGCGAAGACGCAGTCGTTTTGACAGAATCGAGCGGAATCCCGAGTGGTCCGGCGGTGCTGCCCAGAGCGGCCCATTTCAGATAAATGTTTGCGCTAACGGAGAACTGCGTTCCGATGGAATTGCCAACGGGAACGGAGAATAGGGCGTAATTGTTGGTGAAGCGCTGGAAGGTGCACCGAAGCAAGAAGGTGGCGCAGGATTGCGTGTCTTCGATTGGGTAGCCGGCAGTATTCACGCCTACGGCTGTGTAATACGTGTAGAGTTCGGGAAAAACCTGCACCACGTCGCCATCGTTGCCTACCTTAGTTGGGTCCTGCAGAAGAAGTGCTGCCCGAACGCCGGCCGCTTTGGTGGGGTCGTAAAATTCTTGAATCAGGCCGGTGGTACCGAATTTTTTCACGTCCGCTACCGGTGGCTGGGAAACAAGCGTGGTGAATGTCCCACGCAGAAAGGCGAGTTGGAAGCGGTATTGAAGGTAAGGCGCCACGCCGGAACCGACGGACGGTATTGTTGCTTGTGCGACGCAGAGCACCGCGGAGGCACATAGGGCCGGCCAAAAGTAACGGAAAAAAGTAGGCAAGGGTGTTTCTTTACGATGGTAGTACGCATGGAACCCCTTCCAGGTACTGAAGTTGCTAGGGTGATCTCATGCGATGGCCGTTGTTGAACCAGATTGCCCGGCGGGATTGGAATGCTTTTGGGGCGACAGCAAAATCGCCGGACGCGGACCGGTTGAAGGCACGCACGGCTTCGGCGGACCGGGTAGTGGATTCCATCTGCCCGTACTGCGCGGTGGGATGCGGGCAGCAGGTGTATGTCCGCGACGAGAAGATTATGAATATTGAGGGCGATCCGAAATCGCCCATTTCGCGCGGATGCCTGTGCCCGAAGGGGTCGGCTACATTCCAATTGGTGACGGGGACGCATCGCCAGCAGAAAGTTTTGTACAGGAAGCCATACGGAACGGAGTGGGAGGCGCTGCCGCTTGCCCGTGCGATGGAGATGGTGGCCGACCGGGTACAGCAGGTCCGTGAGGATACCTGGGAAGCAAAGACTCCGGCGGGAATAACGGTCAACCGGACTTTGGGGATTGCGCATCTGGGCGGCGCGACGCTGGATAACGAAGAGAATTACCTGATCAAGAAGCTGTTCACGGCGTTGGGCATTATCCAGATAGAAAATCAGGCCAGGATTTGACACTCTTCCACGGTTCCCGGTCTGGGAATCACACTGGGGAGAGGCGGGGCGACCACGTTCCAGCAGGACTTGCAATTTTCGGATTGCATCATTATTGAGGGCTCAAACATGGCCGAATGCCACCCGGTGGGCTTTCAGTGGGTGATGGAGGCGAAGAAGCGCGGCGCGAAGATTATTCATGTGGACCCGCGGTTTACGCGCACCAGTGCTGTGGCGGATATCTATGCTCCGATTCGCGCCGGGACGGACATTGCGTTCCTGGGCGGCTTGATTCACTACATTATTGAGAACAACCGGTATTTTCGCGAGTACGTGGTGGAGTACACCAACGCTCCGGCGATTGTGAATGACAAGTTTCGGGATACGGAAGACCTGGACGGATTATTCAGCGGATGGAATACAGATGATGCGGAGTATGACGCCTCCAGTTGGCAATATAAACAAAAGGACGGCGCAACCGGGAAGGATAAAAGCAAGAATGGCCGGTTTACTGGCGAGGCGTACTCCGAGCGTGGGACGCAGTTCCGCCCGACAGAGTTCGACAAGAGCTTAGAGCACCCGATGTGCGTGTTCCAGATTGTGAAGCGGCACTATGCGCGGTATACGGCGGAGAAGGTGGAAGAGATTTGCGGGATTCCGCAAGCGCTGTTTCTGAAGATTGCGGAGACGCTCTGCAACAATTCCGGGCGGGAACGGACATCCGCATTTGCTTATGCAGTGGGCTGGACGCACCATTCGGTGGGCGTGCAGTATATCCGTTGTTGCGCGATGGTGCAGTTGCTGTTGGGCAATATCGGGCGGCCGGGCGGCGGCATTCTGGCGTTGCGCGGGCACGCGAGTATTCAGGGCTCGACCGATATTCCGACGCTGTACAATTTGCTGCCGGGGTATCTGGACATGCCCAAGGCATCGACCGATGTGGACCTGGGTGCGTATCTGAAGGAAGCCACGGCGCAGTGGGGATGGTGGAGTGAAGCACCGAAGTATATGGTGTCGCTTTTGAAGGCGTGGTTCGGGCCGAACGCGACGAAAGAAAACGATTACTGCTTCGGCGGTTTGCCGAGGCTGACCGGCGACCATTCGCACATGACGACGGTGAGCGACATGGCGGATGGGAAATTGAAGGGCTACTTCCTGATGGGAGAGAACCCCACGCAGGGTTCGATGAACGGAGCATTGAACCGGCAGGCACTGCGCGCGCTGGACTGGTTGGTGGTGCGCGATCTGGCGATGATTGAGAGCGCTGAGTTCTGGAAAGATGCGCCTGAGATTACGCGCGGTGAAGTGAAGACGGAAGATATCGCGACGGAGGTTTTTTTCTTCCCGGCGGCCGCGCATACAGAGAAGGAAGGGAGCTTCACGAATACACAGCGCTTGCTGCAGTGGCATCACAAAGCGGTTGAGCCGCCGGGCGAGTGCCGCAGCGAGTTGAATTTTCTCTATCACTTGGGATGTATGTTGCGAGAGAGGTACAAGGATTCCAAGGACCCCAAAGACAAACTGCTTCAGGATTTGACCTGGAACTACTCGACGAATGGCGAGACGAACGAGCCTTCGGCGGAAGAGGTACTGAAGGAGATCAGCGGGTTCCATGTCGGTAGCGGGGAGCCAGTGGACGGTTTTCAGCAGCTTAAGGATGATGGGTCCACTGCGTGCGGTTGTTGGATTTATTCCGGCTCCTATAAGGATGGGAAGAATCAGACCGCGAACCGGAAAGCCGGCCAGGAGCAGGACTGGGTGGCGAAGGATTGGGGCTGGGCTTGGCCAGCGAACCGGCGCATTCTGTATAACCGGGCGTCGGCGGATGTGGAAGGCAAGCCGTGGAGCGAGCGGAAGAAGTATGTCTGGTGGGATGCGGAACAGAAGAAGTGGACCGGTTATGACGTGCCGGATTTTCTTGCCGATCGCGATCCGGCGTACCGCGCCGCGCCGGACGCAAGGGGTACGGCTTCCATTTCCGGCAACGACCCTTTCATTCTGAATGGCGATGGCAAGGGCTGGCTCTTCGCCCCGAACGGATTAAAGGATGGGCCGATGCCGACGCATTATGAGCCGCATGAATCGGTGGCGGAGAATGCGTTGTATGGGCAGCAATGTAACCCCGCGCGCATGGAATGGGTGAGGGGCGCGAATCCATATCACAAGCCGTTCCATGATCCGCAGTTTCCGTATGTGTTGACGACTTACCGGATCACGGAGCACCACACCACTGGCGCAATGTCGCGGTGGTTGACGTGGCTTTCGGAATTGCAGCCGGAGATGTTTTGCGAAGTCTCGCCGGAGCTGGCCGCGGCAAAGGGTTTAGAGAATGGCGGATGGGCGACGGTGACTACGGCGCGGGGTGAAATTGAGACTCGCGTGCTGGTGACGGGACGAATTCAGCCGCTGAAGATTGGCAAGCGGCGCGTTCATCAGATTGGGCTTCCTTATCATTGGGGATCGAGCGGGCTGGTGAAGGGCGATTCGGCGAATGAGCTGACTTCTTTTGTGGGCGACCCGAATGTTTCGATTCAAACTTCGAAGGCGCTGACGGGGAATATTGAAGCGGGACGCAGGGGGCAGAACCGGCGGGCTGCGACGTCTGGGACGCTGGCTGTTCCGGTGTTGGGTGAAGCGGTGACCTATCGCGATCTGCCGGTGGCCCGGCATAAGGTCACGGGCGAGCATGGCATTTCAAGCGGCAAGAGTCAGCAGGGCGAGGAGACATAGGACCGCAATGGCGAAAGGATTTTTCACCGATACGACGGTGTGCATCGGCTGCAAGGCTTGTGAAGTTGCCTGCAAGCAGTGGAACCAATTGCCGGATGACGGGATGCTTTTTACCGGTATGTCGTACGACAATACGGGGCACCTGGGCGGCAGTACCTGGCGGCATGTGAGCTTTGTGGAGCGGCCGGTGCCGATGGGCGGCGCGGATACGGCGGGCATGGCGTGGCTGATGATGTCCGACGTGTGCAAGCATTGCCAGCGTGCGGGGTGTTTAGAGAACTGCCCGACTGGCGCAATTCTTCGCACCGAATTCGATACCGTTTACGTTCAGCCGGATATCTGTAATGGGTGCGGGTACTGCGTGGTGGGGTGCCCGTTCGGCGTGATCGATCGCTTAAAGGACGATGGGCGCGCCTGGAAATGCACGCTTTGTTATGACCGTTTAAAAGAGGATATGGAGCCGGCTTGTGCGAAGGCATGTCCAACCGATTCCATTATTTTCGGAGAGATAGATGACCTGCGAGGCAAGGCGCGGTTGCGTGTGGAGCAACTGCATGAGAGCGGCGTGACGGAAGCTTACCTGTATGGTGAGGATGCGCGGAGCCAGCCGGGGACGGGTGGTTTGAATGCGTTTTTCCTGCTGACGGATAAGCCGGAAGTTTATAACCTGCCGCCGGTGCCCGTGGTACCGACCAAGACCGGTGGCGAGGCTTGGCTATCGGCGGGTTTGGCGTCGCTCGGATTGTTGATTGCGGCGGCTGGCGCGGTTTTGGGGTCACGGAAGTGAGCGGGAACGATGGACGGCGGATTGACGAAGCACGCGGAATTCTAGAGGGCGCGGGGGCGCATCAACGGATCGAGCAATCGAGCGATTATTCGGCGACACCGGTGCCGAACACGTATCGCGAGGTGCCCGGTGTGGATGCGGCGGATCCGACTTATTACGGCCAGGCAGTACTGAAGCAGCCGGTGTGGATCTGGAGTATTCCTGCCTATTTCTATACGGGCGGGGTAGCGGGCGCAGCAGCGATGCTGGGGGCGGCGGCTCATTTAATCGAGCCGCGGCGCATGAATCAGTTAGTGACGCGCTGCCGGTGGATTTCAGCTGGCGGGGCAGTGGTAAGCACGGTGTTTTTGATTCATGATTTAGGGCGGCCTTCGCGGTTCTTGTATATGTTGCGCGTGTTCCGCCCCAGTTCACCGATGAGCGTAGGGTCGTGGGTGCTCACCGGGTTTGGCGGGGCGGCTGCGGGATCGGCGGTGCTGCCTGGGGCTTTGGGAAATGTAGCGGGATTGGTGGCGGGATTGCTCGGGATGCCGCTGGCGAGTTACACCTCTGTTCTGCTTTCGCATACGGCAATTCCACTGTGGCAGGAAGCGCGGCGCACGATGCCGTTCCTGTTCATTGGCTCAGCGATTTCAGCGGCATCGGCGCTGCTGGAGTTCATGAGATGGAGCCATCGTGAAGAGCGGGCGATTACTACTTTCGCGATTGTGGGGAGTGTGATGGAACTGGTGGGAGCGGCAGCGGTGGAGCACGAAACGGGCCGTGTTCCGCAAGTTGGCCTGCCTCTGCGAAAAGGAGCGACCGGTGCATTGTGGACCGCCGCGAAATTACTGAGCGCTACCAGTCTGGTACTTACGTTAGTGCCGGGAAAATCGCGCAGAATGCGAAAAGTTTCGGGCGTTGTGGGGACGCTTGCATCACTGGCAGTGCGCTTCGCGATCTTTCATGCGGGGAAGCGTAGCGCGGCAGACCCGCGGGCTACTTTTCACCTGCAACGGGCAGCTGACTAACACTCAGTCCACGTCTTTCCAAAGACGCCGCTGTATCAGCTCGTTTGTCCACGCGAGGAGTAAGCACAAGCCGTTATTTTCGATTCCCCATTTACGCCGCTCTTTACCTTGATAGCCGCCAAGGATTTCGTTAAGCTTTTCATTCATTTCATTAGAGACATCGGGCTTTAGCAGGCTTAATCAATCTTCCCTTCAAATTGTTGACTCAGCCAGCGGAACAGATTACCACTTTCGATCTGCCGCTCCACCTCTGAAATGTCTGCGTGAGCACTTTTGTCAATGAGTGAGTTCAGCTCAAGTATTGTGTATGTCAAGTTATTCAGTGTCATTCGGCTTACCCCTTGGCTTGCAGTGCGGAGGAGGTCGTATACCAACTGCAGGCCATTAACTAGTTTTACAGGTGCGCTGCTGTAACCGGATGTAACGAACGGTTCAAGGTGCCGATTGCCGAGGGCTTGATAATCCGAAGCTTGAACCACTCGAGCAACAAATACCGCCGTTCGTCCGAATTGGTCTGCAATCGGTAGTTGACGCTTTACACTGAAACTTCGCATCATGCCAAATGACAGTCCCATTCAAGTTCAGGAATTAAAAAAACAGTACGGCCGGTTCGAAGCGGTCAAAGGCGTGGATTTCGAAGTCCGTCAGGGGGAGGTTTTCGGGCTGCTGGGTCCGAACGGTGCCGGGAAGACTTCGACGGTCGAGATTCTCGAAGGCATCCGGCAGCGCTCGTCGGGCGAAGTGCGGGTGCTGGGCATGGATCCGGACCGGCAGAAGTCTGCGCTGAAAGACAAGATTGGCGTGTGTCTGCAGGCGACGAATCTGCCGGACAAGATCACGGTGAAAGAGGCGCTGGATCTATTTGCATCGTTTTACTCGAAAACCGTTGACGGCGACGCGTTACTAAAGCGTTTGCAATTGTGGGAGAAGCGGGACAAGGGCTACGGCACTTTATCAGGCGGGCAAAAACAGAGGCTGGCACTGGCGATGGCGCTGATCAACGATCCGCAGTTGCTGTTTTTGGATGAGCCTTCGACCGGGCTCGATCCGCAGGCCCGCCTGGAAATTCGCGATCTGGTGGAGGAGCTTCGGAAGGAGCAGCGCACCATTCTGTTGACCACCCATTACATTGAAGAAGCCGAACGCTTGTGCGACCGTGTGGCGATTATCGATTCTGGCAAGATCATTGCGATTGGAACGCCGCGCGAGTTGCAGGAAAAGAGCAGTGGGCAATCGACCATCGATATCCGATGCGCGGGGGTTCTGCCTGCCGATTTGCCTGCATGGCCCGATGTCACGCGCAGTTCAATAACTCATAACGGAACGGGGTTGACACTGGTTTCCACCAAGCCCGCCCGAACACTTGTCGAGCTTGTGAAGTGGGTGGATGCGCAAGGGCTGGAGTTGGAGGACGTGAACCTGAAGCGGCCTACATTGGAAGACGTATTTATTGAACTCACGGGAAAGAAGTTACGCGAATGAAAGCTTATTTGGCACTCATCCGAATTGAACTGAAGTTGGCGCTGCGCAACCGGAGCGCGCTGTTTTTTAATTATCTGTTTCCGCTGATTTTCTTCTTTATTTTTGCCCAATCGTTTCGCGCAGAGCAGGGCGGTGCGATTGTGCAAGTGGTGGCCATGGTGGCCACTATCGGTGTGATCGGCAACGGGCTTTTCGGAGCCGGCATGCGTGCGGTTCAGGAACGGGAACAGGGGATTCTGCGGCGCTACCGGGTAACGCCGATTTCTCCCTTGCCCCTGCTCATTTCCTCTGTGGTGACGGGCGTTGCGTTGTATATTCCGTTAATCGCGTTAATGCTATTGCTTGCGAACCGGCTTTATCATATGCCGGTGCCGGAGCAGGTGGGTTCCCTGTTCTTGTTTGTGATTTTTGGCGTAATCGCGTTTCGTGCTATCGGCCTGATTATCGCGGCGGTCGCGAATTCCATGAATGAGAGCGTGATTCTGGTTCAGATTGCTTACTTTGCCATGTTGTTTCTGAGCGGAGCTTCGTTTCCGATTACAATTTTTCCCGCGTGGCTACAGAACCTATCGCAATTCATCCCCGCGACTTATCTGGTTTCGGGGCTGCAAGGCATCCTGCTGAGGCGGGAATCGGTTCTGCAGAACATAGTGCCCGTAATGGCGCTGATGGCGACGGCGGCGGTGGCGTTGTTCGTCGCGGTGAAGATATTTCGATGGGAGAAAGAGGAGAAGATCCGCAATACCGCGAAGCTTTGGATTTTGGCGGTGCTGGTGCCGTTTTTCCTGATGGGTACGTATCAAGCGTATAGCAAAGAAAATGTGGAGAAGGCGCGGATTGATACGCGCGTATTGCGGCGCAGCAGGAACCTGCTTTACCGCAATGCGCGGATCTTTGTCGGTGACGGCAAGGTGATTGAATCCGGTTCCGTGTTGGTGAAGGGCGGAAAAATTGCGGAGGTTTATGAAGGCACAAACCCTGACCCGAAGGAACTAAACGCGGAGGCGATTGAGGCGGCGGGCAAGACAATTATCCCCGGCCTGATCGACGTTCATGTGCACCTTGTGGCACCGGGCGGCGTTGCGGATGAAAACTACGCTCCAAGCGTTCAGATGATGGAGCGCAGGTTGGCGGCCTACTTGTATAGCGGCGTGACCGCTGTTAAGAGCGTGGGCGATCCGGAAGACATGGCGCTCAAGGCCAAAGCCAAGGTGAATAGCGGCGAGCGGCTTGGTTCCGATTTCTTCATTTGCGGACCGTTGTTCACAGCGCAAGGCGGCCATGGA